>Ga0265798_10012822_pt1 | contig 10077 bp, 14 predicted proteins | sample P3T30metagenome_FD_192430 | JGI IMG/M metagenome (GOLD analysis project Ga0265798, IMG submission 192430) | Plant litter microbial communities from East Loma Ridge, Irvine, California - P3 T30 | ecosystem: Environmental > Terrestrial > Plant litter > Unclassified | place: USA: California...
TGCTGGAAAGTTCTTAGTGGGAGGACGGTTGAGCGTGGAAATAACGAGTCGGGTTAGGCGTCGCGTTTACCAGTAATTTCAGAGCCTCGGAACGCCAAGAGATCCGAGCCACAACTACCCCAAGACTAACTTCTCGAAATAGGCCTAGGTTTCTGAATACTAAGTTTCTTGCTTCCAAGAGTTCCGTGGGCAAGGTGTAATACCGTTGGAATGCTAGAATGCTGAGATGCCGGAAGGTATTTAAATAGATTGCCGGCCAACTATAACGTGATCATCGAGTTCACCATGGGTGGCGTTTACTCTTTGCTCTGCGGCGTTGATGGCGATAGCAGTTCGACTGGTAGCACTGCAAACTTGGAGAAGCTACGAGCCTGTGGTAAGATCCTTTTCTGAAACTATATTTTGATGATCAACATACTGAGAATCTATAGGTGGTATTGAGACATTCTCAATAGCGCGACACAACCTCGACTTCTACAATAGCGTCGGCGTAACAGCCGACTTTTCGCGCCCAAATTCCACTCAACCCCAGCCTATTCAATCCCTCATATTCGCTGCTTTACGCGTTCTTATCGGTCGATATGCTATACTGAGCGCCATCCCAGCCAACGAGCACAGAACTGTGTCTGATTTTGTTCGGCTTCCGAGCATTGATTTGCGCACTTGTACCGTGTTTTTCGAAAGAAAAAAGTCATTTCTTCCAACCCAGGCGGGAGAAAATGACGATGAACTCGCGGCAGTGTTAGAGGCCCAGCACAAGCTTAATTGGAAGGATGGTGTAGGCACAAAACCATTTTGGCGCTTGGTTGTTCTGCACAATACAGGGGTGGGTCAGGCACACTTCACTGCTTCCTGGATCTTCCATCATGCGATGAGCGACGGAACATCCGCCCAGGTATTCTTTCGCGCTTTCCTTGCTGCCCTGAACTCTTTCCAACCAGACGCGACGTTGAACGATGGCCCAATCGTAGACTCGCCGAAAACAGCTCTGGTCCCTCCACTAGAACAGCTGCACAAGCTCCCCTTGACTGTGCTGTTCATGATGAAACAGAGTTGGGATGACACTATCGGCAAAAGACAATCCAGACTCTGGACCGGTGCGAAGATTGACAGGGACCCCAATAGCAGCAGCCTAAAGCTACGCTCGATAACCTTCTCGAAAGACGCCACGGCCAAACTTGTCCAAAGATGCAGAGAAAATAAAGCGACGTTGACCAACATGCTTGAGACCGTCGTCGCCTCCGCTATACTAGCAAACCTTGGCCCACAATACGATCGCGTCACGGTCAGCGGCGCCATGTCTCTCCGCCGCTTCCTCAGCCTACCAGACAGAGATATCGAAGATGAGATTGGTGTCTATGCATCATCTTACAATACCATGCATATCCGCCCTAGATTAAACAGTAAAGCCGAATTCCTATCCCTCGACATCTTCTCCTGGGATCAAGCGCGGACCGTACGCAATGTTATTACGACTGAAATTGAAAATAAAGGCAAGAATACCATGGTGGCCTTAATCCGCTGGATAGGCAATCAAAACACCTTTTGGGGCCGCAAGATTGGTACGCACCGTGCGAAAACCATTGAGATGACGAATATTGGGACGTGGAAGGCGAAGCCAGAGGAAGAGAGGGGAGACTGGAAAGTAGGTAGAATGACGTTTAGTCAGGATTGCGCTGGGTGTAGCCAGGCGTTTGCGACTAGTATAGCGACAGGTGGGGATGGATGCTTGACGCTGATGTGTGAGTGGAAGGAGAATGCCACTGAAGGGGTGCCGATGGAAAAAGTTGTAAGGGATGTACGACAATGCATTGAAGCATTGTCGGAGGGAAAGAAGTAATTCTACTAATCTTGGATTGGTATAGTCGTATTTTGGTGTATTTTCTGGTTATCTCGTCCTCAGGCCTGGACATATTCGAGTAGCATACACCACCTAATTCCATCATGACTCTGGCACTTCGTTTGCCCAAGGGATACTGGACTGTGCACCAGCCTTCTGGACTGTCATTGACGCGGCTCTGTTCGCGTGTGCGATAGCAGCATCAAGATCAAAGTCAGCATCTTGCGACATGGTTTTCCAGCGCGCAACAGCCACAGTGTAGGCACCAGCAAATGTGTCGCCTGCTGCTGTTGTATCCACGACTTTGACCTTGCGTGCTGGTACAATATGGCCCTGTTGAAATGATGATTGTTGCTTCGACGTTTTATAGAAGACGCCCTAAAGATATTGGTCAGCATGCGAGGCATGGAAGTAGGGGGGTAAGAATGCGATCGCCAAGTTGGAGCGTCGCTGTGACCGTTTACTGCCGTAATGGAAGAGGTAATTTTGGATGACATGATCCGCATCAAAGAAAGATTTAGACATACCTCGCCACCGAGCGTGATGATGACATTCTTCACTCCCCGTGCGATGAAGATAGCTGCTACTTCATCCCAGGATGTAGGGTTCTCGATTCCGGAAAGCGTTGCCGCTTCAGTTTCATTGACAATAAGGTGATCGAGGCCTTGGTATGCCTCGACTGGTAGTGGTATGGCTGGCGCAGGATTGATTACCGTCTCGACGCCCTTTTGTCGCGCCATCTTCATATTATGCAGTACAACGTCCAACGGAAGCTCCAACTGGAACAAGGCGACACTAGCATCGGCATCTACCAGATCCTTCACTTCTACATCGCCATTTGCTCCAGGGCAGAACATGATCCTGTTCTCCCCAGTCCCCGTCTCTACCACAATGACCGCCACGCCCGTCTTCTTCCCCTTGAGAATCTGCACTCCGTCCGTCTTCAAGCCGTCTTCTCTTAAAGCCTTGAGAAAGCCCTCATGAAATTCATCATCGCCAACAGCGCCAACCATACGCACCTCGACATCTGAGGCCAGGGAAGAAGATGCCTGCGCTTGGGTACGGGAGAGCCGTGCACACGCAACGGCTTGGTTGGCGCCTTTTCCGCCCCAGCCGATATTGAAGGATTCGCTGGTCAGCGTTTCGCCGCCAACAGGAACGCGGGGGGTGCGTGTCACAAGGTCGACATTGAGAGATCCGATGACGGATATTACTGCGGGTTTGGAAGGCATTTTGATTGCTTTGAGAAGTTTGGTATCGGGGAGAGTATCTAGGGTCTCTGGTGTTGGGGGTGCTCCTGTTTGCCGACGACGCTAAACCGGGACTGCCGAGCCGACGGCGGCAGGCGGGCTTCCCGACCTGCAAATCCCCGAACATCCCTCAACCCTTCTATCTGAGCATGCAACGGTCGTATTAGACTCCTTCATATGCCACCATATCATGCCTACCTCCAGTATAGCGCGGTGGCACCGATGACGTAGTTGACAAGTCCTGCAAGTCCCGCGAGAGTAGCCACAAATGCAATCTGACGGCCTATCAACTTTGTCATGGAACAGGGATATTGAGGTGCATACCTTCATCTCATCGTCCCAAACAGGACTATGCGCCGCTTGAGCCCATATCAGAATCGAAAGCCCCGCCAAAAATAATACGATGCTGATGTTCAGAAGCATTATGGGGAGCTGCCAGACGTACAGCTGGAGCCAGCTGACACTGCCCGCGGAGCCACCTTTTAGCAATTCCTGCAACTGTCTCAGACCTTCAGGGTGCTGCCCATATCGGTCCAACGCGATGCTTTGTTGAGAACCCGCAGCGACCGCACTGAGAGACATAAAAATGGTGGAGTAGAATGAGGCTTTCGCTGTCCAAGGTGCTTCGTCGACCATCGGCCACGAGAATGCGCCACTCACAACGCTTGCTATCAGAGCAGCCTGATAGATTTCAGCAGTGTTCAATGGCCGTGCGGTCTGAGGTTGGCATTTACAGTGACATTGACAACTGACAATTCCTGAAGTTTGTCAAATCGCCATTGTTGGGCGTTCTGATCCGCAGGATCAGTTTGCACAAACTGCCTTGCAGAAAAGGACGAGAGGGACCATGGCATTGCAAACCTTGTGCCCAGAGATGACGGAGCATCATGCTGCGGATGAGGAGGCTGTGGACCATGAGGCTGTGCAAGAGGGGACTGTTCTTCGTTAGACATCTGCAATATCGACTGAGACTGCTACAAATGGACTCGAATGTGCCGGTATTCCAAGTTGTCGAAAAGGGTTTCATGTTTCTCTGGCAGCATCAGCATCGGAACCTTATGAAGGCCTCGCAGTAACTGCTGTTCTTGAAAAATAAACCAGTGGCGTTGCAACAGCTTTCGAGAAACCAATCAGATTCATTCCATTCTGCCATGTGGCGCAATGTTCAATGCACCAAAACCAGCTGAGATCATCCTTCAGCCGCCAAATTCAGCCTTGTCGCTCGGCTCCGCAACGATACTTAAACCTCAGCTTCCGTTCCCTAGCTGGCCCGGTAACTACCATGCGACCAAAACATGTCTAGCCACATCGAAACGGAGATTGAAAACGATGACTAAGAAAACTTTCAACATGTCAACTTCAATTCAAGCCTTGAAGGATGACGCGACTCAGCTACAAACCCAAGTGAATGCCTGCAAAATAGGACCTGATACACAGCATATACAAAACAACGTGCGAGATTGCACAGAGGCATACGAGCGCGTCGCCAAGCTTCTTGAAAAGACTGAAAGAACATCGAGGACGGCAAGCGCGTTTAGATGTTCGATCACTTCAACTCGGGATGTGCTCAGAAGACTCTTTTCGCGACTACGTCAGATCAGTCGTGCATCTCTCTCACACTCCAAATGGACAATCATCGGTGACAGTAAGGCTCGCGATCTGTACCATGAACTGAATCGGCACACCACTCAGCTTCAAGAACTGGCTGGTCTCTTGGAAGAGTGTGTATAGATTCTGAAAGATGTATATACCCTCAGTTCTGACTCTGGCTAGATCAGTTCCGTTGAACGAAGAGATTTCGCTGAACCGCTATGACGAACGCTCCAATGCGCAAGTCCGCGAGGGCCACAAAGCAAACCCAAGGAAGAGAAACCGGAAAAGGAACAAGAAAGCCCGCGCGAATCTAAACGGCCCACGCTGGATTTTCCTAATAACTAGGCTCCTGGCGCAGTCTAATACCCGCTATCAGAATGATTACTTAGAACGCATACCGTATAGGACGATTTCTGCTGAAAGCTACATCTCTCTGACTGATGCGAAAAATAGCAGTGTGGCCACTGAACATTGGGGAATACTTGTTTCACAAGAAAGTAATATTTTCGATGGTAGGGTGTTCGAATTGCAGCGAGAGGGCAATTATAGCAAGCTCAGCTGCCAGAAAGGCGAAATGTTGGGGCAAGCTTTCCAGGGCGTTCCCCTGTGGCGACTGCAACGCATTGCGCTCACTCATTTGAGCGATGCCAAGGTTGAGGAATATGGTAAGACTCGGCATCCCATGCTTAACCTGCTTAAAGATGTACATGATACTAACCAATATACAGCATATGCAGCTTTGAATAAAGTCGGAGAAACATACAATCTCCTCTCACGCAATTGCCAGGTTTTCACGAAGCACCTTGTTCCATGTATACAAACCCCAACAAGGAAAAATAAGATCCTTGCCGGTCTACAGGACGCTCCGTATCATCTACAACCAGAGATTTTGAAACGCCGGTGTCACGAGTGGGTGGAATTGAATGCCAAGCTGAATATAATGCCCGGCCGCACCGAATCATGGAAACTCCCTACGACGACGGCTGAAATGATACTTCCTGCGGCTAGGGTGGCGTGTGCATCACTCGTACTTGCTGTCGTCGCTGTAGCCGTAGCCATGGATCAGCGGTGGGTCGTTTCAGTCTTGTTGTTTGTCGTCGGTTGGCTCAGTCACTATGCAAAAGTTCATCGCATCCAATTTACAAAGACGCTTCTCTCATACAGTTGGCGCAGAAGGCACACAAACCCGCCAGATGAGTTGTGGGATGAATTGATCAACAGAGTCAACCATACAACAATCGAAAAGCTAAGGGAGGACTACGCAGGCATACTCAATGAAGTGATTGTAAAACTTTTACCATAAGGCTTATGTTTATATTATCAAGTTATCTGTAGGCAAGTTACTGGAGAAGATTTCCTATAAGATCTACGAAATGAGGTTTTAGTAAGATTTTTTAGCCTCGAAGAGTGAACTCATGCAACTGACTCCAATGAGTGTATAAAGGGAGTTTTCCTGGCCATAAAGCGAATGCGGGATAGGGAGAAGAAAATAAGCGTAAGGGCAGTCGTATTCGGGGAGTCTAAGGAAGACTTGGCTAAATATTCTCGTCGACGTTTGGAGACATGTTTCCAAAATCAAACTCTTGAAAAGACAATTACTTCTAGCTAACCCAACAAAACTGAAAGATTTCGGTATTGTTGTTTTGATAATCGCTTGACTTCAGCATTGTTCAAAACGGATGATGGAGGGAACGATGGTAAACAAGGTGGCTTAGCACACCTTAGCATTACGTGCAAGCACAGCTCACGAAACCTAAGCCCTAACAGAATGTAGCGCATGACCGGCCGAGTCTGTCAGGTCCCAACTTTGTAACCAAATGTGCTTTTTCTCCCATATTTTGACCTATCTGCTTCACAGTAGATCAAACGTTGTATCAAGGTACATATTGTAGGTCCAAACATACGTTCCCCAGACGATTCAACCAAATGCGCATGTTAGTCATGTGTACGTGACTTCTCATAAACGACAGTCAGCTGCTGCGTTCGCATAGCCCCACTATTTTGCTCAGATCCGCTGTCTTGTTCAAGTATTGCGCACTCATTCTCGTCTTCAGAACGTTGAAGCTCTTGATTCAAGATGATTTCCTCACTGTCCCGACCCAACGTCGTATCCGAAACACTCATCTTTCTGTTCGCGTTCTGGTTTGTACGGCTTCGGCTTCCGATTGTAGCAAGCTTTACTGGTTAGCTTCCGCGCTGTTTAATCGGCATGCTTTTGATAACGATCTTTGCTGCCAAATATATGTCTATTGAAGAAACGATCAAGCAATGGCTGCAGAGTCGGTATGCATGCGGCTATGATGATGGAATTTCCTTCAATGCTGGTCCAGACAGTAATGTCGGCTGATTCATCTGTATTGGAAAATCAGCATCTCGTCACTACGATACGTCAAAGCTGCACTCACAGGTAGAATCTGCGCTCGCAAGTCCACATAGACGAGTAGACTTGTATATGGCCACAGCCCCGGCACTGACCCTGGTATTAGCAAATGTAGCCGAGTGAAGAACTTGAAACGTACATAGAACCCAAACCAAGAGCAATGTTGAGAGCTGTCTTTTTTCTTCGGTTCATTCGCAATTTATAGAGAACGAGGGCGGGGTACAGTGCGAGGTAGAGATCTACCGCAGCAGAGATCGCCTTCGGGTTCTTAGCCATTCAATACCAATTTTGAATCCACTGAGCAGGGAAAACATACTACCAGTTACGATAGCGTAGTCTATCAGTACCCAACGGCTCCAACAGGTCCCTTTTATAGAAAAGTTCCACTGCGATCGAGTTGGAGTACATTGTGCGAAGATGATGACAATGCACCCAAACAGGATGGCCAAACAGCCGCTTGTTATAGACCAGAGAAATATCCTTTGTCTCGGGCTAGGATTGGTAATCCTCGTTAAAAGTGCAACAACAGCTAGCTTGGGAATGCCGAATGAAAAGATGCCTGGGCAAAAGCAGGAAAATATATATAGGATTGGCCCAGACTTTTGCTCGTCGCTGAGCGTGGCAGAGTGACGTCCGTTACCAGCTGTCACGGCTGCTATGGCCAGACCAAGCATGAGATGGCCACAAAACTAAATCTCGAGTATCAGCATGGGGAAGCTAAGTTGAGTATCGAGCGAGGGCTCTCTACCAAAGATATAACCATTAGCTAGTCATCGAGACCGACCCACGATACCATCCGGATTCTCACGTAGAGTCTTGCAGCAACGAAGAGCGTAGCCACCGCGGTTAGTGTGGTACATGCTGCCAAGATTACCGGTCCTTTGTTCTGGTGTGTATTGTCCGGTAGCGGCTGCTGTGAAGATGACATGGCGAAATAAATGTCAACTGAATGACCAAGAGACGACGGAGATAATCTAGTGAAGGCTTATAGTACATAGAGCGTAAGTTCATGCATCCGAAGAGGCAAATGCTTCCTCGGACAGGGGCTTTTGTTTCGTGTAATGAATTCGGTCCGGCTGGAGGAACATGCAGGCAGCTAGCTCTGTCGGCTAGGTACCGCCATCTTAATATGGCATTGTGGTGAAGATTAGTCCCTGTGCCGTGACACTGCATAGGAACTCGAACCCACTCGCGACAGGCGTTTAGTATGTGAAAATTGTAGAGGTGTAGCTGTGATCTGCAGCAACACCCATGAAACATACAGGTCACTGAAGTCGGCTTCACGAATGTACCAGAAACCGTTCTATCGTTGCTCACGTAAAGAATAGGACTACGGAACTGAAACGAGGTGATCCTTGGACGAGTACCTTGAACACTGTGAACAGTCTAATGCAGGGCGAACATGTGCTCAGTATTGCTTCGGTGCCGGCTACCCATGATCCAACCGCAGGTAACCGTGGAACTCACCCAATCTTAGCACGCTGACTGTGCTGTAGATTTAGTCAACATCAGTCTCTGACGTCAACCCATCCGCGAAGGAAGGACCAAAAGAAAGCATCAGCTCATTCAATCTCCACTTCGTGCTCCATATTGATCCGGCGCAGTCGGAATTGTCATTCCGTTGCCGGCTTGGCACTGTTACCCCATATAACTGCAGCTTTGCCCGCTAGCGCACGCTTCTGTTCCAATGCCGCGCATCGTTCTGTCGGCTTTGATCATCGTAGGATCCTTCTCCTAACCGTTATGGGTATTGCGGGCAGTTCAGGATGCCCGAGCCGTGTTTAGTGAGACGCTTTGGTATTATGACAGGGAAGCTAAGAGTGAATGAGCTGATATGGCTGTGGACGCGATGTGGAACACCCGTTCTATTTCATCTCTTTCAATAAGATGCCGTTGTCTCTGATCTCTTTCTTTCCCTTGTTTCCTTTCCCATACTCACTTTCGCGTCTACAACAACCCACGGATATTGGTCAAAGTGGCTCCGAACAAACTGAGCGGCTCCTTAGACAATAAAAAACAGAAAACCCTCAAGACCAAGTCCCCTATGGACACCGACATTGCTGTAAGTGCGTGTAGCCCAGAGGCTGTTCCACGCATACTGGAGGATCTTTTGACTTTCGGAATATCCCCATCGATTGACGAAGATGATACTCGCCTGACAATGCTGGTCAGCGCTAGGGCTCTTGTCAGGGCACTGGAGACGCCCCGAGAGACAATGATCCGACACAACTGGGCGCAGGTATGTCAGAAAGGTTTCCAGGGCATCTTAAGTCGACCGAGGCTAACCCTGTTCGCTAGCCTGGCTGTCACACCGCCATTACTACTTGCTACAACGCAGGCGTTTTCGGAGTACTCACGGACGGAACGAAAAAGGTTGATGAGATTGCGAGCCGACTTGGAATGAATCGTGAAGTGTTAGGTACGACTATCCATTGACATACAATTGACTAACCCCGCTCACGCCACCAGCACGCTTGATGAAACATATCGCGGCCATGGGCTACATCATAGAGACGGGGACTGACGAATATGCCCCCACAAATTTCTCCAAAGCCCTAACTATTCCTATCATTGGAGATGGTTACCCAGCCCTGTATGTATCGAAGCATAACCCGCGTGTATATCCGCCAAGCATAATGTTGACCTTGATAGTGCTGGTGGAGCCCACGTGTCTTGCAGCAAGTTCTCCACGTACATGCAGCAGATGAAGTATGCAAACCCTTCCGAGTTACGACCCAGACCCTATCAGTATGCTTTCGTCACCAACATGGACATGTTCCAGTACCTGCACGCTCATCCTCCTTTGGGGGTACAATTTGATCACCACATGGGTGGCTATCGACAGGGTCGTCCAAGTTGGATGGACACTGGCTTCTATCCCGTCACGGAACGACTGGTAGATGGCATGAGCACCAGTCAGGATGCTGTGCTACTGGTAGATATTGGCGGAGGTCTGGGCCATGATTTAGGAGAATTCCGGTAGGTTGTCGGGCAAGCGTGAACTCCATTCGCCC
>Ga0265798_10012824_pt1 | contig 10077 bp, 12 predicted proteins | sample P3T30metagenome_FD_192430 | JGI IMG/M metagenome (GOLD analysis project Ga0265798, IMG submission 192430) | Plant litter microbial communities from East Loma Ridge, Irvine, California - P3 T30 | ecosystem: Environmental > Terrestrial > Plant litter > Unclassified | place: USA: California...
CGCGACGGGCGAGGGATTGCGCTGGCTCGACGAGGGCGAGGCGTGGTCGGGCCGATGGGGCATCCGCCGCGTGCCGGCGCCGGCGGCCTGACCGGTCCTGCAGTCCGCCGACAGCAAGCCGCGGGGGAGGTGCGCCGCCGGGGAGGCGCGCGGTCGGGAGCGCCCTTGCTCCCGACCCCGCGATCGGCCGTCGGCGACGTTCGGGTCGTCGCCGCCCCCGCCCCTGGCGCGGCGCGACGGGTGTCGCTTCGGTCAGGTCGATCCACGGGCCGAAGACTTTCGACGTCGTCGATCACGGCGGGGTCCAGGCCGATGCCACGAAGCTACAACCGTTCACCCCACCAGACAAGAGCAAACCTCATTAACGGCAGGAGGCGCGGGGGACGCAGGCGAGCACCCTCGCCACCACCTCGGTGCCGGACTTGACGACGGCACCCCCGGTGAGAGGGTGCCGTCGCGATGCAGGTGGGCCCCGTGGGGCTCGAACCCACGACCCGCGGATTAGAAAGGGGGTGCCGTGAGCTACGCCGAGGCAAACCAAGAGGTACCGACTTAGACCGCCGAGGGCCGCCGGAAGCCTGCAAACGTGGGGATTGCATCCACGCAGCGGTCGCCGTCGGCGCGTCTCGGATTGTTTCGGATTGGCTCAGCGAGGCGCGGTAGGGGTTTTCCGAGGGGTTACTGCTGCGCGGCGTACTTCTGCAAAGCCTCTGCAAGCTCCCGATATCGGACTTCATAGGTTGGTTTTCGAACGTCCTTCGGTCGTGCGAAGTACCCCTTCTCCCCGATGTGCTTAACTCCCGACACATCCCGGCCGTAGATCAACTCAGCAAGAGGAGGAAAAATCTTCTCTGCGACGACTTCAAGCCCGGCCCCGCCAGCGGTGTTTACGCAGTAACGGAAGGCCCCTAGGGCAATGTCGACGGCGGAACTCAGGTGCGATGCATTGTCTGAGGTCATGCCAAAGAGCACGATCCGGTCACTCACGGTCCCGTGCCACTTGTCGCTGCTTAGGCCTTTCTGGAAAAGACTTCCTAGATGCGCGTGCTGTTCATCCGCCCTATCGATCAGCATCACGCCCTTGCATTCCTCTTCCTCAAGTAGCGAGTGATAGCCCTGAGTGACTGTATTGAGAGCGAAGTTGGTCACCTCTTCTTCGCTACGTGAGGCTGCAATGTCGTGCAGGATTACGTATGTAATCATTCGAACGCCGAGCCGAACAAGGGTCTCTATGAGTTCCTGTTTGGCTTCGCGCGCCTTGTCGATTGGTACGTGCGCAGGACGCGCAGCCGTTTGAAACTTGAAGCTGTCGCCAGGCCTGTATCCGAATTTGTCCCGTATGCGGGAAACCTCGGCGTCAATTTGTAGAGTCTGCTCGTCTGTGGCGACGAGGCCTCCGTAGATAAAGAACTGGCCTGGCACCGAGTTCTTATTCGTTTCGTCCGTTACGAACCAGTGCATGGCTAATCCCCCGTAGTTGCTTCCGCAACGAGACTATTGCCGAGGGAGTCTCACCTCATAATCCCCATACTGGACGGGCCCCAGTTGCTGTTCTTCGAATGGCCGTCTCGCTCAGCAGCCATGGCGCTGCGAAATCGCTGAGCCTCCGAGGGCTCTGCGTGCGCTTGCCCGCCGTACTCGGTCAACGGCGATGCCGTGCTGACCCTGGCGTGCAACACCGAGCCGGAGACGGACCGATGACGGGGGAGCGTCAGCACATGGTCGGATACACGCGCGTCTCGACTGAAGAGCAGGAGCGCTCGGGGCTGGGTGTCGAAGCGCAGCGTGCGGCGATCCTGAGCGACGCCGACCGGCGCCGCTGGACCGTCGAACTGATGGAAGACCTCGGCTGCTCGGGCAAGCACGTCAACCCAAGCCTGCGCCACGTGCTCGACCTGCTCAGTTCGGGGCAGTTCGACGGGCTGGTAGTCGCCAAGTTGGACCGCCTGGCTCGCAGTGTCGACCTCACGACACCGGGCGGACGTGCCATAGCGAACATGCTCGCGACCTTCGCGGAGTTAAAGCGACCTTATCTCGACGCGCACGAAGGAAACGCTCGCGGCGCGTAAGGCACGCGGCCTGGTGAACGGGCGACAGAGCGCGATCCCTGCTGGCTTGCTCAGGCGCATCGTTGTGGCTCGGGAGGAGGGTGCATCCTTCGCGCACATCGCGGCAGGCCTGACCGCAGAGCTTCATCTGACGCCCACTGGGCTGGCGACCTGGCACGAGTCCACCGTGCGCCGGGCCTATGCCGCAGCAGAGAGGGCGGTGAGCGCATGACCGACATAGACCTGTACCCGAAGACGAAGGCTGTTCCAGCGGGCACGCTCCGAGCCGGCCATGTCGTAGTGGAGTCTCATGGCTACCCCGCCGTCGTCGTGCTTGTGGCCCGCAAAGCCCCATCTGACCGCTATATGGCCGTCTACTGCCGCTACGTATGGCAGAGCACGGGGGAGCCGCCGTGGATTCTGACGGACAGAACTATCGAGTGCAACGCCCTCGTGGACAAGGCCGTCTGATGGCGCACGTACGGGAGGTAGAGCGCAAGGGCGGTCGGGCGTACGAGGTGCGGTGGAGAGCGGGTGACCGGTTCAAGCATCGCTCTTTCACCGTGCGCCGGGAGGCCGAACGCTTCGCGCTGAAGGTCGAGTCCCAGCTAGCGGACGGCAGCACGACAGAGCCGCTCGTGAAGAACAGCCGGACCGTGCGGCAAGTTGTGGAGGCGTCCCTCGCAGCGACCAAGCCCGAACTGAAGCCCCGCACCTACAACGGGTACGTCGCCATCTACGACAACCGCGTCCTGCCGAAGTTCGGCGCGCGGAAGATCGGAACCTTGACCCGAGCAGACGTGCAGGGGTGGGTAGCCGAACTCCACGGAGACGGCCTGGCCCCGGCGACGGTGCATAGGCACTACGTCGCCTTGAAGAAGGTCATGCGCTACGCCTTGGACGACCGGCTCATCAGCTATAACCCGTGCGACGGAGTCCGGCTCCCGAAGAGCCACAACGCGGGTGGATTCCAGCCTGTGTTCCTCACCGCATGCAGGTGGAGGCGCTCGCCGCAGAGCTGGACAAGCAGCAGCCCTTCGGACTCATCGTGCGCTTTACGGCGTACACCGGTCTACGCGCAGCCGAGCTGACGGGGCTGCGCATCCGTGACCTCAACCTCAGGGCCGGGCACGTAGAGGTGCGGCAGACCTTGCAGCACATCAAGGGGGAGTGGGTCGTCGGGACCCCGAAGTCGGCCCGCTCCACCCGCAACGTGCCGCTCGTCAGCCGGGCACTCGTAGCTGAGCTGCGAGAGTACCTACTGACTCACCCGCACTCGGGCGACCCCGATGCGCTGGTGTGGCCAGGCCGCAACCCTGGGTCGCACGCGGTCACCTACGAGCGCGTCTTCGACGTGGCCAGCTTCCGCCGCAGCTACCTGAAGCCCGCGCTGCGCAGCCTGACCATGGACGACGGCATGCGCTTCCACGACCTGCGCCACACGTTCGCGTCGCTGATGCTCGCCGCACAGTTCCCGCCGTACGAGGTCAGCCGGTGGATGGGCCACGCTAACCTCGCAACGACGGACACCATCTACGCCCACCTGTACCCGAGCGACTACTCGGCCCATCTAGAGCGCTTCCAAGCCTTCGTGAACCTCGCTTAGAAGAGCATTTCCCGCTCAGCGAGCCTTCCTATCGGGAAGAGAAAGATGCAAGCCAGCCTTGCTCTACTCGGAACCTGACTCGGACCCGTCGAGCTTGCGTAGAAGAACTGATGCGACAGCCAGGTGATCCAGGCAGTCATCTGGCGACTCCGCAACGTTCGTTTCATGACCTCGTGGGTTACGAATACCGGACTGTGCCCCCGCGAACATGTGCCGATACCCTCGCTGCTCATCGATGTCAGTATCCGACTGCAGGCCGTTCAGCCTGATACTGGGATTGCTTTCATCGAAGGCCCTCATCATGTGCGCAAAGCCAGTTACGCCGCGGAGCTTCCCGAGCCGCTTGACCTCATTCTCAACAAACTTGAATGCCTCGAAGGTTGCTTCAGAAAAGTACCCATCATCGAACAAGCTGCGTACTTTTGCAGGCAGATCGGGGTGGATGTTGCGCAGCTCAAAGGGATGCTTGTCCTGATCGACTTCATCCGCGGTTAGCTCCTCGGTCCATTGGTGAGCGGCCCTGGTCACTCGCTCAAAAGACCCCAAGCCGATCATCCGTCGATCAAGTTCTTACGAATGCTTGCGAAAATGGCGTCATACACTTCCGCCGTTCCAGTTGCGGGCAGGTTGACCTCGATACGGACGGTCAGCCCCACGCGCTCTGTCGGAACTTCTACTGGCGCCGCGGATGGCTTGCTCGACTGAGTGTCCTGGTCGATCGGAGTATCGACTGGCTCCGTGACGCGTTTGGTTTGCGTCGGCTTCTTGGAGGGAGACTTCGCCTTGCTCGGACTATTCGCAGGAGCCGTCTTAAGAGGTTCCCCGTGCCCAGCCAACGCGGCTAGCGTGATGAAAGTGGATGCCTGTCGTCCTCCGATGAGATCGGATGTGCGGTCCTTAACGCGGAACCAAGTCGCAAGGACATTGCGGGACTCGGTCCAGGCGGCGTCTCCGTGTTCTTCAAGCAACTCTGAGTACGCCGAGGTCAGTAGGGCTTCAAGCCCGGCTTTGAATGCTTCTTCACCAGCGAAAAAGATGTCGGAATTGCTGTCGACTTTTTTTCCATCTTCGTCGATCAGACCGAGAAATCGGAAGATGTTGATGACGTACGACTCGTTCGCGGGGGCGATATCGAATCTCTTCAACGTCGATGCGTCCACGACAGGAGGAAAGACCTTGCGGAACTGGTCAAAGGCCTTCACCAAAGCGCCCTGACCGGACGTGTACGGGTAGGTCGCCAATGTGTTTCTCCTTCGAATGCCAGCCTTCGAGCTGAGGCGTCCTCGAATCATGGCGTAAGGCGGTCTGCTACCCACACAGACACGCAGAGGAGGGGTTTTGGAGGGGGTCCCGTCCTGGATCTCTTGCCCGTAGGCCATGAGACCGTTGTATCTACAGGTGGGCCCCGTGGGGCTCGAACCCACGACCCGCGGATTAAAAGTCCGATGCTCTACCAACTGAGCTAGAGGCCCGTGCCCGTCCACTTTACGGGATGCCGCGGGCCTCGTTCGCCAGGCCGACCCGCGCCTCCTGGGGGTGACGCGGCGAGCGGCGCTGCCGCGGGGTCGTCCGGTGGCCTGCCGCGACGGCGGGAAGCGTGCCGCCGTGGGCGAACGCCGGGCTCGCGGTCGGGCTGCGCGCCTATCGTGGGTGCGGTGCCGAGACCTTTCCACCGCCCCACCCAGTTCTCGGGGTCCGAGTTCGAAGCCTTCCAGGGCGGAGACGACCCCGCGACCATGAACCGCGTCGCCCACGAGTCGGCTGCGGCCCTCGTCGCGCGCGTCAAGCACGACCCGAGCCCCGAGATCCTCGACCGGCTCGTCACCTTCACCGACTCGCACGGCATCGACGCCGTCGCCGAACTCTGGGCTCGCGCCAGCCCGCACAGCCTGCCCGGCGCCCTGTGGCGCATCTACCTCGTACGGGCCGTCATCCGGCAGAACCCGGTCGAGGTGACCCAGCTCTTCGAGCGCGGGGTCGAGGTCGCCACCACGATCGACCCGGTCGTGGCGGGCGCTCCGGCACCGGCCAGCCCCGAGGAGATCCTCGAGCTCGCCGACCTCATCTTGCGCGGCGTGTTCGTCGGCGACTTCGCCATCGCCCTCGAGCGGGGTGCCGCGTTCTGTCGCCTCGCCGCCGCCGGCGCGACGTCGGTCGCCGACGACCAGGACGCCGTGGGCTCCGAGCGGGCGAGCGAACTCACCCGTCGTGCCCTGCGGTTCAGCGAGCTCGGCATCGACCTCGTCGCCTGCGCCGCGCTCTGGCGCGACGAGAGCCTCGACTGACCCGACCGCGGCCGGCACGGTGGGGCACGACCCCGAACCGCGCGACTCGAAACCGCACGACCCGGAACCGCACGACACGTGCGGACCCGCTCGACGTTCGCACGACGCGAACGCAGCGGTCGCCACCGCCCGAGGCGGGTACAGTCGTCTGGGTCGGGCCGCAGTAACCCCGGGCTCCAAATTTAGCCGCTTCGAGCGGCCTCGCGCCGAGAGGCGTTTCTGCGGCTCGGCACCTACTTCTCCTGGCGTGACATTTCCGCCGGTGATCGGCGTGACGTATTCCGCCGGTGATCTGCGTGACCTGCACCGTGCCTCCTCGCCGAAGCCTGCCCCGCCGCGCCCGCCCGCCGCGATACCCACCCAATCCGCCCGGCCCCCGGTGCCGAACCAGAGACGTGAGGGATCGACGATCCTCCGTCGGCAGCCGTCCTCCCTGAGCGTGGTCGCCGGCGGGCCGGTCTCCCTGCGATGCACCAGGCCTGAACGCCATCCCAGACGGCCGCATCGCAGGGGGTCCGGTTCGCCCTCACGACATGTCCCACCTCACGATCCGCCCCGGATCGTGAGCCACGAACCCGCAGACGGTGCGACCGGAGGTGAATCCTGACATGCTCGAACTCGTGACCCGAGAGACCGAGACGCCAGAGACCGGGCGCCCCCTGTCGACTCCCGACGATTTGCTGCCGCGAGTCGCTCAGGGCGACCGTGCCGCCTTCGCCGAGCTGTACGACCAGACGGCACCCCGGGTGCTGGGGCTGATCAAGCGCCTCCTGAAAGACCACGCCCAGTCCGAAGAGGTGGCCCAAGAGGTCTTCCTCGAGATCTGGCAGAACGCCACGCGCTTCGACTCCACCCGCGGCACTGCTGCGAGCTGGATGTTGACGATGGCCCACCGACGGGCCGTCGACCGCATCCGTGCCTCGCAGGCCGGCCGTGACCGTGACCTCAAGATCGGGGTGCGCGACCTGCAGCCCGCATTCGACTCGGTCACCGAGTCCGTCGAGATCCGCATCGAGCACGAGCGGGTCGAACGCGCCCTCGGGCGCCTCACCGAACTGCAGCGGCAGGCGGTGAAGCTCGCCTACTACGGCGGCCTCAGCCACAGCGAGGTCGCGAAACTCCTCGACGTGCCGATCGGCACCGTCAAGACCCGACTGCGCGACGGCATGATCCGTCTGCGCGACGAGATGGGGGTGGCTTCGTGAGCGATCACGACGAGCCCGGGCGTGGCCGCCACAGCGGCGGCACCGACCACGAGCACACCGGCACCGACCACACGATCGACATCGACGACCTCTCGGGTGCCTACGCACTCGACGCGTTGAGCGACGACGAACGACTCGCGTTCGAGGACTACCTCGACGCATCCGACGAACACGACGACATCAGGACGGAGGTGGCCGGTTTGAACGACACCGCCTTGTTGCTCGCCCACGCGGCCCGGCCCGTCACGCCGTCCGCCGGCCTGCGCGCCAGCGTGCTCGACCTGATCGCCTCGACCCCGCAGTTGCCGCCGCTCGCGACGACCACCGCGGCAGCCCACGACACCACGACCGCAGGAGGCGCGGGCGACGACGACCACGAACGTCGCGTCCCGAACGCTCCCGCTCCCGAGATGGAGCCGAGCGAGTCCGAGGGCGCCCGCGTCCTCACCCCGACCGGTGCGGCCCACCGTCGCTGGTTCACCCGACCGGTGGCCGTCCTGGGGGCCGCTGCGGCGGCTGCCGGCCTCTTCTTCGGGGGCGGGGCGCTCGTGCAGGGCCTCGACCGGACCGGCCCGCAGCAAGAGCAGCAGGCCTCGGGCATCGACGAGATCTACGCAGCCGACGACTTCCAGCGCACCGTCGCCGACGTCAGCACCGGAGGCAAGGCCACCCTGATCTGGTCGAACGAGCTCGGCCGGTCGGCCGTGACGGTCGACGGCATGACCTCGCTGCCCGGCGACCAGACCTACGAGCTCTGGTACATCGGCGCCGACGGCGCGGTGCCCGCGGGCACGTTCGACGCCTCGTCGAGCGCTCCGTCGACCCACGTCCTCAAGGGCGAGATGGCCGCGGGTGACACCGTCGGCATCACGGTCGAACCGGCGGGTGGCTCGTCGTCGCCCACCAGTGCCCCGGTCGTCGCGATCCCCAGCGCCTGACGCGCGCCCCGCGACGCGCCTGACACCCGTCGCCTGACGCCTGACGACGAAGGAGGCGGTCCACCTCACGGTGGACCGCCTTCTTCGCGTTCGTCGCCCCTCACCCCGAGGAGGCGCGGTGACCGATCAGCCGAAGCGTCCCGACACGTAGTCTTCCGTCGCCTGGACGCTCGGGTTCGAGAACATCTTGGCCGTGTCGTCGTACTCGATCAGCTTGCCGGGCTTGCCCGTGCCCGCGATGTTGAAGAAGGCCGTCTTGTCGCTGACGCGGCTGGCCTGCTGCATGTTGTGGGTCACGATGACGATCGTGTACTGCTGCTTGAGCTCTTCGATCAGGTCTTCGATGGCGAGCGTCGAGATCGGGTCGAGAGCCGAGCAGGGCTCGTCCATCAGGACGACGTCGGGTGACACGGCGATCGCCCGCGCGATGCAGAGACGCTGTTGCTGACCACCCGAGAGGCCCGAGCCGGGCTTGTCGAGACGGTCCTTGACCTCGTTCCAGAGGTTGGCGCCCTGCAGCGACGACTCGACGAGACCGTCCTGGTCGCTCTTCGACATGCGTCGGTTGTTGAGCTTGACGCCCGCGAGCACGTTGTCGCGGATGCTCATCGTGGGGAAGGGGTTGGGGCGCTGGAACACCATGCCCACCTGGCGGCGCACGAGCACGGGGTCGACCCCGGGGCTGTACAGGTCGTTGCCGTCGATCAGCACCTCGCCCTCGACGTAGGCGCCGGGGATGACCTCGTGCATGCGGTTGAGCGTACGCAAGAAGGTGGACTTGCCGCAGCCGGACGGCCCGATGAACGCGGTGACCGTGCGGGGTTCGATGGTGATGTTGACGTCTTCGACGGCCTTGAACTTGCCGTAGTAGACGTTGAGGTCGTTGACCTCGATGCGCTTGGACACGGTGATTCCTTCGGGGTGGGGAGCCGGGCGGGGCCGTAGCGGGGTACGGGTCGGGACGGCCGGGTCAGCGGCCGAGCTTGGGGGCGAACACGCGGGCGATGAGGCGGGCCAACAGGTTGAGCGCCATCACCATCAGGATCAGCGTCAGCGCCGACGCCCAGGCGCGGTCGATGAACGCGGCCGCGTCGGTGCCCTGGCTGACGTACGAGCTGTAGGCGAAGACCGGCAGCGACTGCATGCGTCCGTCGAACAGGTCGTAGTTCATGCTCGCCGTGAAGCCGGCGGTGATCAGCAGCGGGGCGGTCTCGCCGATGATGCGGGCGATCGCGAGCATGACGCCGGTGGTGATGCCGGCGACCGAGGTCGGGATGACGATCTTGAGGATCGTCAGCCATTTCGGCACGCCGAGGGCGTACGACGCCTCGCGCAGCTCGTTCGGCACCAGCTTCAGCATCTCCTCGGTGCTGCGGACGACGACCGGGATCATCAGCACGGCCAGGGCCACCGAGCCGGCGGCACCCATGCGCACGCCCTCGCCGAAGAAGATCACGAAGAGCGCGTAGGCGAACAGGCCGGCGACGATCGACGGGATGCCCGTCATGACGTCGACGAAGAACGTGATGGCGCGGGCCAGTCGGCCCCGGCCGTACTCGACGAGGTAGATCGCGGTGAGCAGGCCGATCGGTACCGAGATCACGGCGGCCAGCGCGGTGATCAGCAGGGTGCCCGTGATGGCGTGCAGCCCGCCGCCGCCCTCGCCGACGACGTTGCGCATCGACATCGAGAAGAAGTCGCCGTCGAAGCGGTTCGACCCCGACGTCACGACCGTGACGAGCAGCGAGACGAGCGGCACGAGCGCGATGATGAACGCCGCGCTGACCGCGGTCGTGACGACACGGTCCTTCGCGCGGCGGATGCCCTCGATCTGCATGGCCACGACGAAGACCAGCACGGCGTAGAGCACGGTGCCGAGGATGATCGCGCCGACCCAGTTGAACGACTTCGTCACGCCCGCGGCGTCGAGGAGGGCGAAGACGACGCCCATGACGACCCAGCCGCCGAGCAGGATGGCCAGGGGCGCGGCCTTGG
>Ga0265798_10012825_pt1 | contig 10077 bp, 13 predicted proteins | sample P3T30metagenome_FD_192430 | JGI IMG/M metagenome (GOLD analysis project Ga0265798, IMG submission 192430) | Plant litter microbial communities from East Loma Ridge, Irvine, California - P3 T30 | ecosystem: Environmental > Terrestrial > Plant litter > Unclassified | place: USA: California...
GCATTTTTATCCTTTCGGTTACGAAGGAGGACGCTGAAATCGCCGCGGCAGCCCACACTGGCCGGGCGATTCGTCGAACGCGTTCCCTTCGAGGAAGCGGGCCGCATAGACGCAATGATCCGCCATATCAACCGTTGTGGAACTGACGCGGCTGTCGTGCGATAGGCGAATCATGGACGACAGCCCGACGCAGCCGATCGAGACCCCTTCCGTAGCCCCGGAAGCAGCCTCCGCGCAAAAACGTCGCAAGCGGCGGATACTGCGCAACATCCTGCTCGGGATCGTCGCGGTCATCGTCGCGATCTGGCTGGTGCTGTACATCACCAAGGGGCGCTTCCTGAAGCATCCGTTCGAGCGCGTCGTCGGCTCGCTCACGCACCGGACGCTGACCGTGCGCGGCGATTTCCAACTCTATTTCGCGCCGTTCCGCATCAAGCTGTACGCGGAGAACTTCACGCTCTCGAACCCCGACTGGGCGAGCAAGCCCAATCTGTTCCAGGCGGACAAACTCGACACGCGGATCGCGCCGCTGTCGCTGATCTTCGGCAAGCGGCGGCTGTACTGGCTCGATCTCGTCAACGGCGCGGTCGATCTCGAGTGGAACGCAGCGCATTCGGCCAACACCTGGACGTTCTCGAACAAGAAGGGTGGCAAGCCGCTCGAATTCCCGCGGATCGACGTGGCGACCGTGACGGGCACGACGGTGCGCTATCTCGATCCGCGGATGCGCGTGCTGGCGGACCTCAAGGTCGCCGACATCCGCTCGGTCGACGCGACGATCGGCCGCGCGGTCGGGCTGACCGGCAAGGGGCGGTTGCGCGAGACGCCGTTCACCGTGACCGCGCAGTTGCTGTCGCCGGACGCGACCGCCAATCGCGGGCAGAACAAGCTGGTCGCGCGGGCGCGGGCGGCGGGGAACATCATCGACGTCGCGGGTACGCTGCCGAGCATCGCCGATGTCGAGAACGTACCGCTCGCCGTTACCGCACGCGGCGCCAATCTGTCGACGCTGCTGGGCGTGATCGACGTCGCGATCCCGAACACGCGGACCTACAAACTGCGCGCGCAGCTGATCAAGCAGGGCGACGAATACGCCTTCACGCATCTGCGCGGCTTTGCAGGCCGGACCGATCTCGCGGGGAAGCTGACGATCGTCAACGGCGAGCGCATCCATCTCGATTCGGTGCTCACCACCAAGAGCCTGGACATCATCGATGCGGCGCCGTTCATCGGCTTCAATCCCGACATCGTCGAGTCGAAGGGCGCGGTGGCCGCCGCCGCCGCGACGGGCGCCGCACCACAGCGTCTGTTGCCTGACGGGAACCTGCCGGTCGCGACGATGCAGCTGTTCGATGCCGACCTGAAATGGACGATCGGCGTGGTGAAGTCACGCAACCTGCCGATCTCCAACGTCGACCTGACACTCGATCTGGAGCGTGGGCGGTTGGCGCTGTCGCCGCTGACCTTCTCGATGGCGCGCGGCAACGTGGCTTCGGACGTGATCTTCGATACGCGCGCACGGCCGAGCGCGGTCTCGTACGATATCCGCCTAGCGCCGACGCCGTTGGGACGTCTGCTCAAGGGGTATGGCCTGACCGAGGCGGGAACGACCGGCACCGTCAAGGGGCGCATCAAGCTCGACGGTCGCGGCGACTCGATCCACGATTCGCTGGCGTCATCGCGCGGGCGGATCGCGTTCGTGCTGCCCTCTGGCGCGCTGTCGGTGCGCAACGTGCAGCTCGCCGAGCTCGACATCGGCACGTTCGCGCAGCGGATGTTCCAGGGCCAGTTGAACGAACCGGTGCAGATGAACTGCGGGCTGATCGGCTTCACCGTGCGCGGCGGCGTGGCGGCGGCGGACCCGATCTTGATCGACACGCGCAAGAACGTGATCGTCGGGCGGGGCGGGTTCAGTTTCCGCAACGAGGCGGTCGATCTCGCGTTTCGTGCGGATTCAAAGAAGTTCAGCCTGTTCGCGGGGCAGTCCCCGATCGGGGTCGGTGGCATGTTCGCCGCGCCGAAAATGAACGTGATCTCGAAGGATCTGCTCGCGCGGGTCGGCAGTGGGCTCGGGCTGGCGCTGGTGGCGACGCCGGTCGCGGGGATCCTGGCGTTCGTCGATGTCGGCGATGCGAAGTCGACGGCGTGCGGTCCTGTACTGGCCGGGGCGACGGCGGCGGCGCAGCGAACGACGAAGGGGCAGCCGCGCGACGACGTCGGGCATGGGACGACGGCGAAGGCCGAGGACGGGAAGACGTCTGCGGCGGAGAAGAAGGGGCAGCGGAAGAAGTTTCTCGGGATCTTCTGAGGGGCGCAAAATTAGCGCCCCTTTCCTACCTTGCTCGGCCGGGATCAGGCGGACGTGAGTGTTGATGGTTGGACCTGCTTCGACGGCTGGCGTTCCGTATCCATAGGTCCCGGCGTCCGCCGGGATGACGGATAGGGGGGTGAGTGTGGCATGGCGGTGGAGACGCAGGATGCCGATTAAAGGCCGCCCGTTTGGATAGCGCGCGGTGCCTGGGTTGGGTTGCGATCACCGCAAGACCATCGTCTTCTCACCACACCCGCCCCGTCACCCCGGCGGACGCCGGGGCCCCATGGTAGGGTTGGCTCAGACGGCTAACGTGTCGTGTCCGTGGGTCCCGGCGTCCGCCGGGATGACGGATGGGGGAGTGAGTGTGGCCTGAGGGGCAGACGCAGGAGGCCGATTACAGGCCGCCCGTTTGAATAGCGCGCGGTGCCTGGGTTGGGTCGCGATCACCGCAAGACCATCGTCTCTCACCACACCCGCCCCGTCACCCCGGCGGACGCCGGGGCCCATGGTAGGGTTGGCTCAGACGGCTAACGTGCCGTGTCCGTGGGTCCCGGCGTCCGCCGGGATGACGGATAGGGAGGTGATGTGGGGGCGTTACGCTTTGCGATGCCGCCCTGCTGCTCCCCTGCCGCTTGGAGTAGGGGAGACATGCCCCCGACGGCCTGGGCACTTCCGCTAGCCCCTCCCGCAGGCGGGAGGGGAATTCTTATCCGTGGTCGTGACCGGCGTGATCGCGCCCGTCATCGCGCACCCGGTGCATCGCTTCCAGCACGTCGTCCATCCGCGCGGGGTCCCCGATCGCCAGTACATGGCCTTCGCTCGCCGCGGTCAGGGGGTCGCCATTCCAGTCGCACATCATGCCGCCTGCCCCTTCGACCACCGGCACCAGCGCCGCAAAGTCGTAGATCTTGAGCCCCGACTCGCACACGACATCGAGATGCCCACTCGCGAGCAGGCCGTAATTGTAGCAGTCGCCGCCATAGACAGGCCCCTGCCGCGGGTTGCCGCCCGAGATCGCGGCGACGAGCGCGAGGTAATGCGGGACGTCGACCTCGTCGAACAAATGCGGGCTGGTGGTGGCGATCGTCGAGCCCGCCAGTTCGCGGCAGGCGCGCGTGCGGACGGGGACGCCGTTGAGCGTCGTCGGGCGGCCCGCGACACCGACCCAGCGTTCGCGCTGGACCGGCTGGTCGATGATCCCGAGCACCGGCCAGCCATCCTCGACCAGCGCGATCAACGTGCCGAAGATCGCACGGCCGACGGTGAAGCTGCGCGTGCCGTCGATCGGGTCGAGTACCCATTTGCGGTTGGTGACGCCCGGCTTCTCGCCAAACTCCTCGCCGACGATGCCGTCGCCCGAACGTTCGGCGTCGAGCAGGCGGCGCATCGCCGATTCGGCTTCGCGGTCGGCGCGCGTGACGGGGGATTGGTCGTCCTTGATCTCGACGCCGTGCTCATGGCGGAAATACGGTCGGATGACGTTGCCCGCAGCATCCGCGAGGCGGTGCGCGAGGTCGATATCGGCTTGGGTGACTGGCATGGCCCCTGCCTATCGGCCGCAGCCGTCGCGAGCAATGGACGGATCATCCGCGTGCGCGTAGGTCGTTGCAATCCAACCGGAGTATCGTCCATGCGCCTCGTCTCGACTCTCGCCGCTGCCCTGCTCGTCGCAACGCCGGCGTTCGCCGCACTCGCGCCAGGCGCCAAGGCGCCCGACTTCACGACTCGCGGGGCGATCGCGGGCAAGGTGTTCACGGTGCATCTCGCCGAGCAGCTGAAGAAGGGCCCGGTCGTGCTGTACTTCTTCCCGGCGGCCTACACCGGCGGCTGCAACGCCGAGGCGCACGCGTTCGCCGAGGCGATCCCCGCGTTCACCAAGGCCGGCGCGACCGTGATCGGCATGTCGGCCGACAACGTCGAGACACTCAGCAAGTTCTCGGCCGAGAAGTGCGCGGGCAAGTTCGCGGTCGCGAGCGCAGGCCCCAACGTGGTCAAGGGCTATGACGTCGCACTCGGCAAGCAGGTGATGGGTCGCGCCGTGACCAAGCGCACCAGCTACGTCATCGCCAAGGACGGTCGGGTCGCGTTCGTACATGACGACATGAACCCCGCCGAGCACGTCGCGACGACGTTGGCGGCAGTGGAAAAGCTGACCGGCAAATAGCTGCCGTTCTGGTGACAATATGCTAACGCTTTCGGGTCTATGCCTTTGGTGGGGATGCGGAGGAAGTCATGGGGGACGCGCAAGCGGCCAAGCCGGTATCGGGGGCAGACCCAAGAAACTCGCTATACGAGCGTATCGGCAGGTTCCTTGATGAGCATCGTCTGAGCCCCGACCCCGCGCATTACCATTTCGCGCATGCCGTTCTGTCGGCGCCCGACCAGCCGCTGGCGATCGCGGTCGCGCGGCTGACCGATGGCGGGGTCCGCCTGAGCCGCAACGATATCGAACGACTCGGCGGCCAGGTCGTCGCCGGCGCCCCGGGGGCGCACCGTCCCGCCCCCGGCCAGGCGTCGGAAGTCGCCGCGGAAACCGGCGTCGACAGCGCGATTTCGCTGGTCGTCGAAACGCAGCACCACGTCGAAGACTTCACGCAGATCATGCGGACGATGCAGGACGAAACGCGGGGCTTCGGCCGCGATCTCGCCAAGAGTGCCGCCGCGATCAAGCAGATCGCCGAGATCGACGAGATCACGCAGATCACCACCATGATGATCGGTCGGATCCACGACAGCGAAGTGCGACTCGCCGCCGCCACCGCCGAAGCCGATATCCTGCGCACCAAGCTGGTCGAGGCGCACGACATCGCCCGGCGCGATATGCTGACCGGCCTGCCCAACCGCCGCGCGTTCGAGGAGGCGTTCGCCGAGCGCGACCTTGATGCCGGACCCTATTGCCTGGCGGTGTGCGACATCGACCGGTTCAAGGGCGTCAACGACCTCCACGGGCACGGCGTCGGCGACCGCGTTCTCATCGCGATCGGACAGGCGTTGTCGAGCGAATGCGCACCGCATCTGGTGGTCCGCCACGGCGGCGAGGAGTTCGCGCTGCTGATCAAGGGCAAAACGCTCTCGGATGCGGCCAAGTTGCTCGATCGTGTTCGCGCGACGGTGGCGGCAAAGCGATACCGCAACCGCGAGACCGACGCCCCGCTGGGAAGCATCACCTTTTCGGCCGGCATCACCGCCATCCATATCGAAGAAACGTCGGGAATCGCGTTCTCGCGCGCCGACCGCCTGCTCTACACGGCCAAGGAACAGGGCCGCGACCGGATCTGCGCCGCCTGATCCCGTAAAATGGCGTGTTTTGCGCATGCGATCTGGTGCGATTTCCCAATGGCGCAGCGCGGTCGAAAGAAACCCTAGCCAGCGCAATGACTTAAGAAACTGGCATGGTGCGTGCAAAGCTTTCGGTATCGGAGGCCGGATGGTCCGGCTCCCCGAACAACCCAAGGAAATCCCCATGTCGCTCCGTTTCGAAACCGCTCAGCGTATCGCCATCTCGTTCGTTGGCGCACTGTTCTTCGCCGCCGTCGCGATCACCACCGCCGCACCGATCATCCCGATCGCCTGATCTCGATTACGTCTATCCCTCGACCGCGAGACGCGTGCGCAGAACGAGACGTCGTTCACGCCACCGCGCCCTGCCCGATCGGTCCGACCGGCGCCGCCTGATCGCGCGAATAGGTCCCGATCAACACCCCCGCCGCCAGCACATGGCCAGTAATAGCCTCGATCACCGCGGACCGTCCTGGAGTCGCACCGGGATCGCCCGCACCTGCACCGACCGCGAACAGCTGGAAGACGTAGCGATGCTCACCGTGCCCGCTCGGCGGATCGGGCGGCAACCAGCCTTCGCGGAAATAGGAATTGCGGCCCACATCGCGTCCCGCCGGGTCGCCCGCGCCATCGGCGACGATCGCGCCATCCGCGAGACGGCCAGCATCCGCATCGAGACCCCATACGATAGCGTGGACCAGCGGTTGCGGTGCCGGCGCGTCGGGGTCCTCGACGATCAGCACCATCGTTGCCGTCCCGGCCGGCGGGTCGCTCCAGACGAGCGGCGGCGACACGCCCTCGCCGTCGAGCGTGAAGCGCGGCGGCAGGCGGCTTTCATGCGCGAATGCCGGGCTGGAAAGGTCGATCGACGCCGGCGTGTCGCCGGGATCGCCGCAGACCTGCGAGACGGCCAGCTTCTCCTCGCCGGCGCGCAGACCGCTCATCGCCTGACCCAGCCATGCAGGGATATGTTCGAGCATCGGTTCAGCCCTCCGAAGGACAGGTGTCGTCGCGGCGCTCGGGGGCGCCGCCTGCGTACCATTCACTTTTCGCGCCCATCTTGTCGGCGTCGTGATAGCAGACCTGGGTCTTGCCGCCCTTGGGGTCGACCAGCACCGTCCAGTTGCGATCGCTGCAATTATGCTCCTCGCATCCCCAGGCGGCGATCCGCGTGCCGTCGCCGGTGGTGCCGGCGCGCTTGATCGTGAAGATCGGCGTCTCGGGACCCGTCCGGCCGCGGATCGTCTCGCGCAGCTTGGCATCGCCGACCGCTTCGACCAGCCCGGTCGCGACTTCGGTACGGTCGAAGAACCCGACGCCGTCGACCGCGTCGTGCGGGTATTTGCCGACATAGGCGGTGATCGGCGTGGTCTGCGCCTGCCCCGGAATCGGCGTCGGTGCGCGCGTCTCGGGTGGCGTGAAGCCGCTCGGCGCGGGCGCGTTCGCCGCATCGTCGTTCTTGCCGCACGCCCCCAGCAGGAGCGGCGTCGCGAAAAGTGCGACCGCGATCACCGTCTTGATGGGCATCGTCATGGCATTGTCCTCGTTCGTTACGCATCCAACGCGCTTGCTGGCAAACCGGTTGCGGTCGGAGCCTCCGACGACCACCATGCTCCACATGGTACAGAATCTCGAACGGTTCGTCGTGGCGCAAGCTGGCGTCTACCCACAGGCGCTCGCCGAACTGCGCGCAGGTGCGAAACGCAGCCACTGGATGTGGTTCGTCTTTCCGCAGATCGCCGGGCTCGGCCACAGCGCGATGGCGCGGACCTACGCGATCGCCTCGGCGGCCGAGGCACGCGGCTATCTTACGCATCCCGTGCTCGGGCCTCGCCTGATCGAAACGACCGAAACGGTGACGCGCGCGCATGGCTCGGCAGAGACGATCCTCGGCGGCATCGATGCCGTGAAGCTGCGCTCGTCGATGACGCTGTTCGCGCGCGTCGCCGACGATCCGACGCCGTTTCGCGCCGCGCTCGACCGGTTCTTCGGCGGGGCCGAGGATCCAGCGACGATCGCGCTGCTCGACCAGGACCAGGCGCGATAAGAGGGGCGCGATAAGACGGGCGCATGACGAAGTAAGCGTGTACCATGACGGCGGGGCGTTCCGCTCCCTGAGGTGTGGTCATGGCGAAGAGCCAGAAGAAATCGAACAAGGAAGTCCGCAAGCCCAAGGCCGAAAAGGCGCCGAAAGCCAATGCGTCGAACCCGACCAGCAAGGGCAAAGCCGTGGAGATGACCACGCTCAACTAGATGATGGCGCTCAACGAAACGACGGTGCTCAACTAACCTGCGGCGTGCGGCGCTAGTCCAGCGCGGCACGAATGGCGGCGGCAGCGATGAACGGCGCGCCTGCGACCAGCACGAGGCTGACCGCAGCGAGCAGTTTCATCGCGCCGGCCCCACCCGCGGGATCGAGCGCGCCCGCCCCGAAGATCAACAGCGGGACGGCGAGTGGCAGCATCGCCAGCCCGACCACCGCGCCGCCGCCGCGCACCCCTGCGACCAGCGCGCTCGTCGCGACGGCGAGGGCGGCGAGGCCGGGCGTCCCGATCAGCAACCCGAGCTCGACGCGGATCAGCGTATCGAGCGATAGGTCGAACAAACCCGTGGCGATCACCGCCGCCAGCATCAGCGGCGGACCGAAGCTCAGCCAGTGCGCGATCGTCTTGGCGGTCGCGACCGCCGCCATCGACAGCCCGCGCACCGCAAGCTGATCGAACACGCCCGCGTCGAGATCCGGCGCGATCAGCCGCTCGACCGGCAGCAACGCCGCCAGCAGCGCCGCGGTCCAGATTACGCCGCCACCGATCCGCACCAGCAGCGCACGGTCCGGGCCGATCGCGAGCGGGAACAGGATCGCCACCAGCAGGAAGAACGCGACCACCAGGACGGCGCCGCCGCTCGCCACGCTGCGGCGCAGATCGCGCCGGATCAGCGCGATCACAACGCCACCTCGGTGGCATGCGGCAGGTCGAGCGCGACATGCGTGGCGATCAGCGCGACGCCGCCTTGCGCGCGGTGCTCTGCGAGCAACGCCCGCAGCCGTGCGATCGACTCGGCATCGAGCCCGTTGGCGGGTTCGTCGAGCAACCAGACCGGCGCGCCGCTCGCCGCGACCCGCGCCAGCGCGGCACGACGGCGCTGGCCCGTCGACAGGAGGCGTACCGGAATGTCCGACAGTGCGGTCAGGTCGAGCGTTTCGATCGCACGCGCGACGCGGCCGGCGGGATCGGGCGTCCGGTCGAGAATCGCCCAGAACCGCAGCGCCGCGCTCAATGTCTGGTCGACGTCGAGCGCGCTTGCCTCGGTCAGCAACGCGATCCCGGCATCGCACGACACCGTCCCTTCGAACGGCGCGAGCAGGCCCGCGGCGATGCGGATCAGACTCGACTTGCCGATCCCGTTGGGCCCGGTGACGACCGCCGCATCGCCCGCCGCGAGCGCGAACGACACGTCGGCGAACAGCGGCCGCCCGCCGCGCACGCACGCCACCGCATCGAAGACGAGCGTCATGCCGCCCGCCCGGTCGCGCTCATGAACCGCTATCGTCGGGAACGGACTCTTCCAGCGCGTGCATGTCGTCGTCGCTGAGACCGAAATGATGGCCGATCTCGTGGATCGTCACATGCGCCACGAGGTCGTCGAGGCGGACGCCGGTCTCGATCCATTCCTCGAGGATCGCGCGGCGGTACAGGACGATGCGGTCGGGCATGGTGCCTGAGTCCATCGACGATTTCTCGCCGAGCGGGCGGCCGTGATAGAGCCCGGACAGCTCGAGCGGATGCTCGAGCCCGAGCGCGGCCAGCGTCTCGTCGTCGGCGAACTCCTCGACCACGAAGACGATATCGCCGAGATGCACGGCGAATTGCGCGGGCAGCCTGGCGATCGTCGCGCGGCCGATCGCCTCGATCGCGTCGGCCCCCGGTGATTCGCCGTAGCCCGGTGCTTCGCCGTAGAATGTCGCTTGCCCGCTCATCCACGCAGCCATACGCGGTGGGCAACGATAGCGGCAAGGGATACGCGGATGGTCGAAGCGCTGAACGAAACCGAACGCGCGGAAGCGCTCGATGGGCTGGACGAGTGGGATTACGACGATGCGCGCGATGCGATCACGCGGACGATCGTGTTCGCCGATTTCGTCGAGGCGTTCGGGTTCATGACGCAGGTCGCGCTGATCGCCGAGCGCGCGAACCATCATCCGGAATGGAAGAACGTGTGGAACCGGGTGGAGATATTGCTGACCACGCATGACGCGGGGGGCTTGAGCCCGCGGGATATCGAGATGGCCGAAGCGATCGACGCGATCGTCGGCGACGCCTAATCTTCTGCCTCACCCCTTAGCGCACCACCCCGGCGCGGTTCCGCGGCGGTGCGACGATCGAGCGTCTTCTGCGCCCCTCCCTGAAAGGGAGGGGTTGGGGGTGGGTCGGCCGGTTGGTGGGCGTGACGTTTCGATAACGGGCCGAGCCCCCCCCCCCCCC
>Ga0265798_10012827_pt1 | contig 10076 bp, 11 predicted proteins | sample P3T30metagenome_FD_192430 | JGI IMG/M metagenome (GOLD analysis project Ga0265798, IMG submission 192430) | Plant litter microbial communities from East Loma Ridge, Irvine, California - P3 T30 | ecosystem: Environmental > Terrestrial > Plant litter > Unclassified | place: USA: California...
CGAAGCCGCTGCTGTTCAGGTAGACCGGATCGGACCAGGGCCCGTCGATGCCGGGACTGGTGACCAGGTAGTTATGGAAGTCGCGCAGCGACGCGCTGCCGGTGGCGCCGCCGGTGGAGGTGCGGCCGTAGCGCTTGACGTCGGTGTAGATCAGCCAGAACAGGCCGTCCGCGTAGGTCAGGCAAGGCGCCCACACGCCGCAGGAATCGGGCGCGCCCAGCATGTTCAACTGGCTGGCGCGCGCCAGCGGACGGCCGGCAAGGCGCCAGTTGACCAGGTCGCGCGAATGGTGGATCTGCACGCCCGGATACCACTCGAAGGTGGAGGTGGCGATGTAGTAGTCGTCGCCGACCCGCACGATGGACGGGTCGGGATTGAAGCCGCGGAGGATGGGATTCTGGATCATGCTCATGCTTTGCTCGTGGCGAGGGTTTCGTGTTGCGTCTTCGTGTGATCGGGCTCGCGCACCAGGATCCACAGCAGCGCGGCGGCCAGCAGGTCGAGCACCGCCAGGCTGACGAAGAACGGCGTGTAGCCGACGCTGGCCATCAGGCCGCCGATCATCAGCGAGAAAATCAGCAGGCCCAGGTTGCCGAAGGTGCCGCACATGCCGGCCACGGTGGCGACCTCGTTGCGCTTGAACAGGTCGGACGACATGGTGATGACGGTGACGGAGAGCGTCTGGTGCGCGAAGCCGGCGAGGCTGAGCAAGGCGATGGCGGCGTACGGGCTTTCCACGTAGCCGACGCCGGCCACGCCCATCATCATGCAGGCGCCGACGGTAAAGGCGCCGCGGCGCGCATTGATCAGGCGGACGCCGCGCTTTTGCAGCCACAGCACGACGGTGGGCCCGAACAGGCAACCCAGGTCGGCGGCCAGGAAAGGCAGCCAGGCGAACATCGCGATCTGCTTGAGGTCGAAATTACGCACGGTGGTCAGGTACAAAGGCACCCAGAACGCCAGCGTGCCCCAGGCCGGATCGGCCAGGAAGCGCGGCAGCGCGATGCCCCAGAAGTTACGCATCTTGAGCACGCTGACGATCGACGGCCGCTTGCCGTCGCCCTCGAGGTGCTTCTCCTGGCCGGCGGCGATGTGCTGCGCTTCCTCGGCGGACAGGCGGCGGTGGCGCTTGGGCGCATCGTAGAGCAGCAGCCAGGCGGCGACCCACACCAGGCCGAGCGCACCGGTGATGACGAAGGCCGACTGCCAGTTGTAATGCAGGATCGCCCATACCACCAGCGGCGGCGCCAGCATCGAGCCGAAGGATGCGCCGATATTGAAGATCCCGCCCGCCATGCCCCGCTCTTTCGCCGGGAACCATTCGGACACCGCCTTCATCCCGGCCGGATTGGCCGAGCCCTCGGCCAGGCCGAGCATGCCGCGCAGGACAGCCAGCGCCTGCCAGCTGGTGGCCATGCCGTGCGCCATGCAGATGAGCGACCAGGCCGCGGCGAACATGGCGAAGCCGTATTTCAGGCCGATCACGTCGAGGATGTAGCCGCACAGCGGCTGCAGCATGATCGTGCCCTGGAAGGCGGCCGTGATGTACGAGTATTCCTTGCTGCTGATGCCGAGGTCGGTGAGCAGCGTGGGAGCGGCGACGGCCAGGGTGCTGCGCGTCAGGTAGTTGATGATGGCGCCTAGCATCACCAGGCTGATCATCCACCAGCGGAGGCCCTTGATCTTTGAAGCGAACATGTTTGCGCAACCATATGAGGCGGGGCGATAACGATATCACAATACCCTGCAGAAATGATTGCGCAAACTTTCACATACACATATTCGATGCGCCCGGCTGGGCGCATTGGCAACGCGAGACGGCGGGCACGGCATGGCCCTCCGTGACACACGCTTCCGGGTGCCTTGTCCCGCAAATGAACTGGAATGAGCCTGTTTTCGTTACTTTTGGTGAAACTCGTGCCGCAGCTGCTCGATTACTCTTGTGTTGTCATTATCTGACCCACCATGTTTTCTTAGGGGAGAGAATCAAAAATGGAAACGTCAGACCTGCTGTTTACGATTCAGATTCGTCACCTCGCCGTCGAACTCCGTAGCACGGCGCGAGCGCAGTATTACGCCAGTATCTTCGCTACCTGCGATGAAGCACAGCGGCGCGCCGGTCTCGTGGAATGGGAGCGTGCGCACCCGCTGGCCAGCTTCATCCCCGTCGCGGTCGAGGAAGTGATGGAGATCGCGGAACAGGTTCAGGAATTGCGCAAGGGGTGGTCGAGCTAGCACTGCGGCCTTGTTCGCGCTGACGGCGAAGGTGGTGGCACTATGCGTGCCGCTGCGACTGGAGGATTTGCTGCAAGCGATAAAAAACAGGCCAACTGAGGCATGCATGCCGTTCAATCAGCGTATGAACGTCGTTCCGGCATAGGGCGGAACCCAAGTTCGCATGCGTTTTCGAGACGCTGAAGTTGGGCCACAGCCTACGCTGGGGCGGCGGCTCTTCTGCTAAGAACCTATCCAGTACGCAGGGAAGCTACTGGGGATGCCTGGCGAGTGCAGACAAAGGCAAGAAGGTCGCGTGGCTAGCCACGCAACGACGAGCAACGCAGGCTGCGCTCGTTAGGCGCGTCAGGAGCGACTCCAGCCTAATGGGCTGGGGCGAGCCTGAAGCAGAAGGCCGAGGTGCTGGCGCTTGTGGCATATACGGTGGACCAGCAAATCCGGATTAAAGCGCCGAGTAACAGAGTGGCCTTCGGGCCGCTCCGTGCGTGCCCTGCCTACTTGGATGGTCCGAAATACGGCTTGAATGCCTCCTGCAGCTCCGGCGAAAACCTGTCGAAGTCGACGCGTTGGTTCTTGATTTCAACGCGCAGTTTGTCCGGTCCGCCAACCGCTCGAACGAGCCGTGCTGCAAGATCACGGGCGAGCTTTTGCAGGATCGGAAGAGGCGTTTGGTCAAAGTCTCGCACTTCGAATGATTCGTCTGCTGGGTCGTCCACGCATTTGTTTGCTGTAACAATGTATAGGCCGCCACGCACTATTGGCTCGAACAGCGACTGTCCTGGTTCCGGATTGCGGCGCTTTGAATACCCTGAAACGACATAGTAGGTTGTTGCAGCATCGTGTGCGCGCGCGAAAATCTGTTCGTAGTGAACCCAGTTCTCAGAATCCCGCGAACACAAGGTGCTCACTTCGTTCGGCAGTGGTTCGAGCTTGACGCCAGCGTCCAATCGCAAACCGAGGGCTGGCTCGATTATATATCGAGGGGGCTTGTCGCCAGCCGCTGCAACAACACTGACAAGCATGATTAGAGATGTGAGAATTATGCGTTTAGTAGCGATAGACGACATAGGTTGGCCTCGGTTTTTGATTGCGGTATCTTGGACCAGCCCAGAAATCGTTCTGGACGAAGTCAGAAATCCAGTTCTTCCCGTCATACCCTGCCACATGCCCCGCTGTGCTTCCCTTGTACGGTTCCATAACCATCACGTCGCCTTTGACGAAGCTGAACTTAGCCGGGTCCTCGACGGTAATTTTATGGAAACCCAACATCTCCAAGCTTAGGCCATACTCCTTTCCGGTCGGAGGATACCTGCCGTTAAATTTGGCCCCTCCGACTTGTAGCGCCTTTCGCACGTACTCACCACACCGCCCCTTCCCGTATTTGGGCAGAGCGTTGATACGCAGGTGTTTTGTGAACTTCTCCAGGTCTACCGGCATGGGAACCTTTACGCAACCTTGTTGGTCGCCAAATCCCATCCGCCTGCTGTATTGCCTCCGCCACCCCCATTGATCCTCTGCTGTAAATACTTCCACTTGATCTTCGAGTACTTCAGATTGACGTTCTCACTGAGGTAGGAATCGTCCCCGCCGAGATGTGGTGTCACCATACCAATCAAGACGTTCTCCATCTCGATTTCGAAGTATTTAACACGTATGCCATCGCCGTCAGCTCGGAAGAACTCGACTTTGGCTTTCGGGATCGTCTTACCCATTGCGCATGTCTGGGCCAGGATGGGGCTGGAGAGATCAGCCAGCTTGGAGAAGGAGATGTCCGACATCTCGACGCGCTCTGCCGTGTGACCGCCCCCAGTTGAAGCCGTGGCGCTACGCGGCTGGTGTATCCCCCAATGAATGCCTGTGACCTCGATCCAGTCCTTGTGTTTGTCGTCCTGGGACTCGCCTTTGATGCCGTCGATCTGTAGATATACGTCGATTGCCATTTGTTGTCTCCGTGGTTCACGGTTGAAGTGCTTTGGATTACTTCGTGCTGCCTGCTTTGCAAGTTCTGGGGGTTCTATTGCGGTTCGGCTTCGTGAGGGCTCCCAGTGCCAAGGCGGCCAAGATGTCACGTTGGGCATAGACCGTTGACGTTGGCGGCCCGTAGGCGCACAAGGCAGCCCCAATGCTGCGAATCGGCGTATCAGCGGCAAAGTGGCGCTCGATGCTGTGGCGCTCTATCAGCAGCGAGGTGGACTCGCTCGTGCATGCGGTGCGCCTAGGGGCTGGCGAACTCAAGAAGGCATTGTTGCGCTAAGCTGAACTTTAGAATTTGGCAGGAGTCAATATACGGACGTTTGAGCATCAAGCGGACGGTATCGACAAATCAAGAAGCTTGCGTCGTTTGATAAGCGGTGATGGCGCTGAGAGATCGGCAGGGTCGTACAGAAGCGCTACAAGGCATATGCTCAACCGTGCATGCTTTAGTTCGCCCTTGCGCTCTGCTCTGATATGCCGATAGAGCCTCGTCGACGGTCTGACGGCCTGTCGGCGCGGAAAGGCTGTGCGTTGGTCTTCGCAACGATGTTAAGCAAACAGCAGAGTTCTTGAGGTTGAGTGGATCGAAAGAAATACAGACGACCACAAGAAGCCCCAAAAACAGAAAGCAGCGCACCCATTTCCAATCGAACTGATCGACCATTTGCTGGCCCAGGTTGAGAAGAACGACGCCAAGTCGATCCTTAGCGAGTCCGGCCTGGCCGGGCAGCTCAAGAAGATGCTCGTCGAGCGCATGCTGTCGGCCGAACTGAATCACCATCTCGCCAGCGAAGAAGAAGGCAGCAAAAATCACCGCAAGGGCAGCAGCCCGAAGAAGGTGCTGACGCCGGGCCGCGAGTTCAATCTGGACATCCCGCGTGATCGTCTGTTGAGCTTTCGGCCCAAGCTGGTCGCCAAACATCAGCGCCAGATACCCGGCTTCGACGATCACCTCATCAGCATGTATGCGCGCGGCATTAGCTTGCGCGAGATTCAAGCGCACCTGCTGGAGTTGACGGCACCGATGTATCGCCGGACCTGATCTCGACCATCACCGAGGAAATGCTCGACGAAGTCGGACGGTGCCAGTAACGGCCACTCGAAGCGATGTAACCGATCATATATTTCGACGCGCTGCGCCTGAAATACGTGACGAAGACACGGTCAAAAACAAGGCCGTGTATCTGGTCTTAGGAAACATCGAGAAAGTCTGGACGATGCCGCAGCGTACCTGGAAGCAGGCTGCCAATCAGTTCGCCATTATGTTCGGCGAGCGCTTCACGAACGCAATTATCTAAAGACGAATTCTGGCCACACGCACACGGAATTTCTGACGGGTGGCAAGCGACGGGTCAGTATGATCAGGCGGCAAGGGCGAAGCTGATCGAGCTATTCCGCTCTTGCTTCGGGGTGGTAAGGTGTGCTTCAACGACCCAGACTTGCGCCAGCTTACACATCTCCCGCGCGATCACGGCAGCCGTTTCCATGTCGACCTGAAAGTTTGAGATGAAGAAGCTATCGGCTGTGACCCTCGGTGCTTTCGCACTTTTTTCTCTGGCCAACGCTGCAAAGCCTTGGGATGGTACTTACACGGTATTCAATGGCAAGTACCTCATCTACTCTGGCGACTTGGGAGAAGAGGCGGCGCCCACACCGACTGATCGAAAAGCCGCAGTCGTGCTATACGGCGAGGCCGCCAAACATCTGTTTGCGTCCATCGGTCCCGACCTACAAGATGCCTGCGGCAGTTCTTCTGGAATGCGCGTAAGGAAAAAAGGCGATCTGGATTGCACTTATGACAAGGATGATCGGGCGTCTCCGTATGCCTGCCAGTTCGGCATTGATCTACGAACTGGAAAAAGCATGCACGGTTCGATTTGCTAGGTGCGCGGGTGCCCTATAGTGAACAGGGCAAAAAAAATCCTCCGCATGGGGAGGATTTTTTTAATAAATGCATGCACTTGTATTCTGGCGGAGAGACGGGGATTCGAACCCCGGATAGGCTATGAACCTATACACGCTTTCCAGGCGTGCGACTTAAACCACTCATCCATCTCTCCTGATGGGTCTTCGCATCTCTGCGAAGCCGCCTATTATAGCAACTATTCCCGGCTGTACAAGAGTATCGACGCAATCGTCACGCGGCAGGCCGCAAAGCAGACTGCCGGCGCCACGGCCGCAGCACCTGCCGCACCGGATCGGCCTGGGTGCCGACCTCTTCTGCACCGAGCCTGCGCCGCTTCAGCTGCCGCAGCGCCAGCTGCACCGCCGACTTCGGCAAGCCCGTCTTCATCGCGAGTATTACAAGCAGGACAAGTATGGTGTTTCGATGTCGACGGCTCAGTCAACGGCGCGACTGCGGACACGTTTACCACACGTGGGTTCCTGCCTTCGCAGGAACGACGTCATGAGCGACAAGTGCTACCTTACCCTCATCGCCCAACAGGAGCCACCACGATGGAAATGAAAAAAATCAATGCCGGCAAGCTGCGCGCCATCGGCTACGACATGCGCGAGCGCGTGCTGCGGGTGGAGTTCGACGATGGCACCGCCATCGATTACGGTGCGGTCGGTACCGAAACCTGGCGCAAGCTGTCGAGCTCCGGTTCGCCGTGGAGTTATTACCGCGACAACATCGAAGAAGAGTTTTCAGGCAAGCGCAGCCGTACCGCCGTCGATACCTCGACAAAGACCGTCGACCGCGACGCCCTCATGAAAGCCTTCGGCGGCGGCAGCGATACCGACGGCGCATAAAAAAATGCCGCGCCGGTTTCCCGGTGCGGCATTAACTCTGCAATCTGTCTGGTGATTAAACCCTACATTCCCCGAGCGATCAAGCGGATTCCTTGAGTTGATCGAGGATTGCCGGATTTTCCAGCGTCGAGACGTCCTGGCTGATGGTTTCGCCCTTGGCCAGCACGCGCAGCAGGCGGCGCATGATCTTGCCCGAGCGGGTCTTCGGCAGGTTGTCGCCGAAGCGGATCTCCTTCGGCTTGGCGATCGGGCCGATTTCCTTGCCGACCCAGGTGCGCAGCTCGGCAGCCAGTTTCTTGGCTTCTTCGCCACTCGGACGGGCCTGCTTGAGCACGACGAAGGCGCAGATCGCCTCGCCGGTGGTCTCGTCGGGCTTGCCGACCACGGCGGCTTCCGCCACCAGCGGGTGCGCCACCAGGGCCGATTCGATTTCCATCGTGCCCATGCGGTGGCCCGAGACGTTCAGCACGTCGTCGATGCGGCCGGTGATGGTGAAGTAGCCGGTGTCCTTGTTGCGGATCGCGCCGTCGCCGGCCAGGTAGTACTTGCCGCCCAGCTCATCCGGATAGTAAGCAGTGCGGAAACGGTCCGGATTGTTCCAGATCGTGCGGATCATCGACGGCCAAGGACGTTTCACGACCAGGATGCCGCCCTGCCCGTTCGCCACGTCGGCGCCCGATTCGTCCACGATGGCGGCCATGATGCCCGGCAGCGGCAGCGTGCAGGAGCCCGGCACCATCGGGGTCGCGCCCGGCAGCGGGGTGATCATGTGGCCGCCGGTCTCGGTCTGCCAGAAGGTGTCCACGATCGGGCAGCGGGCGCCGCCGACATTGTTGTAGTACCACATCCAGGCTTCCGGATTGATCGGCTCGCCGACCGTGCCCAGCAGGCGCAGGCTCGACAGGTCGAAGCTCTTCGGATGCACTTTTTCGTCGGAATTCGAAGCCTTGATCAGGGAGCGGATCGCGGTCGGTGCAGTGTAGAAAATGCTGACCTTGTGCTTGGCGACGGTTTCCCAGAAGCGGCCGGCGTGCGGATAAGTCGGCACGCCTTCGAAGATCACTTGCGTGGCGCCAACGGCGGTCGGGCCGTAGCAGATATAGGTGTGGCCCGTGACCCAGCCGATGTCGGCGGTGCACCAGTAGACATCGCTCGGCTTGATGTCGAAGGTCCACTTCATGGTCAGCGCCGCCCACAGCAAATAGCCGCCGGTGGCATGCTGGACACCCTTCGGCGTGCCGGTCGAACCCGAGGTGTAGAGGATGAACAGCGGGTGTTCCGCATCGACCCATTCCGGCTCGCAGTCGGCCGACTGGCCCTCGACCAGCTCGTGCAGCCAGATGTCGCGGCCTTCCTGGAAGGCGATGTTGCCGCCGGTGCGCTTGTAGACGATGACGTCCTTGATGGTGTCGCAGCCGCCCATGGCCAGCGCTTCGTCGACGATGGCTTTCAGGGGCAGCGATTTGCCGCCACGCAGTTGTTCATCGGCCGTGATGACGGCCACGGCGCCGGCGTCGACGATGCGTTCCTGCAGCGACTTGGCGGAGAAGCCGCCGAACACCACCGAGTGGGTCGCGCCGATGCGGGCGCAGGCCTGCATCGCGGCCACGCCTTCGATCGACATCGACATGTAGATGATGACGCGGTCGCCCTTCTTGATGCCGCGCGACTTGAGGCCGTTGGCGAACTTGCTGACGCGCTCGTGCAGCTCGCGGTAGCTGGCGCGGGTGACGGTGCCGTCGTCGGCTTCGAAGATGATCGCGGCCTTGTCGCCGTTGCCGTTCTCGATGTTGCGATCGAGGCAATTGTACGAAGCGTTCAGCTTGCCGTCCGCGAACCATTTGTAGAACGGCGCGTCCGATTCGTCCAGGGTCTGGGTAAAGGGCGTGTTCCAGGCGAGGTTCTCGCGCGCCAGGCGGGCCCAGAAGCCTTCGTAGTCGCGCTCGGCTTCGTCGCACAGTGCGCGGTAGGCATCCATGCCGGAGATGTTCGCCTGGGCGGCGAATTCGGCGGATGGATTGAACACGCGGTGTTCCTGCAAGCCCTGCGGGGTCTCGTTATCGGCCATACTAGTCTCCTTAGTAGTGCGGACCTCGATAAATACCTTATCTGTGGTCAGCTGTGGCCAGATTCGGCCACGAGCGAGGTCCTGGTAGTTTTGCCACATACCTTATGCGGTCTCGCTTACTGAGCGCTTACACCTATCTGTACCTACAGATGGCGTCGAGCGCTCACGGCCGCGCTCCGGCATCCCTGGATGATTGTATCAATGTTTCGGAAACGCCGATGACGGTTCCACTCAGCCGTGGCAGGTGTAGAATGTCGCGTTGTCTTTCCCGCCGCCGCCTTGGAGTATCTTCCTAGATGTACGAATCGCAAAGCCCTTCCGGCGCCAAGAAGCGCTCCGCCCTCGCCAATTTCATGTTCGCCAGCCGCTGGCTGCAGTTGCCGCTGTACCTGGGACTGATCCTGGCGCAGTGCGTCTACGTGTTCCATTTCTGGGTCGAACTGAAGGACCTGGTGCTGGCCGCGATGGGCAGCCAGGAAGCGCTGCAGCACATCATCGCCGCGGTGACGGTGCCGAACGCGCCGGCGCCGACCAAGCTCAATGAAACCACCATCATGCTGGTGGTACTGGGCCTGATCGACGTGGTCATGATTTCGAACCTCCTGATCATGGTGATCGTCGGCGGCTACGAGACCTTCGTGTCGCGCATGCACCTGGAAGACCATCCGGACCAGCCCGAGTGGCTGTCGCATGTGAACGCCTCGGTACTGAAGACCAAGCTGGCGATGGCGATCATCGGCATCTCCTCGATCCATTTGCTGAAGACCTTCATCAACGCCAACGCGTACGAGGTGAAGACGCTGGTCGCGCAAACCTGCATCCACATCGCCTTCCTGCTGTCGGCGATGGCCATTGCCTACACCGACCGCATCATGTCGGACACCAGCAGCAAACATCACTGATAACCAGATTTACTTAAGTCCCCCTAGCGAGATCTCATGACTGTCATTAAACAAGACGACCTGATCGAATCGGTCGCCGCAGCACTCCAGTACATCAGCTACTACCACCCGGCCGACTACATCCAGCACCTGGCACGCGCCTA
>Ga0265798_10012829_pt1 | contig 10076 bp, 5 predicted proteins | sample P3T30metagenome_FD_192430 | JGI IMG/M metagenome (GOLD analysis project Ga0265798, IMG submission 192430) | Plant litter microbial communities from East Loma Ridge, Irvine, California - P3 T30 | ecosystem: Environmental > Terrestrial > Plant litter > Unclassified | place: USA: California...
CGGAAGCGGCACCAGACTTCGGTGATGTCGCGGCCCGTCGATGCCTGCACCAGCGAGCATGCTTTCGCCAGCGTGTGCGCGCCGTGGATGATCGGCGTGCGCATGCCCATCAGGCGCGCCGACCATGGCCACAGGTGGATGGGGTTCCAGTCGCCCGACAGTGCCGCGTAGCGCCTCCCGGCGTCATGCGCGACCGTCCATTCGCCCAGCGCCTGGCCTGGCGGGGCTTCGGATTGCGGCGCGGTGCGGCCAGCGCGGCTGCCGCGCCGGATCAGATAGGTGCTGTCGCAGGAAAAGGCCAGGCGCTCGCCATCGAAGGCGCGCGTCTCCAGCACGGCGTGCAGGGCGCCGTTCGGGGCAGGGGGCGGCAACTGCAGGGTGGTCGTCAGCGCCAGTGGGGCATCGAGCACGACCGGGCCGTGCATCGCGAGCCGGTTCTCGACATGGATGAGCCCTGGGATACGGAACGGGATCGGGCAGGCCAGCATGGTCGCCAGTTGCGCGCGCTGCGCCAGCAGGTACAGGAAGGTCAGCGGAATGGCGTCGCCCTTGAATCCAAACGCGGCCTGATAGCGGCGCACGTGATCGGGGTCGATCCGGTCGAGGCGCCAGGTGGCGTTGACCTGGCCGGTTGCCGGTCGCGCCGGACGCTTGAGCAAGGCCCGCAGTAGCATGGCTGCGCCAAATGGAGGAAGCGCTGGTAGGGAAGCGAGGGGTGGAGTACTCATCCGCGCAGGATAACACCGCGCTTTCGGATACTGACGCAGCAAGATCAGTCTGCCAACCGCAGGAACCGTCATTGTCGCTCGATCAACGCATTGCTACCTTATCGACTCCCAAGCGCGCCCCGGCGCTTGGCCAATTTAAGGGATAGATAACATGAGCAAGAATGGACTCAAAGCGCTCCTGCGTCCGGAAGACAGCATCGTCGTTCTCATCGATCACCAGCCATTCCAGTTCGCCTGCCTGAAAAGCCACGAGCCGACCATGATCATCAATAATGTGGTTGGCCTGGCCAAGGCGGCGAAAGTCTTCAATGTGCCGACGATCCTGACGACCGTGCTGGAAGAGCGCGGCGGCTATATCATCAAGGAGTTGCAGGCCGTGTTCCCGGAACAGAAGCCGATCGACCGCACCTTCATCAACACCTGGGAAGACACGAAGGTCACCGACATCGTGAAAAAGAGCGGCCGCAAGCAGCTGGTGCTCGCCGGCCTGTACACCGAGATCTGCCTGGCGATGCCGGCGATCCAGGCCGCGGGCGAAGACTACGACGTGTTCGTCGTCACCGATGCATCTGGGGGTGTGAGCGAGGAAGCGCACGATATGGCGGTGCGCCGCATGGTCGCAGCCGGCTGCACGCCGATCACCTGGTTTGCCATCGTGTCCGAGTGGCAGCGCGACTATGCGCGCGAGAGCACGCTCGAGGGCGTGACCAACATCATTTATGAAAATGGCGGCGCCGCCTCGGTGGCGCTGTCGTGGGAAACCCAGCTGCTTACCGCACCCCGCGCAAAGAACGAGGCCTGAGCCGGTAACTTGAGAGTAACCACCACGTCGTTCCCGCGCAGGCGGGAACCCAAGTGCTGCTAACGTCGTCGAAACGCTTGCAAAATTAGGTTCCCGCCTGCGCGGGAACGACGGTTTTTAGACTAACTCAACGGCACAAAGCCTGGCCGGATAGCCGTAGACGGCCATCCCCCGCACAGCAAGGACTCAAGCCGCCTTCGCCTGCGTCACACGCCGCGTGATGTGCGCCAGCGCCGCGTCGACCTGGTCGATCAGGATCAGACACAGGTCGCCCTCATCCAGGCGGTCGAGCGCCCGGTCGATGGCCACGAACTCGCCATTGATTTCTTCCGTATGCGTCGTGCGGCTGGCGCCGGCCAGGCCCGCGCGCAGCAGGGCGATCACTTCGCCGTCGGCGCGGCCGCGCTGGCACTGGTCCTGGTACAGCAGCACGTCATCGAAGGAGCGGCCCAGAATCTCGGTCTGCTGGCGGATGTCCTGGTCGCGGCGGTCGCCGGCGCCGCTGATCACCACTGAACGGCGCTTGGCGGGCATGCCTTCGACGGCATTGACCAGGGCCGCGATCGCGTCCGGGTTGTGGCCATAGTCGGCGATCACGGTCGCGCCGCGGTAGTCGAACACATTGAAGCGGCCCGGCGCATTGTCGCTCTCACCCACGAAGGTCCTGAGGCCCAGGCGGATCGCATCCCACGACGTGCCGGTCGCCCAGGCGGCCGCGACGGACGCCATCACGTTCTCGACCTGGAAGCCCACCACGCCACCGCGGGTGATCGGTACTTCCTTCATATCGATGCGCTCGATGAACTTGCCCTGCGCCGCCACCAGGTGGCCTTCCTCGACGAACACGACGCGGCGGCCCTGGGCGCGGTGCATCGCCATGACGGGCAAGCCCACGTCCTGGGCGAAGAAGGTGACTTCGCCGCGGGTCTTCTCGGCCATCGCCGCCACGGTCGGGTCGGCGGCATTGAGCACCGCCATGCCGCCCACGGCCACGTTTTGCACGATCACGCGTTTCAGAACCGCGAGGTCTTCCAGGGTCGTGATGTAGTTCAGGCCCAGATGGTCGCCGGAACCGATATTGGTCACCACCGCCACCTGGCATTTGTCGTAGGCCAGGCCTTCGCGCAGCAGGCCGCCGCGCGCGGTCTCGAACACGGCGGCGTCGACGTCCGGGTGCAGCAGCACGTTGCGCGCGCTGCGCGGGCCGCTGCAGTCGCCGCTATCGATGCGGCGGCCTTCGATGTAGACACCGTCGGTATTGGTCATGCCGGTGCGCAGGCCGGACGCGGTGAGCAGGTGGGCGATCAGGCGCACGGTGGTGGTCTTGCCGTTGGTGCCGGTCACGGCCACCACCGGGATGCGGCCGTCGTCGCCGTCCTTGAACAGGGTGTCGATGATCGCTTCGCCGATCGCGCGCGGCTTGCCGAACGACGGCGCCAGGTGCATGCGCAGGCCCGGCGCGGCATTGACTTCGACGATGCCGCCGCTCACGTCTTCGATCGGTTTCAGTATGCTGTCGGCCACCAGGTCGACGCCGCAGATGTCCAGGCCGATCATGTGGGCGGCGGCGATCGCGCGCTCGGCCACTTCAGGGTGGACGTCGTCGGTGACGTCGGTGGCGGTGCCGCCGGTCGACAGGTTGGCGTTGTTGCGCAAGACCACGCGCTGGCCCAGGCTGGGCACCGAGTCGGCGTTCATCCCTTGCTGCACCAGGGTGCCCAGGGCGATGTCGTCGAAGCGGATCTTGGTCAGCGAGGTCGCATGTCCGTCGCCGCGGCGCGGGTCGCGGTTGACCGCATCGACCAGCTCGCGCACGGTGTGCTTGCCGTCGCCGATCACCTGCGGCGGTTCGCGCCGCGCGGCGGCGACCATCTTGTCGCCGACCACCAGCAGGCGGTAGTCGTGGCCCGGCAGGTAGCGCTCGACCAGGATGTCGTTGCGGAACTCGTTGGCGGCCTTGAAGCCGGCGTCGAGCTGTTCGCGGGTGGTAACGTTGACCGTCACGCCCTTGCCCTGGTTGCCGTCCTTCGGCTTGATCACGACCGGCAGGCCGATCTCGAGGGCGGCGGCCCAGGCGTCGTCGGGGTCGACCACGCCGCGGCCCTGCGGCACCGGCACGCCGGCCGCATCGAGCAGCTTCTTAGTCAGTTCTTTATCTTGCGCGATCGATTCGGCGATGGCGCCGGTGGCGTCGATCTCGGCGGCCTGGATGCGGCGCTGGCGGCTGCCCCAGCCGAACATCACCATGCTGCCTTCGGTCATGCGGCGGAACGGGATGTTGCGGGCCACGGCGGCCTGGACGATCGAGCCGGTCGATGGGCCCAGGCGCACGTCTTCATCGGTATCGCGCAGCTGTTTCAGTGCGGCGTCCAGGTCGAACGGCGTGTCGTCGCGGGCCGACTGGATCAGCTGCTGCGCCAGGTCCAGCGCCAGGCGGCCGACGTCTTCCTCGCTGTACTCGACCACGACCTGGTAGATGCCGGTTTCCAGGGTGGCGGTGGTGCGGCTGAAGGTCACCGGGCAGCCGGCTTCGGCCTGCAGGGTCAGCGCCACCAGTTCGAGCACGTGCGCCAGCGGTACCGTGTCGTTGTGGCCGAAGGGTTGCAGGGCGCCCATCTGCGGGAAGCGCACGCGCAGGCGCGATTCGAATCCGTTCAAGGTAGCGATCGATTCTTCTTCCGGGGTGCACGCCACGATGGCCTCGACCGAGGTGTGGTGGCTCCAGAGATTGGGGCCACGCAGGGCCCGTACGCGAGATACTTCCATAAACCGTCTTCCTTTACGAATGGATTACTTCTTCGGCGTCGCGTCGAATGCGCGCAGGCCACCGCACAGCAGGTCGCTCGGCACGCCGAGGGCCCAGGCGGCAGCCACCGCCGCCAGCACGTTTTCCGGGTATTTCACGGTCGACGGCTTCATTGCCGACAGCGCGATCAGCGGCGTCTCTTGCTCGCCCGCGGCCAGCACGATGCGGCCGTCGCGCGAGAACACCACGCGCTCGCCGTTCTGGCGGTGCGCAGCCAGGATGGCGTTGGTTTCGTCGGCGGCATAATAGATCACGCTGCCGTCGCACAGCTCGGCCAGGCCGGCCACTTGTTCGTCGGCCGCGTTGAGCACCGCCACGCCGTCCGGCAGGATCACGTCGACCTGGCTGCGGATCACGTTGCGCATCGCTTCCGGATCGCGCACGTAATATTCGGCGACATCCTCGATGCCGTTCATGTCGGTCACCACACCCACCGTGCAGCGGTCATAGGGCAGGCCGTCCTGCAGGATCGAGCGCGCATTCGATTCGAACACGGCGGTTTCTACGTTGCGGTTGATCAGGATGCGCTGGGCCGCCTCAACGCCGGTCGAATCGCGATGCGAGATGGCGCGCGCGTTCAGGTACAGGCCTTCGCCGTTGGCGACGCCGACTTCCTTGCGCGTGATGTTGACCAGGCAGCCGACCAGGCGCGTGATCAGGCTGCAGCCTTTCGAGCCGGTCACGCCGACCACCGGGATGCGCGCGGTTTCGTCCGCGGCGAACAGGTGCTCGATGATGTCCTTGCCGACGTTGCGCGGGGTGCCGCTGGCCGGTTTCATATGGGCCAGCAAGCCTGGACTGGCGTTGACTTCGATGATCGCGCCGCGCTGGTCGGCCAGGGGACGTGAGATGTCCTCGCACACCAGGTCGATGCCGGCGATGTCCAGGCCGACGATGCGCGCGGCCAGGGCGGCGGCGTGGGCGACATCGGGGTGGACCAGGTCGGTCACGTCGTCGGCGACGTTGCCGTTCACCTGGATCAGCACCTTCTGGCCCGCAGGCGGCACCGAGTCAGGGCTCAAGCCCTGGCGCTGCAGCTGCAGCTGGTTTTCTTCGCTCTCGCGCGGCTTGACGGGGCTGAGCGGGAATTCCTCGCTCTCGCCGCGGCGCGGGTCGATATTGATCTGGGTTTCGCACAGATCGGCCACGTTCTGGCGGCCATCGCCTGTCACCCAGACCGACTCGCCGCGCGCGGCGGCCACCACCTTGCGGCCGACCACCAGCAGGCGGTGCTCGTTGCCGGTGACGAAGCGCTCGACCAGCACGGATTTGCTTTCCCCCTCGAGCGAAGCGATGGTGTAGGCCGCTTTCACTTCAGCCTCGGTCAGCAGGTTGAGCGACACGCCGCGGCCGTGGTTGGCGTCGATCGGTTTCACAACGACCGGCAGGCCGATGTCCTGGGCTTCGTCCCATGCATCCTCAGGGCTGCGCGCGATCGCGCCTTCCGGCACCGGCACGCCGCATGCGGAGAGCAGGGACTTGGTCATGTCCTTGTCGCTGGCGATGCCTTCGGCGATCGCGCTGGTGCGGTCGGTCTCGGCGGTCCAGATGCGGCGCTGGGCGGCGCCATAGCCGAGCTGCACCAGGTTGCCGTCGGTAAGGCGGATCGACGGGATGCGGCGATCCGTGGCGGCGTCCACGATGTGGGCGGTCGAGGGGCCCAGGCAGTGGCGGTCGACCATGTCGGTCAGGCGCGCGACTTCGCTGGCGAGGTCGAACGGCTCGTCGTTGATCGCGGCCATCATCAGGCGGTGGGCGACGTCGAGCGCGGCGCGGCCGACGGTTTCGTCGCGGGTGCGGAAGGCCATCTTGTAGATGGCGTGTTCGCCAGTGGAGCGGGTCTTGCCGAAGCCGGTCTTCATGCCGGCCAGGTTCTGCACCTCGAGCACGATGTGTTCGAGGATGTGGCCGGCCCAGGTGCCTTCGACCAGGCGCTCATTGAAGCCGCCGCGGTAGCCGACGCCGCAGTGGTGTTCGACCAGTCCTGGCAGCCAGGCGGTCAGGCGCTCGGTGAAGCCGGGAAGAAGGTTCGAGGGATAGTCTTCCAGCTCGCCGATGTCGAGCCAGGCCTCGAGTACCGGACGGTAGGTCCAGATATTCGGTCCGCGCAGATAGCTTACGCGCAGGAATTTGATGTCATTCTTCTTGGTCATGTAATCACTTTTGCTACCTGGCGCCTCTCTCGCGCTGGCGGCTTTTCCTTGTCTGCCCGACTGCCAATAATGGCAGCGAAATCGGCCCTGTACAGTTCAGCTGATGTACACTTGCCGGCTTGCTGCGCCGCAACATTCCTACTAACACGTTTCCCGTGTCATCCAAACGATACGCAGAAACGTTCTAGCGCTCTGTGGAGCGTTTCACGTAACGACGGTCCTTGTGCATCGCCGAGTCGGCGCCATGTCCCACCCTTAGAGAACAAAAGCCTGTTATCGGGCGCAATACATGACAACTCAACAACCTGCTATTCCATCGTCGCTTGCGCTGGCCGCCAGTTCAGTACCTGAACAGTGGCAAAGTGACGTCGCGAAACAGCTTGCACCAGGGGAAAACGTTTTAAGCAGCGTGGAGGTTGACCTCGACGCGAAATTACATTTTTCAAAAGGCCTGGTGCTGGTGACGAATCGCCGCCTGCTGGCGCGCGCCCCGGGCGAATCCGGCTGGCGCGACTGGCCGCACCGTGCCGGCACCGAACTGCGCCACCATGACCACGCCGGCGTCGGCCACCTGGAGCTGATCGACGCCGGCGGGCTGCTGTCCGCCTGGCGCTTCACTTTGGGCCAGAACCTTCACGCGATCCGCGTCGCCGACCATTTCCGCGACCAGGTCCAGAGCGTGGCCACGGGCGTGCCCGTGCAGCCGCCCGACCAGCACACTTGTCCAAGTTGCAAGGCGCCGCTCGAGCCGGACCAGGAAGACTGCCCGATCTGCGAGAAGGTGCTGCATACGCCGCCGTCGACCTGGACCCTGTTCCGCCTGTGGCGCTTCGCCAAGCCGTATAAAGGGCAGTTGCTGCTGGGCTTCCTGCTGATGCTGGGCTCGACCGGCGCGCACATGATCCCGCCCTACCTGACGATGCCGCTGATGGACAATGTCCTGATCCCGTACCAGAACGGGCAGGCGATCGACACCAGTCTTGTCTATTTATACATGGGTGGCCTGTTTGCCTCCGCACTGCTGGCCTGGTTGCTGGGCTGGGCCAAGACCTATGTGCTGGCGCTGGCGTCCGAGCGCATCGGCGCCGACCTGCGCTCGACCACCTATGAACACCTGATGCGGCTGTCTCTGGAATTTTTCGGCGGCAAGCGCACCGGCGACCTGATGGCGCGGATCGGCAGCGGTTCGGACCGCATTTGCGTCTTCCTGTCGCTGCACTTGCTCGACTTCTTGTCGGACGTGCTGATGATCATCATGACAGGCATCATCCTGTTCACCATCAATCCATGGCTGGCCGTGGTGACCCTGCTGCCGCTGCCATTCATCGCATGGATGATCCACCTCGTGCGCGACAAGCTGCGCACCGGCTTTGAAAAGATCGACCGCGTCTGGGGCGAGGTGACCAATGTCCTGGCCGACACCATTCCCGGTATCCGGGTGGTGAAGGCTTTTGCCCAGGAAAAGCGCGAGGCGGCCCGCTTCCGTGAGGCCAACAAGCACAATCTGATGGTCAACGACAAACTGAACCGGGTATGGTCGCTGTTCTCGCCCACCGTGTCTTTCCTGACCGAACTCGGTCTGCTCGTGATCTGGTGCTTCGGCATCTGGCAGGTGTCGCGCGGCGACATCACGGTGGGCACCCTGACGGCGTTCATCGCCTACAGCGGCCGTTTCTACGTGCGCCTGGATTCGATGAGCCGCATCGTGTCGGTGACGCAAAAATCGGCCTCGGCCGCCAAGCGCATCTTCGACATCCTCGACCATGTCTCGAGCGTGCCGGACCCAGCCAACCCGGTGAAGGTCGACAAGATCGAGGGCAATATCGAGCTGCGCGAAGTCGGTTTCCGTTACGGCAACCGCGCGGTCAATCGCGGCATTTCGCTCAAGATCAAGGCCGGCGAGATGGTGGGCCTGGTCGGCCATAGCGGCTCGGGCAAGAGCACACTGGTCAACCTGATCTGCCGCTTCTACGACGTGGCCGAAGGCGCGATCCTGCTCGACGGCCAGGACATCCGCTCGTTCGCGGTGGCCGACTACCGCCGCAATATCGGCCTGGTGCTGCAGGAACCTTTCCTGTTCTTCGGTACGATTGCCGAGAATATCGCCTACGGCAAACCGCATGCGACGCGCGAAGAAATCATTGCTTCGGCGCGCGCCGCCCATGCCCACGAATTCATCCTGCGCTTGCCGCAGGGCTACGATTCGATGGTCGGCGAGCGCGGCCAGGGCCTGTCGGGCGGCGAGCGCCAGCGCATCTCGATTGCGCGCGCACTGCTGATCGATCCGCCGATCCTGATCCTGGACGAAGCGACCTCGTCTGTGGACTCGGAAACCGAAAAAGAAATCCAGAAGGCGCTCGACAATCTGGTGCAGGGCCGCACCACGATCGCTATCGCGCACCGCCTGTCGACCCTGCATCGGGCCGACCGCCTGGTGGTGCTGGACCGCGGCGTGGTGGTCGAAGAAGGCAATCACGACGAGCTGATGGCGCGCGAAGGCGCTTACCACCGACTCTACGAAGCGCAGGCGCGCAACGTGGACCAGGACCTGGACGACAAGGACGCATAAATGACATCGAATACGACATTGAATGCGGCCTTCCAGCTGCGCCGCGACAGCTTTGGCAAACTGATCATTACCCTGGAAAATGGCGAAGAATGGGTCGGTGTGACGCCGGTGCGCGCCTTCCCGATCCAGGCCCCGACCAGGGGCATTTCGCTGGTGCGCGACGGCGGCAAGGAAGTCGCCTGGATCGACGACCTGGCCGACCTGCCGGATGAAATCCGCGCCCTGATCCACGAGGAGATCAATGGCCGCGAGTTCATTCCCGAGATCCTGGCCATCAAGGATGTGTCGAGTTTCGCCACCCCTTGCACCTGGACCGTGCAGACCGACCGTGGCGACACCGCCTTCGTGCTGAAGGTGGACGAGGACATCCGCCGCATTGGCGAAGCGTCGCTCCTGATCGCGGACAACCACGGCATCAACTTCCTGGTGCGCGATATGTTCAAGATCGACAAGCACAGCCGCAAGATCCTGGATCGCTTTCTGTAAAAGATACGGTGACCCAGGATTGAACCGGGCGCCGGGCGCTTTTGCCGCCCAGCGTTCGGCTTCCCACATACCGGCGGCGGCGATCCGGCTACAGTCCTCTCATCGGCCACATGGCCATGCCTTCAGGAGAGGACGATTATGGATTCCATCAACCGCAACCAACCCGAAGAAAACCGCCGCGACCTGGCCGGCGTCGAGGCGATCGAGCGCATCAAGGACATGATCGACGACGCCGACTCGTGCTTCTTCTGCACCGGCAATGGCCAGGGCGCGAGCCGTGGCGTGCGCCCGATGAGCGTGCGCGAGACAGACGACGCCGGCGCCATCTGGTTCCTCAGCAGCATCGACAGCCACAAGAACCAGGAATTGCAGGCCAATCCGTCGGTCAAGCTGTTCTTCCAGTCGGGCAAGCACTCCGGCTTCCTGGAACTGGACGGTCACGCCGAAATCTCGCAAGACAAGGCGCGCATCAAGCAGCTGTGGAACTCGATGCTCAAGACCTGGTTTACCGAAGGCGAGGACGATCCGCGCA
>Ga0265798_10012830_pt1 | contig 10075 bp, 16 predicted proteins | sample P3T30metagenome_FD_192430 | JGI IMG/M metagenome (GOLD analysis project Ga0265798, IMG submission 192430) | Plant litter microbial communities from East Loma Ridge, Irvine, California - P3 T30 | ecosystem: Environmental > Terrestrial > Plant litter > Unclassified | place: USA: California...
AAGTTCGCGTCGGATCAACGTCACTGCTCACGCAGTGGCAGCGGTCTTAGCCTGCTTTTGCGCCTGCTTCAACTTCTTCTCAGTTCTCATAAACTCTCGGATGCCCACGGGTATGTCCTCGAACAGCTTGTCTCTATCCACATCGTCTAAACCGCCGTCCCAATTCGTCTCGCTGCCACCGCCATCATCATCCATACTGGTAGCAACATGACTCGGCGTAGCTTCCGCCGCTACCATGCTACCAGTGCCCTTGCCGCCCTGCCGTTGTGCCTGCATTGCTGCTCTCGCCTGGGCACTCTTCTCCGCCCACTCCTCCATCTCGTCCCTGTACATGTCCCAGACACAGTTCACGCAGCCAGACATGCAGCAGTTATCCGGTTCCTCGGGGCGTGGAGGGACAAGGACACCAGCAATGTTCTGAGATGATTTTACAATCTCTTGTTTGCGTTCCTCGAGAGCGGTTGTGGAACCGAAGATTATACGTGCTTTGGCAAACGTCTCCTCCTTCTGCGTCTTGGGCGCTTCTTTGGGTGGTTCGGGAGTTATGTGGGATAAGGGCTGGACTTCGGAGAGAGGTCTCTTAAGCATGTCTAGGCTCGGTCAGATCAAGTATAGCAGGCAATGTCAAGGAGGGTCCAACCTTCATAGTAGCCAGTGATTGACCTAGCCTGTTCACCTTCGGGTGCAATATATCCCTTGAGCCGCCGTTGCATCCGATCGCTATTCTGTAGTCCAATTCTTCCCACTCCAATTGAAGCATGCGGCCTGCGCCATGACTTCAAGCACGAAGCGCATAATCTCTGGCGTAGTGCCATTGGTCCCGAGCATACGAAATGTTCCATGTGCCCATCGAAAAAGACCAAAAGTCAGACGTGCAGGAACTCTGAAATGGCTCGTTGCGACTAGTTGGACTGACCGCTGTTATCCTCGCGAGCTCAGTGAGAGTAACGACTTGAGGATTCGACGTCATTTTGCGCTGCCTTTCCGAGTGTCGGCAAAAGCTACAGCGAACGCCGACAGGGTATCAACATCCAACACGCGCCGGTCGACGCGTCGGCTTTCACTGCTTTGTCGCATAACCATATCAGAACATATTCATATCACGACAGAATACGCCTCTGCGCACATATACTAAAAATCCACCCATCGCATCCTGCGCCCACACAACACTATGAACGAGCCACCAACGAAGCGGAGGAGGACCAACTCACCCGACGACCAAGCATCGAGCCCTCTCAGAAAGCCTCCGCGAAGACCTTCATATGCATCGCCTACAAAATCCCATCTTGCGCGCAACTACCCGAACCTTTTGCCCTCTAGAAGATCCACCCTCAGCGCATCTCCCAAGCGCAGGCGACCCGCTACCGGAGAGAACGGTCTCCAAAGAGGGAAAGAGAGCGATGCGACCCTTGGCGCTGAACAGTCTGTTGGAGAGCAGAAGAATGGAGCATCCGGAATGTTACTAGGCGCAGGCGAGGTCGACGAGTCAGAACTGCCAGGAACACCATCACAGGAGAGCTTCGAAGGACAACATCAGCAGCAGCACAGAGGTAATCTCTTTTTCTCCGCAAGCAAGCGACCTCCACATGTCAAGGGACTCGTGAAACAGTCTCCAGCCAGCCAGAAAGCACCAGCGGTACAATCGGACGACATTACAAGAACTGTAGAAGACGGGCCTACACAAGAAGGTACACAGGCAGTGGCTCAACAAAGACAGCCTCCAGATCCAGAAGTTGAAAAGAGAAAGCAGGAGAAGGCACGATTGCAGCGCCAAGTAGAAGAGTTGGAGTCTGACGTATCGAGATGCGTCGAGGAGATTACCAAAGAGCAGCGACGCGCACCAGATGAGTCTTTACCGTCCAAGGAGCACGATGATTTAACGTGGGTACACATACCTTATGGCACTGGAGCATTTACTAACCCGTAAATCAGGGCCTTTATTTGCAAACTCGCTGGTGCAGATACAGAGCCCGAGAAACCAGCACCTATATCAACCCTACTTTGCTCATTCCTACCATTCGCTACGCTCTCAATTCCTCATCCACGCTCTAAACAATCAGCTAGGCCCATCCCCTCACATCGGCCACTAGAACTTGCAGACCCCTTACCATACCTCGAGATGTTTACATCACTAAACTTTTCTACCCAACTCAGCCTACCCCGTACAAAGGTCTTACCAACCTCGAGGCGCATCCACCAGAAACACACAATCGACATCACAGGCCCGCAGAAACTCCTCAAGGCCCAAATCACAATCACCATCGATAGCCTTGCACACGAGGTTATCGACATGCACCTTCTGCGCCTCTCACCATGGGCAGAGCGCGAATTAGGCTCTTTTGTCCGCGCGAGGGCACAGGAAACCGATATTGGCAACGCTGCATGGGCTATGGATTCGTATTGGGATATTGCAAAGAAGCGAGCGCAGTACTGGCAGAAATGCGACGCAGCGTTTGCACACCTGCTTGCTGGACGCAACAACGAGGACGCCGAGAATCATATGCCAAAGACAACGGCAACAGCAAAAACACCCAAGGCCGTCATGTCGCGTAAGGACCTGAACCGCAATCTGGGCCGCGATACACTTGTTCTACAAGATAAGCACGTTTTGCTAAAACTCAATTGGCGCATCGGCTTCGATTGGACGGGCGAGGCCGAGTCGGACGTCACTGTTGAGGCTGCTTTTCCCAAAGTTTGGTCTGAAACAGATACAGGAGCCAGCCTCAAAAAGGTACCAGAGACGTTTGCGTCGCTGCTGCATTCGAAAGGGGCGTTTGAGGCGACGAGGATTATGGTGGCACTGTTGTTTACACAATAGATGATGTGTGAGGAAGTGTTGTTTTGTGCAAGCGCCTTTATGAGATATCCATACTATTCATTTTGTGCGTGTGAGTGTGCGTGTGCGTTTTTGGCTTGCAAATCGACTGAGCTCTTCATGGATATATTTACACTTGGCATGACTATACACTGATCAATACAACCGCAATAGTATACCTCAGCTTTTCTCCCCAGCCTCCTTCTCTTTGATAACAGCGTCCTTCTTCTGCGGTCTCTCACCAAATATCTCGCTGCCCACCCTAACCTCATCACTGCCCATGCGAATGGCGCCTTCGAAATCCGCACTCATACCCATGCTCAATTCCAGTTTCCCTTGCTCCCAGCCCAGTTCCTTGGCCACCTTATCCCTTGTCTCCCGCAGCGTCACAAAGTCCTCATTTTCGTTCTCTGCCGTAGTCTCTCTACTCCTCGCAATCGCGCCAATAGTCATCAGGCCTGAGAGCTGGAGGTGTGGGCACTTTTCGATAATGTGCCTGCATAGCGCGACTGCATCTGAGGGCTCTACGCCTGACTTGCTTTCCTCGCCCGAAGTATTGACTTGGACCTTCACCCTGAGCTTTTCCACGCCCTCGTTCTTCTCGGAAAGCGCTTTTCGTCCCTTCTCCAATTCGTTTGCCTTCTTTTCGCTATCCACGCTGCTCACGCACCATAGGTTCGGTATTTGTTCGGCGAGTTGCTTGCATTTGTTCGATTGTAAGCCACCGATCATGTGCCATTGTATTGTGCGGGGCAGGATCTTGGACTTTTCGATTAGTTCCTGGACGTAGTTCTCTCCAAAGTGCGTTTGCGTGGGCTTCGGTTGTTGATGTAGAGCGAGAATATCGTTTGCGGGTTTGAGTTTGGATACGGCTATGAGGCGTACCTGGGTGTCACTTAATATCGTTGTTGGTAGTTTGGGGAACTGGAAAGAAAGTAGAGGTGCAGCACTAACCTGCTTGCCGTCTTTGCTCACTGCCCTGATACGCGAAGATATAGTCGCAATATTTTCTGAGAGTTGATTCGCGCGTTGTGCATTTATTTGCATCTCCTCGGCCATTGTTGACGAAGACATAGAGTGTTGTTCGCGTGTCTGACCCTGTGACTCGTTCAGATCAATACGTCAGTTCGGTGTTAAGGTAGTATCTCCGCTTGGCATAAGAGTACAGAGAGCGCCGGACATAAAACTTGGATCAGCCTATCAATCGCATGTCTCATGATTTAGCAGTAAAGCGTTTTATTCGAAATTAAAGTTAAAAGTTACGGAGTGGCAGCGATCGGATCTGAAGTATGCCAGGTCTCGCTGACTCGCTGGAGCCATGCATTGCTCGCGCCGAATTTCGGATCTATCAAGAAGTCGTGCTCTGTGCCTTTCACTTCCTCGCTTCGATACTTGTAGCTCTGGCTCGGCGCCCAAATCTCGTTAAACCATTTCCTGCCCTTTTCGCCCACGAGCTGGTCGTTTTCGGCATGGAAGCAGTCTATCATCCACATCCTACTGCTCCCAGTCAATTGATTGTCGTCCTTGATGGTCCTCGATAGAAGCTGTATAGCATCGTCAAAGTCGTTCCAAACAAGGCTAGACGAACACCACGGGACAGAGCGCTTCAAGAATAACTGTGTATCCATGGAGAAGCCATCCACACCTTCCGCAAACATAAACTTGGCGATGTGCTTTCGCAACTCGTCTACAGCCTGAGGATCATCCAACTCAAGGTCTTGTATGCTCTCATGAGGGTTATTCACATGTTCCTGTGGCCCACTGGCAGAGGGCGTGGTCAGCGCAACAGGAGCTGCAGCGCGATCTGCTTGCGACAGTGAAGAGCCGATTCCGTTTACCATTGCGCCACTGAGACTAACTAAAGGAATGACATCCTGATTGACAAATTTGACAAGTGACCCGAATTTTCCGATCAACGAGGCCGGGAGTAGCTGGGTGGCTAGCAAGTACGACATTCTTGAGTGCGTAGGGTGGACCCATGGAGCGAAGAAGCAGATGTAGGGTTGCACAGGGTGTAATAGATGTGGGTGTGTGAGGAGGAAGTTCATGAGGTAGATATCGCCTCCGCTATGGCTGGCAACTGAAACATGGGTGATGTCCAGATGTGCCAGAAGTTGCGGAATCATTTCTAACAAGGTGAGCAAAGTGTTTCTATAAAGGACGTATGTTCACTGACCAAGCCAAGTCCGTATTCTCTTTTCAGGCTCCACTAGTTCACTCCCACCCACGCCAGGCCGATCTGGATGGATAATTCTGACATGATGAGCCTTGGCCAACTGATCCAAGGGGGAGTAGGATAGGCGCGAGCCAAATAGAGCTCCGCAGAACAAGGCAACTACATTGCTGTTGACATCTCCAAAGTCGGAGTAAGACACACGGTATGGCTTGCTTCTGTAGGCGTCGGTATTTGGAGGAAGCACAAAACTTTTGTGGAACCTTCGGTCACAGATAAATTCCAGTGCTCCCATCCTTGATAACTGACAGAGATACGGTAGAAGAGGGCTGTGACGGGTAGGACGAACCAACAGTATTCTCGAGGTTCCTCAACTTTAAGTGCGCCTTATGCCAAGCATACAAGGCAACCACTGCTTACTGCAGGACGCAGGATGCTATTAGCTTGGACCAGATGCCTCTTCAACTAAGTTGTCGTCGCACTCGTCGAGTTATCGTAGTTACCACATGTTGCTACACGAAAGTTCCTAGCTTGTTAAGAAAGGAGCTTTAGTCAGATGTGCGAATGTTGCTGACGTGGACGAGAGTAGGGTGCAAAGTGTGGGACAGACAAATTAGGGTAAGAGGCAAGACTGACGACGCAGTGAGCTTATGCAAGAGCAGATAATCGAAAAGGGTGTTGGCCTGCGGGATGCAGGTAAGAGACAGCGCAAGGGTTGAGGGAAGAACATCCGGTTGGGTTGCCCCACATGGCAAGGAAACATGTTCCCTCGCGCTTTGTCCTCCCGCGCCTTGTCATATACAGATCACTCATTGGAACCAAGTGTGAAGACAAAATGTACTCACGTGTCCGATTGGAGCATAGAGTTACCCGATTGAGCCATCTAGTACCTGCAGGAGCTTCAAGGTAATTTTCATACAGATTGCTTTATATGGCCAAGGCGCCGTATAACCCCGGATTCATCCGGAATTATATATGAGGGCAACATTCCAGAAATGAGCGTGCATTTACTCTGGGGTAAGACTGTGCCGTCTCAGACTCGAAATGTATAAAGATATCCAAGTGCCGTGGGTGGCTTGCTTGTGCAGTCGTTCTTTCTCCCCCTGAGAGCCTACCAACGCAGCCTCCCCAACCATGAGGTATCTCCCCGTCCTTTTTGCCGCGTCGGCTATTCGAGGTGCGCTTGCACGCCCGGGTACTCCACGTCCAGATGCGCAAGGAAGATACACGATTGAAGCCGAAGGGATCAAGGCGCAGTTCATTCCCTATGGCGCGACGCTTACCAATCTCTTTGTCAAAGGTAGGACGAAATCAAGACGTAAAGTGCCGATTTCTAATCATATTGCAGATGCGGCGGGCAAGGAGTTGGACATTGTCCTAGGGTACGACAACACGTCGTACTACGGTAAGCAGACAGGCACACAATTGACCGAGCACCGTCTAACACAGCCTAGCTGTTGACCCTGGACATCCCGTATACAATGCAATTCCTGGGAGATATGTCAACCGCATTGGTAATGCAGAATACACCATTGACAACGTCACCTACCACACCCAGAAGAACGACGGCCCAAACACGCTGCATAGCGGTACCAACAACTGGTCTTACAGGGTGTGGAACGTCAGTGCCGTGACCAAGGACTCCATCACCTTCTCCGTCAAAGATGCTTCCAACTCGTCGCTCGGCATGATAGGCCGGGTTGATGCGAGCGTGACGTACTCTGTCTCCAAGAAGAAGTGGCACATCTCCATGGATGCTCGGTCGCTAGACAATAAGACGCCTATTATGCTGACCCAGCATACCTACTTCCAGCTCGATGCCTTTAAGCGACCAGACAACCGAACGATCTGGAACCACACTGTGTATATGCCTGAGGCGAAACGTGTGCTGGTAGCTGATGCGAATGCGCTCCCTACAGGCGAGATTGCCCAGATACCCGCTGGAGCGATTGATGACTTCTGGTCTGCGCCACACGAGCTTGGGTTTGCGTCTGGGAATGCTGGGTTTGAGAATCACTGCGGTAATGGATGCCACGGCTACAACGGCGCTTGGGCTTTCAACGAGAAGAGAAACAAGAGCGCACCCGTGCTAACACTGGCGAGCAAGTTCAGTGGCATCGAGGCCAAGCTAAGGACCAACCAAGATGCTGTCGTGCTATACACTTGCAACTGGAACGACGGAAAGAGCGAGTTCAAGAGCACTCAAGGTGTTGCGGGCCAGGACAAGTTCATCCCACGTGACGGCTGCATTGCCATCGAGGCTCAAGACTACGTGGACGGAATTAATCAGTGAGTTAATTGGTGACGTCGTGGATGAGCCAGGCTAATGCTGTTGAACAGTCCAGAGTGGGGTCGGCTCAAGAAGCAGATCTCGGGCCCTGGAGACAAGTACCACTGGGAGTCGTCATGGGAGTTTGGGACGGTGTGAAATCCGGTGGGGGTGGGCATTTGGGACGGAAGAGATTGATGGGGCTAAAGCCGTGGGCAGCATACGACGGAAAGTAGTACGCATAATGTTACGCAGCCCCATGTTGACCAACTTGTTGTATGTATCTGGAGCCCCGCATTCGGGCGGGGTGGTGGTGCTCGCATGTTGCCCAACTGTCTGCTGTAGCCGTCAACGTGGGGACTAAAAGATGCGCCGTCGGGCAAAAATTGATTTCGCCCTGATGCATATAGATGCGCAAGTGAAGCGTGCAGCGGCCATGTTTGAGGCGCGGCGATTGCGCGCGTGGGGAGGGAGAGGCTGTTCCTGGTATCGAGTGGCTACGCGGCACAAGCTCCGGTCGCTAGTTGCATGGCTGCATACTGGCCGCCAGCCTGTTTGTTGTCTTGTGTCTCACACTCCAGCTATCGCATCACAAGTCGCAGTGCGGTGTGCATGTGTGAATGAATTGCTGGGCTGACATGACCGACAGCTGCGCTTGAAGCCTGATCTGAGCCCATTCGGCCCTACCAGCGATCCACACCTTGCCTTGCCGCCAAGCAACGACATCATCTCGGATTCCCTCATCACCACCAGCACCCGTCGCCAACGCTGCGCCCGACGATTGCACCTGCCCTGCATCGCTGCTCATGTGCATCCCCGGTCGATCGCGACTGACGGTACATTTTGGTCGCGTGTCTTGAGGCGCGAATACGGCGAGGGCCATCAACGGCCAGGTTCTCCAGCATCCATGTCCTTGTGACACTCGTTATCTCCCACCAGACATTCACCACCCTCCGCTCGCTAGTCGTCGCGATAGCCACCTTGACCCTGTCTGCGCCGACGGGGCCGCCAGATTTGGGCACCATCGACGGCCCGCCTCGCAACGAGACCGGCGCGATCCGTCCCTCCATCCACATCCCTATTCCTCCGTCCCTCGTTCCCCATCATGGGCAACTCGCAGGGAAAAGAGTCGCAGCCAGAGAGGAGAGGCCACGTCCGGCGCTCCAGTGCACACCAGGTCGCCTCTCCGACCACGGCCGGCCCTGGCGCCTCGACACACGACCGATCGGGGAATAATCCCTACGGTAACTCGAGGAGGGACAGAGGCAGCAGACCGGACCTGTCCTTCCTGGGCATTCGCACGGGGGACAATGCCGAACGTGATCCCGCCCTGGAGCCGCGGCGAGAGACCAAGGCTGAACGGGAGGCCCGTAAGCTGGAGCGAGAGCGAATACTCCGGGCCCAGGAGCGGGAAAGAAGCTTGAAAGAGGAGGGCGTCGATGGCGGATATCTCGTCACCCTCGGCGTCTACACAGGACCCGAAGACTTTAGCAAACCAATGGTCCGCCAGCTGCAGGTATGGCTAACCCAGCACTTACGCCATCACACTTGCTTACCCGCACTAGATTGAACGCCGACTTGCTCCTTTTTGGAGGGGCCTTGATGACCACGAAGACACATGGACCGAACACCAACTTGTTGAAGTTGTGAATGGCCGCCCACTGCCCGCTGCAGATGCTATTCCTCCCGAAGAACCACCAAGAGCAAATGCCCACCTCAGCACAGCATGGAACCCCCGCGGCTCCGAGCCAAACCTGAATAAGCTCACGGTCCCCATGGGCTCTCGGTCCATGTCCCAAGAGCCAGAGCGTACGGGTGGTCTTTCACCGTCGCAACCCACCTTCTCTCTCCCTTCGCCTACGTCCCCAATAGAGCAGACCTCATCCTCAACTCCATTCTTCCGCGGACGCGCAAAGACACTCGCGTCACTTGCCACCGGCTCCCGCAATGCTTCGCAGACGGAAATGGCCCCACGAGAGATACAGCTTCCCAAAGACCCGTATGTCAATGGCCAGCGAGTCGAGGCTTTTCTGTACAAAAACGCCTGCGAGTGCCCCATCTGTTTCATGTACTACCCGCCACATCTAAATCGGACACGTTGCTGCGATCAACCCATTTGCTCCGAATGTTTTGTTCAGATCAAGCGACCGGACCCACACCCCCCAGAGCACCACGGAGACGCTGGCGCTGAAAATGCATCAAACAATGAGCCAGACGAGGAGATTCAGTTAGTCTCAGAACCAGCTGCATGCCCGTACTGCACACAAACCGAGTTTGGAGTGACGTATGAACCACCACCATTTAGGCGGGGACTCGCATACGCTGGCCAGACTACTATGAACCAGGCAACATCGGCCATGTCATCTACATCATCCCTGAACTCACCGACTTCAGGCGGGCCAGGACGAAGAAGGGCTACATTACTTGCAGTCACTGATAAGACTGTGATTACAACTGACATGGTGCGGCCAGATTGGGCGAAGAAGCTTGCCGACGCAAAGTCCCACGCTCTACGGAGGGCTGCTGCTGCCACTGCCCTGCATAATGCCGCTTACATGATGGGTAATCTCCCACAGGGAGAAAGTCGTTTCGGCCTTGGCAGACGGAGGCGAATGTTCGCGAGCGACAGTCCTGGTAGTAGTGGACACGGCACTCCACGGCGCGAAGGCGAAAGCTCCTCAGGCCAGCCAGGAGGCTCGAGTGACCTGTTTCCCACTCGTCTCAGCTCGAGGAGAGGCAACAGACTTGATGATCTCGAAGATCTTATGATGATGGAGGCTATACGCCTTAGTCTGGCTGCTGAATAGGAGCGAAAGAA
>Ga0265798_10012833_pt1 | contig 10074 bp, 13 predicted proteins | sample P3T30metagenome_FD_192430 | JGI IMG/M metagenome (GOLD analysis project Ga0265798, IMG submission 192430) | Plant litter microbial communities from East Loma Ridge, Irvine, California - P3 T30 | ecosystem: Environmental > Terrestrial > Plant litter > Unclassified | place: USA: California...
ATGAGAAAAAACATGAATTCTGCTTACTAATTTCACAACTTCAACAATCTCGCAAGGAGGACCTCTAAATCTCACAAACAAACAAGGATGACCTCCTAATCTCACAAACAAACAAGGATTGAGGCCTTAACTTGCCTTGTTTGTTTGTCTGCAACACTGTTTCCCACCATCACCATAATCATTATCATAGAAACCAGCCAGTAGAACCGACGTCCTCGGTCCTCATCGTCGCGACTAAGCCTGCTCTCTAGTCATAATCGTCTCACAGGCCGAATAATAATCCCTCATAACTCTCTCCGCTTGCACCTGGTTATATCGCGCAAGCCGTTCATGGCACTCGCCATGTCCCAGCGACACGGCTCGCAATCTGTTGAGCTCTCCTCGCAACTCCTGAACGTAAGACTTCAGCTGCGCATTCGTCTCGCTCAGTTGTCCGCCTTTGGCTCGCATGTTCTCGGATTGCTTGCGTTGGCGTTGTCGGCAGTTGGCGGCTGCGACTTTATTCTTTTCGCGCAGGGTTTGTTTTTTTCTTTCGGTGGCTTGGGTGGTTGCTGGGGTAGTGTGGCTGTTGTTGTTATTGTTGATCGTGTTGTTGTTGGCTTTTTGGAAATTGCGGAATTTGGCGTGGCGTTGGTTTACTGCGTAGCGGGCTCGGTGGGTTGTTGCGCTTTCGAATTGGAGGGGTTCTTCTTCGTCGAGGTCGTCGTCTGGTGTTTGTGAGGTCTCTTCGGTCGGTGTGATTTTGCCTGTTGCCGAGCTTGCTTGGGCGGAGTCGTGTCTACTGGCGGTGCTTGGTGTCGTAGATTGATACGTTTCCAGGGACATGTCCATCGGGTCGACTGTGGTCAAACGTAGGTCAAACTTGTAATCGGCAGGATCCTGATTTGTGAAAGCCGACATCGCGTCTGCGAAGCTGAAGCTGTTGCTAGTTTCTAGTCTTGAGCTCATCATTGCAACAGGACTCTACAGATCGCAACTGGAGTTTCCATTGCTTGCGCCCAACGGCGTCGAGAGGTATGCGCTCTTGACATCGGGATTGCCGTAGGGTACAGCGTAGTTTTGGACCCTGATAACGGACTTGTTCGGTAAGCAAAGTGGCATTGCGGCTCGAGCGGGTGTTTGTCCCCGCAAGTTACTAAGAGAGTCTAGAGCCGGCATGACTCTGTTCACCATGCCCTACCTCGAGCCTGGACCCTGAGCCGAAACAGAACGCCGTAAACGCCTGATTGTGTCGCTACTAGTTGTATATTGTCTTTACCGTGGAACACGTCGCAAATCCATCGTTTGGTCCTTGATGGTCGATTGACGAGACTCTTATCATCTAAGCGACCAAATGTTCGACAAATCCCACTCTCATCTACTACTAAGCTCCCGACCACGTGTATCACTACATTGGACTGTCTCTTCGCACGGGGGTGGGGGACTGGTATTTTAGGCGAGCATGACTTTTGGGAAAACTGTGGAAGCGGTCCATCAAACGGCCCAACACACTCTCCACAGACCGTTGGCACCACGTCACTGCAGTGTAGGCGGACCGCAGGTTGAAACTTTGTTGGGGGGAAGTCAGGCCTGCACTCCTGTTTGCGAATCAGTTGTTATGCGGTATCTGCATACCCATGTTCGGGCTATCACGCAGAACGTCATTCGTTACAGTGAGTATCGAGTATGTTGACATGTAAGTTTGATAATCCACCCCCGAGCCGGTCATACTCTGCCACGATTCAACTTTCAATCAACTATCTGCGAAAATGTCGCCAGCTAAACCAACACCTACCACAGAGCTAGTCCTGCCTACATCAACGTCTAACGCATCAGAGTTGAAGATTTTCAAGCGGGTGCAAAAAGCGTGCGATCGATGCCGCATTAAGAAGGCAAAGTGCGATGGGTCTAGCCCGTGTCTTCGTTGCACCACGGATAACGCGATTTGCTGTTCAAGGTAAGTTACCGAAGCTTGTGGTAATCCCGACGTCAAAGTAGTTTTGCTCACACAGGCACAGGACGTCTCACCGGTTTAGGCGGCGAAATTTCCCCCCTGGCTATACCGAAATGCTGGAAAGACAGCACACTCGGCTCGTGTCTTGCGTATAAGAATTGTATCAGCGGGTGCGAAAGGCCGGATCACGGGACCCGCTGCCTCCGGAAGATTTGAAACGTTACCCGTCCATCCACGACATCTTCGCTGCCCTCGACTTATTGGAACCAAAAGACGATGGCAGGAGATCGTCGGGCCCACGCAGTCAGACAATGACACCCCGGCTTCAGTCCTCGATGGAGTCACCGAGGGCCCAGACCATCACGACAGCACCCCGGACCAGAGCAAATCACCTTTACTGCCTTGCGAAGATGCCAGATCTTCCTCTCCAGGAAACTTCATTCGCGAACCCGATTCCATGGTCTCAATCAGACCGCCATCGTCCTCAGACCGGAGCGTGGAGCCATCGCCTGAACACTCGAAACAGACCACAGTGCAAACTCTCACCTCGCACATGTCTTGCTCGCGAACTCCCGCCGACTGTAACTCATCTCAGGCTCGGCTGTCCGCCACCTCATCCGCGGTACCCATGAACCGAAGCTTTCACAACACGTCGAACGTGCCCGTCCAATACGGCGCAACAACAACAACGCCTTCGCTGACCTTAGACCTACGTGTCATACGGCAAGACTACACTTCCCATCAACCCATGGCTGCGTCGTCGGATCAACTTCCCTTCTGTCATGGATGGGCGAGAAGCGGCATCACGCTCGACCATAGCAACTTTTCGACCGATTTCCGCTGGTTGAGTCAGCTTGATGCGGGCAAGGCTGATGTCGGGCGTGCAAGCTTTGTTCCGAGCATCATGTGAGCTCTTGTTCTTCGTCACTTTGCAAGCACCCATCACTGTTTCGGAGACTTGTAGGCCTCGTTACGATTAAACCTCTGATGGACGCTTGCTGCATCGCGGGCTCCGCCGCATGATCCCGCAAACATGTGGTCGAACTCATGCGCATTGCTGTGTACCACCAATGCACACGATGACATCCACAGAAGTCCGTCGAATACCAAGACCGAGAAGAGCGACGGTCGAGACAGGCCAATCAACATTCTACAACCACTCACAACCGAAAGTGGACTGAAACGCAGAGCCCGCCATGAGGCAAACCAACGGCATAGTGAAGTCCGAGAATCCAGTCGGAGAAGCTATCGCAACAGTAGCTCCAACAATGCCGACATCTAAGCCACCGCGAACAAACAGCAACTCCGCTAGAACGGCAAATTCGCAGCAGCAAAGTGCCGAGTGCGACGGAGGAAGCAAACCTAGACGATACAAGCGTAACACGGACTTCTGAGTGAAGCAAACGCACAGTTCAAGTCTTGCGTTCAAGAACTTCGAAGAAGGCTCAACGGGTTGCGTGCATGTGCACTCGACCACGCAGCTTGTGATTGCCCGATAGATCGGTATGATCAGGATCGAGCAAAGAGAGTTGCAGCCAAGTATTACTCGTTTTGTAGTGGCTATGGAGAGACGGCTATCAATCACCATGAGTCTGCGTGATCTCATTCACAACCACCAGGAATGGCTTGCGAGCAGCCTGCGATAATGAATGATGATTACTAAAAGGTTCCCACCTGGGAAAACACGCGTCCCATGCTTCAGGCAAATTGTAGTTTGATACTTAACCACGTATAATGTGCTTTTTCTCTCTAATCACAAGCATCAACAGTATCACTGTCAATCTTTTTGCGGACGCGCGCGGTACAATAACCAAGCATGTAATAGTATTCGTAGGGAACCTCATCTTCGATGTGCTTCGGATTGACAGCGATCCGGCTCCAGATAGCGTAGCGGCAGTTGCTTCTCTGCCATTGCCGTACCCCTCTTTCACACGGCAGCTGGCTGTCGCCTAGTCTGGGATACCCTTGTCTCGGTCCCGCATGCTTCGCTTGCCATGCCTACAAAACAAGGTCTATGATTTAGTCTACTCGCTTCCTATCGGCGAAGTGCCCGCCTCCGGTCAGCTTTGAGAAAGCTCAACGATCGAAAAGTCGTCCTTTTCCGTACCGACTGATCATGTAAGGAGTCCTCAAGCACAAGACCCAGGCTTCTGTGGGGTACAGAAATCTCGAAAGCGGCTCTTGCGTCATTACAGATGGTGGCTTGTTGGGGTTCCGCAATCATGGCACACTGCCTGCTTTTCATCAAGCGGATGTGCTGTCCAATGTCAGACGCTTTGGAAGCTCTCGTTTTTTCGCCTATTAGGGTCCAGAGTACAGCTTCAAGAGTCTAAGACCCTTAACCTGAGACGCGCTGGCTTAGCGATCCACCTCGAAGCCGCAATCCCTTACCGCCGATGTGCGAGTCATGTGCGTCTTGGCCTTACTTGTCCTGTTCCTTCCTGCTGTTGGCTGCCCGTTCTACGAGTGGCGGTGGTCAGGAGGTCGATTGATCGATAAAAGGGTCCCGGAGAGTGACATTGCCAAAATCCCTCAGTGGGAACTGATCGGCGCTGTGGCTTCTCGGGAAAAGATACCGAGCGCATTCGGAAATTATCTGCAGTTTTCAGTCCTCATCCGCAGAAATACATGCAGTCCAGGATTTGCGTGGTAGCTTGAGAGAGTGGCGCCGGCTATTTACGACGAGTGGCATAATGTCACGCTTCTGAAGAATCACCGAACACACCGAACTTTGCACCCAGCATTTCTGCTTCAACCAAGTTTTGGGTAGCCTGACGATGCGCCATCACTTCTCGAGACAACGCTGATTCTCGAAGGGGTGGTAAGCTGAGTCCTGCTGGCACAACTCCCCCGAGACCCTAAGTACAGGCGCCGCATCCAGGGTCTTGCTTTCCAATGCATGCATATCCAGCCCTGTCCCTTGTTTAGTCGAGGTTCCCACCGGGCGCTATTGCAAGCTCCACATCCCTGCTGCCAATTTTACTTGGGCTCGGTCTACAAGCGTCGCATTGCGGGATTCTGAGTTTATGCTCCGCGTGTCATCGCTGCTCTCGTCATTGCCCCATTGTAAAGATCACGAACAAAGCATCAGCGGAGGGCGTAAGTCGTCTTCGCACTATGGAACAAGCAGCAAGATCGGCGATTTTGAAGGAATAGGTTTGTCGTATGGGGTTTGATACTCGCCAGATATTTGGTAGTGAATACTCATTGGCGCCTACCCCGCTAGAACAAACTTCACCATTTGCACTCAAGTACATGCAACAACCTAAGACATGTGGTAGCGACAGATTACAAGACCGTTGGTCCGAACTTACAGTGATGGGTGTAGACGTTGATGTTTCTCGAAGAGAATTACTTTACAGCCTGTGAGAACGATCGTCGGGTCACTGGTTGTCCTTTCGCAAATGCCCCCACTTACAGGCCCAGCCAAGACATCATCGCTCCTATCACAACAATTTGTCACCTTTCCATGGCTTGCACTCGGCATCATAGGTGTGGATCGTGGCGTTCAGCGCACGTTACCATCGATCGACTGCGAGAGCTGTTAGCCCACGGCCATAGTGTCACGAAGACCAAATCTCTGGAGAACTGCCAACAACTACGCGAACCTGGAAATCTGGAAGATATCGCCACAACCCCGGAAGACGGCAATACCTCATCGAAGCAATGTGCAACCGTCATCAGAGACGAATCGCTAGCTTTCGATCTGGAGAATCTCGACATTGCCGCCATCCCCTAGCTCATATACGGCGCGTCGCATGTAGCATCACAGCGCTTTCATATCTGCAACCGTCGATGGTTCAAGCACCTACTATCCCAAGACGATTCATGAGCGGCTACAGCATCGACCCGGAGATTTTAGGCTGCACTGCAGCTGACGAGGAGCCGCAACTTTCGGAGTATATCCTCAATGCGATGTGTGATCTATCAGACTGGTTATACCCTGCTATGACTGGAGATATCACAAATGAGCCCGACGTGAGGGCACGATTACTCCAAAAGATGCGCTGTTGGCGTAACAACATGTCTCCTTTTCCCAGTGCTCAAGCAAGTGGTACTCCAGAGATGTGCTATTTGAGGTAATTCCGCAGAGACAGTCATGACTCGAAGCACGTTGCTGATCAACCTGTAAAGCCAATACAGTGACCTAGTAGCACTGAGACTACTCCTGTCTCTGAATCCCAACCCACTTATGGACGACTCTGGAGCGACGGATGCGTTGTGCCTACAGCATTGCGAGCGAATTCTCGAAAGCTCCGACCTTTACTGGGAACTTTGTGCTTTCGGCAACGGCTCGGTCATGTGCATTCTTCCGCTGTATCACGCCGCTGCAGTTGCTCTCACACAGATGGAAGAACATCGGCACCAAGCGTATGACCTGTTTGAGCGAGCGTGCTCGCTGATCGAAGAACACGTAGAAGAATTTCCAATCGCGCTGTACCTCCTACGGGCGTTAGAAGTCATCGCGAAAAACATAGGGTTGCCCTTATCGAGCGCAGTCATGAGAACATTCCGAAAGCAGAGTCTGGAGGCGTGCGAGATGACAGATGTACCGGTGGCCATTGTCATACCGGTCTCCGTTGGGATGATTAAGCTCATTCCAATGGAGGGATGGCCCGGGGCGAGTCAGTTGGGTGTAAAAGTTGAGGATCTGGTAAGTAGATGATTAGGCCTAGAATTTCAAGAGGATTAGCTCCTAATCTCACAGGAGATATACTTCTCATGTGGCATGGATGCTGTACCGACGACCGAAACACTCGGTGGCCAAAATGCCCGCGTAAATGCTGGCTGATCGAGATGATATTTCTTGCTGACTATCATGCCCATTAGGGTTTGTGAAACGTACTAGCCTGAGTCACCTGTCCATCCTGATGCATAAATTCTATTGATAGTCTAGAGTCTGTGATGATGTGAATAGCGATATGTACATCATACTCTGTCTCTGCAGCAAGAGTTTATGCGAAAATTCTGTATCAGTAAGATGGGAATCTGTCTGGGTAATGGTGACAAGCTGTGAGGGTATTAAGTCGGAAGCTGAAGACATTCAGGGAAAGAGGCGGCAAAAGTCAGTGGAAGTGGAAGCCTATCCGATGAAGCTCCAAGCATGCGGGCAAGTCAAAACTGCCTACCCAATGGAAACTGCGTCAGTCGAGATCAATCCTATATTCGAGCAACAGTTGATTGTAAGACACAACAGCGGGCTTCTGTAGAGCATGTCTACCGGATGGATTGTTCGCCTGGATTATCATGCTGCGTTCTTGCCTGGCCTATGAAGGCAAACAACTTTTTCCCGCTCTCAATATGCATAGCAATGGATGGTCTGCAAGCAAGCTCTCAAATGGGGTCCCGTACAGAGCACATACCAGAGAATTAGTAGGACTTGCTTGGTCTGCAGAGTCTGGCGGATGATGGTACCGTTTTCGGAGAGTTCGATCGCGCATAAAACCGATCAATGGCTTCAATTTTGGTTCGTAAGTAACCGGTGCATACCGATACCATGCATGCCTGAATTCAATACACAACACCATCCTCCAGTCAAAATACGCGGAAACTACAAGTCGTACGGCACAAGGAAATGGTACCGCGTGTAAGTCATTCCGGCTTTCGAGGCTATCGAATATGCCTCTGACTGTTGGATGAAGAGATGGCCGGTCTCCAACAACTTGTGCCTGCGGGTTCGCACCAAGCCTGCTACTTAGGACGACCGTATGAAACGCTAAAAGTCGCGTAAATAGTGCCCGAGACCCCTGGTGCATGAAGGTAACTGTCACCGGCTCCCCAGAGAAATGCTTGTCCCAGATCTAAGCTCGGTTGGTCGATGTTGCTCAGAGAAGCTAGAACTAGCCAGCCGCCATCGCTGTCCGTCTCTGGCAGTGCGGAGCTGGAGTTACTGGTGCAAAGCAGTGTCCGTTTCCATTTTATCATCACCCTCATATATCTTCGGCGGTGTCAGCTTGCTCCATCTTTCAATTTCTTACTCCCATGGGTGTGAATTCGTTTCCTACCTTTTGAAATTCCCTGTAAGCAAACATCGTGTCTCCCATGCCCGCATGATAAGCGAGAGGCACCCAGGAGATACCAAGCCAATATTCGGCAGTCTTTCCAACCAGTGCTTCATTGTGATCTTCGAGTTCCAGTCGGGCCCGATCAGCCAAATAAGCGTCAATAGATGCCGTACACAAAAACATGCACGCGTAAGCTAAGTATGAAGAGAAAGCCGTGGATTGTACGACGAGCCCTTTGCACTGTAGAAGTCCCTAACTGCGTGCAAGGGACCGGTCTGTGCATAGCGTTACGACACACTAAACAAAAAGCTGAGCATCCCATCCATAGCTGACCCTTGGACGCGTCCATGTTAGATGATGCTGCACTAAGGTCGCTTGTACTGCCACAGCTTTTCTACCGATTCAATCGTCGATGCCAGCGATGACGCGAGGGGGATCAGGCGATGCGGAACTTAGCGCGGGCTGCGGGACGCCTAAGTGACAGGGTTCGAACATGTGGACATTGCGATTATCTACGAATCGAGAAGCGCCTTGTCTTCCGCTCCCTCCCATAGCGACTACAACCTGCAGGAGCACTCTGAGATTTCTTGGCCGTTAGGTGAAAATGCTATGTTTGCTGTCTCATGAAATTGTTGCAGTAGAGTCACACCATGCTCGCATGACGTGAGCGCGCCACAACTTGCATTCGAGCTCGTTGCACGGAGCTAAATGCTGCAGGTTGTGACGGGTACTGTTGGTTGAGCAATCACTACTCACAATCCACCTACACGTCGTGTGAGGATCGTCTTGCGCTACGGACGATGATGGTACTCCAGCATATGTCAAACAAACTTACTGTTCGGCGTTGCTCTATGTTTGGGGGCCGGCGTCGCGTTGTGTGCTCTGAACCTCTGCATGCAGATACAGGTAGAGACACGCTCGGCAGATATCGGCTGTGGGTATTGTAGCACTGCCGTGCTCAGTGCGGAAGAATGCAGCGGACTGAGACGACAGCACTTCGACGTGCAAGTAAGGTCTGGCTTTTCTACGCTTAACTAGGGTTCACAATCGCTTAGTGGGTCTTGGCATGCAGACTTTCATGCGGTAAGATTTGTTGATGCATCCGTACCACATGCTTACTGTACAGGTCGAACGCGCCATTTTTCTGCACCAAACTCGTTTAGAGGAGCTAGCTGCCCGTCATGGCGTAGGAGATGGACCATTGTAGGTGGAAAAGCACTAAAGAACCATCAAACAGCATTTCTCTTCAGAATTGATAATCCTTTCCGTCCAAGTGGAATCGAAGCGCAATGACAAAACAACGAGCTGGACCTAGACTGATAGCACCAAGGCCGTCTTTTCCTGGTCGTCTGGGTGTCTCTTTACCAACAAGAGAATCGGACCTGCAAAGGGAAAAGCTATGGGAACCACCATTGCTGCGGCGGAACAGAACCCAAGTCAAAGCAGCTTGCCTTTCATGTAGAAGGGGAAAGACAAAGGCATGTCGGGCTATTGCAGCTAAGATATGCATCGCTTTCTGTGGCCTTGCAAAGCGCTGACAGTTGTCAACAGTGCGACGGCCAACGAAGTCCATGCCAGCGCTGTGTCGAGAAGGGTCTTTCTTGTGTATACGACATCGAGCCCGACATTTCGCACTTCATGTCATTGCGGCGAAAGCACCGCGCTTTGCAGACTGAGGTCAACCAACTGCACGCAGTGATTGAGTACATACGCACTCGCCCTGACATGGACGCAAGTGAGACTTTTCGACAAATCCGCGCCTTCAGGGAGCCTCTTGATGTTGCAGAATCATTGAGCACCGCTTCAGCTTTGTAAGTAACAAAGTTTGTTCCAGCGTTACGATCGCTTATAATTTTTAGCGAAGCACGATCGCGAACAATAGAACACGGCACAGCGCAGTGAGCGAGAGCCGTGACAAGGACGGGAATATCTAGCCTCGCATGTTTAGCAAGCATCGGATTTGACGTGCGCAAGGTTGGATGGCTTCGATGTATGGATCTTGGAGTCGACAGGGTGGCTACCAACCAACCAACTTCAACTTTGAGGCTTCGGTTGGTTGGTTGCTTATGTAATAAGGCATCCGGTTGGTTGGTTGGTCAGTTGCAAGTGAGGTTGGTTGGTTGGTTGATGGTACAA
>Ga0265798_10012834_pt1 | contig 10073 bp, 11 predicted proteins | sample P3T30metagenome_FD_192430 | JGI IMG/M metagenome (GOLD analysis project Ga0265798, IMG submission 192430) | Plant litter microbial communities from East Loma Ridge, Irvine, California - P3 T30 | ecosystem: Environmental > Terrestrial > Plant litter > Unclassified | place: USA: California...
CTTCAAGTTTTGGCAAACTTTTGCAACGCGCGCTTTACTCAGACGACTCCATGGCTTGAGAATCCCAACCACATCAGCACTTTGCGCGTCCGCCGTGATCTCGCTCCAAACCATGTACAGCCGCTGGAGATCCCATCCAGCGTTCAGCAGGTTATTGCTAGTCATTTCTACAATAGTGCGCACATCTGCTGTTCTATTGAGAGTGGCAGTGGTTACCATGGCGGTGAATCTGAAGTTCTCCATACTTGCCACCAGCTCCTCGAGATGGTAAATGAATGTGTTATATCCATGTGTGCTTTCGACGACTGTGGAATCCAGTGAGAAGCGGGCATTGTTGGATGAATGCGTTAGAGAGGTACGGAAGGGAGTATAGTTTGAAGCAACAATTGCGAAGCGACGCCCATTTGTGCTGGATACACGGGTGTCCTGCCCCGAATTGATTGGAAGTTCGGTGGGAATAGGGTCTAAGATGGCCGAGAAATATGCACACAAGCTCTCTCTTCCGCGAGTAATACGGATCGAGTCGTAACCCTCATAGCTAACCGTGCCTTGACCACATTAGCACAAACATCTAACGAGCGTCCATCAGGTGAGATACTAACCAGGGACGACGGTGCAAACGCGAGTATGGATCCCCATTAGAAAATGTCCTCGGCTGCTTCTGTGTTAATTTATCGCAATATAAACACTGCAGGAACAGATTACTTACTATCGCTTTGACACTAAGTGTACGAAAGCAGGACGAGGCCGCTATTTCTAACGAATTTTTTTTTAGATAAAACAATGGACGACCAACTTCTAGAGTTTTTTTTGTTTGGGTCAACAATGCAGGGAAGAAAAGAGACCATCTATCAATGGCAGGTATGTGTTGGAGAAAATACGATAGCTTCTGCTTACGTTATCCGCACCAGCTGATTATGCTTTATAATTTTTTGGAAAGTTTGCAGCATTTGAATCTGTGACTAGGGACCGTTCCAACCTTCGAGTTTTGGGGGTTGGCTAGGTAGGTCTGGCCGTAAAGCTTAGGCCACTCCAGGTTCTGTCAGATGTACTGCAATTTCTATGCTACACCCGTCACACGCGGCACGTCAACAAAATACATACTTGCGTCGATCCTGCGTCGGTCAAACTGCAAGTCACGTCCTGTCACAATCCGCGCGACCGTGTTCTGGCTGGCGGCCGCATCACGCGATAACGCGGCCTCGGTACCAAGGCTGAGGCCGAGATTGCATGCAGGGTGTCAACGGTCCGAAGTCTTGTCGTAAGATGATTATTGATTCTTTCATATTTATCATGCTACTGTTCAAGCCCAAATACAGCAACCAGATGAACTCCTAAACGCTCAGACAGGACAGTGTCTCCACATACGCTTCCCGGTGTTGTGGTCGGTGGTATCGATCGGGCCGAGTTCGCTAACGTCGTGGGAACAGAAAATGCGATCTCGATCAAGCACTATTCACTGTTAAGTTCAGTTACATGTACGTGCCAGGAGACTGGCCAAGGAGGAACAGGAGCGAGGGGGTCGAATTGCGCAACAGGTGCACGAGCGAAAGCGACCGGTATCTTTTCGAATTGGACGACAGTAATGTGTTATTGGCTGTGCAATGCCAATTAGCATTCATCTGCCCTCATCTACTCGTTGCCTTCGTCGCTTTCGCTCGTGCAGTCTTGTATGGGCGCAATGTAAGCGAAAGGGCGAAGGCGGGGGTAAACTTACTACAAGCTCAGCGTCAAGTCACCGCGAATACTCGCTTTGAGTTCAATCTCAATCTCCAAGTTGGCCTCCAAAGTCAGTTTCAGACCGTCCTGGTCCTTTAATTCGCTGCTCTTTTGTTGCGGCTCCATGCGGTAGGGCTCGTTGGGATTGGTGCCGCGCATGGGGATCTCTCCTCTCATTGCACGCGCATACGTGACAGGGCCGTCCATTGATGTGCTGTCGGGACCAATGCGCTCGAACATGCCCATCTTTTGGAGATCGCCGTTTGCATCGGCTTCCTCGAGGACTTCCAACGGCGTCGTGTGCATGTACTTTCCGTTCTTCTTGTCTTCTTCAAGCCGCTGACGGCGGGCACGGCGTGATGATGACCGGGACCGTGCAGACTGTAAGCCGGCCTCGCGCTTCTCTTGTTTCTTCTTGTTGATGGCCTTTTGCTGTGCCATTGTCGACCGCTCCTGCACCTCCGAGTCGGAGCCGTTGTCTTGGTTTTTGTCCGCCATGTCGTCGGGAATCCTTGCAATCATTCAATGCCTGTGGCAGGCGATGGGATGAGAACTGCGGTGAACAGTACTTTGGATGGAATAGATGCGAATTGAGAGTGAAACTTGAGATGGGGTTAATCGGCAAGCAGCAAGTTCCAAGGTCAAGGTCAAAGTCAAAGTCGAGGTTCAAACCAAGTGCGGAGGTTCCACACATGGACGCATGCCGCGACTAGCATCATGGCAGCTCCACGCCAAAAAAAACAAGATTACTCGCAACGCGTGAGATGACCAAAGCTGCAGAACAGGGCCACACGCCACAGCAGACGCCTAGTCCGTTCCCACTCGCCCGCTGCATCCACTACCCGTTTCACCGTCCTAGCATGGAGCCGGTGACGTCAAGCCTCAGCCCCCAGTGAGCCCATTGCCACACGACCGGCTGCCCTTCCATGATACGAGACTGACGTAAAGATCCCTGTGCTGGCTGATGTAGTTCTGCAAACATCACTACTCTTTTCTCCCTTTGGCTGACGACGCACGCAGCCAAAGCGGACCACCAGCGTGCCATCGCCGAGCTTCCCGGCCCCCAGCGCCCTGGCCTAAGAGCTGGCTAGAACCAACTTCCCGTCAATCGCGTAACGCGGTCCGCTGGCCGTGCTGTCAATAACGGCCTCGCTATTGCGCTTCCTGCTACCTGCTTGCAAGGCGTGGCAAGCTCAAACCCCGGACCGTCGCATAGCGTGGAATCGAGTGTGGTTGGCGAGAGGCTCCTTTACTGCGGAGAAGACGTCTGTCTCCATGCGCGCTAACATGATATCCTGTTTGCTTCCAAGTTTTCAGTCTACGATTTCTCACCTATCACGTGCCAATGCCAATTGTAAGCCTCGGCTCCATCATCACTGCAAACAAGGCGAAAATTACATCGTACTATAGGCACGGCTACTTGGAAATGGTGCAATTGGTTTGTTGAGGTTGTCTTTGTTATTTTGAATACATTGCGTATAGGTACTGTGACACTATGGGCAAAAAAAACGCCAGGCCCAAACGCCATCCAAATCCTCAATTAAAACAACAGTGCGATACATGTCGTGCATTAGCATTAGTCGTCGCGCGCAACTTAGTTCCTGAGCAGTGTTAGCAAAGTCGAAAATGTCGGATGTAGTTGGTCACTTACAGCAATCCAAGGGTCAGGTCACCGTGAATCTTGGCCTTGAGTTGAATCTCAATGTCGAGATTGAGCTCCAATCGTAGTCGCAATTGTTCGCCTCCGTCCTTTCCACCTTCTTCTTCACCGCCGCCGCCGCCACCAGTCAGGCCGCCAAGGGCCTTGCCAGCAGTGTTGCCAACTTGGTTGACAGCGTTACCAGCGGTGTTTTGGACCATATCGCCGGCACCACCGAGAGCATCTCCTCCAGGGACGTTCTCGGTGATGTCGTCGAGCGGGCCGCCGCCCTTTCCGCCCTTCTTCTGGCGCTGGCGGTTGCGACGGCCGCCTGATTGCGAGACATCCGATCGCGCATCCGACTCGGCACCAGACTCTGCGCCTCGACGGCCACGTCCGCGCGACTGGCGGCGTCTTGATTGCGACTTGGACTTTTCTTGCTGCGGTTCGTCCGAGTCGTCGGCGTCGGCGCCGTTTGATTGCTTTTTGGATTCTGCGTCCTCTTGCTCAGCTTTCCCTTCGCCATCGCTATCGGGGGCAGGAGTGGCTTCAGGAGTGGGCTGCTGTTGAGGCTTCTTTCCGCCCAGCTTCTTCGGCGTCTTCTTTTCGGTTTTCTTACTCGATGATTCCGCGCTGCCCTTTCCGCCTATAGAGGCGTTGGCATCTGCTTGTCCCTCTCCCGAGACGGATTGCTTAGTCTCCTCAACTGTGTCCGCCATTGTTGTGTTGATGTGAATTTCAGGAGTGGTTTGTGGAAGTAAGTAGTGCGAGTGATGCTATGCACGCAAGACGTAAGTAAGCTCAATGTTGCTTCGGAAAGTCCGACAAGAATCCAGAGGCCACGGGAGCAATTTGTTCGTCAGATAATACGCGACAAGACCGCAGGAACCGGTTTGATGCTTGGACGCTTCTTGTTACCCATGCCGCTACAAGACCCACCCGTCATGCGGCCTGACGCACAGTGTGGCACCCACATTCACCCCACTCACCAGGCGAGATCCCTCGTCTCAAAACTTGACGTCATACTTGCGCTCGTCAGCCCCTTGATACCAGCCACACTACCACCTTTGACACCTGGCAGCATCCCAGACAAGCTTCCAAGCAAATTTCGCTTCGCCAACTGTGCCCACTCCTACACGTTCCAGGCTTTTTCTCGTTTCCCGTTGCCGCTTCTGATTGAAGGGTGTATAGTCGTCCGTTAGTCTGATGTCAAATGGATCGGGAAACGCGTCAGCCAGGCGCGATCGGCCTTGAACGCGTTGGCGTCGTATGACTTGAACTGTGAAGTTGATATCACGGGAATCCCCGTTGCAATGGCCAGTCGAAAGACAATTACATTGCGTGGCGTGAGCCTCGCGCAGTCAGCCTCCCTAGCTTGCTTACCTCACGGGAGAATCATGCCGTTTATGAGATTGCAAGAGATTGTGAATTTCCCGTCTTGGACGAAGGCTGGAGGTTCTCCAAGGGTGTGCTAATTTTGTTTAGCGTGCGTTGAGAAAGGGATAGACAATCGCGGGGTATGGCTTGTTCATCTTCCGATCGTCGGGCCGGCGGGTTCCGGGCTCCGGACGAGCGTGAGATATATCGTTCACACTTGCTGGCCAGGCTGGCCCCCAAAATAGGAGAACACGCCAGTGAGAAAGCATCGAGATCTACTATCAATGGATTCTCAAGACTCCCAAGATGAAGCCACAAGGCAGCGAATCATCAAGCACATGAACACTGACCATCACGACTCTGTACGCGCCAGCCATGAAACACCGTAACCCTGATGTCAAGCATGAGTCTCGTTTTCTGATTCTGATCGCAGATACGCCGATATGTCGAGGCCTACGCTTCCCAGTCCATGTTCCAGAGCCGCAAGGCGCAGATGATCGATATCGACCTCAACCAAATGGTGATTAGCTCCGGCAACGGCCAACGATCCGTCATCGCCTTCGATCCACCGATGCAGAACCTTCGCGAAGCACGTGAGCGAGTCGTGCAGCTGGATCAAGATGCGCGGCAGATCTTGGGTCGAAGCGATATCACCATTACGACCTTTGTCCCCACGTACACGAACCCAGCCCATCTGACGCTCTTCACGGTCTGCCTACTGTGCTACCTCTTGCTCCCTCGAAAGGCCAACTGGCAACCTGGTTCGCTACTTTACGATAGTGTGCTACATCTTGTACCAGGTTTCGCCAACTCTGTTGCTAAAGTCGGATGGACCGTCTTTGTCCTCCTGATACTGAGTCATGCTATTGAATGTGCCATGATGGCAAGGAAGCTGGCGAAACATGGATGCACCTTTCTGGATGTGGTCTGGTGGAAATGGGTAGGCACCTGCTTCGTAGAGGGCTTCGTTTCATTCATGAGATTGGACGCTGTTATCGAAGAGAAGAGGAAGGAAAAGGCGGCCAAGAAGCACTGAATGTTATGAGCACTTGCTTAGATTGCTGGTGCCGCAGATATGTTTGAACCTTGTCGAGGCACACGTGATTGCACATTCACTCGAATGAGACCTAGGGTGTGTACATCTTTTAGTTGGGCACATATGCTCAAGGGCTATAGCATAAATACTATTTGGAGTCACACGTGCATACGTGTGGTAATTTCAGTGTAAGATTACTGTTTAGTACCACTGTAGAGCATTCATAGCACAGCCACCGTGCTTCTCAGTAAACACAGCTACAGTATACAATGCCCAAAGTATTTGCTGCAACCCAAGGTTACAAACAATAGAATTAGAGGTATAAGAGAAAAAACGAAGCTCACACGCGATGCATGAGAGAAACCTTCAGTTTCTTAACCTCTGGGCAACTAAAAGAACAAGACACGGCTGTGTTTTGCGTGTACAGCGTTGTGAACAAGTGTGGCTCAAAGATTCACAACAGCTCTTGGTAATAAGACGAGTAGCTCTAATACCTTATAAACAGAGCCGATGATCAAGGTCACATGACTGCGGCAATGCAAAAAGTGAGGAGAGCTGTTGTCACCACATACCATCACGCTTATCCCTTTTTTTTGCTTAGGTTCAAAGTAAGTTTACAAAGGAGGTAGCGACAAGAGTGCAAACACACACAGTCCTGATGAAGTAAGTAGTTGTGTAATTCTGTTTCCGTTTGCCGACGACGGAAAAGATACCAAAAAGAAGCCGTTAATTACATGGGCCCAAGAAAAACAGGAGATTTTTTGCCTCCCTTGTAAAGCCTTTGGAAGCCTCATTGTCCGCCTGGGGGTTCGTTCGTTCTTGTTGGCCTGTCCTGGGCAGCTCATTGTGTTCACACTGATATTCCACAGCTACAAGCAACACTATAACTGGTGCTAAGGGATTGCGGATGATAGGGGTCTAGGGAAAAAAATACTAGCGATAGCAATGACCTGAAAACTCAAAGCATACCAAGAGCTTCATGTGCACTTCCGTCGCCAGGTACATAGTAAGAGTACTGTCAATATAGGTGCCTCCATTGTCTACGTAAAGTGGGTTCCGCGGTACCATTTACCCGCGTAATCAAAACATACCTCGAGTATGCCTGCGATAGCGGTTCAAAAAAAAACAGGGTTAGCAGAAAATGACCAATAGAATAGTCATCAACAGAATACATGACACTCGGTACTACTTTCGACAACAGGACAGGCTTAGTGCAGAAATTATTTTACAATCTTCTTCGCTCTGCATTCAGCTGCCATGTTGGTCCTTGAGTGATGGGTAATTTTGCTACTGTGATCTTCCACAGTCTACTGCATCACGCACCGAGGTAGACACCAACTCTTTTGAGGATGATTTCCGCCTGGTCATCGATTGATGGGTCCAGAGAAAGGCGCCAATGTCATCTTAGCGCCCAAAGACGGTTGTGCATGGACGATGCCCATCCCACATGTCCAGCCTATGTAGTAAGGTCTGGCTGTGTCATGTACTGATCATATATACATAACGTACTATATCCACATTTGAACCCCTGCTTCGCCTTCACGCCTGTCTTACAGAAAGTAGTTTGCAACGCAGAACCCTCCTATTCCAACCCCCCCAAAATAACATCAATAGTTGTCGTCAAGTTCAGAACTTGCTAGCTGATCAGAACTGCTACTCCCAAAAGCAAACAATCCTTGCTTCAATACTCTCCCTAGGTGGCTCCTCCTCCTCCTCCTCTTCCTCACTTCCCGGCAGCCTAAACGCCGTATGCGGACATCTCCAACCAGCACTGTCCCGCTGTGTATCGAATCCCTTGAAGACAACAATCTCCCAAGGCTGCATCTCCGACATGTAGTACCACTGATGCTTCTGCTCCTCATCCCTATGACTCATGACGTAGTTTTCAGACTTGATACCTGTCCTGCTGAACTCGCGCAACCGGATCTGGTAGTCGTAGTCGGGCACAGAGGTGGCATCGCATACGGCCAGCGGGTCTTTGCGCACCGTCTTTAGGGGCCGCCAGGCGCCGAGGAAGGCAAAGCGGGAGCTTGTATCGAAGAGAGTGGAGATGTGGGGTGGGAGGTTGAGTTCGAGCTTTGTACCCTCGATTGCGTCTGTGGAGCCGGCGTAGTCGACATGAGGGTGGCCGGAGGGTATGTCTTGCCACCGACCTTTTGAGTCTTGGATGCCTTTTTCGGACGGGGAGGAGTGCGCGCGCATCACGTGGTTGAATACGTGGGCTGTTGATGCGCCAGTTCTGGTGGTTGGGGAGGTTAGTTGCTACGATGCAAAATTTGACTCGAGGTTTTTTGCTTTACAGTTTTTTGGCCATGTCTTCTAGCTCGGGGTAGTAGTCGCGTTTCACGGTGTCTTCGTCGTCGTCACGGGATACTCGTGTTTTCTCCTCTGGTAGCTGCATGAATTGGAATCCATGGACGTCAAGGTCAAAGGTTTGGCCACTTGTTCGAACATCGCGTATGAGCATGGGACGTGTATAGGCATCGCGCGAATCTAAGTATCGTGGTTTCCATTCTGATTTAGGGATCGGGGTGCCAAGGGCTGGGAAGTAGTTGATATCGGCAATGACGTCGGTGTTGTGTGAGTCTCGACGCATCTCTTTGCGTATTCTGAAATCTCTGTTGAAATCGATACAGAACTGTTGCATGCTCTACAACCTGAAGTGTGAGTATTCGCTGCCTTAGTCTACATATCTACGGAGCGGTTCGCGGATCCGCTCCATGCACGAGAAAGTGGGGTAGGTCGCTGGGTACTACCTAAACACACTACACCTCAGCGAAGGCTGCTCGACTAACGTCCATTATCAAAGAGCGTACACCGAGTATCAATAAACTTGAACGAGAACAAAGTGGATAGCCAAGCCGGCAACGACTATCCAGTTGTGCCCTTGGCACCGGAATCAGACATGATGATCGACCTATCGCAAGCTTTCAAGCTGGTATATCATGATGGTGCGCTCATTTGACTAGACTAATTCAAGAAAAAAAAAGATGCAAAAAGTACTACGCCACAATCAATGCCTTGGGGCTGGCTAATGGAGGGTTGGCAAGGGCACACATGTTCCATTTGTCTCTTCGCCTGCTTGGGAACATCAACAACTACCGTAACTATTACTTACCACCATATGGATTCCAAGGCTCCCTCCCAACATCCATCCCTGGAACTAGGTCGATTGCGAATTCCAGGACCAACCATTCCCCTCATAATACTCGTTTCCCCTTTCATTGTGCAGCCACGCACCAGGCGGCGTCTCTTTGCCCATCTTAAGCACGTTCTAGCCCTCTCTCATCTACTCCTATACATCTACAACATCCATGGCCTTTTCACCAAGAACGAAAACGAGCATACCAACATCCTGCCGTTCCTAGAATACCTCACCCTAGTCCTAGGCGAAACAGCCCTGGAAGAGACCAATTTCTGGCTCTACGTATCCGTAGCTGAAGGATGGTTCGTCTCCATTTTACCAAGTGAAGTGTTCAATCGGCTCAAAATACCGATATCTACGAGACAATGGGCCCCACTCCTCCTATCTATCCCCAGCGCTCTGCGTACGAGCAAGCCACTCAGCAGCAGAGTCATGATAAGCGCATTGTCTCTACTCACGCGGATGACTCTGTGGGTCTCGAATGACGCCTCCACCGTACACGCCTTCTCAACATGTACACTTTATCACATTCTCCTTCCTGTCTTGGCGGTACCGTGCTATGCCATGTGTATCCGCACAGCACGCAGCTATCCCTGGCCAAACAGAAGATACGTCGTGCTTCAAACCCGACTTCGCTACGTCCAGCACTACGCCGCGGAACAGTGCGCAGACGTCCACCAGGCTGGTGCTACCGCGCACATACTGCTTGCCACAGGCTGGATAATAAGCAGTTTCATCTTTACTTGCTTCCGATGGCGATGGTTGCTCTACGGCGAGGCATCGAGGGCGCCGGCTTGGAGCAAGTTCTCGTTTTTAGGGGGGTGGCTATTTGTCCATTTTCATACTCTTGTCAGTTGCCCAGAGAGGAGGGAGCCTGTCCCGCGTCTTGGTCCGTTTACAAGGAGGTATCTGAAGCACTGTTTGGCGGCGACGTGGTGGACGAATGCCTTTTACGTAGCGTTGTGGTTAGTGTGTGAGGGGGTTTGTGCTGCGAGGGCGAGGTATATGTGGCTGTGTGACATTGGTATTATGAAGTCCTGGGAAATATGGGTTCTTTGTATCGCGTTGTTGTTTTTCGACTGGGTTTATTTAAGAATGTAGATGGTGGCTTCGACGCACAACAGGAGCCAACTGGAATAGCTCTACCACAGCCATGT
>Ga0265798_10012836_pt1 | contig 10072 bp, 11 predicted proteins | sample P3T30metagenome_FD_192430 | JGI IMG/M metagenome (GOLD analysis project Ga0265798, IMG submission 192430) | Plant litter microbial communities from East Loma Ridge, Irvine, California - P3 T30 | ecosystem: Environmental > Terrestrial > Plant litter > Unclassified | place: USA: California...
AGATCTCGCGGTGTTCGATACAGCGCAGTAGCGCTTCTTGTGGGGTGATCGGCATGGCGGTTCCAGTATGGTTTCAGTATTCGCTAGCGCCTGCGCCGTCGTTCCCGCGGAGGCCTCGGCGGCCCCGCGGGAACCTAAGTTTGCTTGCGTGCTCGGGCAATGGTTGATAACCGAGCTGCGGAACCGACTTGGATTCCCGCATTCGCGGGAATGACGTGCTTGGGACGCGGGTATTCGGTGACCTGGTCGGCGTGCGTGCAGCTACTTCGAGCGCGCGTTCAGCGCGTCAGGAAGTTCTTGAACAATGCATGGCCGTGCTCGGACAGGATCGATTCGGGGTGGAATTGCACGCCCTCGATATCGTAGTCCTTGTGGCGCACGCCCATGATCTCGCCGTCGTCGGTCCAGGCGGTCACTTCCAGGCACGATGGCAGCGAAGCGCGCTCGATCGCCAGCGAGTGGTAGCGGATCACGGTGAAGGGGCTCGGCAGGTCGGTGAACACGCCTTCGCCGATGTGGGCGATCGACGAAGTCTTGCCGTGCATGACCTGCTTGGCGCGGATCACATTGCCGCCGAACGCTTCACCGATCGCCTGGTGGCCGAGGCATACGCCCAGGATCGGCAGCTTGCCCTTGAATTCGCGCAGGATGTCGAGCGAGATGCCGGCGTCCTTCGGCGCTTTCGGGCCGGGCGAGATGCAGATGCGATCGGGCTTCATGGCCGCAATCTGTTCCAGCGTGATCTCGTCGTTGCGCACGGTGCGCACATCCTCGCCCAGTTCGCCGAAGTACTGCACGATGTTGTAGGTGAACGAGTCGTAGTTGTCGATCATTAGCAGCATGTCAGAACTCCCCATCCAGGCCATCTTGCACTTGCTCGGCGGCGCGCAGCACGGCGCGCGCCTTCTTTTCGGTCTCTTGCCATTCCATCTCGGGGATCGAGTCGGCCACGATGCCGGCTGCGGCCTGCACGTACAGGTTGCCGTCCTTGATCACGCCGGTGCGGATCGCGATCGCCACATCCATCTCGCCGCCAAACGACAGGTAGCCGCAGGCGCCGCCGTAGATGCCGCGCTTGACCGGCTCGAGTTCATCGATCACTTCCATCGCCCGCACCTTCGGCGCGCCGGTCAGGGTGCCGGCCGGGAAGGTGGCGCGCAGCACGTCGAGGTTCGACATGCCATCTTTGAGCTTGCCCTCGACGTTCGAGACGATGTGCTGCACGTGCGAGTATTTTTCGATGACCATGCGGTCGGTGACTTTCACCGAGCCGATGTCGGCGATGCGGCCGATGTCATTGCGCGCCAGGTCGATCAGCATCACATGTTCGGCGACTTCTTTCGGATCGGACAGCAGCTCTTCGGCCAGCGCCGCATCCTGCTCGGACGTGGCGCCGCGGCCGCGGGTGCCTGCGATCGGGCGCAGCGTAACCTTGCGGCCGGTCTCCGGCGCGGGCAGCGACTCGTTGCGCACCAGGATCTCGGGCGACGCGCCCACGATCTGCATGTCGCCGAAATTGTAGTAGTACATATACGGCGACGGATTCAGCGAACGCAGCGAGCGGTACAGCGACAGCGGCGAATCGACATACGGCTTGCGGATGCGCTGGCCGATCTGCACCTGCATCAGGTCGCCGGCCATCACGTACTCGTGAGCTTTGGCGACGGCCTTCAGGTAATCCTCTTTGCTGAAGTCGCGCACCGCTTCAGTCCGCACCGAGCTCGAGGTGATCGGCACATCGACGCTACGACGCAGCATCATGCGCAGTTCCTTGAGGCGCTGGCGGCCGCGCGAGTACGCTTCGGGCTGGCCCGGGTCGGCGTACACGATCAGGTACAGCTTGCCCGACAGGTTGTCGATCACGGCCAGTTCTTCGGTCACCATCAGCTGGATGTCCGGCAAGCCCAGTTCGTCGCGCGGGGCAGTATCCGCCAGCTTGCGCTCGATATGGCGCACGGTGTCGTAGCCGAAGTAGCCGGCCAGGCCGCCGCAGAAGCGCGGCAGGCCCGGGCGCAGGGCGACCTTGAAGCGCGCCTGGAATGCTTCGATGAAGTCGAGCGGGTTGCCTTCGTGGGTTTCGATGACTTCGCCGTGCTTGACGATCTGCGTGACGTTGCCGGTGGTGCGCAGCAGCGTGTGGGCCGGCAGGCCGATGAACGAGAAGCGGCCGAAGCGCTCGCCGCCGACCACCGACTCGAGCAGGAAGGTGTTCTTGCCGGTCTGCTGGGACTGGGCCAGCTTGAGGTATAGCGTGAGCGGGGTTTCGAGGTCGGCGAAGGCTTCCGCGATCAGTGGAATGCGGTTGTAGCCCTGGTTGGCCAGCGACTTGAATTCGAGTTCGGTCATGTTTTCTCCGTGCCGCCCGGGTGTGGTTGGGCGGTGGTGTGCTTCAAAAAACCTGCCGGTTAAAAACGCTCATGCGAGCGCCGGCAGCAATCGGTACGGCTTAGTTAGCCCAGGATTGCCAGCGTCGCCAAAGCCAGGCCTCAAGGGCGCCGGTTTGGTTGACAGTGAGTTTTTTGGTGAAAAACATGTATAGATAACTTGGTGTGTGGTTTAGTGTGCCGCCGAATTATGGGCGGCGATGAGGCGCGCCGCTTCCAGTAGCGAATCAACTATACCATCGGATTGAATTTCTTGTACAGGACGTCCGTGGTTGTATCCATACGGGACCGTCAATACGAAGCAGCCTGCGCCGCGCGCGCTTTCGGCGTCGTTCGATGAGTCGCCGATGGCCACCACCTGCGATGGCGGCAGGTCGAGCGCCGCGCAAGCTTCCAGCATGGGCATCGGGTCCGGCTTTTTCTTCGCGAACGAATCGCCGCCGAAGACCTGTTCGAAGTAGGGCGCCAGGCCTTTCTGCGCCAGCAGCGGCAGCGTGAACGCGACTGGTTTGTTGGTGACGCAGACCAGGCGCAGGCCAAGGGCCTGCATGGCTTCCAGTCCTTCGATCACGCCGTCGAACAAGGTGCTGCGCTGGCCGTTGATGGCGAGGTAGTGACGCTGGTAGCCGGCGATCGCGTCTTCATAGACGGTCTCGACACGCGCGGCGTCCCAGTCCAGCAGCAGCGCATCGCGCACCAGTTTTTCGGAACCCTTGCCGACCAGCGGCTTGATGGTGGCCTGGCTGATTGGCGCCAGGCCAAGGTCGGCGCGCATGCCGTTCAGGGCCGCCTCGAAGTCGGGCACCGTGTCGAGCATGGTGCCGTCCAGATCGATGATGACAGCCCGTATGCGTGCTGCGCCGGCCCGCATTTACTTGCCCACCGTTGCCAGTTCGGCGCGCATGGCGTCGATCACGGCCTTGTAGTCCGGCTTGCCGAAAATGGCCGAACCGGCGACAAAGGTGTCGGCGCCTGCAGCGGCAGCCGCGGCGATATTGTCGGCCTTGATGCCGCCATCGACTTCGAGCAGGATGTCGCGGCCCGATTCGTCGATCATGCGGCGTGCAATGGAAATTTTCTTCAGTGCTTCCGGGATGAAGGACTGGCCGCCGAAGCCCGGATTGACCGACATGATCAGGATCATGTCGATCTTGTCCATCACGTGTTGCAGGTGATGCATCGGGGTACCCGGGTTGAACACCAGGCCGGCCTTGCAGCCGTTATCGCGGATCAGCTGCAGGGTGCGGTCGATGTGTTCCGACGCTTCCGGGTGGAAGGTGATGATGTTGGCGCCGGCCTTGGCGAAATCGGGGATGAGGCGGTCCACTGGCTTGACCATCAGGTGCACATCGATCGGCACGTCCACATGCGGGCGAATCGCCTGGCACACCAGCGGGCCGATGGTCAGGTTCGGGACGTAATGGTTGTCCATCACGTCGAAGTGGATGATGTCGGCGCCGGCGGCGACGACATTGCGCACTTCTTCGCCCAGGCGGGCGAAATCGGCGGACAGGATGCTGGGAGCGATGCGATAAGTGGTCATGGGCGACGGTGCTGGATTGAATGAAGCCGCTATTCTACGCCGGTCGCATCATCGCTTGCTTCCTGATGGTTGGGAAACGCCGGTATCAAGCCGCAGGCGGTATCATGGTTGTTGTTTGCGCCACACGGCGCGCCGGCCGTTGCCAGGAGCGCAGCGGCCTTGTCCACGATCACGCAAGGAAACCCGATGTCCGCCTACGATTTTACTGTCACCGTCAGAACGCAATACCTGCCGGAGCAGTCCGAACCTGACCGTAGCCTGTTCGTATTCAGCTACGCGATCACGATCAAGAACACCGGCAGCGTCGCGGCCCAGCTCATCTCACGCCATTGGGTGATCCTTGACGCCAACAACCAGATGCAAGAGGTGCGTGGCCTGGGCGTGGTGGGCCACCAGCCGCTGCTGCAGCCGGGTGAGCAGTTCGAATACACCAGCGGCACCCAGCTCGGCACTGCGCAGGGCACGATGCGCGGCGAATACTTCTGCGTGGCCGAGGATGGCCATCGCTTCGAAGCGCCGATTCCCGAATTCGTGCTGTCGCCGCCGCGCTCGCTGCACTGATTACCGGTCGTGCTTGTCCTGGTCGTCGTGATCGACATCCTTGCGGCCGGCGAACATGGTCCACCAGACGATGAACACGAGCAAAAATAGCGCGACGCCGGCTTCCACCATCAAGATCCACATTTTCGTCTCCATTGTTCTTATGACTACGACACGCCGCAGTGTACCTTCCCTGGCCGCGCTCGTCGCTCTGGCCCTGCTGAGCGCCTGCTCGACCACGCCGCAGCCGCCGCCGCCGCCGGTCACGATGCCGCCGCCGGTCGGGCCGGTGGTGGTGCCGCCGGCGCCGCAACCGGCCGAGCCGCCGGCGCCGGCGCCTGTCCCTCCTGAGACGCCTGCCGAGCCAGTGCCGCCGCTGACGCCGGTCTCGTTCTCCGCACTGCCAGGCTGGCAGCAGGACGATGTGCGTCAGGTCTGGCCGGCGTTCCAGCAGTCATGCAGCGTGCTGGCTTCGCGCACGGCGGAGTGGAAGACGCCGTGCGCAGCGGCGCGTTCGGTCGACGCCAAAGATGGGGCAGCGGTGCGGCGCTTCTTCGAGACGTATTTCGTGCCGAACCAGGTGCGCAATCCGGATGGCAGCGATACAGGCATGATCACTGGCTATTATGAAGCGATGCTGTATGGTTCGCGCAAACGCAGCGGGGCGTACCAGACGCCTTTGTACCGGGTGCCGGATGATCTGATCACCGTCGATCTCGGCAGCATCTATCCAGACCTGAAGAACCGGCGCCTGCGTGGCCGTCTGTCAGGCAAAACCCTGGTTCCGTACCAGAGCCGCGCCGACATCGACCGTGCGCCATTGTCTGGCAAGGAGCTGTTGTGGGTGAATGATCCGGTAGAGGCGTTTTTCCTCGAGGTACAGGGTTCGGGCCGCGTGCAGCTCGATGGCGGCGAGACCGTGCGTGTCGGCTACGCCGACCAGAATGGCCATCCGTATAAAGCGATCGGGCGCTGGTTCGTGGAGCAGGGGATCATGACGCCCGACCAGGTCTCGGCCCAGTCGATCCGCGCCTGGCTGGCAGCCAATCCATCGCGCCGGCAAGAAGTGCTGAACGTGAACGCGAGCTATATCTTCTTTACGGAGCAGAAGGTCACCGATCCCAACGCCGGGCCGCGCGGCGCGCTGAACGTGCCGCTCACGCCTGGCCGCTCGATCGCGATCGACCGCAGCATCCTGCCGCTGGGCGCGCCGGTATGGCTGTCGACCACCATGCCCAAGGATGGCGCGCCGCTGCAGCGGCTGGTCATGGGGCAGGATGTTGGTGGCGCGATCCGCGGTGCAGTACGGGCCGATTTCTTCTTCGGTTTCGGGCCTGAGGCGACCGACAATGCAGGGCTCATGAAGCAGCAGGGCTCGCTGTGGGTATTGCTGCCCAAGTCGATGAATTAGAGGGTTTCCTCATTGCGTGGCACCCCTAACTGCGATAGGGTGAGGCTGTTTCTTTTCGGCAAACGCCTGAAACAGCCAGGTTTCCTGGCATTTATCTAGGAGGCACCATGCATCCACGTTCTTTGCTGGCGGTCACGCTTGCTGCTGCGATCGCCATGTCTGCGCCGGCCCCGGCAGTGGCGGCTAACTTGTCCGATGTTAGCCGCAACGTCGCCGATTCTCTCGTGGTGTCGCCGGTCATCGTCCTTTCCCTGGCCGTGTATGGGTCGGCCACGCTCAGCAATGCCTTCGAGGGTAGCACCAGCTGGAAGGTCACTTCGGTCCGTCCGAAGGGCAAGAAAACCGCAGTCGAAATGTGCGACGACCGCCAGGCAAGGATCGAGGTAGAGCTCGACAGCCGGATCGCCCAGGAGCAGAACGTGCGCGTGGACGATGAGCTCGGCATTGAGGCGCTCGGCAAGTCCGGCTATGCGCTCAAAAAAGGGACAGCGACCATTGCGCTGCTGGCCCAGCCTGGCAATGGCATGCACCATTCGAAGGCGCGCAGCTGATGCGACACTTATTGCCGGCACTCCTGCTGGCGATGGCCGCCCAGCCTGTGGTGGCCGGCACGCCATGCGAGGGGAATGCGCCATCGCCAGAGCGCACGCGCAATAGCATGCAGCTGGCTGATGCCACCTTGCAGGCGCTCGAGCGCATCGACGACCAGATGGTGTTAATTGCCCGCGTCGGCCAGGACTTGTCCAAGTACCGCCTGACGTATTCCCACATCGCGTTCGCGGTGCGCGAGCATCCGGCTGGCGCCTGGTCGGTGGTGCACAAGCTCAATACCTGTGGCACGGCAACCTCGGCTCTCTACGATGAAGGGCTGATCAACTTCTTCTCGGATTCTCCTTACCGCTATCAAGCGGGCATCTGGCGGCTGGCGCCCGACGCCCAAGCGCGCCTGAAGAAAGCACTCCTTGGCAAGAAGGCGCGCGATTATCACGAGCCGAGCTACAGCCTGGTTGCCTATCCTTTTGGTGCGCGCTACCAGAACTCGAATGGCTGGGCATTGGAATTGCTGGCGTTTGCCCTCGCGCCCGAGGACGAGGCGAATACCCGCGTTACTGCGCAAGCGTGGTTGAAGGCCAATGGTTACCAGCCGACCGAGCTGGACCTGGGCGCGATGACGCGCCTGGGTGCGCGCATCAGCAAGGCCAATGTCAGCTTCGACGACCATCCTTCCGAGCTGCGCTGGAAGGGGCGTATCCAGACCGCGACGGTGGATTCGATCGTTACCTGGCTGCGCACCTTGCCGAATGGCTGCCAGGCGATGGGCTGTCCCGAGACGCGGGTGGCCTTGCCCGAGGCGGGGCAGTAAGGCTGTCTTCGCCATGCGTGGTCAGTCCATGTGCTCATGGCTCAACAATCCTGTTCGACTTGACGCATACGGAAGACGCTACAATCCCGACAGTGAGGCTTAACTATATAAGGGTGTTCCATGGAATATGCTGACCTGTTGATCGAGAACCACGGCAAGGTAGTCGTGGTGCGCCTGAACCGTCCGAAGGCGATGAATGCGCTGAATGACAATATGATGAACGAGCTGGGCGATGCCCTGCGCAAGTTCGACCAGGATCCGGCGATCAATGTGATCGTGCTGACGGGCAGCGACAAGGCCTTCGCAGCAGGGGCCGACATCGCCGCCATGGCCAATTACGATTACCAGGAAACCTACGGCAATAACTATATTGGCCGTAACTGGGAACATATCCTCGACATTCGCAAGCCGGTGATTGGCGTGGTATCGGGTTATTGCCTGGGCGGCGGCTGCGAGCTGGCCATGATGTGTGACTTCCTGGTCGCCGCCGACAATGCCAAGTTCGGCCAGCCAGAGATCAAGGTGGGCGTCACCCCGGGCGCCGGCGGTACGCAGCGTCTGCCGCGCGCCATCTCCAAGTCGAAGGCGATGGACATGCTGCTCACCACGCGCATGATCGACGCCGCCGAGGCCGAGCGTACCGGGCTGGTGTCGCGCGTGTATCCGGCGGCCGAGGTGATGGAAGAGTCGATCAAAATCGCCCAGGGCATCGCCGAGATGCCGGTGTCAGTGGCGATGCAAATCAAGGATTGCGTCAACCAGGCCTATGAGACCACCCTGAGCCAGGGCGTTGCCTACGAGCGCCGCTACTTCCACGCCGGTTTTGGTACGCCTGCTCAAAAAGAAGGCATGGCAGCCTTCCTCGAGAAGCGCAAGCCAAGCTTCGAAGGCCTGTAATCGATGGGCGCGCGTAAGGTATGGCTGGCGGTGCCGGGAGCGCTGCTGGCGCTGTCGCTGCTGCTGTCCAGCTGCTCGTCACTGCCGCCGCTGGAGGGCAGGGTGGCGAGTACAGCCTATACGGCGACCGACGATACCCGGCTTGGCAAGGCAGTCCTGCCGCTGACCATGGCGCACCCGGGCCTGGTGGGGATTCACGCTCTTGCCGATGGCCGCGATGCGTTCGCTGCGCGCGCCGTGCTGGCGCAGGCAGCCGACCGCAGCCTGGACGTTCAGTACTATATCTGGCGTGACGATACGACTGGCCGGCTGATGTTCGATGCGCTCAAGCAAGCGGCCGAGCGCGGCGTGCGCGTGCGCCTACTGCTCGACGATAACAACACGGCCGGCCTCGACGAAGCGCTGGCCAGGCTCGATGCCCATCCCTTGGTCGAGGTGCGGCTATTCAATCCGAATGGAATCCGCTCGATGCGGATGGCCGGCTTCGTCACGGATTTCATGCGGCTGAACCGTCGTATGCACAATAAATCGTTCACAGCCGATAACCAGGTCACGATCATTGGCGGGCGCAATATCGGTGACGAGTATTTCGGGGCCGCTGGCGATATCTCGTTTTCCGACCTCGATGTGATTGCGGCCGGCCCGGTTGTGCGTACGGTGTCGGACGACTTCGATCTTTACTGGAATAGCCCGTCGGCCTATCCGCTGGCCTTGCTCGTTCCGGATGCCGAGGCGGTGCCGGCGCCGACAGCGGACGCCGAGGCGCATGCTTATATGGAGGCAATCAAACGGTCTGCCTTCCTGGGGCAATTGGTTGGGGGGACGTTGCCGCTTGAATGGGCGCACACCCGGTTTGTCAGCGATGACCCTGCCAAGGTCATGGGGACGGCGAAGCCAGAGGCGAACATTGCCTATAAGCTCAGGGATCTGATGGGCGAACCGCAGCGTCGTTTCGATCTGGTCTCTCCCTACTTTGTACCAGGCAAAAGCGGTGCTGCCGCCATTATTGATGTGGCTCGCAAAGGCGCACACACCAGGATCCTCACCAACTCGCTCGAGGCAACCGATGTCGCCGCAGTGCATGCGGGCTATGCCAAATGGCGCGAGCCCTTGCTCGAGGCAGGCGTAACGCTGTATGAATTGCGTCGGGAGGCGACTGACGAACCGTCGCGCGAGAAACGTTCCAGTGGCAGTGGCAGCGGGATCGGCAGCTCGGACGCAAGCTTGCATGCCAAGACGTTTGGCGTCGACGGGAGTCGGGTTTTCGTCGGGTCTTTCAATTTCGACCAGCGCTCCATTCATCTGAATACCGAAATGGGGATGGTAATCGACAGCCCGGCTTTGGCAACACGGCTGACCGAGACGCTGGACCGGACATTGCCCAAGCGCGCCTATGAGGTGAAGCTGGATGAGCATGGCAAGATCATCTGGCTCGAGCGCAAGGGCGATCAGGTGATCCGGTATGAGAAAGAGCCGGGCACGAGTTGGTGGAAGCGGGCGGCAGTGAACGTGTTGTCATGGCTCCCGATCGACTGGCTGTTGTAGCCGCAAAACTTTCTTTCCCACCCTCTTGCGGACTCAGTAGTTGGTTTGCTATAGTTCGCCGCCGCTTCGGCACTGACCGAAAATGTTAACGTAATCAAGTGGTTACGGGAACTAGTTCAACAGAGAAATCTGAGACGAAGCGAAACGAGGGGTTGACGAAGATAGCGAAATACTTCATACTCTCTTTCCTCTGCTGCTGACGAACACAACGATTCGAAGCAAGCGACAGATGATGCAGTACCGAATAAAGTTCTTTAAAAATTAACAGTCGATAAGTGTGGGCGTTTGATGAAGGTGCCAAGAACTTCGGTTCTTGATTACTTAAATTATCAAATGTTCACAAAAAAAGAAATACGTTGTCTTAGCAATGAGATAACGGTCAGTATTTT
>Ga0265798_10012838_pt1 | contig 10072 bp, 6 predicted proteins | sample P3T30metagenome_FD_192430 | JGI IMG/M metagenome (GOLD analysis project Ga0265798, IMG submission 192430) | Plant litter microbial communities from East Loma Ridge, Irvine, California - P3 T30 | ecosystem: Environmental > Terrestrial > Plant litter > Unclassified | place: USA: California...
CGGCGAGTGATGTCGGCGTGGAAGGTAGCGCTGCTTCCGGGCTGGATGCTCAAGCGGTCGAAGCCTCGGAGCTGGACCTTGGGGTCCTCGGGCCCACCAAGCGCAATGTAGCACTGCACAACCTCGTCACCTGCAACCTTGCCGCTGTTGGTGATGGTAGCCTCGACAGTGTAGAGCACGTCCCAAAGCTGGGGGTTGCCACCTGGCGCACCACCAGCCGCAATGCGCGCCTGAGGCGAGCCGTCAGTAGCCTTGGCCGGCCAGGTGTGGTTGACACCGTACTCGGGATCTTGCGATGCTTCGGCAAGGTTGGTCGAGTTGAGGTAGGGGAAGATGTAGGTAGCGGGCCGCGTCGTGTTGGCAGGGAACTGGTACTCTTCAATGTTCGTGCTGTAGTTGCCCAGCGTAGGTGCGGCAATGGTTTGTCCAGTCGTGGGGGTGTAGGCACTGGCCGCCACCTTGGCGACCTTGATGTCCGAGTAGTCAAACGTCGTGTATGACATACCGTGACCGAACTCGTAGACGGGTGTGATGTTCTTCTTGTCAAACGCACGGTAGTCAATGAAGACTCCCTCCTCGAAGTTGTCCTGGGGGCTGCCGTGGCCGTTGGTGGGTTCGTAGATGAGATCAGGGCCGTATTCGGCTGCAGAGCTACCGATGGTAAAAGGAAGCTTGCCACCGGGGTTCTCACGTCCGTACAGGATATCGACAATAGCGTTACCGGACTCTTGGCCAGGAAGACCGGCCCAGAGGATGGCGGTGACGTTGTCGTTGTCGGCGAAGGAGTTGACGAGCACGGGTCCAACAGAGTGAATAACGACAATGGTGTTGTTGCACAGAGCTGATACGTTTTGCACAAGCGTCTCGCCGCTATGCCAGAGAGTCAAGTTGTTGCGGTCACCAGCATTGCCATCGACGGTGATGTATCCTTCACCCGAGTCGGCGTTGACAAAGACGATGGCGACGCTAGCTTGGCTGGCCATTGCCTGGATCTGCGCGTAGGCATAGTTGTCGGTGACGGATGTGAAGACTCGGCCGTGGTCGGTGACCTCGCGCTTGATAGACTCGAGGGGAGTGACCAGGTAGGGGAAGTCGGCAGTTCCCGAACCCCAGCCCATGGCCAAGGTGCCGTTGTCGCAACCGCGATCGGCGCACCCGTTGGGGCCGTATTGATTCTCGCCAGCGTCGGTGCCGAATACAGCTGTCCACTTCTCGTTGCCGCTAAGGGGGAGTACGCCAGAGTTCTTGAGAAGAACGGTGGACTTTGCGGCACTGCGGCGAATGCTGCGGAAGTGGTCCATGCGGACATCAACGTGCTGGTTGATGAGCTTGTAACCAACCTTGCCGAAGTAGTGTTCGTATCCATACGTGTCTCGCTGCCAGCTGTCAAAGTTGACGGGGATGGACTCGTCAAGACCGACGTAGTAGTATGCGGTCATGATACGAACAGCCGCGTCATCGAGACGCCATTGGGGCAGGGTGCCGTTGAGGATAGAGATGGTAAGGTTAGGTCCCCAGAAAGACTGGCCAGAGTTGAAGTCGGTGTCTCCTGGCATGGTCATGTCCAGACCGGCAAGGGTGGAGGCAACACCCGAGTGCTGAGCGTCCCAGTCGGACATGATGAATCCCTGGAAGCCGAGCTCACCCTTCAGGATGTAGTTTTGGAGGTACGAGTTCTGGCAGACCTGCGAATTGTTGACCTTGTTGTAGGAGCACATGATGGCGCCAGTACCGGCGCGGACGGCGTCGGCAAAAGGCCAGAGGTACAGCTCGTGGAGCGTCTTGTCGTCGACGTTGGAGCTGACGGCATCGACAAAGCCAAAGTCCTCAAAGATGCCGGGTTGGCGGAAGTGCTCCTGCTCGTTCATGAGGAAGTGCTTGGTGCAGGCAATGACGCCTGCATCCTGGATACCACGGACGGTGTCGGCAACAGCAATGCCAGACAAGACGGGGTCAGGCGAGAAGCCTTCCCAGTTGCGCTGGTAATCCGTCAGCGGCAATCACACATGTTGGGCGAGTTTTCAACTTACACCTCCCTTGGGGTGGCGGCCAAGCGGACCAATGGCAGGACCGAGCTGGACATCGACACCCTTTGCGCGGTGTTCTTGGCCCATCTGGTGTCCACGCTGGTAGAACTCGCCACGATCCCATGAACCGGCAATGGTGCCGCCTGCTGGGAAAGCAGAGACGTAGTCGGCGAAGCGGATACCGAGAGGGCTGTCCTGCATGCAGAGAGAGTCGAAGCCGAGACGCGGAATGGCACCGACGTTGCCGACACAGGCCTCACTCTGCCATCCGGTTCCGGTAGTCAGGTTGACCTTCTCAAGGAGGGTGAGCTGGCTGACGAAAGCCTTTGCCTTTGTGATGGCATCGGCCCAGTCGCCGGTTGTGTCTTCGACCCAACTGTGACAACGTTAGCCATGTTCTTCAGCACGGGCACTTGGCGAGTCCCTGGTGGCTTGTGAAGTTTGGTCGGGTGGCGTTCCTTGCCACAAACGGCGAAGACCCTTACAAACTCCACCGTCTTGCGGCAGGGTCCTGCAGGTGCACGGTGTTGAGGCTGTACGTACGGACTTGGGTAGAATGGCGGACTCTCAGCGAAGTCCAGGCCCGAGGGTGTGTTGTTCGAGTACTTGGGTATGGTTAGCCAGGGCTCGTAAACAAGGACGGGAGTGGCAATTGTACTGCGCGGAGGAAGGGAAGGAGGGCAAGGAGCAGCAGACGCGCCGAGTCGGTCATGTCTTCAGCTTTTGCTGCGCGCGACCTAGACGCTCTCGTGGAGACATGGTCGTGGTGTTCTAGTAGGTACATACCTGGGCGTGGGCGAGGCCCGCTAGCAATGCTTGTGCAAGCCACAACATGACGTCGTGTTGGCTGGGGAACGCAAAGTGCAAGCGAGACAATAACAATTCGGGCAGAACTGTTGTGGGAGCAAGCAAGGGGGGGAGGGAGTTGAATGCGCTCGCAGCAGACACAATGGCCTTCACTTTCACGGGCAGCCTGGCAGCTTTTAATTCTTCTGCCAGGCCAGCACCCCCGACAAGGGCAGAGCTTCCCCAGCATCACTAGCGCCATGCGCCATGCGCCGTCACAACCCCGGGCGCAAGCAGATGTCGCTTTTTGCGGGGACGGCTCGCAGGACGCTGCTAATCCCCGCTGCCTTGCCCTCAACCATTCCATGGAGCACAGCCCGAACCCCCCACAATTGCCCCGACTCTACCAGTCTTGCTTGTTCGTTGTTGGGTACCGAATACCCCTCAACCCACCCCATGACCACTTTCCACTTCGCTCGTCGCTGCCAGGGACCTCAGCCTGCATGCGCTCAAGACGGCACATACACACCCAGCCTCGCTCGGATATGCATCACGTCAGGGCTGGTGACGTGGATAAACAAACGGCTGCAAGTCCACGATCGATTTCCATGCCGTCCCTGTCGAGCAGGGTGCACAGCCAGGTGCGGGTTTGATGGCGCCATGGGCCATCCTGTATGTGTACATCGTCATTTGCACATGTACCTACCGACGTTGAGGCCTTGACGTGCACATGAGCTCCCACTTTTTTTTTAAACGCCACGACCGCACCAGGCTCGCTGCTCAAGTTGCGTGCGGCGCGCTACTTGCTTCTCCAAGCAAACGTAAACACACGATTGCGGGGTCCATGTCGTACACCAACGCCTTTTGACTGTGCCGCGCCATCTACACCGTATCGCGACCAGCCAGACTCGTAACCCGATCTAGCTCCTCGGACGGATTCCGCGCACCCGCATACCATTTTGGCGACTCTTCGGCAATACCTGTTGGGCAATATATCCGTCGCGCCCTCACCTCTGTGCCCGAACCGTTGCCACTCGCGCAAAACTTCACGAAACTAGCTGACGGCCGAGTACGCATCGGTACTGTTCCACCGGATGATCTGGTAAGCACCAACGATGCCGGCCCTGCTCTCTCGTCGACTGCTCCACCCGGTAGGTGGTACACGCGAAAAGTCTCTCACGTCACCGATCCCACTGACTCTTGTCATGACCCATAATGACCCATTGGTACCACTCTCCTCTCCACAACCAGCTCCCCAACCGGAATTGCGAGCCGGTGTTCCCTTTGGACATGCACTCTGCGTCCCAGTATCCCTTGCCTTGTCAGCGCCCTCACCTCGTTTTGTCATGACGATGCAGAAGTACCGGTTAGCGTCCGAAGCATTTCCCGGGTACATGGGCGTTCTAGTCTGACCCCCAATTCCCGATTTGTTGGCAGCCACGTGATAGTCCGACGCTTGCGACCGTTGTCACCCTGCGAACAACCCTACATTAATTGATTGACAGTCATATTGCCCTCAACATTCCACACGTCGATACATGCCTGTGATATAGCCTTGCAAAATATCGAAAGAGAAAAAACCAAAGCAATGATTGCTTTGCCAAAGTGCTCTTTTGGGGGGCCGACGTTTGATTCTGCTGGTGTTGCGCATCAGTGCCACATGTTGACTACTTGCTTGTTCATTGCGAGACAATTTCCTTGCACCTACTTAACAAGGCCACGCCATCTGCTGGTGCTGCTTGATAACCTTGTCACGAATCCTGTGCGAATAAAAAGCACGTCGACGTCGTTTTCGCTCCGACTTGTCGACCATACCCGAAACAGCGTAGACACTTTGTGGTGCACGGACTCACATTGTCTTGATAACTCATGGTCCAAGGCAATCTTTCACTTCTATTCCTATATATGCATCGCCTACAGCCCTTAGAAGGGCGCACACCACCCTTTCCTTGCCCACAGTCGCCTGCCATGTAGCATCATGGGCCAGCTCCTGTGGCTGAGGGCTGAAGCTTGATTCCTCGTTAGTGCTCAGCCTCGTTTGCTTCCACGAGCACGTGTTTTTTTTTTCATCAATCAGTGACCACGGAGAGGTAAGCAAGCTGGGCTCCAATCGTAGGTCGTTACAACTGAAGCGTGCACGGTACCTGTGTGGTGTCACGATGCTGCCTAATCTGCACCAATGATTGCAAACGCTGCCAGGCAGCCTGCAGGCAACCAACCGCTATTCGTTCAGTCAACAGTCTCTCTGAGTCAAACACCCCGTATCAAGATATATTAAGCCTCTGACTATAAGCTGAATCTGCCATTGCATCTCATTTGACAATTGTTCACTCTGTCTCAGTCACCATGGGTTCCAAGTTCTCTAGAGCGGTACGACCGCAAGTAAAGGCAGCTGCTTCGCCAGGTGCAACTTCCCAACACTACAATGTTGACGACGCAAACGCGCGCGGAAAACGCCAAGATCTCACGCCCCAGTTGCCAGAAGGGCTTTGTTACGACGATATCACTGTCACCACTTCGACCATAACACGAACAACCTCGCAAAGACGCAACAGCGCACCTGCCCCGATTTCCACACACGCCATAACCTCGACCGACATGGAGCAGGCAAGAGAGCGCGCTTTCAGCCTAGCGGCATACAGCTTGATGTCTATCCAGCAAGTGGACAGCGAACCTGCGTCTGCGCCCCTTCCTCGCCCAGTACGAAAGCCGCGCACCCGCCCAGCCAGAGGACAAATACTGTGCATTGTCTGCTTGTCAACACTTCCAGATACAAAAGACCCCAGCCACGTGAAAGAGGTTATCACACCATGCAAGATTCGTGAGCACGCATACTGCACATCATGCGTCAAGCACATGTTCATTGTAGCCTGCAAGGATACAACGCGCATGCCACCAAAGTGCTGTGATCATATACCGATTCACTACGCGAAGCCGCTTCTGAGTAAAGAGGAGCTCGACGAATTCAGGATCAAGTACGACGAGTGGCAGACACCAAACCCTTTCTACTGCCCAATACCGACATGTTCCATTTATATTCCGAGCCCGCTTCTACCAGACCGAACAACTGCAAAGGGGAAGCGGGTAGACTCTGGAGTAGGACCGCCAGTCTCTCAGGCCTTTCCGTGTCCAAAATGCCAAGTTGGCATTTGTCTAGACTGCCGACAAGTCGCCCATCCCAACAGTATGTGCACTATTTCGGAATTCGGTATTGATGCCGAGACCACGAAACTACTCAAGAGCTGGGGCTACAAGAAGTGCCCAAAGTGTGGCCATGGCCTCAAGCGCATGTTTGGCTGCAACCACATGGAGTGTCGCTGCGGAGCTCACTTCTGCTATGCTTGCATGGATGTATTCGATCGATGCTACGGAAACTGTAATCGCGACGAGGAAGAGTACGATGACATTGAGGACCTGGATGAGTCTGAAGATGAGTCACAGGCTGTCGCGACATCTCAGACTCAACAACTTCAGAATGGTGGCGAATCCGCGCCAACAGATGTGCAGACCACAGACATATCAGCTGACGTGACTCCTCCCCAGCCCATTGCACAACCACAAAATTTGGATGGCGGAGGAGAGCGGTACTGGGAAGAACAAGACTTGGATTTCGGCAACGAACCAGGAGAAGATTACCAGAACCGATCATGGTCATGTTATCACAAATTCCAAATGTACCCGATCAAGCTCGAGAAAGCGCTAGCCGGCGACCCAGCAACCACTGGCATGGAGTGTATGAATTGTTGGTGCGCAATACACCCAGTGATTGAAACGCCTGTTGTCACGTCGACGGCTCAAGCCAGGACAGTACCAGCAGGTGCAGGAGGACCGGCCCGAGGTATCGGAAGGGGAACACAGAGAATACTAGGTAGGCAAAGGGCGCATACAGGATACATGGCTCCTCGTGGTCTGTCCCTGACTGATGCTATGGTTGGAACAGCACCGCATCTTACTGCCGCTATTGCCTCTCCACTGTCTCGGAGCGTACCGGATACTTTGCCCATGAAAGATGTGTGCTACCCAGGTCGCGTGGTAGACACATACGGCAACACAATTGTAACAACGGAGCTGGAGCGGCACCGCCGGGCGTCCATGGACAGCTTTGTCATGTCGGACAAGCCTACATCATTCAACAAGTCTCCTTCAGCCGTATTCAGCACGATACCCCCAAAGTTTAGCTTCGCATACGACTGCTACCGCTGTGACCTCCTCGTTTGTGCCTCGTGCAGAGATGAGATTCTAGCTGCCATGAGAGCGAGAGGGATAGACGAGAATGATGAGTAGGAGACGGGCCAACATCCCCGACGATTGATGACGGAGCATTAGGAAACATGCATATCTAGCGGTTTTGTTTTTCTCTTCTTCTTTTCTTCTCTCCTCTTTTTCTTGGCACATTCTTTTTGGATATGCAAAGATGTGGTAGCATCTCAAGCGCGTTTTGATGTGCGTGTGGGAAAATAATTCCATATACAAGTGCTACGCGTATACTACGAATTGATTAATTACTCCTGTCACAGTCAGTCTCGCTTTTTAAAAATGAAGAAGAAAGCTCAATCGAGGGAAGAATCCACATCTATACATGCATATCTATCTAGTCCTCCGTTGTAAGTAAGCCCCCCTCGAAAAGACAAGAAACTTAGCCTAAGGATTTGTATCATGAATTCTTATAGTGAAGACAATTTACCCCAAGTAGAGGGAGGGCCTTGGTTTTTTATTCATTTCTTTCTTTCCATCTTCCTCCCTCGATCAGTTTTACCCTCTGAAACTTGTACATGCAAGTGTTTGGTCCGTTATCTTGTTATAGTTTGCTAAAATACATCCTCTCTAAAAGTTTGCTTTTTCTTCTTCTTCTCCTCTCTCCTCTCCTTCTATAAGCATCGTGTCCAAGATATGATTCAAATTCAGTCTTAACCTACAAGTGTGGAACAGCTACGTTGTATTACTACTCTACCCAAGAGTTGGCACATGCTTGCAAAAGTACGTACACACAATCAAATGTCAGAGCAGAGACGCATGCTCATCAGAATAGAGACTGGATATCCGGACCACACACACAATCTACATCATCACAAACACCCAGGCACAACTTCAATACGTACAATTTTTGATTGTTATAGATCAGAGAAAACACAAGCACCAACACAAAATGGGAGCAGACCATGCGGGGAATCAAAACACAAAACACGGTCGAGCTCAAGTTTACTACATTGCTTTCATACCGGGAGATGTAAGTATCTTCGCTCGCCGCCACCTTTATCAGACATGCTTGATATCGTGCTTTGGCTCTCCGCTCCTTCGTCCATTCATGAGATAGCTTATTGTTTCATTCGTTCGTTTTATCCACAGCTAACTGTCGAATCCAGGCACGTCCTGAATTTAGGCCGCAATAAGTGTTGGCGCACTCTATGCGCCCAGGCTGGGGAAGGCGCTGGAGTCGGTGATGTTGGGACCGGACTGGGCTCCACCACGGCCTCCACGGCCGCGGCCCTCGCCACGTCCACGACCCTCACCGCCGCGGCCACGTCCACGGAACTCGCCACGGCCTTCGCCGCGACCACGTCCCTCACCACGGAACTCACCGCCACCACGACCACGACCCTCGCCGCCACGGAATTCACCACGGCCACGGCCGCGTCCTCCTCGGGCACCACCCTCACGGGGAGGGGGGGCAAGCATCTTGTCACCGTCAAGTTCGACGTGGACCTTCTCCTTGCGGGCACGTTCACGCTTGGCCTTGCCTTGTGAGCCAGCCATGAAGTCTTCTTGCTCCTCACGGGTGAGTGCGGTGCCCTCGGGGAACTTCTTGCTGCTTCCCTCGTTGGGCTTGCGGACGTTCTGAGGGCCAAGGGAGAGCTTCTTCTCAGCCAGCTCGGCGAGGTAGGCGGTGTAGGACTTGCTCTTGTCTTCAGGCTCGGCCTCGGCTTCAGCCTCAGCATCCTCCTTGACAGCATCTTTCTCTTCAGCTTGAGCTATGGCCTCGCCAGCCTGCTCATCAGCCAACTCGGCGTCACCATCGTTTCCGCCCCAGCCGTGTGCGGCCTGCTTGTCGTGCTCACTATATAACGGTTAGATATGTCGAGTAAGGAGAGATGTATATATAGCTTCTCTTACGCTATGCCGGTTCTGCTGTGGCGGTCACCCTCGTGGCGACCACCACGACCACCACCGCGTCCACCACGACCACGGCCGCCACGCTGGCCGCCACGGGCTCCAGTACCAGTAGGCTCTGACAGGTGTTAGTTTGTGCATACAATGGACCAATGAGGCTTCACTCACCACCGGATCCCCTGCCGCGATTCTTGTCAGATCCTACGCCGCGATCCCGGAAAGCTGTATCGAATTAGCCAATGTACAGTATGATTCTCCAGAGCACCTTGATTGCATCTCTGGTGCTTCTTGTATCCGACGTACCGTTCTCGTTGGCGCTGTCGGTCTGCTTGGCCCGGGTCTGGTGGCTGTTCCTCTCGGGGATGGGCTTGGGGGCGTCGGTTCCATCGCGCTTGCCATGCCTCATAACGGGCTTCTCAATTGCCCTCGTCGGTGGGTCGGCCGGCCTGTTGGGGTCGAGCTCAGGGTCATTGCCTGCGGGGTCATAAGTCTATGTTTTTCTTGTGACTGTGCTGTGTGTCCGCGACATACCCAGCAGCTCGTAAATGTTCTGCGTTCCACATTAGCGATTGAATGGGTAGAGCATCGCAGGTACATCGCAAGTCGGCCGAAAGGAGCGCAAAGCTCGACTCGATGGTGGGGTGAGTTTGAGCTTACCTTGGAAGCAATCTGCGACATCTTGACGAATTGGAGCGCCTTTCGCGCTTTGCCCTTCTAGATGCACAATCTGCCGGGTTGAAAGAAGAATGCGAGAGCTTCCCTACAGAAACTAGGGACGTGGCTCTCAGAGGTGGCTCGCGATCGGGGTTACAGACACGATGTTGCGGGCAGGAGGTTTTGGTGGTTCGAATTTCGGGTTCGCCGTGGGTTGCTTCCGTAAGCGAGTCAAGTGGGGCACGGACTTTGCAGAGGACAATGAAGCAATGGCGCTGCAATTACTGCCGCATACGGCGCTTCGTTTGATCGTTGCATGTACAAGTTACAAATGAGCATGCGCCGAAACGCTGTTTAGCATAGAGGTAGTGGTCTGCCATGCCCCAAGTAGCCGTCTTCTCGTCAAGTGATGAAACAAGTGACACTCTCGACAGCACGTCACCCGAAGTTTATCCGTCGGTACAAGCTTTCCCTGCCCCCCCCCCCTCGTCCTCCTA
>Ga0265798_10012839_pt1 | contig 10070 bp, 6 predicted proteins | sample P3T30metagenome_FD_192430 | JGI IMG/M metagenome (GOLD analysis project Ga0265798, IMG submission 192430) | Plant litter microbial communities from East Loma Ridge, Irvine, California - P3 T30 | ecosystem: Environmental > Terrestrial > Plant litter > Unclassified | place: USA: California...
TGCAAATCCATCATGTTGTATTTGAAACCGCACTCGACGACCTGATAGTGCTTGTAGCCGTCGTCGGAAAACCGTTTCCACGCATCGCGCGTCATGCCGTGCAAGGCCAGCGTCTTGATACGACGAATATGCTCGACATCACGGGCGACGACCATGCCGCCCTCACCCGTCGTCACGTTCTTGGTGGCATAGAAACTGAAGCAACCAAAGTCACCCAGTGTGCCAGTTGGTCGACCGCGATACGTGGCCTCCACCGCATGGGCGCAGTCTTCGATCACCGATAGACGGTACCGTGCAGCAATCTGCAAGATCTCGTCCATCTCGCAGGGCAGGCCGGCGAAATGCACTGGTAGCAGCGCACGCGTACGAGGGGTAATCCGTGCTTCGATCCCGGCCGGATCGATGTTCATGGTGCGCGGATCGACGTCGACCAAGACCGGCGTCGCGCCGGTGTGCAAGATGGCATTCGCCGTGGCGCAGAAGGTCAACGGCGATGTGATTACCTCGTCGCCCGGCCCTACCCCGGCGGCGATGAGGCTCAGATGCAAGGCTGCGGTGCAGGAATTGAGCGCCGCCACCTGGCTTGGCGCGGACATCTTGAATTGCGCGAACTGCGCTTCGAACGCCGCTACGCGTGGCCCGGTTCCCAACCAGCCCGACTCCATGGTGGCAACCACTTCGCGGATTTCCTCGTCACCGATGTCCGGGGCACCAAATACGATGAAGGGTGCGCTCACGGAGCGCGGTCCGAATTCATGTCAGCAGTCGCGTCAGCGCGCGCCCCTGCACTCAGTCCCAGGCGTTCGCGCAATGCGTTGCGGCTCATCAGCGGTCGCTCGAAAGACGCCGCCTGTTCAACGACCCGTTTCACCAATGCGGCATTGCTTGCCGGCACGGTTCGTTGCTGGTCAAACCAGAGGTCGTCTTCCAGGCCGACCCGCACGCCGTCGGCCACCAACATGCCCAGCCCGTTGGCGCCCAACTGGAACCGTCCCAACCCGGCAATCGACACGATGCAATCGGGCGGCAACGCCGACAGGATCGCAGCCAGTTGCAGCAGATCTGCCTGCGCACCCGCGATGTTGCCAAGCAGCACGTTCACGTACAGCGGTGCCTCGACCAAGCCTTCGCGCAACAGCACACGCGCAAAATTCGCCATGCCGATGTCGAACACTTCCAACTCTGGCTTGATGCCGCGTTCCTGCATTCGCTTGGCCAATTGCCGAATGGTGTCAGGCGCATTCACGCTGGCAGACTGCGCGAAATTCAATGAGCTCAGGGTGAGGCTGGCCATATCAGGCTTGGCATCGCCACTCAGGTCCAGCACGCGTGCACGTGCCTCGAAGCTGTTGTCCAGGCGTCCGCTGGTGGTCACGCACACCACCAGTTCGCGCCCGCCCGGCAAGGCGCGGATGGCTTCCACCAGGCGACCATAGGGAACCGGGTCGCCGGTCTGCACGCCGTTGGCGTCGCGCGCATGCAGGTGCACCATCTGCACGCCCAGCGCCATGCAACGCGCCACGTCGGTCACGATTTCCTCGTGCGAGAGTGGCACGTGGGGGCTCATCGCACGGGTCGGAATCACACCGGTGCACGCCAGATTGATGATGAACGGCAGGCCCAGCTGCATTTATGCTCCGGAAGCGTCTAACGAGGTCTTGCTGGTCTTCCGGGCAGGATTGCCCACATAGACGCCGTCGGCCTCGGTGTCCTGCACCACCACGGCGCCGGCACCGATGAAACTGCGCTCGGCGATACGGATGCGATCACGCAGCACGGCGCCCACGCCGATGAATGCCTGCTCGCCGACACGCCCCTCGCCGCCCATGGCGACCTCGGCGGCGACGAATGCGTGACTCGCTACCTGGCAATGATGGGAGATGTGCGCACCGCTGCGGATGATGCAGTTATCACCGATACGGGCAAAGGGCTGGATGATGGCGTGTTCGTAGATCAGCACGTTGTCACCAATATCCAGGTCCGGCCACACACTGGCGCGGCTGGACACATAACTGACAAAGTCATAGCCACGTTGCCTGGCCATCTCGAAACGTGCGCGTCGCAGGCCATTGATGTGTTGATAGCCGGTCGGAATCAGCAGGCGGTAATCACGGGTTGGGAAATCACTTTCCAGCCGCTCGAAGGACACCAGCGGCAAGCCTTCGAACGACGACGACGCGATATAGGCCTCGTCCACCGTGAATCCGGCCACCTTGAATTCGCTGTCGTGGATCAGGCAATACCATGCCAGGCTGGCCGAACGCAGATTGCCGAAGATGACCACCGGCCGGTCATCGCCAGATGCCATCCGGGAAGCAAATTCACGCACCCGGATTTCCCGCGCGTTGATTGAAGGACTCGGCTGCGAGCGCACACGCCTGCATCAAGCTGGCGGCGGCTTGCGGGCTGGAAAAATCGAGCCGTTCGCGGAAGATGGCTTGCATGCTGCGTCCGGCATCGCGCCGGGCGTCTGCATCGTCAACCCATGCCTGCAGCTGCGCAAAGTACGCATCGCTTGAAGCCGCGGCAAACTCGCCCACCTTGTCGCCCGCGTCGCCGTCGACGAAGGTGAGCACCGGTACACGCTGTTCCATGGACATGGCCGCCGCGCCACCGCCGCCGATGCGAGGAGGATTGACGAAGATGTCCGCCATGGCCAGCCAGGCCGGCAACAGAGGTTTGGGCGGCAAGACGTGAATCCTGGGATGTGAGGGCAACTGACCCGCTTCGCCGGGAAGCACGCCGATCAGCACCCAATGCACGGCGGGATGGGCATCGACGAAGGCAAGCATCTGCTCGCGCCAGGGCGAGGCAATTTCTGTCAGCAGGCGGTAGCCAACGGTGATCAGGACACACGCATCGGCGGACAGCCCAAGCGCCTCGCGCTCCACAGGCACGCATGGGTCAGCCGGCCAGAAACGGAAGGGGAAAGGGAATGCCGGTGGCGAAGGGAATCCTGGCCAAGCCGCCGCTTCAAGCTCCGGCCTTGCGCATAGCCACGTATCAACCGGCGCAAGCGGCGGCAATGCATGAATCGGCAATCCCACGACGGGGTAGTCGGCGTACAGCGAGTACGCAAGCGGTGACATGAAGCCAACCACGATCACCACGTCTGGCGCAAAGGCATCGATCGCCTGGCGCACTTCGTCGAAGCGCTGGCGCAACGACAACTCCACATCGGGAATATGCAGTTCGACGGCGCACTGCGTGCGCAGGCTCAACGCCTCCGGGAAGACGACCGGTGCAGTCACGAATTCGGCGCCGCCGTGATAGCTGCCCACGCCGGGAATGGATGTTTCCTTCGCGGTGAAGGCATGCAGGTCTACATCCTGCGTCGCCAGCAGGCTGAGCACATTGAGCAGCACGGCGGTTCCGCCATGCTCACGGTTACCGATTTCCGGGGTATAGACGGCCACCCGCGCACGCATCTCGGGCGGATTGCGGCGCACCTGACCGCTGCCACGGATATGCGAGGCCACCACCTGCTGCAGACGAACGACATCGATATCGCGCAATGTTTGCGCCAGTGACGAGTGCGTGGCGCTGCGCACCACCGCGTGGTGCCAGGCAAGCGCGAGCATCGTCATGACGGCGTCCGGCGCAGTGCTGCCATCCACCAGGGCAGCCTGGCGTACGAACCAGGCCGGATCGCGCGTCAGAAACGCCATTGCCGAATCGCGCAGCCACCGGGCCTCGCGAGACGGCAAGGACAGATTGGCGATGATCTGGGACATTGCCGCGCGTTCGTTGATGCCAAGCGCGGCGACAAATTCGGACAGACGTTGCCACAGCAGGGGCGACGTGGGTGAACGCTTGACGGTTTCCAGCGCGTCGAAGGCCAATGCCGCGTTCATGGGCGAGGCTCCGACACAAAGGATGAAAACAAGGGGGACGAAATCGAAAGAAGTGAACCCGAATTGCTGGTACGTGCGTCACGCATGGCCGAAGCTGCCTCGATGATTGAACGATTACATCTCATCGACGCATTCTATCTGCTGGGGTCGTGCTTGATCGGGATAAGTCGGCGCACGCCATCAACACCCTGCAGATGCAAAAAAGCCGGTTCGCAAGAACCGGCTTTTCATACAGGGACGCACACGCTTTGATGGATATCCAGGTGCCGGGCGTCCCTGCCCTATCAGCTTCACCTGCAATCGTTCACGGGTTCATCGATCTGCGCTGCTGCTCACCAGGCAAAGCTGGCTTCGAGTTGCGCTGCGGATGAACATCGCACTTGGCATCAACCAAGCCGCTGGCGCTTAAGCAGGAACGGTACCAAAGAACACTTCACCAGTCGCCGCGTTGGCGACCACGTTGGTCAGATCAACGATGCCCGACAGCTTGATCAGGGTATCGCCAGCACCGAAGGTGCCGTTGTTGTAGAAATTGATGCCGCCATTGGCGCCACCGTCATTGGAGACGAAAGGCGAAACATCGTTGACGATGTAAGTATCCCCACCAAAACGGAACGCTTCGATCGTAGAAGCCGAGCTGGTGTTGGATCCATTGTCGGCGACAACGGCATTCACTGCAGCCAGCAGATCAGTAGCGCCGGTTTGGTCCGCCAAGGTGATCGTGGTGCCACCTGTGCCCGCAACATTACCTAAGAAGTCGATCACATCGCCCTTGGCGAAGTCGGTGATGGTGACCAGCTTGGCAGCGATGGTCAGCAAGGTCGGTGATGCCTCTTGCTGAATGGCCGTCGACGACAGCACGAAAGTGTCGTTGCCTGCGCCACCGGTAACCAATGCGGTCTGGCCGATGGTCAGCGAGTCAGCAGCGGTACCGCCCTTGATCGTCAGACCACCGTTGGCAACCGTTGCGCTAACCACATTGGTCGTGTCGATGTTCAATGAACCGGTAGCAGCCGAGCCGTCGATCAGCGAGGTTGCGGTCGTGGCCGTCGAGAACGTCACCGTGGCAGCTTGCGAGCCGGTGATGTTCAACGTCTTCAGTGCTGCGTCTGAGATGTCAATCGAGTTCGAATTAGTCACACCATTGGTCGCACCCACGGTACCAGCCGACACAATGTTGATCGTTTCGACGCCAGCCAGGCCGATGGTGCCGGCAGCAGCAGCGGTGCCTGCTGTGGCGTTGGCCAGGGTCACGGTGTAGGTGTCAGCAGTGTTGGTCGCTGCGTCCTTCACGCCGATGGTGGTCGTGCCGCTGGCGACTTCACCGGTAACGGTCAGGCCCACGGTCGAAGCCACATTGTTGACTGCGCTACCGTTTGTATTAGCGCCGCCAGCTACAACCAGACCCGTCAGGGTCGAGCCGGTCAACTGCGCCGCGTCGATGATCGTGCCAGCGTCAATTTGCAGCAAATCGAAGTTCTTGAAGACAGCTGCGTTCGCCGAGGTCACCAGCTTGCTCGACAGCATGTCGATACCAGCACCCGCGTCGATGGTCGAGCCGGCAGCGATCGTGCCGCCATCGGTCAGCAGCGCGTCATTGCCTGCACCCAGGTTGATCACGGTGCCGGGGGCCAAGTCGCCCGTGACGGTGATCTTGTCGACAGCCGACGAACCGGTCAGCGAAGTGACTGCTGCGCCAATCGAGGCGCTCAATCCACCCGTTGCGGCACCAGCGTTGACGGTCGTGAAACCGGTGGGCAGTGCGCCCAGCGCAATGGCGCCACCGCCATTGATGGTCAGCGTTGCGCCAGCCTTGGCGTTGCTCAGCACGGCGGTCAGGTTAGTGGCGGCGTCGATGGTGACTGCGCCGATGGTGCCGCCTAGGTTGATCGTGCCGACGGTGTTGGCCGCGTTACCAGCGCTCTTAATGGTGGCCGAGGTCAGGCCGGTGCCAGCGAAGGTGACATTACCCGAGCTGGCGCCGTTGCCGACACCAGTCGTGCCGCCGGAGACGGTCAACGCAGCAGCGTTGGCGCCAGCAACGTAGGTCGCGTCGGTTTTGTCACCGCCGCTCACAGCCACGCCTTGACCAGCAGCCAGGCCGGTCAGGGTTAGATCACCGCCCAGGTTGCTGAAGGTCGTTGCGCCAACGAACTTGGCAGCAGCCACGGTAGAAGTGGCGTTGAAAGTGATGTTCTCGACGTTCGTGACGTTCTTCACGGCATCGGTGATAGTGGCTGCGCCAGTGATGGCCAGCGTGTCGACGCCCGCACCGCCGTCCAGCGAGAAACCAGTCTTGCCGTCTGCTGTACCCAGATCAGTGGCAGAGATCGTGAAGTAATCAGCCGATCCAGAACCAACGAGCGCAGTGCCGTTGGTCACGGCGTTGCTCAGTGCGGTGCCGTAGATATTGGCAGCTGCCTTGGCAGTGATCACGGTTGCCGGGTCAGCAGTAACCAGCGGCGTACCAGCGTTGTCGACCAGGATCAGCTTTGCAGCATCCACGCTGACGGGGGTTTGCGTGGCAACGTAGGTACCGACTTCAACCTTGTTCGCGAACAACGCGCGGTCGTTCACGGTCTGTGCGTATTGAGCATCGGTCAGACCTTCGGGACGAGCGGTCAACGGGGTGCTGACGATCGACACGATTTGCGACACGACGGCTGCCTTGGCGGCATCCGAATTGGCACCACCCGCGCCGTTCAGTGCGGCGGTCCAGAAGGCCAAGCCGCTTGCATCAGGTGCACGGCCGAAGACCTTGGTGTAGAACGCCGTCACGAAGTCAGAGGCGGTTTGGAATTGGGGGTAGTTCGTCTGGCCTTCCGGTGCCGTCAGGAAGCCTTGGGCAATAGCGCCGATGTTTGCGCCGTTGGCCAGAGCAGCGCTCCAGAACGACAGACCGGCGGTATCCGGTGCGCGATTGAACAAGGAAACATAGAGATTTGAGATCTGCGTGAGCTGCGCAGGGGTCGCAATAGCCATGTTGGGGATACTCCAAAAATTATAAGATGCCGGATCACGCTGCTAAAAATCAGCATCGCGAGCCCAACCGACGGCAATATAAAATACGAAGTTTTTTTCATGTGTGACGTAAGTCACATATTATCCAAGCGGATATCATAGAAATGAATGAGAGAATGCGCTGATAGCCCGATGCATAAGATCTTTCCGGCGATAGTAGTTGAGCAGACTTTTATAGGCTACCGGTGCGTAACCGTTGGGTGGGAACAGCAGTACGCCATTGCCTCCGCCCAGCGAGATCGTGGCGCCAGCCGCCAAAGAGTCGGCAACCGTGTTTTTGTTATTCGCCGACCAACCGATCAGCGAGGTCACGGTCGGGCCACTGACTGTGTTCAAACCGCCGATGGCAACGCCTGCGTTAATCATCCTGAACGAAGTCGACGGCGCGTTTACCGTCACCGCGCCGATGGCGACAGTTAGGTGACGTTGCCGGAAACATTGGCCAACGGACCAGTGCTGTTGATAGCTGCCGAGTTCACTCCGGTACCGTTGACGCCCACGGAACCGGGCGCACCACGCGAGAAACTCGCGGATACATCAGTGGCGCTGATAAGCACCATATCAGCGGCTGCGCCGCCGTCAAGCGAGAAACCAGCCTTGCTATCCGGCATTAGCAAACTGCGCGCGGGTCAGCGAGAAGATGTCGGCGGGCTTCCGACCCCCACCACGGCGGTGCCGGCGATGGTAGCCAGGGAAGCGGTGATCGCCTCTCTAAATACATCTGCGGTGCTCTTGACCACCGCAACGCTTAACGGGTCCTCAGTGACTGAAGGGAGTATCCCGTTGTTGGTCAGGCCGGTTGAGTACGAAGCCAGGTAGGTGCCGCTTTCCACCTGGTTCGCGAACAAGGCGCGATCGTTCATGGCTGCGCGTACTGCGCATCCGTCAGGTCATTCGGGCGAGCGTTCAGCGAGGAGCTGGCGACAGCCACCATATAGGCGACTACCGTTGCCTTGGCGGCGTCTGAGTTAGCGCCACCAACACCGTGCAGGGCAGTGGTCCAGAAAATCACGCCACCTGTATCAGGCGCGCGGCTGAAGACCTTGGTGTAGAAGGCGTTGACGAATAGAGGCGCTTTGGAATTGCGAGTAGTTGGCTTGGCATTCCGGCGCAGTCAGGAAATCTCTTGCGATGGCGGCGATGATGGCGCCGTTGAGCAGTGCGCTGGACCAGAATGACAAACCTGCGGTATCTGAGTGCAACTGAACAGCGATACGTACAGATTCGTGAGCTGGTTCAGTTGTGTGACAGAAGCGATGACCGGCGAGTCGAGATGCCCAGAGAATTAGGCAAAAAAGAACTGCGTGAAGCCCTCCCTTTCCTGTGAAAGCACTTTATCTCTTCAACAACGCCTATGTTTGTGCGGCGTCACACCTGGGAAGAATCTTGGGATAACGCAATTTTCTTTCGGCAGCCCCCGCGTCCTGCGTAGCGAGCAGGCATAAAAAAGCCGGTTCAGAGAACCGGCTTTCTATCCAGGAGCACCTAAACGCTTTTATGAGTTTCTAGGTGCAAAGACACTCCTGGTCTAGCTAACAATTTGCATACTCATCGATCTGGGCACATGCTCATCGATCATGTCGACTTCGATACACCCTACGGACGAGTACCACGCCGAATAAAGCTCGGCGAGTGCTTCGCTTAAGCGAAGACGACCAAATTGCTATTCACAGCGTGCGTGAACTGGGCGGTGTCAACAACACCGGACAGCTTCACCAGGATGTCGCCAGTGCTGAACGTACCGGCGGTTCCCAGGTCAGCGACCAAGTAGGTGTCGCCAGCGAAACGGAAGGCTGAGATTGCACCCGAATTTCCGCCAACAACATTTTCAGCGGCTGCGGCCAAGGTCAACGCTGCGCTAGCGTCAGTGAAGCTGATCAATGCCGGAGCTGCATTGACGCCCGTGAACGTAATCGAATCCGTCTTAGCGAAATCAGTGATGGTAACAACGCTGGCGGCAATTGCTGCGGCCTTGATTGCATCCGTCACACCAGCACCAGTGTAGGTGTTGTTGATGGCCGAGGTGATCACGATCTTGTCAGCGCCGGCACCGGAACTAACCGTAGCGGCTTGAGCGATGGTCAGCGTGTCAGCAGCCGTACCGCCCTTGACCGTCAGGCCACCGTTGGCAACAGTCGCGCCGGTAACGTTGGTGGTGTCGATTGCCAGCGAGCCAGTTGCAGCCGAACCGTCGATCAGCGAGGTTGCGCTGGTAGCGGTGAACGACACATCCAAAGCCTTGGAACCAGTGATGTTCAACGTCTTCAGGGCCAGGTCAGCAACCTTGATGGTGTTGAAGGTGGTTGCAGAAGCGGTACCAGCCGACACCAAATTGATCGTTTCAACGTTGGCAAGGCCGATGGTGCCAGCAGTAGCAGCGGCAGCAGCGGTCGTGTTTGCGAGCGTGATGGTGTAAACGTCAGCAGTGTTTGCAGCTGCGCCAGTAACACCAATCGTGGTGATGCCGGCAGCGGCGCCAACAACGGTCAGGCCAACGGTCGAAGCGACGTTGTTAACCGAACCACCGCCACTGTTCAGGGTCAGGCCCGTCAAGGTCGAACCAGTCAGCGAAGCTGCGTCAACGATGTTCGAACCGTCGAGTTGCAGGATTTCAAAGTTCTTGAACACTGCGCCGTTGGTCGTGCTGATCAGCGAGCTCGACACGGCGTCAATACCAGCACCGCCGTCGATGGATGCACCAGCAGCAATTACTGCGGTACCCGTCAGCACGTCAGCGCCGTCACCCAGGGTGAACACAGCAGTCGACGACACGTTGCCGGTCAAGGCAATCTTGTCGACGCCCGACGAACCGGTCAGAGCCAGGGTGTTGTTCAGCGTAGCGGTCAGGCCGCCAGTGCTGCCCGAAGCATTGATGGTAGTGAACGTGTTCGGGACGGTGCCCAGATTCACAGCACCGCCACCAGCGACGGTCAAGCTCGAAGCAGTAGCCTTGGCGCTGGTCAGGGTGGTGGTCAGATTGGTAGCTGCGTCGATAGCAACGGTACCGATAGTGTCGGCCAGCGTGATGTTGGCAACGTTGGCAACAGCGCCGGTGCTGCTGATGGCAGCCGAGGTGAGGCCAGTGCCAACCAGAGTGATCGCGCCCGACGTACCGCCGGAGATGCCAACCTTAGCAGCGGTAGCTGCAGCAAGGTAGGTAGCCGAAGTGGTGCCGGCGCCAGTTGCGTTGACTGC
>Ga0265798_10012841_pt1 | contig 10070 bp, 10 predicted proteins | sample P3T30metagenome_FD_192430 | JGI IMG/M metagenome (GOLD analysis project Ga0265798, IMG submission 192430) | Plant litter microbial communities from East Loma Ridge, Irvine, California - P3 T30 | ecosystem: Environmental > Terrestrial > Plant litter > Unclassified | place: USA: California...
GCAGACGCTGCAGCCAATGCGGCAAACAATGCGCAAAAGTACGCAGTGGAGCTACAAAAGATTCCGGAATTGGCAGCGCATGGTGGTGTACTCAAGTCGAGCGATCCCGTCGAGCTTACCGAATCAGAGACCGAATACGTCGTTACTGCCATCAAACATATCTTCAAGGATCACATTGTCCTCCAATACGACATCAAGAACACCCTTGATGACACCGTATTGGTGGACGTTGAGATGGTTGTCACCCCAGAAGACGATGGTGATGTCCAATTAGAAGAGGAATTTGTAATCCCAGCACCCAAGCTCACCACAAACGAGCCTGGAACCGTTTACGTATCCTTCAAGCGCCTGGAAACCGAGTCGCAATTCATCGCTGCAAGCTTCACCAACGTACTCAAGTTCACAACCAAGGAAATCGACCCAAGCACCAACGAGCCAGAAGAAGGCGACGGCTACGCTGACGAATACTCGGTTGAGGACCTTTACCTCACCGGCGCGGATTACGTTGTTCCGGCATATGCGGGCAGCTTTGATAATGTGTGGGATCAGTCAAACGGCGATTCAGCGACTGAAACTCTACAGCTGGGTAACATGAAGAGCATAGCAGGTATGATGATACCCAGTATTTGATTTCATCTGGAGAGTACAGTACTAACACCATCACAGATGCAACCGAGCAACTCACAAAGACGCTCTCCCTCCAACCCCTCGAAGGCACAGACGTCGCGCTCTCCGCATCAACACACACGCTCAAACTTTACGGCAAGACCATCACAGGCGGCAAGGTGGCGGCCATGGTGCGGATGGCTTTCAGTGCAAAGACTGGTGTGACAATGAAGATTGATGTGAGGAGCGAGGAGGAGGGTGTTGCCGCGCTGGTTGTTGGTAGTGTGTCGTAGTAAAAGATCTGGCATGATTTGTGGGGGGTTTTTTTTTGCTGAATTGAGTTGGAGGGTCAGACAGATGGGTTGGGAGTTTCGAGAGGAACAGAGAAACGTGTATTGAAAGCAAAACGTAAAGAGAAGTCCGTATGGGCTTCTTGGCAACCTCGGTAGACTCTTCTTCTGGAAAGTATGCGTAGTGGAATGGTGACGATGACGATGACGAAATGTCTTTTCTATGGCTGTTGTTTTGGGATGGGGAACGATGTTAGGTATGTTCAACATTCCAAGTTAACCTAGTTATGAACCCTGGCATAAAGCACTCTTCTTTTCTCCGTTTGATGAATAGGAAACGCCATGAACGACTACATGAGCCGTTCTTCTCAAGGCGTCTCCTTGTACTCAATTCTTAACGGAGATTCCTTGAATAGGTCCTGCGTGACCATGGTGCCTGGCCGTGCTTACAAAGTCATCCAAACTAACACCCTCATGAACCCACGCACGTCCACCTTCATCAATATATCTAAAGAAATGCCTTCTCATCATCCCCTCCTTTACTGTTACCCTCCGTGTTCGTCTCCGCACCACTAGGCATCAGCCCAGTCAGCTTCAACAACTCGCTGTCCACCATGGTGCCTGCGAACGGTACTTTGGGCCCCTCAACCTGCGGCTTCCAGTTCTCGCGCTTTGTCACTGCCTCACCGGCTCCCAAGCCACCGTGGCTCAGCGCCTCCTTCTCCAAGTTCTCAACTTGAAGTTCCAAGTCGGAGACCTTGGTTTCTAGGCTCCTGCGTCCCTTTTCCAGTTCAGGTACATCTGTTGGGCAGGCGGCAAGCTCGGTGTGCAATTCGGTCAACATGTCGCGTGCGTCATTGAGGGCGGATTGCTCGGGAGTCATGAGGCTAGACGGGGATGTGAAGTTGATACCAGCGTCTGCGGGGTCGAGGACAAGTGGGTTATCAGGTGTGGGTTGAGGGGTCTCGGTGAAAGGTCTGAAGGAAAGTGGGTTATGGTAGTTCTCTGGGTCTTGGGCGACTTCTTCGAAGAAGGAGAGGATGGCGTCCTGGACAGCGGGGTTTGTGAAGATACACTCGCCGACTGGATTGTTGCCCCCAGCAAAGGTGGGACAGAGAACTCCTTGGCCGGATGCCCAGTCTGTAGGTGAGTCAGGGTCGGTTGGTGGAGCGGGGCTGGAGTCCTCGATTGTGGTGATGGCGAGGACAAGGCGGTGCAGGGTGTTTGTGATGGTTGTTACTGGACCTTTGGGAATGTCTTCGTGCCAGGAAATGTGCTTGGCGGAGTGCATCAGCGACGACGTGGTTGACGGTGGATAGTTCGCCGTGTCCTGGCCATAGCCGTCAGGCAAGTTGATACAGTGCAGTGGATTGAACGTGAGCTCGGTGAACTTCCACTGACGGGAGCGCTGACGGAGGAATGCTCGGGTATGTGGATCCTTGATCTCAGTATCGGCAACGGTAGAGTCGACGAGTGCCATGGCGGTGATGCGGGAGCCGTACTTCTCGACTGTCCAGATGGTTAGTTCAGGAAACCGGTTAGTAATGAAATACTCACAGTTGTCATCGATCAAATTTAGGATACGTTGGGTGCCATCCTCAATGGCAATGACATAAACCTCTGCGTCGGTCGCCACACGCTCAGGATTATAGATGAGTTGATCAAAAACAGTCTTGATATGATCCTCTGGAGTTCGATGTCCAGGGACACGGTTCTCTTCATCATTGATGGGGATCATATCGTGTACCATCGACTTGCGCGGCATGGCGGACCAGCTGCGTAAAGTCATAGCCTGGTCGTACTTGTGCGAGTAGAGCAACTGACCCGTGTTCAAGACAACAAGTGCAGGCGTAGTACTATCATCCTCGAGCTTGAAGCCATCCCTGAAGATGTCCGCGTCTTTGTCGGCAGTGTTGTTAGGAGCCGAGCGCTTGATGATCTCCTTGACGAAATTGACCACTGATCCGCCGTTGATACCGAGTTCTCGTTGCAGTTGTCTGTATGCTAGGATACCCAGATCCTGCAACGTATCATTGACAATCACGAGTATGCGCTTGCGTGACTTCAGCAGATCGGGTGGAGGACTTAGGATAGGCACATGTGGTCCGTTGGGCTTCGACATGCCAAACTTGGGGAGGTGGATACAGTTGATCCCAAGGTAAGACAGCCGCTTCTCTGCTTCCTTGCGCTGGCAGGCTGCTATTTGTCAGTCGGATTCAGGAATGTGTGACGTTTTGACTTACTCTGCATGGCCTCGCGGCGCACCTCGTTGACGCGCTCATTGTTCGTGGCGTGGAAGACATACTGCCTCTCAGGTGCAGTTATCTTGCGAATTCCACCTGTCTTGTTGATGAAGTAGCCAAGCTCCTTCAGGTCCGCTGGGAAGGAAGGGTCGGGTGGCAGTGAGCTCTCCACACGCACAAACATGGTGCTGTAGTCGCAGCAAGCGCCTCGTAGTTGATCGTGATACTAGTGGTGCGTTTTCACAACAGCTTATAGGGTCAAGTTGTAGTTATAGTTGGGGACTTAGATGTCGGGGTTAGTGACGAATCGGGATCTTATTACTGGCGGGGTGGGTTACCACTGTTTGCGCCTGCCGGAGCGGTGGGGCAAACAAGTAAGAGAAGGAGGGCATGGATTTACACAGGCTGCGAAAGACTGTGAAAACAGATGGTCACAGTAACATGCAAACGCAGGCCTTGCAGCGGAAAGTCCACCTAGCCATCACATGCCGGTTGCATGCCGATTGCTCTTTAAAAGCGGGATCTTGCAGGCCCAAATTTCGCATCAATCGTACGATATCATAGCCTATTCATAGTTGCCGCAAGTACGCCGCCTGATGCCCGAGTATTGTACACATGCTCCAAAAAAATGCCGCCCTAAACAGATCTACCAGCTTGCTTTCTTGACACCCGGCAAGTTTCCAGCGAGCGCGTTGACTCGAAATTGGTACTGTAGGATATTTAGCCTTAGGCCTTTGAAGGATATCAATGAACACATACTCTGCCCATCCTGAAGTCGCTAAACACACCACGGCCCTTGCCTCCCATTATACACCTATTCTTGATCTGTGTGTAGCGGGTGTAGCAGTGCATCTCTGAAAGCTGGAGCTGGGCTTGGGCGCGAACTCGTTGGGGAAGGGTAGTATTGCGGATAATGTATCGGAGTGCCTGTCTGCATCGTTTTTAGTCCTTGTCTGCGACGGGTGAAGATGTAGAGTCGCATACCGCTCAGGCTCGTTCTCAGAGTAGACCTTTCGCTTCGTATGGTCGCGAATGTTGCGGATCTTGGTAAAGCATCCAATGTCCAGCTTGGCTGCGCGGAATTGAGACATGATGGAGATTGATGGGGTCCTGGCTATGTCCAAAGGTTGATGAAGCGAAGATGAGGTTGTGTTCAAATTCCGAGGTTCCGCCGCTGCCCCGCGTACCACCAATCACAACAAGGCTGTCTCCAGCTCTTCCAAGGTTCACTGACGTCGGGCAACGAAACAGAACAGTGTTTACGTCGTGTGGCCAGCTTGTTGAACACTGCTGGAAGAAAGACACGCTCTCTTTCTTCTACACGACGCAACTCAGAGGACTCCCAGTTTGCCCAGCTGCGATTTGACAAAATCTTCCCGCCAACGCCTCAACTACATAAGCAACCGGCATAGCCGCATCTCAACTACGCCCAACCCATTCTTGGATTGAGCACAGCAATGTTTAGTCCAAGCGATGTGAAGAACGTATTTTCCCTTTTCCCTCCACAGGAGACGTCCGATTTCATACCACAATTTGCATTGTCATCTCATGGTCATGGTTTCGTGACGCTCCAGTTTGTCCAAGCCCAGTTCAGAAGTCGAGTGACCAAAGGTAAGTTGGTTCAACAGTTTCTTTCCGAATTGTTCTCTTACCTTCACGATAGAAACACAGCGGATACCGCTTTCAGATTTAGCCAGCGAACTGGACATAGATCAGACGCTTGTAGATCAGCTTGTGCGAAATCATCCCAAACTTTGCTTGCTCAGTGCGGAGCGAAATTACATCATCCCTATCGAGGAGCGAGACAAGTTGCAGGAAAAGCTCTCTGCTCTACTATCTAGTGGATTGGTTTCCAAAGCCGACTTCGCTGCGCAACACGATATATGGCTCAACTGTCTGGACTCCCTGCTCGCCGACCAGGATGGCGAAGTGCTGAGTATAGAGGGCTACGTGTGTCATAAATCGTATGAGCGTGCCATTTCGGGAGCCATTTTCAGTCAGATTGATCAGGCGCTCAAGGATGTGCAGTAAGTACAATCTGTACTCCCTGACTTGTCACAATCTAACATTTCACAGAACAATCAACATCAAGCCAGAAGATTTACCAAATAACCCATCAATATGGTTCATCTCCCGCACTGTAAACCAAGTCTTGGAAGCTGAGAGTCTCGCCTCTCAATTTAACATCCAAGAATGCAGCGAAAACATTTCTTGTACGCCCAAGCAATTGATTGAATCAAAACGCGAAGCAACACTCAACCGCCTTCAATCCGGCGCACTGGCATATCTCGATCTCCAAAATTTTGCCTCGGAATTCCCAGACTCTTTCCCTTCTTACAAAGATGCCGTCTCTCACTTTCAGGACTTACCCGGCATCTCCGTAATAGACGCCTTCGCCGTCTCTCAACCATGGATAGCGCAGATACAGCAAGACTGTGTCCGCATCCTCGAACAAGAAGGCTCCACACTCGACGTAACCGAAGTAATCGGATCGCGTCTTCCCTCTAGCATCGTCGAAACAATAGCCTCAAAATCCAAAGACGCCATCATTAGCACCCTCTCCGAAAAACCCAAAGGCCAACGTATCATCCGCGTCGGCCACCTCATCCTCACTGAAACCCGACGTGACGGCGCCCTCGACGAACTCGCCACCTACGCAGCCCTAGACGCACAATCACAATGGCAAGCCCTCCTCAACGACGCGAACAACAGCGCCCCGGAACCAAAATACTCGCGCGACAGGATCCGCGACCTAATTCCAGAATCAGGTATTGTCCAACGCCTCCTCGTCGCCACCAAAGCAACCGACAAGGCGCTAGAAGAAACCTTCTACAACACCGTTGCCCCACTCGAAACTGCAAGCGAAGAGGACTTCGCAGCATACTGGTCCGACCGTGTCCTTGCCCGCTACGCCATGTACAGTGCAGGACTAACAGGCGTCTCGGACGCAAAAGTACACGACCAGCTTGCACAGCTACTCGCCACGTACACGGCCAAAGAGCTTATGCCCGACACGCTCGCCAAAGCGCGCGCTCAACGTCTGGTTCAGAGTCGGAAGACGCGCAAGAATGTGGCGAGACTGAGCAGTATTCTCGAGTCGGAGAAGAACATGGATGTCGCGGGTGTTACGGCCGCGTTGGACAAGTTCAACAAGAAACAGGGCATACAGGGACCGTCCGAGACGATGCTGGCGGCGGCAAAACAAGCCATGGTGCATGATATGCTGCGGCGGTTGCAGAGGCAAAAGGCTGATGATGGGCCTGTGCTCTTTTTGACCTTGGTCGTTGTACTGTTTGCAAAGCAGCATGATGGTGTCGTGTATGCGACAGGCAAGTTTGCGCCCAAGCTGTTGAAGCAGCTCAAGGGAACGTTGGAGAAGGAGCATTATGAGAGGTTGGAGGTATGGAAAGAAGCCGCAAAGACTAATACACTGAGTGCGGAAGATAGGGCAGATATGGTGAGCATGGCCGAGGCAGGAGGTTGGCAGGAGGTAATTAGCTGAGCTGGTGGGGAGTGGTGATAGGAACTGAGAATTATTATTCATTGAGACTATCTAGCTAGCCACTTGGATATCGGGGGTATTCGTGAAATCATGCCATGAAAACCATGTCTAAAGACATTCGCAAAGCTCTCAGCTCATCAAGGTTGCCCATGGGGTGCAATTGGGAGCACAGCCGAAGACGACTCAGGACTTAGTCCATGATGCCAGGCTTGCCGTCGTGGTCGGCGTCCTTCTTGGGGTCTGGAGAGTTGGTTAGTGTCATGATGGTCCGGAGGAGCTGGAAAAGACTTACTGAGCTTGTCCATCATGGAAGGCTTGCCGTGCACATCAGAGGTACCGTGGTGACCTGACACATGTTGGTCATCCCGGATTGAAGAGTGAGGAACGGCATGGGATTGAGGCTCAACGAGGGCCTTGGGCAGATCACCCTTGGTGGCGTAGCCGCCCTGAACCACATCGTCTCGCCCAGTGCCCTCAGAGTGTCCGGGAATGCTGGCATGCTCACCTGTGGTGCTAGTGTGGTGACCGGTTCCACCGATACCAGTGCTTCCTACACCTCCTCCAAGACCGCCTGTGGTGCTGTGTCCGGTGACTCCTGAGCCAGTGGTGTTGTAAGCACCAGTTCCGGTGCTGCCTACACCTCCACCAACACGAGGATCAGCCTGGTTGGCCATGCGTGAGCTGTGCGGGCCGCTGGGGTCGCTGAAGTCTGAAGTTCCATGGCCACCAGTCACTCCAGTGGTGGAGTGACCTGTCAAGCCACTGCCGTGAGACTGGGTGTACTGGCCCGCACCGACACCACCAGCACCAGTAGTGTTACCTGCAGTACCGAAGCGGTCAGAGTCAACCCTAGGGTCGGCCTTGTTCATCGAATGGGAGTTGTGGGGACCTGTTGGGTCTGAGCCGTGTGTGTTAGAGGAACCGAGGCCAGTGCCGTGTGTAGTAGAGGAACCGAGGCCAGTGCCGTGTGTAGTAGATGAACCAAGGCCAGTGCCGTGGGTGGTACCGTGGGTGCCTGTGGTCGAGGAACCGAGGCCAGTGCCGTGTGTGGTAGAGGAACCGAGGCCAGTGCCGTGTGTGGTAGATGAACCAAGGCCAGTGCCGTGGGTGGTGCCGTGGGTGCCTATGGTCGAGGAACCAAGGCCAGAGCTACCGTGAGATTCGGTGTACTGTCCGGCACCAACACCGCCAGCTCCCGCAGTGTTACCTGCAGTGCCGAATCGGTCAGAGTCAACCCTAGGGTCGGCCTTGTTCAGCGAGTGGGAGTTGTGGGGACCTGTTGGGTCTGAGCTGTGGGTGGTGCCTGTGGTTGAGGAACCAAGACCAGTTCCGTGGGTGGTGCCATGGGTGGTGCCATGGGTGCCAGAGGTGCCCAGACCAGTGCTTACACCGGAGCCATGGTGTTCGCCAGAGAAGCCACCTGCACCAGTAGTACCTGTAGTAGTACCTGAGGTGTTGTGCACAGTGGGGTCGGCAGTGTTGGCAGTGTGGGAGCTGTGAGGGCCCGTGGGGTCATCTAGAGAGGGTTAGTAATGTATCGGTAGCGGCGTAGAAGAGAAGTGCTCACCATGGGTCTTGTCCTTGTGCATGACTTGGTCGACCTTGGCCTTGACTTTGTCCATTACTCCTGACATGATTGCTGGGTTGTGTTTGGTTTGGTGGTTGAGAGGAGGTTGATAAGGGGGAAGAGTTGGTTGAATGAAGTGTTTGGTTGTTGGGAAGTTGTTGGTTGGTTGTGTGATGAGAGAAGGGTGAGAGAGAGAGCTGAGGTGGTGTCTTATATATACAGTGGTGAGAGCAACACCCTCCTAGCTTTACGTCATGTCCATGGAGCTGTCAGCAGGTGTTGTACAAACGGCAGTGACAGCTCCACCATGCCTGTTTCTCACGACCGCGGGCACGCCCTTTGTCAGCTCGAGCGGCAGGTGTATGCTCGCACCACCACGGCAGGATTGGCCTCGACGTCATGCGTAGATTGAATGCCATGGTCAAACCTGGCCATTCTGATCTCCATGCGGCAATAGCATGATCATCTCGGGCTCGCGCGTAGACGTGCCGTGGCCTTTTGAATTTTCTGCCGCCACAAATATGGGCTGATTACGCAGCCACTTGTGCTGGACCCCTCACTGAGCGGCTCGGCGACGGATGAAGCTAGCAAGTGTGGTGGTGGGCGTAGCACGGGGGACGGCGGTGCGTCATTCCACGATCCGACACATCAAAAGGTGGGGAACGGAAAGCTTAGCCATGACTCCATTTCCTGATTCTCCCCGTCTTGCATCAGCGCACGCCGGCCATTGACGCAAACCTTGCTTACACCGCCACAGTCGGCCGCGAAACAGGGAAGACGGCCACGGTGGGTACACCACCAAACGGCCTAGAAGCCTTTGCATGCAACCAGGCCCTGTGGCAAACACACAATGCCTTGGAAAACGCGTTCCTGGCCTAATCCCCACTTGTCAGAGCTGAGGGAACGGAACGCGTCAAGCCTGCACCCGATGACGTATCTCGTGTCCGTACTTTGCAAACATTGCGCAATATCCTTCACCAGCATGCCTCGCACATCATCTCAGCCGCAGACGGTTGTTCAACATGGAAAGCTGCTTCGTGGGCTGACGTTGTTCCTACGCAATGCGCTTTGCGTGCCTGTTGACGGCCATGGAAGCTTGGGCCAAGCACCCGCCCATGACGTAGTCTGTATAGCATAGCTTCCTCCAACCCCACCAACTCGGTGGCCATGCAACTCCTCCTCCAGGTGTCTATCACCACTCACCTTCTCATACCTAATCCCTTCCCTTTCGAGCACCTCTGATCGCCCGTTGCAGTCATGTCGGAATCCAGGATGAGAGTTCCTGACAAGATCAAGGAAGTCGCGAAGGAGGACTTTGAGCAAGCCAAGGAACTCGCTGCAGATGCTGTTCGTTCGGGCGCATATCTCTACCCGTTCAAGGTACGCGTCTCAAATCTTCCGTCTGAGATCTACCAGGCGGTTCTCGCTATACCTTCCTGGTGTGGGCATTTGGATAAGCACGACAAGATATCGTGACAGCCAAAAGGGCAATCTAGTAGGACTAACACAATTCTCCAAGGGAATCGCTTACTTCTTCACCCACCGTGCACTATGGAAACCTCTCGCCGCGAAGCTCGTCCCGACCGTGTCCCTAGGACTAGGTGTTACGGCGATGATGTTTGCTGTCACCTATGTTCCCCAGGCCGCACTACTCTCCATCTTCAACGGCCCGCTTGCCATCTTCACCACCATACTCCTTGTTCTTAGTGAATCCTCGACCATATTCTCAGTCCTGAGCAAGAACTTCCTGATTGATGATGCTCTCATCGACACATTCGATGGCACACTGCTCTGTCGCAACCAGACGACGCTGGTGTCAAACGAGCGCCAGGTAAAGTCAGGAAACGATCCGATCGGAAAGT
>Ga0265798_10012842_pt1 | contig 10069 bp, 12 predicted proteins | sample P3T30metagenome_FD_192430 | JGI IMG/M metagenome (GOLD analysis project Ga0265798, IMG submission 192430) | Plant litter microbial communities from East Loma Ridge, Irvine, California - P3 T30 | ecosystem: Environmental > Terrestrial > Plant litter > Unclassified | place: USA: California...
TAGAGGAAGCCGGTTAGCCGGTAGGACGGCGCGTACTTGATGAAGTCGTCGCGCTTGGAACGCGTACTGATCGACGGAAAATAGAACCACACTCTTACCAGCGGTCCGGAGTCCACGGTGGCGGTGTCTAGGGTCATATCCCTCGTCTCGATATTCGCGAGGTATTCGGCTGCCGCTTCTCGAATGAACTCAATGGTACCCAATAGGTCTTCATCTTCCGGAATATCCGCTGTCAACTGTGAGGTCGCGGCTTTGCTCATCCAATTCGGTTGTTGCACGCGAACTTTAACCGATGGTGATTCAGAAGGCGCAACGTTCCCACTATACGCAAACGGTACTCCGATGTCTAAGCGCAACGACTTCGAATCTGGAGCAGCTTCTTCGGCAATTGTGATCGGCAGATCAAGGAAGAGCGAGATACTTGGAGTCAGTTTGACAGCGGTTCTAGACCTGACATCATCGGTGTCGCGCAAGATATCTAGTATTCCTTGAGAATTTTCATCGAAAGTAATTTCTTCAGGGTACATAGCCAGCAAAAGGTCGACCTGGCCAATTTGAAGCTCCACCAGATCGGGTGGTAGGATTTGCCATTGTTGCGCATTCATCATTATAATGCGATGTATCTGGATAGAGATTGGACTTGTTGGTAGATGGTGGGATGTGAGCTGCAAGAGACGCAGAGGTTTGGCGCACACTCGCTGAGTAGAGCGAGGTCGGCGTCAATTTTTGGCCGCCCCCAGCCACACATAAAGCCACAAGCGTCGCGACAGCAAGAGACATATAAGACGTAATTGCCAAGCATATGCCCATTATACTGCATACCTCGAGCTCAATAACATTATCAATCATTTTGGCTTTCATCTAGCTATTTTGTATTTGCGCACTGGAAATATCGTCACTCCGAAGGTGGGGACGCCTGCGTCTCTGTTAGCCTTGCCCCAGCCTCGCGATACTCATTCAGTCCACTTACCTGCCACATATCAATCAACACACTGGATGTGCCGTTCCTCCTTATGACGCCAACAGCAGCCACATCATTCAACCACGCAGCAGTTCCGTTCGTGCTCGTCTCAAATCTTCCTCGCAACATTGACGGTGCGCCATCCACAGCAGGGGGCAAGCCTTCAGTCTGCACGTAAATATATGTACCGTCATCTGTCTGAATGTTGTATCGAGCGTCTGGCCGAAACTTTCCTTGCGCATCTGTCAGGCGCCAATCCGCACCAAGGTTAAGGACTTTGCCTACGGAACGTGAGTATTTCGCGGTATGTGTGACGTCATAGGGTACAAAAAGAACGGTTCGTAACAGACAATAAACACAACATGTTTGGTGTTGTTAAGTATGGAATGTCTATAGTGGAAGTACTCACCAGAAATTCTGGGTCCTTTGAACGTGCCTCCAACAATGGGAATGACAATGCGTTCTTGCCCAGTTGGAATAGAGCCTAGCGAAAATCGTTCCCCCAGGTCTGCTTCCATGTGATAGATCAAAGTCATTTGAGGCGGTGCTGGTGTACTCTGCGACATTGTGCTGGTGATGATAGTAGCAAACGCAGTAAGAGTATTGAAGAGATGCATGATGGGAAGAGCTGAATATGTCACTAAAGACTAGCGGAAGACTTTGGACGCCAAAGACATCATAGCCGCACCTTAGTTATATACATGTACTACATTACGCACAGAACCTCGGTGTCGTGCCGTTGTCAGGTACCGAAGACCGAAGGTTGATGCTGAAGCTTTCAATTCCGCGTTCCTGCAGTAACCCCGCAATCGGCATTTCGATGTACCCCAAATCGAGCGGCCCACATTACATGAAGGAATTCGGTCCTTTGCCGTGTAAGGAATGTTTCCGGTTCTTGACATGGATGATATAGTTATGTCAAACTATGTAATAGCGGAAACATGGTTCATTGTCATCTTACACAATTTGGCGTTAAAGGTTGCCATTCGTACATCACCAAAGCATAAATTCAATGATCGGCGCAAAAAGGGCGCAGACAACACTGTAAGCTGATGGCGCATATTCCTCGTCATTTTCCATGAGAGAACTTTTGATGGCCCGTTGTCGGGTTTAACATTGGCCATGGGCACACTCAAGTATACCTTACCAGCACTCAGCGTAGCATAAAGACGAGCTCCGGTCTTTCGTGCATGTGCACTCATGGGTTGGAAATTGTTTATCTATGAGCATGCTGAGGTCATTGCATTACTACACGTCCCGGTGCCGTTGCACCACGACTTGCTTGAGAAGATGCTCTCTCCTGCAAGGCTTGATATAAGCGCTGCTCTACTGCATTGCTATGGAAGAAGGTTGCGGCATCACTATGGGGCCACGACACACTCACTGATGCCGGGATCTGATCAATCAGCTGTCTGCAAAACAGCTCCATCTTTGTGTCTCTGTTGTGCCCGCTGGCGGTATTAGACAGCTCGAACGTGATGCGTACACGCTCAAGTTTGAACGTATCAAATATGGAGCTAATGCGGCTTGAGGGTGGTCCTGTCAAGTAGACCAGATGTTCGTGGACGCGGATCTCAAGCTCTTTGAGAAGCTCAAGGGTGGCTGAGTTGATCGTGGGCCTTACCCCTTGATAACAGACCTCGCCCTGACGCAATCGGCCTAGTGGTGACGAATCTACTCGTACGAACAGTCTCCAGTTCTTGTAGAAGTACTTGATAACTTCGTCATGTAACTGCCTGTTGGCACGCATGATATTGAGACGCGGACGTCTGACAACCTGAGAGCGAGGTCTGAGGATGATACGACGCTCAGGAGGAAGCAGGAATGAGTATACATGGAGGCGCAGCTCGGCCGGGAGCCGGAGAAAGGGAAACGGCTGGACTAGTCAGTGTTAGCAAAATGGTGGTATAGGCACTGATGATAGACCTGCCTCGTTCCTCGAGTTTAGCGAAGGCGCCTTCGAGATTGGTGTCACACACACGGTCGATATCTCCCAGGACAGTTCTCACGTCGGAGAAAACACAGTCTATTCCTCTACAACCGGACAGATTGTAGTTGTTCACGTAAGGCCTGCCCTGTAAGACATGTTTGTATGCTTCAGCATAAACATCGGCGATGATATGTGGTCGTGCAAGACCTTTTACTACGAGGTAGAAAATCTCTGAGCCAGCAACGTACACAGTTTCTTCAAAAGGCCGTGTTTGACATGCACTAGTGATGGTTGCGATATCAGCTTGGTCATGATTTTCCGGGCAAATTCTTGACACGGCGTTGTCGAGGGCTTGCAGCTTTAGCTTCAGATGCACGGCATCGGTGACGGAGAAGCGCGAAAACCGCCGCTCTGCGTCGGTCACCGATGAAGTCAGGAGCGGATTAGATGGCGGCGTTGGATTGCGCGCATTCAGATCGTGTATGGTGTGAACTCTCATGGTGTTTAGGTTTCGGCGGTGTGTTTGCAGTGTTGGTAGATCGGAGACGATGGATACGCGATACGAGTGGAAGAGCTGTGGGCTGCCCCACGCGTCTGTGGTGATGTAACTAGTCTGTGTCGCAGCCGCAGCAGCGCCGGAGCAGGCACATGCAAGACACGACACGAGCACATGCAATCAAATGTTTCTGACACCTGCCACCGCCTAATGACTGTATAACATGCATCTTGCTGCCATGCTCCTCTAGCCATACCACCGACGTCAAGACGTTTCCTCGACGCGTCCATCTTCGCGTGCCTGCCCGATCGCCCCGCTTGAGGCCACTGTCTCCACCGTTTCAAGCTTCACGATATCGCGCAAAGTCCTGGCTGGCCAAGCTTCGTGTCGGCGGCGACGCCCCTCCAGTTGACAGGATGACTGCCCCGGACAACAAGCAGGGCTTTCTTTCCAATCTATCACCATGGCCATCGCGGGCAGGTACGCCCAAGCCTCCAGCGCCCGAGGGAAGTGCGGATAAGGCCAAGAAGATGGAGCAGGAGAGGGACAAGGACAGAGCTGCAGCAATACTGGCTGCTCAGCAAGGAGGAGACCATGTGATTGATCGGAGACACAGGCTGAGTCTCAAGCGCTACCCCCCAGACTGTCCTCCGCTGGCTGTGAGGTGGTTCCATGCTATAGATGTAAGTAGTCAATATACACTGTACTCACGTCAAGCTTCCTGTTCTTTGCAATGCCAGAGCTGCCTTTTGATCGCGACACTGACTTTGGCAGACACCCAAGCGCAAACCACTTTCGAAGCATGCCATGGCCCCCGATACCGCCTTGCCCAAACCTAAGAAGTGGATACCCTTCGGTGCCGGAGACTCTCGCGCCATTGAGGCCGCCTTCCAGAAGACTGCCGACGAAGCCGATGCCGACGAACTGAGAAGAGGCATTGCTAGTCCTACTACGCCTACCCAATCCAACAACACACCTCCCAAAACCACAAAGGTGCCCGTCAACGAGGACTATCTGTTCGATGTCGAGATCGAGACACGCGAGTTGGCACCATCATACTGGCTGGGTCCTGTTTACGACGTCAAGCGAGGGACATGGTTCACACCAGACGGGGAGGCCGTCGACGAAGGTCTAGCTATGCAACTAGAGGAGGGATATCTCAAAGTGAAGCCGTGGAAGTTTGGAAAGCCAGATGAGAAGCGAGCAGTATCGCAGCCTCGTGCTCGGCCACTTTCCATGGGTCCGAGTGCTGGCGATGACCACCGCAAGGAGCTGGCTAGGCTGAATCGCGACTCAACGTCAAATCCAGTTACACCCAAGTCATCGTACGACAGTCTGCGGAAAGAAGCCTCGAAACAATCAAACGATTCGAAACTAGGCGATGCATCTGCAGCCTCCAATGCGCCTGCCGACTTGCCGCGGACGCATAGGCTCTTTGGCGCCCACCTGAACTCCACTGTCACATACCAGGACGAGACGACAGCGTGGATGTTGACCGATGACATGTGGTCTCGCATGGGCAGTACGTTGTACCAGCGCTTCGCCGGAGGAGCGCACTATGCTGGATACAAGTACATCCGTGGATACACCGATCCCAAAGAGAAGAAGAAGCAGCCAACTCCTGCCAAGGGTCCCCAAAGCGCAAAGCAGATGGACCGACCTTCAACGCCTGCGCTAGCATACGGTTCAGATCATGGCAATTCTGACGTCAACACCGATGGAGAGAACTCAGAGAACGAGCGAAGCATGTCGCCCTCCCAAACACGCAGACGCAACCTGGAAAGGCAGGTGTCATCGCTCATGACATCCTCAAAGCCAGAATATGAGCAACAACAGGAAGAGGAGATGCGAAAGCGTGAGGAGAAAGAGATGCGTGAAGATTACAAAACACAGCATGGCAGTGATCAAGATCGTGAAATTGAGCATCTGCTCCTAGTAACGCATGGTATTGGACAGCGCCTTGGAATGCGAATGGAGTCCATCAACTTCATTCACGACGTGAATACTATGCGCAAGTCCCTCAAATCTGTATACGCAGCTTCGCCTGACCTCCAGGCCTTGAATGCGGAGACGGAGTCGGAGAGCAAGAACAATCGCATCCAAGTCATCCCTATTATCTGGAGACACCTGCTGGACTTTCCCAAGCAAAGTTTGAAGCACAACCGCAAAGAACACGACTTGGGCGACCTCGATCACGAAGATGAAGAGTACCCCAATCTCGAAGATATAACCGTTGAAGGTACGTCGCGCAATCGGATTTTACACTTTGACCTTTACTGACTACTGCAGGCGTACCTGCTGTCCGCAATTTCCTTACTGATCTGGCGCTTGATATTCTACTATACCAAAGTCCTGCATACAAAGGTCATATCTCTCGAATCGTTGTGAACGAGCTAAACCGCACTTACCGGCTATTCAAGGAGCGAAATCCGTCTTTCAAGGGAAAAGTGAGTTTGGTTGGGCATTCTCTCGGGTCTGCTATCATGTTCGATATTCTTTGCATACAGAAAGACCCAAGAGCCAAGCCAAGCTCGCAGTCGATCAAGCAACGAAGGTCTACTGAAGAGGGCTTGAAGCTGGACTTTGAGGTGGAAGACTTTTATGCTCTTGGCTCACCCATTGGGCTGTTCCAGATGTTGAAGGGACGAACGATAGTCGGAAGACCGCAGACTTCTGCTACCGCGTTTGTGCCGCCGAAGACACCGGCTACATCTATCGATGATCCATTTTCGCAAGGTGGAGATGAACATGCATTTGACATTACGACATCCTCACCTCTTTGCAAGCAGGTCTTCAACATCTTCCATCCGACTGATCCGATAAGTTATCGCATTGAGCCTTTGATCTCACCAGCTATGTCAGCGCTCAAAGCCCAGCCTTTGCCATATACCAAGAAAGGCATCTTCGGTGCGCCAGCGTCTCAAGGCTTCACCGGCATTGGTCAACGAGTTGGTCAGGGCGTGACTGACTTTTGGACTTCTCTTGGATCAGGTGAGTCAAATTCACCTATGCTAACTGGGAAAAATACTGACACCAATGGACTACAGGCATTGCTAGTGGACTGCTCAACCGCAGTCTCGGTATATCAGGAACAGAAATGACAGGCGCAGGTAACAGTACACAAGGACAACGTAGTTCTCGCCCACTTAGCGCCGCCGCACCTCCTTCGAGCAACGCCGCGAATCTCGTCCCAGGCCTCAATGAGCCCACCAGCGCCTTCATTAGCGAAGAACGTCGTCGCCGCCTTGGACAAGAAACCATCGCCGAAGGTGAAGACGGCGAGCATCCTCCCACTCTCATCGAAGGCGACATAGAGACCCTCTTCGCCGGCTTCCAGAAGCGAAGAAAGAGCCAGCAGAGTGAAGACGGCGAGCGAGACGTTGAAAAGGACCTTGAATGGCAGGAGCTAGAAGAACGAAGCCGGAAACTCAAGAAGGAGGAACAGAAAGTGCGCGCGCTGAATAGCAACGGTCGTGTGGACTATAGTATTCAAGAAGGCGTAAGTGATGACTGCTCTTCTATCACTTTTTCTAGGCCGTCTAACATGGTTACAGGCTTTCGACATCTCGCTGCTGGCCAGTATAGCGAGTCATATGACGTATTGGGCTGACGAGGATGTGTCACATTTCATGATTTCACAACTATTGGCAAGGCATCGTGTGTTCAAGCCCAAGGAGTGATTGGTAGTTGAAGAGTAGGCAATAGATTGGCGATATACCCAGAATAGATCTCAGACATGTTTCAATGACGGATGTTGGATGTGAGTATGAGCTCTTGCACCTTCCCGTCATACGCCAGTAGAAGTTCGACAGGTCAATTCCTCGTGTTTGGCCAATCTAGCGCACGCGCGTTTGCTGTTTATGTCATCTCGATGGCTGTCGTTTGCTGTTTATGTCATCTCAATGGCTGTCGTTTGCTACCTATTCACCCATCTCGACAGTACAGCACGTACCTTCCTTGCTTTCGCGCTTACAATTCTGCATTAGAAGGCGCGGTCGATACTCTCACCACTCACACTCAACGCATAGTCCCCTACTCGAATATTGCTCAGCTCGTTGCAAAGACAGCGGTCATGGTACCGACACACTCAACGGCTTCTATAACCGCATCGCCAACTATGGCGGACCCGAATTCCACTCCGACCGTCGCACCCACTGCCGCCGCTGCACCCAATTTTCTATGTCGCGCCCAAACACGATTTGTGGATTCGTTCGTCCCCGATTGTGTCCGCCAAGAATACCGAAGAATTATTACAAGCTTGTTCACGTACAAATATGCGTACATCGCACTTGCTACCACTGTTCTCTTCGCATCTGCCGAGTATGAGCAGCCCGGGTACTTTCCGAGACCCCACGAGTTGACCGTCGGAATGGTATGTTACCTCGCTCACGACATATGTGGTTGATGAGAACTAACAGTTACAAGGTCGGCGGTCTATGTGCATCTGCACTCTTATTTTCCACCTACGCTCTGATGGAGTATACTAACGATCACACGTGGTTCTGGAACGAGGAGGGCTTTGTCTGGCCATGGGTGGGGATACTCTGGAGCCTTACAGTGTATAACGATGAGACGCTGAGCGATAGTGTGGCTATGCACAATGGTATGAGCACCACGGCTTCTCCCACTGTCGCATTTACTACCCCAGCGGGCTCGCCGGTTCGACATGACACCATTATCATCCCGCCTACACCCTTACTACCTCGTGGCCTTCGGCCCGTTCACCTGCCTCCACCGCCGACACATCACTCTGGAATCTTGGGCGAATCGCCAATGCCAATCAAGTTTAAGCATTTCAGCGGACATTCGGATTTGGAGGACGTAGATGAGGAGTAACACCGGAGAGCCAGGAGGTATCCGCAGATGTTTGTAACGAGTTTCCAGGAAATGTCAAGGTGCCGCGAGTGCTTCGAGAGTGTGGAGGTTGATCAATGTCAGAGCTTGAAATAGTTGAACATAGTCAGGGTAGGCTGGAATGAACATTTTCCACACTGGCAGATATGGTTTGAAGGTGACATGAGAAGGCAGAAAAAGGTACCATTCTCGACTATCTACTGACCCTGAAGAGCAGCACCTATTGCGGACCAGCCGACAACAAGCATACAAAAGAAAAGCAAACCAGAAAGGCGCTCGCAAACAAGAAGAACTGCTCAACACCTCACCAGTCCCGACCTTTGCCCTCATCAGGAGCTTCCCGAAGAAATTTCACCCAATGGGCTTGGTGCAGCTTCACCAACTCCACCACCTGTCCATATACAGAAGGATCCAGTTCCTGCTGCAGCTTCGTCTTCCTGACCTGCCACCAATGCTTCTCCAAGTAACGCCACGCCCGCGCCCACTTGAAGAAGTCACCCTGCACGAACAGTTGCTGCTGACCTCCGTTGTCAGCTACAAACCCCCTCACCAACTCATCCACACGTGCCAGCACGGTGATGAGTTGACCAAGGGTCACAGTCCCACCAGGGGGCTGCGGCCGAGTGGATCCGCATTGCCAACGCAGGAGGTTAGCCAAGCGGCGAAGTCCGTTCTCCTTGTCACGAAGATTGTGCTCGAAAGAGGCGACGGTGGAACCGGAGATGTATCCAGCAATGTTTTCGAGCCCGCACCCGGTCACCATTGGGATATCGGCTTGCATGAGGGAGTCGAGGGTGGTGAATCCAGCGTCCCAGTATTTCTCCATGAGAGAATCGTCGTCGTCTCTGTCGTCTTCGAAGCGAGGTTCATAGACCCTCTTGAGGATTCGTCGATCGCGGGGGCGACCAGAGGCAGAAGAGAAAGGTGCTGAAGAGGAGAAAGGGGAGGGTGAAGTGAAGTTGAAAACGGCACCGAAAGTGCTATCAGAGGGAGGAGCGGGAATAGGCATAGCGGAAACACCAATAGATCCACCACCAAAGGCGAAAGGAGAGGAGGAATGAGGAGTCGGAGCAACGATTCCACATATGTCATCAGTCTGGGGCTTATGGTCAGCCCCAGCTGGAAGAGAAGTCGGGAGAGGAGGAGCCAACGGCATCGGAACCGAGGGTGTGAGGTCGGGCAGCACCATAGTCAGGGAGCCCGAAGCATACTTAGCAGGTGTCGCCAGCGACAACCCACCAAACAGAGGCTGTGGCTGTGACAGTGGTGCTGGAGCCGGCAGCGGAAAGACGTGTGTGAGTCCCTGTGGTAGGGAGGGGATGCCAGCCAGGATGGAGGCGACCGAGCGAGGAGGCGGAGAGATGACAATAGGTGCTGGTGCAGGATTAGGCGAAACGGAAACGGCCATAGGCGCAGAAGCTGCAACAAAAGCAGGAGGAACCGCGGCAGGAGGAGAACGTGGAGTGATGACGGGCGAAGGGGGAGGAGAGTTCGGAAGAGGAATCATCCTCGCTGCCAATCTCTCACCACGGACCGCAGCCCACTTCCACCCGTTTATCGGATCCCAAACTCTCTCCATTAGGCCATCGGCCTCGGTGGATTTGACATCCAGGAAAGTGTCGTTCTTATCCTCGACAGGGCGGTGCCGAGGAGGCGAGAGGAGGGAGCCAGGGCGCGCCCACGCAGGAACCGGAGGAGGAGACCGAGACCGAGATCGAGCGAGAGCCCGACGCTCTCGACGTGGCAGAGATGGCGATACTACCGGACCAGCCGGAGCAGAGGCCGAAGGTGAAGAGGAAGGCGAAGATGATGCGGTATGCGGACCAGC
>Ga0265798_10012844_pt1 | contig 10067 bp, 10 predicted proteins | sample P3T30metagenome_FD_192430 | JGI IMG/M metagenome (GOLD analysis project Ga0265798, IMG submission 192430) | Plant litter microbial communities from East Loma Ridge, Irvine, California - P3 T30 | ecosystem: Environmental > Terrestrial > Plant litter > Unclassified | place: USA: California...
CCCTTTGTGAACAGGTAGCGCACGCCACGCAAGTCGCCCGGGCCTTCTTCGCCTACGGTGCCCACGAACAGAATGTCGTCGCGGGTGTTGACGCCTGCCTCTTTCATCGCGCGCACGAAGCCCAGCAGCACTGCCAGGCTCATGGTGTCGTCGCCAATGCCGGGCGCATACAGCTTGGTGCCCTGGCGCTTCACCTTGACGTCGGTGCCGGCGGGGAACACGGTGTCCAGGTGGGCCGAGACCACCACCACCTTGCCGTCACTGCGGGTGCCCTTGCGCAGGCCCAGTACATTGCCTTCCGGGTCGATCTGCACATCGCTCAGGCCGGCAGCAGTGAGCATCTTGGCAAACTCTTCCGCACGGGCTTTTTCTGCGAACGGCGGCGCGGGGATTTCGGTCAGCTTGATGCCTTCCTCGACGATGCGCTCGTGCTCTTTGTCCAGCGTTGCGGCGGCGCTTTTGAAGGCCGGGCTGGCCAGCACACGTTGTACTTCTGCAGCGGGATCAGCGGTCTGAGCCTGAGCGGCGCCAGCAGCCACGGCAAGGCAAGCTACAGCCAGCGAAAGAGCAGAGAACGGGAACGACGGACGGAGCGGTTTCATCGGGTTTCGGCCACAAGTTTTGACAATCCCATGAATGTAGCAGCCGCAACGATCGTCTTCACTAGGCGTTTCAACCTACTGAACAGCAAACTGAACTCGCTCCCGCAGCAGGAAGCGCATATGGGTTGCGGGGAACATGAATAAAGCGCGCGATCACTCAAGAGACCGACATGGGCTGCGCATCGTGGGCCGGTGCCTGCTCCGCCAGAAAGGCCGTCAAGGCCGCCGTGATCTGCTCGGCGCCCGGACCGAACAACATCGTCAGGTGATTGCCGGGGATATGCAGATGCCGGGTCTGCGGCATCACCTCGCACATCGCGCGCGCCCCTTCGTCGGTCAGCATCGGCATGCCCATGAAAAACGGCCGGGTCGCCTGGCAGAGCATCACCGGCTGGCGCACTTTGGCCGCCTCTTCGCGCCATTCGCGGGTACTCAAGGAATAGACGTGCAAAGACGCCAGCGCCGCGATGTAGCCGCGACTTCGCGTGGTATGCACGCCCAGGCCCAAGGGCTTGATGTCGGCCAGGAAAAACCCGCGCATCTCTTCAAACCAACGATCAACGAATGGCGCGAGCTTGGCCATCGCCAGATAACTTTCACTCGACAGGAAGATCCCGTCCAGGCGAGCGTCTGCCAGCGCCACCATCATCGGTGCAGCCGGGTGCATGTCGGGCGCGGCATCGAGCATCACCAGCCGCGTCACCCGCTCGGGAAACCGCGCGGCGAAATATAGTCCGAGCAAACCGCCGAAGGAATGCCCGCAGACGGCGATGCGTTCGATGCCGAAATGATCGAGCAGCGCAATGATGTCGCGGCAACCGTCATCCAGCGAGTATCCGTGCAAGGTCGCCTCGGTGCGTCCACGACCCCGCATGTCGGGCACCAGCAAACGAAAGGAAGACGCCAGCCCGGCACTCGCCAAGCCGTCGAAAAGGTGTCCGTTGCCGGATATCGAATGCAGCAGCAACAGCGGCGGTCCATCGGATTCGTATTCGAGGCAGTGCACACGGATGTCGTTTATCGGCAATGCTTCATGGACCAGCGGACCAGGCGGATGCATGTCATGTTCTCCAGAGTCGGGAATGGAAACCGACGCCCGCGCAACGGGCATTCCCGCTCGACCGCCTCCGTGCCCAGCCCGGTTCCTGCCACGCCCCACACGGCCACCAGGAAGCCTCTCGAAGGCGTGCAGGCCGTGCCACCATGGCCGAGCAGGTATACCGCTTGCGAGTTTTTCCCCGCTATTTCGAGCAACCGCACACCACTCGATAACAGGGAAATCACCCCATGCTTCCGTACCAGCCAAGTTCGCACCGCCCCACTTCCGCCACTGCCGCACGACCGCCCGGGCCGATTGTCCAGCGGGTCTTTTTGCTGGGCCTCTGCGCCGCCATGGCGGCCTGCTCGCAACTCTCGTCCATGGCCGACGGCATGACGCCGCCAGCGGTGCCGGCCAGCGCATCGGGCGCCGCCCTCGACACCATGTTCGTGACGCGGGCAATGCAGAGCGACATGCTTGAAGTGGCGGCCAGCCGCCTCGCGTTGACGCGCAGCACCAACCCGCAGATCCACCGCTTTGCCCGCCAGATGGTCGACGACCACACCTCGAACGGCACCGAACTCAGGCAGTTGGCGGCCAGGCTCGACCTGGCCACCACGGTGCCCCAGCCGCTGCCTGCGGATGAGATGAAGCTACAGCAATTGCAAAATGCGGACGACGCGCAGTTCGAGGCGCTCTACGTCAAGCTGATCGGCGTCGGTTCCCATACCGAGGCCGTCACGCTCTTCCGCCAGGAAGCCGCCCAGGGTGGCAACAGCGAACTGCGCGCCTTCGCCAGCCGCAAGGTACCGCTGCTCGAGCACCACTTGGCGATGGCAAAAGCACTGAGCTCGAGTTCGAGCATGCGCTAGCGCAGCGCCCGAGCGCGCCTGGATGAGGCCCCATACGCGCAGCCTTGCAAGTGTCGCTGCGGCAGGAAGGGGTGCGTCCGGGCGCGTGCAGAATGCCCGAGTCCGCCCGTTGTCCAGCTTTAGCCAGCGTGCGTTTGGGCCCCGGTCAAGGTGCGGAAATCTACCCCCGTGACGCATGCCAGGAGGTACTGCTCGAATGATCGTTCCAATTGCTGAAGTCGTTCGACAGGTGCACAACAGCACGGCCATGTTGATGGAGACTTCATGAGGCGCTCTCTGGTCATCGCCAGGGTTGGTCGCACATCGCTTCACCGGTGTTGGATCGACGCGGACAAGCCGCGCGATTGGGACCTCTTTCTCTCGCCCTTCGAGGAGATCGGTCCGCAGGCAGACCTGGACTGCCAGATTGACGAGGTCATCCCTGGCCCGAAGTGGACGGGCTTGGCCACATTGCTGAACGCATGGCAGGGCTGGCGTGAATACGACCAGATCTGGCTTCCCGACGACGACATTCTGGCCAACCAGGATGCGATCACGACCATGTTCGAGCTTGGGCGTGCACTCGACTTTCATCTCTTCGCGCCGGCCCTGCACGAAACCTCGCACTATGCCCACTTCATCGCCATGCGAAATCCGAGCTTCCTGGCCAGGCGGGTCGGCTTTGTCGAGATCATGATTCCGTGCTTTCGGCGGGCGACGCTCGAGGACTTGCTTCCCACCTTCGCCCTGTCGGCCACAGGATGGGGCTTTGGCCTCGATGCTGCCTGGCCGAAGATGCTGGGCTACGAGCACATCGGCATCATCGACGAAGTGTCGGTCGTGCATACGCGTCCCGTCGGAACTTTCAAGGATCCGGATCTGCGCCGCCGTGTGATGCAGGAATCGGAGGAAATCCTTGCCAAGTTCGAGTGCGGCCAGCGCCTGGTGACGTTCGCCGGGGTAAGGCCCGACCTGGGCGACGCCTCGCTCAGCCCAGAAGAGCTCCTCGTGGAACTCGTGCGCGGATGGCAATACCTCTTCGACCGAGATGCCAACGCGCTGCGCTGGCTCTTCGAGCAGCAGCAGTGTCTTTTCTCGGATTCGCCTTACCCGGTTTCCGGATTGCCGACGAGCCCGCAATCACGGGCCAAGGCTGGCTCGTGAGCGGGAAGCGATCGCCGCAGCAGCCGTTCCCCGCCGAGGCGGTATAGCTAAGTCGAAGCGGGCTCTTCCGTGGATCCCGCAATTGCGCGTGAAAGCCCTGCTTACTTGCTCAGCCCCATCCAACCATTGATACCCACGTAAACACCCACTGCAATGATGAGCAGGCTCGACACGTAGGGTGCTCGTCGAGCAAACGTAGAGAACCAGCTCCAGCGCGTTGATGCATGACGGACACTGAGTGCGGCAAGCGCGCCGACGGTCACCAGCGTGATTGCCAAACCGATCGAGAAGCAGAGCACAAGCGCGAAACCCAGCGTGAACTCCTTGAGTTGCAGGCATAACAGCAACACCGTGATCGCAGCCGGGCACGGAATCAGTCCACCTGTGAGACCGAAAACGACGATCTGCCAGGTTGTCACCTTGCGGTCTGCAAAACGTCGTTGTATGTCGTTTGCGTGTGCCCGCTCATGCGCGTCCTGGTATCCGTCTACCGCAAGGGCCACGCCGGGCACCTGCGCAGGCGAGGTCAGGTTACTCGTATCCTGTTGCGGCTCGTGATGGTCGTGATGCTCATGGGAGTGATCGTGCGGCTGCGAAGCATGGACAGTTCGCAGCGGAAGCTCCGCATGGAGCGCGTGATCGTGGTCATGATCATGGCTGTGGGAATGGTCATGGTCGTGGCCGTGGCCGCCCATGCCCTCGCCACGTTTGGCGCGCTGCTCGTCCCGCCAGGTTCGCCACAGCATCCACAACGCGATGATGACGATGATCGCCGCAGAGGCAAGCTGGAAGTACGGCTCGAAGGCTTCAGCGTCGACGCCCCGCCACAGGTACATGCCGCCCAGGCCGATCGCCCAAACGACAAGGGTGTGCGAGGCTGTCGCAGCCAATCCAAGCAACACGGCCTGTGTCACCGTGCCCCGTACTGCAACGATGAATGCAGCCATCATCGTCTTTGAGTGTCCAGGCTCCAATCCATGCAGCGCGCCCAGCAAAATCGCGCTCGGAATGAACAGCCAGGCATGCGCAGCGCCTTGCTGGATCAGGTCGGCAAAAGACAACATATGGATCTCAGAGGTATTTGGTTATCTCGCGGAACTCTTCGACTGCACGTCGCTGCTGAGCGGGCAGCTCGCTTGCCACGCCATCCAGGCAGTGGTCCAGATGGTCCTGGATGAGCGTCTTCTTGGCTTGATGGACGGCTTTCTCCACAGCATGAAGCTGCTGGGCAAGGAGCAGGCAGGGGCGGCCCGACTCGATCATTTCAATGATTCCCAGTAGATGCCCGTTTGCCCGCTTCAGCCGCTTGACGATGGCCGGATGGGTTTCGTGCAAGTGCGGTTCGGCGTCGTGAGACTCATGCTCGTGGTCGGCGTGAACGTGCTTCTTTGCCATAAATTTTATATCCCCCCTGGGGGGATAATACATTGTGCGCTGTTGCCTGGGTCAAAGCGCCTGTTGCCTCCAACGTAACGGTGGTTCGCGCATATGTTGTTGATTCGAAAACCACACCGTGTCCTGCGTCTGCTCATCCTGGGCGTGCTGCTCATGTCAGCACGGTTGCTGCCGTAGGTGATTTCCTTTCGCACGACATCGCTGCACTTGCGGTGCCTTGGACGGCTCGCCGAGCAGGCCGGACTGGATCACGACTTCGGTTCGGTACTAACTCGGGCCTTGAGAGACAGCGCGCCACCGCACATCCGCATCGAATCCCGTCATACGGGCACTCCACGCCAGCAGCGCTTCGCACTCGGCCGCATTCGAGGCGGGACCTCGTATATCGCATTGACGGCACTTCTCGAAATAGCCGCCGCTCACGCCCGCGACTTCAGCAGAATCGGCAAGATGGACGAGCGTCGCTGAGCCCTTCTCCGGGCTGATCGCGAATAGCCTGGTGAAGCGATAAAAGGGCTCGAGAAAGCCGCCTTCTCCCCGCCCGAAGCCGGTGGCGACAAAGCCGGGGCTGAAGCAGTTGATGGTGATTTCGGTACCCGACCAGTGGCGCGCCAGGGCGCGCGTGGACATCAGGTTGTAGAGTTTGGTCGCGGCGTAGGTAGCGTTGGTCGAGAAACGCTTTTCTGCCTGCAGGTTATCGGGATCGTATCGACCCTGCTTGTAGACAAAGGAGCCGGTGTTGATGACACGCGCCGCCGGAGCCGCGAGCAGCAGGCGCTTCAGGCCCAGGGTCAGCGCGACATAGGCCAAGTGGTTGATCGCCACCGTGCGCTCAATGCCTTCCGAGGTAAGCGCACGATGCTGAAACCAGGTCCCGGCATTATTGGCCAGCACGTCGATTGCCGGCTCGGTCGCTTCAAGATTCTCGATGACGGCGCGCACGCCCGACATGAGCAACAGATCGGCCACTATCAGGCGGTGCGCACCGGCCGCCGAGGTGGCAAGACTGGAGATCGCCCTGTGCCCGCGTTCTGCGCTGCGCCCGATCAGAATCAGGCGATGTCCTCGCGCCGACAGCGCCCGCGCAGCGGCAAGCCCGATGCCCGAGGTGCCCCCGGTGATGATGATTGTCTTCGTGTGCAATGCCAGGCTCCATGAGTTGCCAACCGGAAAAGCGCTGGTTATAAACCCTCAACCTAGATTGAGGGTCAAGCAGCAATGCGCATTGGTGAGCTTGCACGAAGAACCGGGCTATCCGTATCCCGAATCCGCTTCTACGAAGCGCGAGGATTGCTGCCCGAGGCGAGCCGTACCGACAACGGTTATCGCATTTATGGCGAGGATACGGCGGCCCTGCTCCATTTCGTGGACCAGGCGCAGCGGCTGGGATTTTCTTTGGCTGAGATCAAGGTAGGCATGCCCGACGAGGGTGCAGCGACGCCCTCACCGACGAAGATCGTGGCGGCGCTTCGACAGAAGGAAGCCGAGATCGACCAATTGATAGCCGCCGCTGGCGCCAAGAAAAAAGCGATTGCTGCGCTGCTTGAGGAACTGAGGTGCGTCGGTTGATCGACTCGGTGAGCTGATACTTGTTGCGCAGCTCTACACGGCGCATTTTTGGTGTTGATCAGGTGCTGAGAGACGAAAAGCTGGACTCTTTAAATCGTCGAAAGCCGAAAGAATAGACCCATAGCTGGGCCTATTTTTCGCTTCGCCCCGCGAAGCCCCGCATAAAAACTCTGCCCTTCAAACATGCACCTCAACCGGCGCTTTGTGCACCGTCTAGATTGAGCCGATCGCAGATCTGCTGGTTGTACTGCCCCCAGTCGCGCGCAGAGTTCTCGATGACCATCTTTTCCAGTGTCAGTCGGTCGAACAAGGCGTCCGTCATGCGTCGGTAGTCTTGGTACAGCGCGATGAGGCCCTCGAGACCGACCAAATTCCGGCGCACCGCGTACGGCCCCTTCAACTTCCAATCGACCTGATACTGCACCCAAGCTTCCCCCCGCTCGGCGGAAATGGTGCGCACAGCGCGCTCCACGTCCTCCTGCCGCAGGTAAACAACGAGTGGGCGCAAGGGTCTGATGATCTGGGCCAAGCGCTCGCAATAGACGGTGAGTTGGTCGAAGCTCGCCTCCATCAAGAACAGATTTGTCAGATCACCATGAAAGAGCTGACCGTCCAGCACCGGCACCGAAGTGCCAATTCGAACCTCCTCAGCGAACCAGCACCATCTTGAAATCGCTCGACTCGCTAGTTGTTCAGCGGTGGATTCGCGCCACGGTTCAAACCAGTGCTGCAGCTCATCGGTAGCTCGGACAGGGTGCGGGTCAGCTCGCTCGTGCACACCGATTGCAGATTGGCCGGCCTCTTCCAGCGCCTTCGCAACGAACCTCATGGTTGTCGACTTTCCGGAGCCCATGATGCCCTCGATGACGACGAGTCCATGATGCTCTGATGACCGTTGGGTGGACAATGCGACGGAGTTCATGCGGACGTTGTACTGGTGGACCTAACGCAGGCCGATCTTTGCAACGCGAGCCGCATGACGTCCGCCCTCAAACGCGCCCTCCAGGAACGCATTGACTATGTCGATCGCCGTACCCGCGCCGATGATTCGCGCACCGAGACACAGGACATTGGCGTCATTGTGCTGGCGGGCCAAGCGCGCGCTCAGCGGCTCACTGCAAACAACAGCCCGAACCGCTTCATGTCGATTTGCGGCGATAGACATTCCTACGCCGGTCCCGCACACCAAGATCGCACGCTCGATTTCATGGTCTCGAATGGCTTGGCCGACTGCGTGCGCGTAATCTGGGTAGTCGCACGAGGCGGCGGTGTCAGTTCCAAAGTCACGCACTGATATCCCCTGCCCTTGAAGCGCTGCAACCACTGCAAGCTTCAGCTCCAGACCTGCATGGTCACACGCCACGCCTAACTGTTTTGTCATATCGCCTCCTACAGTGCATCGAGTTCCGCCGCTGGCCGTCGACAGACGTCCAGTCCTCGGTCCCTGGGTTTCAACGAGGATACATAGCCGCCTGGCGTACGACGACGAGCTTGATCTGGTGACGATTCTGCCTAGCCTTTATCAAGGGCGGGAGCCTAAAAGCAAAAGGCCACTGCAATGATGCAGTGGCCTTTGATAATTGCTCTGATAGCTAGAGATCGCTGAATCCAGAATTCTTTTTAAATCAACCTCTTACGATCGAATCTGGCGGAGGGTGTGAGATTCGAACTCACGGACAGTTACCCGTCGGCAGTTTTCAAGACTGCTGGTTTAAACCACTCACCCAACCCTCCCTTTCCGCGCACGATGCACTTCATCACGGGGAAGCCCAACATGATACGCGAAAATCGGCTGCTTTCGGGCTCAAGCGGGCCGCGTTCTTGCCTCGCGGATCAGGTCACTGGCCCGCTCCGCAATCATCACCGTGGGCGAGTTCGTGTTGCCCGAGGTGATGAAAGGCATGATCGACGCATCAACCACCCGCAAGCCGGCAATGCCGTGCACGCGCAGATGCGCATCCACCACCGCGCTGGGGTCGTTGGCCCGACCCATCTTGCAAGTGCCGACGGGGTGGAAAATGGTGGTGCCGATGGCCGCAGCGGCACTGGCCAGTTCTTCGAAGCTCTGGTACGAGGCGCCGGGCAGATACTCCTCCGGCTTGTAGGCGGCCAATGCGGGCGCTTGCAGAATCTGACGTGTCAGGCGGATTGCCTCGACGGCTACTTTCACGTCTTCCTGGGTGGACAGGTAGTTGGGCGCGATGTGCGGCGCCGCCATGGGATCCGTGCTGCCTACATGCACGCTGCCGCGCGAGGTTGGCTGCAGATCACAGACCGACGCAGTGAAGGCGTTGAAGGCGTGCAGCGGGTCGCCGAACTTTTCCAGCGACAGGGGCTGCACGTGGTATTCCAGGTTGGCCCGCTTGCGTGACGGGTTGCTCTTGGCGAATGCGCCAAGCTGGGACGGCGCCATGCTCATCGGCCCGCTGCGATTGAACGCATAGCGCATGCCGATCAGCAGTTTGCCCAGTTTGCTGGCGGCCATCATGTTCAGCGTCTTGGCGCCGCCGATCTTGTAGACGGTACGCAGCTGCAGGTGGTCTTGCAGGTTTTCGCCGACGCCGGGCAGTTCGTGCGTGACGGCGATGCCCAGTTCTTTCAGGCGCCTGCCCTGCCCTACACCGGACAGTTCCAGCAGCTTGGGACTGTTGATGGCGCCGGCCGACAGCAGCACTTCGCCGCCGCTGCGCACGCGCAGGTGTTCGGACTGTCCGTTGATCGATACCACGACGCCCGCACAGCGGCGCCCGGTGAAGCCCAGGCGCTGCACTTCGACGCCATGCATCACGGTCAGGTTCTTGCGGTCCTTGATCGGACGCAGGAAGGCTTTGGACGCGTTCCAGCGGAAGCCGCCTTTCTGGTTGACGTCGAAGTAGGACACGCCGAAATTGTCGCCGCGGTTGAAGTCGTCCACGCGCGGAATGCCGGTCTCCTCAGCGGCCTTCGCGAAAGAATCCAGGATGGGCCAGGACAGGCGTTGCTTGTCGACCTTCCATTCGCCGCCCTTGCCGTGGAATTCACCTGCGCCGCGGTAATAGTCTTCGCTGCGCTTGAAAAGCGGCAGCACCGCGTCCCAGCGCCAGGCGGGGTCGCCGCTGATCTCGGCCCAGCGGTCGTAGTCTTCGCGCTGACCACGCAAATACAGCATGCCGTTGATCGACGAACTGCCGCCCAGTACGCGTCCTCGCGGGTAGATCAGCGAGCGGCCGTTGAGGCCGGCTTGCGCCTGGGTCTTGTACATCCAGTCGGTGCGCGGGTTGCCGATGCAGTAGAGGTAGCCGACTGGAATGTGGATCCAGTGGTAGTTGTCGAGGCCGCCGGCCTCGAGCAACAAGACGCGCACTGCGGGGTCGCTCGACAGCCGATTGGCCAGCACGCAACCTGCGGTGCCGGCGCCGACGATGATGTAGTCGTAAGCGAGGTCGTGTTCCGACATTCAAGCCTTGG
>Ga0265798_10012845_pt1 | contig 10067 bp, 9 predicted proteins | sample P3T30metagenome_FD_192430 | JGI IMG/M metagenome (GOLD analysis project Ga0265798, IMG submission 192430) | Plant litter microbial communities from East Loma Ridge, Irvine, California - P3 T30 | ecosystem: Environmental > Terrestrial > Plant litter > Unclassified | place: USA: California...
ATTTCATCATCTGCACATTGTAGAAGGTTCGGTAATGGGCGTGAAGTTCAAACGCGAACCTTTCAAGCTATTTAGCTTGGATGAATATGCCGATTTCCTGTGCGATCTGCTTCCATTAGTACGCCCCGATGTAGTTATCCAGCGCCTGTTCGGCCTGTCTGATCGCGAATTGCTCATTGCTCCTAACTGGCAGCTGAAAAAATCAGAAATACAGTATTACATCGATCAGCGTATCGAAAGTCGTGGCATTGTGCAGGGCTCTGCTTTCCTATAAGTCATCTTTGGTATTTGCTTTGTAATAAACACGCTATTAAGTAAGAGTTTAATTAAGTTACTGTGTCTCAAAAAACGCTGCAAAACTATATCCCTGCCTTAACCGGCGTACGTGCCCTTGCCGCATATCTTGTTTTTATATCCCACTTTGAGTATATATTTGACGGGAATTTTCCTCATGCCGTGCAAAGATTTCTACAGGAGTTTCACATGGGCGTTACCATTTTCTTTGTGCTCTCAGGGTTTTTAATCACTTACAGGTACTATAATAACTTTCATTTAACAAAGGATTGGTTTAAGCAATACCTTAAAAATAGGGTGGCGCGTATTTACCCCATGTACTTTTTGCTCACCGTGCTGGCTTTTGTTTACTATTACTTTACGCACGATCCTAAAATTACCAAAGGCTTCTTTTCGCCGGTGCTATTACTGTTAATGCATGTTACTTTCATTCGCGGCTTTTTTGCGGATTTATGGGATACCGGCATAGCCCAGGGCTGGTCGCTCACGGTAGAAGAATGTTTTTACTTTTCGGCACCATTCATTTTCCTGCTTTCTAAAAAGTTTCGCAAGCTGTTTGTTCAGCCATTCGTAATAACAGGTGTGGCTTTGCTGCTGGTACTTATCTTCCGCAATTTTAACTGGTATGGTTTCTTCGGCAACTTTACCTTCACCATGATCTATACTTTCCTGGGCCGTTGCTTTGAGTTTTTTGTAGGCATTCAACTGGCCCTTATTTTACTCAATAAAGGTGTAACCCGTAACAACAATATCAAGTATACGTATATAGGCTTTTTACTGATGATGGTTTGCGTTGGTATCATGTCGCAGTTAAGTATCCCTAAGGGATGGATGGCAGGCCTGCATAACCCGTTCGGAATTATTACTAATAACTATTTGTTGCCTCCCTGCATCGCTATGTTCTTTTATGGTTTAATAACCGAGAGTACTGTGTTTAAGACCATCCTGTCGTTCAGGTTTGTAGAATTGCTGGGTAAAAGCTCTTACATATTCTACCTGATCCACCTCGGCTACATTCGCGATTTTCTGAACGAATGGATTAACAAGGCTAACGATTGGGTTTTTGAGTATTACGATAAACATAGCATCAGTTGGGAACATTCGCCTTTTGAAAACGATATTGTGAACCTGGTTATTCAGTTCGTATTGCTTAATGCATTGTCTATACTACTGTTCAAAACCATCGAAGAACCGATGAACCATTACATTCGTAAATCGGATTTCCTGATCAAGGCCAAACCCCGTAATGCCGAAGCAGATTCGGTGCTCATAAAAAGTTAAAGCTGCTAAACTGTTATATACCGCGTATTGATGAAAAAAACTTACCTGCTAAGTGTATTTACCCTTTTAATGATAAGCTGTGTTACCCGGGTATACGCCGGCTGGCCTATAGGTAAATACCGGCATATTTTTACACCATCGTTTACTTACTACACCTCAAAAAACCAGTGGGACAGGCAAGGTAAAAAGGTGGATGGTGGCTCGGGTACCCGCTTTAATGCTTACTCTATAGGTTTATTTGGCGGCGTGGGTTTAAGCCGCCGTTTAGATTTGCTGGCCAGTATTAATTTAACCAGTCAAAGCAGTCGTATAGGCAGCGACAAGTTGCCCGCTACTACGGGCCTTGGCGATGCTACCCTGGGTTTAAGCTATAATTTGGCCCATTGGAAATATAAAAGATTTCTATCTGTACAAGGAACTGTTATTGCCCCGCTTTACACTGTAAAAAATACCGGAAATACTTTTGGTTATGGCGTGTTGGGAGCCGAAGGTAAGCTCATGTACTCTGGCCAGTTGGTGGGCATGTCTTATATTAATTTGGAAGGTGGCTTCAGGAGATATTTCGATGAAAAAGGGCCTAATCAAATTGTTTACTCGCTTACTGTTGGTTCGCCGTTAGACAGTCGTAAAAAAAATCAGTTGAGTGTAGATGTTGGCGGCGTAAGTTCAAAAAGCGCCAATGAAACCATCACCCCGGTTAACCCCAACCTAGTTTATGATGGTTACTACATCAAAGGCTCATTAAATTACGGGCATAAGTTTACCAACAAGGTTTCGCTGTTTGGTAGTGTATTTACTACGCTGGCCGGCCGTAATGCAGCGCAGGGTTCGGGGTTTGTCATATTTGGCATTTATAAATTTTAACAAGATACAAGCCATAACCACATGTTAAGGATAAGCATAATATTAGGAGCCATTTTAGCCTTTGCAGGGATAAGCCCGGCGCTTGCCCAGGAAGAGGCCGACCCTAAAGGCGAGATTTTTATTGACACCAAATCCGGCAATAAAAATGCTGTTTACACCGATCAAAGTAGTATTACCTATAAGCTTGCGGTAAAGAGTACCTACAACGTAAAACAAGAAGGTAAATTAACTTACGATTTGCTTACCGACGACTGGAAAAAAGTTTATACAAAATCTGTTTCGGTACGCCTGGGCAAAAAAGGGTCGGGTACTTATCATGTGCGCATACCACACCAGGCGGCAGGCGTTTACCGGGTACACTTTTCTTTTAACCTGACTTATTATGACGATACCGTAAAAAGAGTAGTGGCGGTAAGTCCTGAAAAGATAAAGACCGAAAGCTTTATGCCGGCCGACTTTAGCGAGTTTTGGTCAAAGTCAAAAGATCAGCTGGCCAAAGTGGCTCCTGATTATAAGGTTACCGAAGATAATAAACAATCTACCAAAGATGTAACGGTATATAAGGTGGAAATGCGCTCGTGGAATAACGTGCCTATACGCGGCTGGCTCAGCGTACCCACTGAGGGTAAAAACTGGCCGGTTATTTATAAACTGCCGGGCTATAACATAGCCATGAAGCCCGAAATAGATAAGCCAGACTTTGCCGTTTTTACCCTGGATGTGCGTGGCAATGGTATGAGCCGCGACATTGTGGCACCCGACCCTGACCGGTATAATTTAACGAATGTGGAAAACCGCGACCTGTATATCTATCACGGTGTATATATGGATTGCCTCCGCGGGCTCGATTTTATTATGGCCAAAGGGGCCGATTATAAAATGAACACCAGCCGTGTTTGTGCTTATGGTGGTAGCCAGGGTGCAACTTTAGCCATTGTAACGGCAGCTTTAGATAAGCGCATAACCGCCTGTACATTTGAGTTGCCTCTGTATGCCGATATGCACGATGCCTATCGCATTGGCACATCGTTCCCTAAAACTACCTGGCCTATGAACAGGTTTCAGGAATATTTAAAATTGCACCGTACCTATACTCAACAGCGCTTTTTAAGTATGTGGGATTATTACGATCCTCAAAACTTTATTAGCCGTATTAAGGTTCCGGTACTAATGGGAATTGGCTTGTTAGATGAATTTTGCCCGCCGCGCTGTAGCTTTGGTATGTATAATAAATTAACCACCGACCAAAAAGAATATGTTGTAGCACCCGATAAGGCGCACGAAATGAATTTTGATTACTTTATGTTCCAGTTGTTGTGGTTTAAAGAATCATTAAGGGCGCCTAATTAATTATATTGTTAAAGGATGTGCTTTTACATAGTAATAGTTTGAGCATATGTTTAATCAAGCTGTAGTAATTGTATCTTTAGAGCTGAGCCGTTACATAAAAGTATGCTAAGGTTATAAAGTGCAAGCAGATGCCCTTAGTGTTGTTGAAGTTACTTATATATGTTTATACCACATAAGAAATCATTGATCAGGCAATTAACCTCAGCGGTAATCTTGCTCCTGCTGAGCATGCAAACTGCCGCTGTTTTTGCCCAGGATGACGAAGGTGAAATTGTATTAACCAGCACACCTGCTAAAAAGGATGCCATATTTGGTGCCAATAGCAGTATAGTTTACAGCGTTAATCTCGAAAATAAATTCGATAGCAAACAAACCGGTACGGTAGGCTACCGGGTACTCACCCTGGCCGATAAAGAAGTTACCAAAAATGCGGTTAATGTAAGTATCAGTAAAAAAAGCTCAAAAAGCTTAACACTTCGCATTCCCGAACAAGCGGCCGGGTTTTACAAAGTACAGTTTACGGTTAATTTTCCGGAGTACGATGATACCGTAAGGCGTGTTTTCGGAGTGGATCCTACCCAAATAAAATCTGAAAACAGTAAGCCTGCCGATTTCGACAGTTTTTGGGAAAAAACATTGGAAGAACTGTCCAAGGTAGAACCTAACTTTAAAGTAGAGGAGCTGCCCGATTCATCTCGCGACAACCGGCGGGTGTTTTCTATAGAAATGAAATCATTAGGCAACCTTACCGTACGCGGTTGGATGACCTTGCCTAATACCAAAAACAGCCGTAAAAAGTTCCCTGTGTTATTGGGTTTGCCTGGTTACCAGGTAGATTTGAAACCTATGTTTGGCACGGATGAAGACCTGGCCATCGTAGTACTTAATGTACGGGGGCAGGGTAATAGCCGCGACCGCATACGTACCCTGCGCGACGATTACATTTTTACCGGCCTGGAAGACAAGAACCGTTACATAATGCGCGGCGCCATTATGGATTGCGTGCGCATGGTTGATTTCATTTTCTCGCGCGAGGAACTTGATCATGATAACATCATGGTATCTGGTGGTAGTATGGGTGGTTTCCTTTCTATCGCTACGGCCAGTTTAGACCATCGCATTAAACTATGCTCGGCACAAAACCCTATTTTGTGCGATGTAAAGGCCCTGCCCGGCAAGGTGGTTTGGCCCCTGCGCGATTTTAGTCGTTATATACGGGTAAACCGTGGCCTTACCATGGATAAGCTTTTAGATAATTTATCTTACTTTGATACCAAAAATTTTGCCACCAATATTAAGTGTCCTACGATAATGGGTATTGGCTTACTTGATCATTTGGCTCCGCCTGATAATGAGTATACCGCTTTTAACAACCTGCAGGTAAAGAAGCACATGATTGTTTTTAGAGACCTGGGACATGAGGTGGCGGTGTTCTACAAGGATTATGAAGGCCGGTGGATGAGAGATACGTTTGCCCTATTTTAACAGTTAAAATCTACCAGCTTTGGCTAAAAAAATATTTTCCGTTACTGCATTATTATTTCTGCTCCTGAGTTCAAGGGCTTATTGCGGCTGGCCTACCCGCCCGGGAAGGCTTATTTTTTCACCGTCTATAAGTTACTTCACCTCCAGCAGCGATTGGGACTCGGTAGCACGCCGGCGTGTGAAGGCTAATAACGGCACATTTACCAGCACCAGTGTGAACTTGTATGCCGAGTATGGCATCGTGCGAAAGTTAGCGGCCTATGCATCGCTTCCTTATATTAGTTACCGGTTGCGTGACAGTATCAACGCGCCTATATCTAAATCAGGTTTGGGCGATGCGGAGCTGGGCCTAAAGTACTACCTGGCCAATATTAATTACAAGTATTACTTTACCTTACAAGGTACGGCTGTTATTCCTATGTATAAAACACAGGGTTTAGGTTATGCGCAACCGGGCGGCGAACTGCGTTTAGGTTTTTCTGGTGCAGGAAAGTTAGGGAGTAAGTTTTTCTCGTTAAGCCTGGAGAACGGCGTGCGCAAATACTTTGGCGAGAATGGCCCACTGCAAGACAGGTACAGTGCATCTTTCGGTATAACGTTAGATAGGAAGTTTCATGATCAACTAACGGCGGGCGTATCGGGCATCGTATCAACCAGTAGCTTTACAGCCTTTACCCGCAATATATTTACCGCCCGCGATTATGAGTTTACACAGGTAAGCCTTAGCTATGGGCACACCTTTAACAGCAGTTTTTCAATGTTTTTAACCGCCAGCCAATTCGTGGTAGGCCGTAATACTGGCATTGGCACCAATGGTGCTGTAGCGCTGATCTATAAAATTGATAACTTTTTGGGCAAGCGTGTAGATTACTAAATAGTTATTGAGTTTTTGTCAAAAACTATCGTGCTTAGCCTGTCGAGGCAGTTGCCACTTTGTAAGATCTCTAAGGAAGTCAGAAGATATTAAATGCAATGGTTTTATTCTACCCAAATAACTCCTTAACCGCTTTCTCCCGAAATTTAAAGATTTGTTCAATCTTATTCTTTACCAGTATTTTATTGGCAATGCTACCCGCCGGACCGTAACCAATAGCGTAATTCAAAATATCTGTCATCAGTACGCCTCCTGGCACTTCTTTAAAGTGGTGCTGATGGTGCCATAAGGAATAAGGTCCAAACCGTTGTTCATCTACAAAATACTGTTTATCCTGTACATGGGTAATTTCGGTCATCCAGTTGAGCTTTATGCCAAATACAGGGGTAACTTTATAAGTAATAATCATGCCTGCATACATTTTAGTATCCTGACTGTAAGGCGAGGTTACCACAAATTTCATATCAGCAGGCGTAATTTTTTGCAGGTTAAGCGGCGACGAAAAGAAATCCCAGGCTTCATCTAAAGTAATGGGAATAAACAACTCCCAGCGGCGTTCGTAAGTTTTCACAATGAGGTAACGGTTTGTTTGCTAAACTGTTTCAACCTTGCTTACAACCAAAGCTATGGCTACTGCACCATCTTATTAGCGCAATATGAGCTGGCAAATGCTTCGGGTTTGGCTTTAAATACAAAGCCCATACTTAAAATATATCCCATTGCCTCATGCAGGGCTTGGTTGCTCTTAAACATGGGGTTGGTATTAATGTCGGCATGTACCTCCAGGTCAACGTCATACAGGTCGAGCAGGTCACACAGTTTGTAAGCAATATCAATTGATTTTTGCACTTCGCTCAGCATGCGTTCCTTAATAGTCATTTTTTGTGAGGTGCGTTCCTGATGTATATACATAAAACCGCCGCGCTGCTCGCGCAGAAACACAATTACGGTGGCGAAGTCGGTAACCTCACCTTTCACCTGTGAGTCGGTACCAATACACACTTTTAATTTATTCCCTATAAGGGTTTCGCGCTCAATGGTTTTCTCAACCTCTTCTAAAATGGGTGTTTGCAGTATTTCGCCGCTAAATTTTCTCCAGGTCATAAAAAGATAGATTTCGTTAAAATTCTAATGACCTTTTTTGGGTCTATAAAAATAAGCTATACTTATTCATATAAACGTTAACTACCTATCATTTATTTGTTAACATTAGGTTGGTTGTCAACATTTTATGGCCGACTGAACTCATGCTTGTAGTGGTTATAAGCACACACCTTGTATTTGTTTTGTGGTTAATTTAATAACAATATTATGATGAGGATTAATGAATGGTTGCGATATTAAAACAGCTTTTGATGTCAGAATTCTTAGTGGTTCTAAAAATTTTGTTCTATGGAAAAATGCAATAAGAAAAATTAAGGTATAGTTAACGCTAAAATTAATTTTAGTTTTTTGATAAAGAGTTTGTATCTCAGTAGTGTATTTTTTAAATTTTAGAACATCATTAACAATCAATTCAACCTGTTTTTGTTTAAGAAACCTTTGTCTATTACAGGCCGTATCAGAAGAACTGAATATGCCTTATCTTTTGTGGTGTATGCTACTATTTTAATTTTTTCTACCGTTACTATCCTCTCGGGCGGCTCTACGCTATTTTTGCTGGCTTACCCGCTTTTAGGCTGGTTTGGTATAGCTCAAAATGCTAAACGCTGCCATGACCGCGGCAACTCTGGCTGGTATCAGTTTATACCGTTCTATGTGCTATGGCTTTTGTTTGGCGGCAGCGAGCCGGGCACCAATAAATACAGCCCAAATTCTAAAGGTGCAGGCAGTATAGAGATGCAACCCGCCGTGTAATAAATACAAAAGCCGCTCAATTGAGCGGCTTTTGTTTTGTATGTGCTATATTGGCAATCATACGTTTTATCGTTGAACCATGAGCAAAAAGAATTTTTTCATTAGCCTGATAATGTTGCTTGTTATCACCACCATGTTAAGCAGCTGTTTTTTATGGCACGATAAAAACCGGGCCGATCGTGGCCGTCGTTTCCCGCATGATGACCAAAAGGGACAGAAGAAGCAAACACGTTAACCGTTGCGCATCTGCTTTCTAATGATGGATGCATCAATATGCTTTATATACAATAGCTTTATCAGAGTAGGTTTTAAACGAAAAAAGCGTCACCACTTCTTGTTTGAAGTAATAACGCTTTTTGGCAGCATTGCTGCAATATGATAGCATACCCATATTAAATGAGTTGTCTATACCCAACGTGTGCAGTTAATTAAACTTACTTAACAGTTTTTTTAACCTTGATGGCATTTAAGCCTTTTGGCCCTTGCTCTGTTTCAAAAGTTACTTTGTCGTTCTCTTTAACCTGCTCTAAAAAGCTGTTAATGTGAACAAACACGCTTTCCTGGCTTTGCAGATCGCGGATAAAACCATAACCTTTCGATTCATTAAAGAAAGATAATACACCATTCCTGATCAAATCGGCCGGGTCAGGTGGTTCCTGGCGTGGCACACCAATTTGAATGTCTTCGGCTGTTACGATCTTCTTTTTCTTCGTCGGATCGGGAGGAGTAGAGGTGATATTGCCATTTTCGTCAATATAAGCCATCATATCGTCCAGGCTTTTTCCTTTATCAGAGTTTGCCTTGCGGTCTTCTGCTTTTTCTTTCTTCTCGCGCAGTTTAATAGACTTCTTTTTTTCTCGTTCTTTTTTACTAAATGTTTCTGTTGATCTACCCATGTATTGTTTTTAGTGTTACCCGGCCTTTACTTAAAGCCGGCTTTGTTGTGCGTTGTATATGCCCATAAGGGCTGCCGTAGCTGTATATTAAATATACGAATAATTTTTACAAAAAAAGCATTCTCCCTTGTTCAAGGAGAATGCTTCACGAAATATGATATAGTGATTAAACTAATTTTACATTAACCGCATTAGGACCTTTACGGCCTTCTTCTACGTCAAAAGTTACTTCATTGTTCTCGCGAATGTTGTCGATTAGACCTGAAGAGTGTACAAAGATTTCTTTACCACCGTTGGTTGGGGTAATAAAACCGAAACCTTTTTCTTCATTAAAAAATTTTACTGTTCCTTGTTGCATTATAATGTATTGTAAATAAGTCTACAAGGTAAGCATAATAAATGGATAATCTACTATACTTGTTAAATATAGAGCATATAGTTACATTGTAAGGACTATTGTTGAGCGAGGTGTACTTAAGTATGATGATAACTCACCTTTAAGTTATACTTTTTACCCGCTCCGCAACCTTACCCTAGCTTCTTATACTTAAGACGCTTAGGTGCTACATCGCCCAAACGTTTCTTGCGGTTCTCTTCATAGTCGGAATAGTTACCCTCAAAGAAGTAAACCTGCGAATCGCCCTCGAACGCCAGAATGTGTGTACAAACGCGGTCTAAAAACCAACGGTCGTGACTAATGATCACGGCGCAGCCGCCAAAGTTTTCCAGCGCTTCTTCTAACGAACGTAAGGTGTTCACGTCAATATCGTTGGTGGGCTCATCAAGCAATAGCACGTTAGAACCTTTTTTAAGTGTAATGGCCAAATGCACCCGGTTGCGCTCACCGCCCGATAGTACTTCTACTTTCTTTTGCTGGTCGCCGCCATTGAAGTTAAAGCGCGATACGTATGCGCGCGAATTGATAGGGCGGTTACCTAACATAATGGTCTCCTGTCCGTCGGTAATATTTTCCCAAACCGATTTATCGGCTTTCAAATCGTCATGCATCTGGTCAACATAGCCCAGTTTCACCGTTTCGCCCACCCGGAAAGTGCCGGCATCGGGCTGGTCTTGCCCGGTAATTAAGCGGAACAACGTAGTTTTACCTGCACCGTTGGGGCCAATAATTCCTACAATACCAGCAGGCGGTAAAGAGAACGACAGGT
>Ga0265798_10012846_pt1 | contig 10067 bp, 14 predicted proteins | sample P3T30metagenome_FD_192430 | JGI IMG/M metagenome (GOLD analysis project Ga0265798, IMG submission 192430) | Plant litter microbial communities from East Loma Ridge, Irvine, California - P3 T30 | ecosystem: Environmental > Terrestrial > Plant litter > Unclassified | place: USA: California...
ACTTGCCACCACCTTGTTGCTGTTGCTGGAATGGACGGAATCAAATTTCTGAGCCGGAACCGCGACTTTGAACCGGCACAACTGTTGACAATTCATACACGCATTTACATTTACATCGATAACAAAGGGGGCATTGCTTGAGCATACACTGTATAGTAGAACTGGCGCTATCGAGTGCGATATCATACTACCGAAAGAACCAAACATACCGAAGCACCCAAAGGCTCAATAGACAGCTCAAAAGGACGGTATCGGAATGCCCAGACGCGACTTGGTCCGAATAGTAGTGGTCGGCGATGGTGAGTGACAAAGACTACTTACTGGTCTTATACGTTACTGAGATCGCAGATGGAGTCGGAAAGTCATCAATCATCACGTCTCTGATCAAAGAATCTTTCGTGTCGAATGTGAGTTGATTGTGCAATGAAGGATGGGTCGTGCTGATATTTGCAGGTCCAGCATGTCGTACCGGAAGTAACGATACCGCCAGAAGTCACACCAGAAAATGTCACCACCTCGATCGTCGATACTTCATGTAAGCTTGGTCAATGTGTATCCAGCTGACCTTAAGCAAATCCTCGCTCACGCTCACATCTACTATCGCAACTCACACGAGCACACGTCATCTGTCTTGTATACTCGATATCGGAACCACAGAGCTTCGACAGAGTTGCCGAATTCTGGCTTCCGCTCTTCAGGAGAGAAGGAATCAACGTCCCAGTCATACTGGTTGGAAACAAGATTGATCTAAGAGGTGGTCAGGTCACAAATCAGGGGCTAGAGGATGAGATTGCGCCGATCATGCGAGAGTTCAAGGTATGTCCTATTTCATCGATCGCGCTGAACAGGCAGGAAGTAGAAACAGTCGTCGAGTGTTCGGCTCTCATGCCGCTAAACGTATCTGAAGTCTTCTACTTTGCCCAGAAAGCAGTGTTACATCCCACCGCTCCGTTATATGACTCTCGCGAACATGCTCTAAAACCGAAATGCCTGGATGCTTTAAAGCGAATATTCAAGATCTCGGACGTAGATAAGGATGGTCTCTTGAATGCCACAGAATTGAATCAATTTCAGGTATGTCGACCGGATAGCCTAATATAGCGCTAAAGTTGACTCGACAGCAAAAATGCTTTTCAGCCCCTCTGCAGAGTCAGGAATTAGAAGGCATCCTGGAACTTGTTCGCTCATACGATCCTGCCGCCGTCCTACCCGTTCCATCATTCTCGACTCCATCAACACCTTTGCCCCGCAATCACTCGTCGGGTCAGCTGTATCAATCGTCTACACCCATGCTGTCGCCGGCCGCAGAGGGCATCACCGAAATAGGGTTCTTATACCTACATACGATATTCATTCAGCAAGGTCGGATGGAGACAACATGGACTGTGCTACGGAAGTTTGGTTATGGAGAAGGTCTGGATCTACGCGAAGACTTCCTCTTGCCAAGGTATATAATCTTGATCGCACCTGAGTCTAGCTTACATCCAGGTTCGATGTGCCATACGATTGTTCCGTGGAGCTCAGTCCCCTCGGCAATCAGTTCCTCACCGACATCTTTGAGGCTTACGATAAGGTGCGTCTGATGTATGCTCTTTGATCTTCACTGACCATCAGGACAACGATGGTGCTCTGTCACAGTACGAGCTGGATGACTTGTTCTCAACCTCACCGGGCAACCCATGGCTGGCTCAGGGATTCCCAGATACTACAATAACGGACGATATGGGTCGAGTGACTTTACAAGGCTGGCTTGCACAGTGGAGCATGACAACGTTATTGGACCACACGACAACGCTGAATTACCTCGCATAGTAAGCCATACCTCTGCTCTTGAGCTATGTACTGATCAGGTAGTCTTGGATACTCCTCATCTCCCGCTACTGACCTACCGACACCGTCAGCTTTGCATGTGACGAGACCACGTAAACAGGATCGTCGCCAGAAGAAAGTCACTAGATCAGTATTTCTATGTTATGTGCTTGGAGCCACTGGGTCAGGCAAAACTTCGCTACTACGTTCATTCGTCAATCGCAATAGAGGAGAAGAGTATGAGCCAACAACAAAGGTCCTGAGTGTCGTCAACTCTGTCGAAATGGAGGGCGTTGAGAAATATCTGGTGGTAAGCTGAAGCCTGTGTATGATACCACCAGCTGACATCGTAGCTGCAAGAGTTCGGGTCAAAGTATGAGTCCGAGACATTACGCAATAGCAAGAAACTAGATATGGCCGATATCATCATTTACGTTCACGATTCCAGCGATACGAATTCTTTCTCATACATCTCCAACTTACGCGTGAGTGTCCTCTTCCCTGTTATCGCAACTATTGCTAATCCCGCAGCAACAATACTCTCTAGACCATATTCCATCTGTCTTTGTCGCCACAAAATCGGATCTAGATCTCGCACAACAACGCCACGAAGTCCAGCCAGATACATATTGTCGTCGCCTAGCTTTACCAGCGCCAATGGCGGTATCGACACGAGCTGGCTCAGTCACCAATCTCTGGGTCGCCGTTACTAGAATGGCTCTCAACCCGTAAGCCGATCAAATTTCCCATTGACTAAGCTAACGAATAGGCATACGGGAATGATACGTGGCCCCTCGTCATCCCTGTCTCCCGCTCAGCGGGTCAGGCTGATAGCTATCGCTACGGTCGCTGCTACGACTTTAACAGCCGTCATTGGCGTTTGGATGCGGTATCAGGGATACACATTCAAGGGGATCTGGTCTTGGTTTGGCCGGACTAGTCTGTTTTCTTCGAAAAATTGATCACATATCCACATTCCTACTACTCTTATAATGATCGCATGCAGCTCAACATCTATGATGTCGCCAACACGACCCTATGTCATTATGATCTCGTTGACGTTCCGCTCTGAAGTAGCTCGGGTTCGATTTCGGTCAATCGGCACTCCAAGAGTTGCTGGAACAGAAAGCAGACTTGGTGTTGATAGTGTGACAGTCGGCTGATCCTCGAGCAAGACAACATGCAGGTGTTCCACTACGTGTACATCGACAAATCTATCTCTCTGGTCTAACAACACCTAAAGCAACCAAGATGATAAAGGACTTTACAGCCGACCCGAGCTCCCTGACCCTGTATATCGAGCCCAACACTACTTGCCGTGGCCTATCCGCCATCACTACAGGTCGGCGGAGACGAGAGTCGATAGCGAAGTATAGGCACGTCCAAAACACTGTACAATGAGCAGGGGTCGTCAATTACAGAACCCCGACAAAAGCTACGTGTTCTTTCGACTCCGGCTCAACCACGAACTGCTCCCCATTTTCAATTTTTTTCTGAAGCCACTGGTAATACCATACGTCTTTTCGCCTTTTGGACGTGCCAAGATATCGGTCGATCCCCTCATACTATCGAGCGAAGACGCATGCTGGATCAATCGGTTGTACCGACGACCTGCGGAAGCGCCCGGAGGAATGGCAGAGGGAGCAGATGAATCGAATGATAGGCGTCGCTCGTGTACAGGGCATACGGCCATGCTTTGCTGAAGGTCAATGTGCGAATGACCAGTGGACGACGGAATTGCGGAGGGGTATGACGACTTCGAGAAGGTTGCGTCGTTCAGCGTGCTGCCGGTTTCGAGAGTAGATGGCGGCTCTCTGTTGCTGGCTTCTGCAGTCTTCCTGATGACTCTGTGGGGCTGATCATCCGGAAGTTTGGTGAGAGGCGGCAAGCTGACACTCGCATTGGCCCAGTTATCCTGGTTTGCGCAGAGCATCCAATATCGCTTCTGAAGTGTGAACCATTCGGTCAATGCAGGATCGAGTCTATCGCCCCGGTATTTCATTCTGCTGCAGTCTTTATCGACAAGGTCAAAACTTGCTGGATCCGTCCGCGAGATCGGCCAGTCCCGAGCATCAATGCGAGCTATCGACTATCAGTGGGTTATGAGAAAGAGGTTGAGATAGGCTTACTGGAACGTATGAGCTGGTAGGCCTTATATATCTTCCCTGACAAGATTTCCAGTTGCTCCTCCTTCTCCCTTGCCTTCCATGATAGCTCATCGGAATTCCTGGTTGTTTCATCGCAGTCATTCGCGTTCGCAGGATGATGCGTAGCCATGAGCAAGGCGGGGCTTGACTCGGCGTTCGACCCCAAATGCGACATGTCACTCGTCATTGTTTGAAGTCTAGCAAAGTCTGACGTTGTGTTGATTCTGATACGGGGCTGCGATGATCGGGGCACGAGAACAAGTCGACGGGCTTTATGATCTCAAAAAGGCCAAGTCTGCGAGCGGCCAGAATCAAAGGAGCTCTCGGGGACCTTAAACAAAGGATATCGTGCGTTAATGTTTGAGCTTGAAGGCTGAGCCCATACCTACACCTCGGTCCAAGGCCATACAGCCGACCGAATACTCCACGAGCACATCGAGCTCTCGAGGTCTCGAGCCTGTGATGTCATTGACTCGGCAAGCGCAGCTCACTCGCCCACGAAAGCGCCCTAAAAAGATACAACCTTTCATCCCGAGATTTCACTCCCATAGAGCTACCAGCCTAACTTCTATACTTTCCCTAGCCCTTCCACCACCTTCTTCCCAGCTCAGGTCATCCTGATCCCCTACATCTACAGCCACATGCGCACAGAAGGGCACCTCCTCCCATTTGCCCCTTCTCTCCTCTTCATAAGGATTTGCCGAATCGTAACATTTCAGATAGATGACCTCATCAGGCATCTGATGTCGTATATAAGCCCATTCTTGGGTTGGATGGTGATGCAGGTCGTGGCCCGTTCCAAACAGGTTCCCGTGGACGGATATCGATTCCGGTCTTAGTGAGTTGAACGGTAAGACTGCAAGTGGAGCGTTTGTCACTGGACCTAAGGGTATCAGGTTCTGGACGGAGCGGCAGGGGACTAAACTGACCATTGAGTGGACGCCAGATATTGATGATCTGACATCGCTTGAAACTGTCTGCAGGTGCTTGGGCTGCTTTCGAGCATAGCTCCTTGCCCCACGTCTAGACTTATTAGTACGTCGTAACCTGTCATTGAAGAGAACTCACAGCATCTTGATCGACATGGGCAAATCCGGCGATAGGCTGAAGTCGACTTGTTGGAACGAAACCCTTTTCAGGAGCTTGTTGTCGCTCGACATGCTTCAATTGAACCTTGTCTGGTTCGTTGCGTCTGCAGACCGAATTCCAAGCAATCACCCTCGAGCAACCGATCTCTTTCTTGAGAACTCTTGTCTTGGTCAGTCACATGCGGCCACTGACAACAGGACTACTCACTCGCAACACTGCTCGAGGTATTTTGTGGTTCCCTCTTCCGTTGGTATCGCGTCCAGGAAATCACTATGTTGCTTCGCGATAGCGTAGCCTTTACTCCTTAAAGATTCGTCAATCGTCTCGGTCGGGTTCTCCAACACCGGTCTAAGATCGGTTATTGGGACTCTGATCTTTTCGTTGGGTCGCTGGACGGAAGGTTCGAATTTGAGATACCGGGATTCATCGTGGTCCAGGCGGTCTGCAGGAAGGGTGAAGCCAATAATGGCGGACAATGAGCCTAGAGTCGTGATAGAGGGCATAGTGAGCGTTTCGACTGGGTTGATTTTTCGATCTCGCGTCTTATCGTTTCAAGTGCTACGCTGACTTTCGGTAAAAGGCGTGTCTGAGGGGGCTGGTCGGGGATTCTCGGCAAAGTGGGGAATGGTAAGAAACCTCTTATCGACCCCAAGCTGTCCGAACTGACCGTATCCCGATCGTCACGTATCTATCCAATCCCAGACTATCTCTTATATACCCGGCCCCTGAAGTACAACAGCGAAATAAAGGAAAACAGATGAGAACAGTCCGGATGCCCGCCGGATTTCCGAAGACCCACATGGTCAGGTCCGGCGCCGGCGGCTTATCTCCAATCGACTTGGCGGAAAAAGTTCGCTAATTTACCTTATCTCTTTCTGTTCCCACTGTTCACTAAACTGTCCACGCGAAATGAGAGGCGCTCGTGCTAGCAAGGGGCGTATAGGAAGACCCTGAGCTTATCATCGAGGTTTTGAGCTTCTGGATCCGTGTGTCCGGGCGGATGGTATATGTACTGAAGGGGTACTGATTCTGGAAATTCATTCTGGACCACACGAGTGACCTGATTACACTCATTTGCAACTCATCATGGGTCTTCGACTGAGAGTACCAAGCTTTAAGCTAAGAGTGGATGGAGCTCAAGGACGAGAGGCACATCTCGAGAACGATGACCTTTTACCGACTACCCAAGAGAATCGGTACGTTCGCCTACACACGAAAGGTGTAAGCTAACAAGTAGAACATGGGGGTTCTGGACATTCACCATTTTCTGGTTCAGTGCTGTAGGAACTCCTACCAAGTGGCTGGGAGCCAATACCTTCTTGACCGTAAGTCACATCACAGCACTTACGTGGAACGATGCTGATGATTTAGTTTGGAATCTGTAAGTAAACCCTTTACTGATTAGGAACAGACCTGACGTACCAGCTCTGTGGGACGGTCTTCTCTGCAACTTCTTTGGTTTCGTTATTGTCGGATGCTTGATGGCCCTCAACGGTCGAGCTGGTTCGGTCTATCATGTCAGTCCCATTTACTATCACGTAATGCCGCCAGCTGACTGGCAGATCTCTTTTCCAGTCTTCTCCCGAAGTTCATTCGGAGTTTACGGAGCGTTATGGCCAGTCTTCAATCGAGCTCTCTCGGCTTGTGTTTGGAACGGTGTCGACTCGGTGACAGGTGGTCAATGCATCTACGTCATGCTTCACTCGATCTTCCCATCAATCGCCAATATCCCCAACAAGATGCCAGCTTCCTCCGGTCTCACATCCGCCCAGATGATCTGTTTCTTTATCTACTGGTTGATCTGTATCCCACCTTTGACACTTTCGATCCGACAATGGCCTATCTTAATCAAAATCAAACTCGTCGCTTATTTCCTGTCTTGTATCGGTATGCTCGCCTTAGCTTTGACTGCTTCGGATGGAGTTGGGGATACTTTGACCAAGAGGGGTTCAGCCCAGGGAAGTGAGAGGGTCTGGTTGATTGTTCGGTTTACACTTCTCGCTACGGCTAGTTGCGCTACTTTCGCAAGTAACGCTGCGGACTGGCAGAGGAACTCTTCCAAGCCAAAAGATCCGATCCTTGGTCAGATCTTTGGTTTTCCCATGTCCAATGTAAGCTCTTTACGATATTGGCAATCGTACAAGCTGACATTCAGTTCGTTACGACCCTGATCGGAATGATTGTCGCCGTTACCTCGCCACGAGTCACGGGTGGTGAGCTAGTATGGAACCCATTGACCTACATGGACATCATCCTCACCCAGAATTACGACGCCAAAACCCGAGCAGGATGTTTCTTCGTCGCTCTCGGATTCACCTACTCGACAATCTTCTCTTCGGTCTTCCAGAACGTCTACGCTGCCGGTAATGATATCTCGACTTTGGCCCCCAAGTATATCACTATGAAGCGAGGATTCGCAGTTTGTATGATCATGACTGTTGCGTAAGTACATCCTTGACCCTCAAACATCAATCACTGATGGCAAGGATCAACCCCTGGTTCCTACTCGGATCTGCCGGTGTCTTCATCAGCTTCATCGGCTCCTATCAGGTGAGTACCTCCCTCTAAATCCATGTGTCGGTCCTGATGTGCAGATCTTCCTATTCAGTATCACCGGTATTCTGTTATGCGACTACTATATCGTTCAGCGAGGCAAGGTCGATCTCAAATCACTCTATACTGCCGAACGAGATGGAAACTACTGGTACACCTATGGTGTCAACTGGCGAGCCATGGTCGCATATGTCGTTGGTGCCGCCATAAACTTTGTAGGCTGTGAGTCCCATTTCTCCACGGCCTATGTCGGAAGCTGACTCGATAGTCCTTGACAACATGGGTCTGAACGGTGTCAAGCTATCAGTGCGCCGTTCATTCTACTTCGCCTGGATCACAAGTCTCTTCGGTGCCGCAGCAACATATTACTTGCTAGCCCGATTCTTCCCTCAAAAGAGTTACATCATGAACAAGAACGAAAAATGGGGAGAATGGACACAAGACAAGGTCGAGGCATGGGGAGCAGCTAGGAGAAGAGGTGATAGGGACGGTGCAGAGATGTTCGATGAGACTTTGCAGAAAGAGTCGGAAGTCGTCATGGATGCCGACGAGAAGGAAGTAGACTTGGAAGGTGAAGGCGATGATAAACATAAAAGGGACCGGGTGGGAGTTGCCGTCCTCGAGGCTTAGGGGTTTGATAGGGTTTTTATAGAGGTTTCCACTTAAGTTTCAAAGGTCCGATTTGTCATTGCTCGATGCAGTTTAGCATCAGACTCCTGTGGTTGCGCACATTGGTCAGGATATCTCGAAGGGTGGCATGAACCCGTTTGTCGGCGCATTACGGAGACTATCTAGTCGTGGAGCAGATTCAGATAGTGAGTGGAGTGTGTCAGATGTTCCTAAAACCCGACCCAAAGAACATCCCGACCCCAAGATTCCGGCGTCCTGGTCCCACTCGCTGATCACTATCGATACATAATGTCACAACAATATACGCTACAAGAGAACAACCTCAACCAGATACTATTTCTCTAGTCTGTTACGGATGATGGGTAAGGGAATACAGTAAGAGTCTATTAAAAGTCATGCTAAATCGTCCATCCTTGATGGCGGGGTCGTGCTCATCACTATCGACGTCGAAGGTCGGCGCGATGACTGTTTATTGATCATGCGTTGAGCTGCCGAGCGAGAGCTTTCTTGGCTGCAAGTCGTTGCACTATGTTGTCAGCGTTGAGCTATGGACGATAAAAAGGATAGGTAACTCACTGCCGCTCTGCTTTGCTCCAAACTGGGGAAAGGCTCCTGCCTTCTCGTTCGCTTTCTGTGTGATCCCTTCCGCTTCCCTCATTAAATTCCGCTATAGATCAGCCGGGTTACGAATAGGTAGCCATGTTGACGACTTACAGTGTACTGATACATAGCAGACTTGTAGCTTGAAGCAGCATCATCAGATAGTCTCCTGGTCGCTTCCATGTCCGAATCAGAGTCCGTTCGATCAACGGAAGAGGACGCGTCGGATGATGGGACGGACGTCGAAGATTTGACAGTCTTCATCGGTGACACCTCGACCGGAGAGGTGACGGTGGCCGAGCTGAGGTTTTTATCGGTGCTGATCGCTGGTTTGGCAATGTGTGTGACTTCCAATTGCTCAGCCAAGCTCGAAGGATCGACAAGTCCTGCCGGCGGCGATGGCTCCTTTCCTTTGGCAGTCTGGGTATTCGAGACGTCTACCCGTGGCTTCATGCCATTCTTCTCCCTCGTTTGATCCATAACTGTCTTGACTACTGAACGACGTGGAATACAGGCCTGAGTAGACGTCGAGGGGCCGGGTGGAACGTATGGCATTATGTAGATCGTTTGTGGAGTAGAGTAGGATTTGAGTATCGAAAGAAGGTTGCGGGTAGTGAACGGCTAATCTAAAGTTCTGTCTATATATAAGGTCCTCCGGGGCTTAATTGGATTCCTGGTAGAATAAGGTTGGGAATCGATTCGATGCTGACTATGACGTGGTAGATTATGGATGATGTGTGAGTGAGCTTTGACGTCGACGAGCGTCGTTTTGGGGTAGAGTTACGGGGGTGTAGACCTGACCAAAGTAGGTAAAGTAAAGCCTAAAGGAGTCCTTTAAGAAAGATGACAGGAGGTGGAAAAGGATCTCCATACACACACGAGCTCCTGCATTCAATATGGTAAGTTATACCTCTCATTCTCGCTTCCTCTCGCCCCGCAAAATCCGATCGGCTTTGTCCTCAGGACTCAGGGGATACAAGATCATCTTCGGCTCCAAGCCTGCAGCCCCACACAGCAAGATAAGGGTGCAAGTGAAGGAATTGCCGCTTTTCCCTTTATGTCCCTTTTTTGTGCCCCGAACTTTTTCCCATGACGTCAATATTACGTATATCCACCTAATTACGTATCACCACCGTTTGACCGGAATCAAGGCGTAAATCATGCATCAAGCACTAAACCACGCCTACGAAAGATGAACAAGTAGTGTCCGTAACCGGACCACGAGACCTCCCAAATCAG
>Ga0265798_10012847_pt1 | contig 10066 bp, 9 predicted proteins | sample P3T30metagenome_FD_192430 | JGI IMG/M metagenome (GOLD analysis project Ga0265798, IMG submission 192430) | Plant litter microbial communities from East Loma Ridge, Irvine, California - P3 T30 | ecosystem: Environmental > Terrestrial > Plant litter > Unclassified | place: USA: California...
TTAATTTTCACAAGCCGCGTGTTCGACACCGCTTACTTGATCTTATTGCGCAAGCACACCCTGGTGGGGCTTAAACTGAGGTGCCTGCCTAAAGTGGCCGTTCATGGCAGTCGCCATCGGCCTACGTCGCGCGTCCGACAATCAGGGGTAGCTTGCGGCTTGAATCGGTACACAGGCAACGTTTAGACACTTCTAAAAGTTTCGTGGGGAGTAGGCGCAGCCGACCGCACAATCGACCATATCAGCGCTGTGTCGCTGGCGAGTGGACATTTGGACGATTCGGTCGGCAAGTATGGTGAACTTTATCTCCGTGGCCTACCGGAGATAGACCGGACACGAGGACTTCCGCTTCCGGAAACGAAAACGCCGATCTGTATGGATCAGCGTTTCGTGAGATATGTCCTTGGTGGCCCGGGGCGGAATCGAACCACCGACACAAGGATTTTCAATCCTCTGCTCTACCAACTGAGCTACCAGGCCAAGGCGGCGAATTGTAGCACAGACTTATGAGATGTCCATAATTTTGTTCCTGACAGCACCAGAGTGCGCTGCCGGCGCTGCGGCGCGTGCGCCATGCGGTCCGGGTCGCTATAGTCGACATATCGACCCCGAAGGCGCAATGGCGCCAGAAAGCATTCATGACATTGTTTTCCGATTTGCCGGGCGACGAAGGCCTGCCCGGTCCCAGGCGCCGCCTGGCGATGATCGCCCTGACGACGGCGACGGCCATGACGGTACTGGACGGCAGCATGCTGAACGTGGCGCTGCCGCAGATCGCCCGCGCCCTGGATGCGCCCGCCGGCGGCGCGCTGTGGGTGGCCAACGCCTACCTGCTGGCGGTCGCCATGACGCTGGCGATCTTCGCCGCCTTGGCGGACCGGCTCGGCTACCGCCGCCTGTTTGCCGGCGGCCTGGCCGTGTTCACGCTGGCATCGCTGGGCTGCGCACTGTCGTCGTCGCTGGCGATGCTGACGGCGCTGCGCGTGCTGCAGGGGATCGGCGGGGCGGCGTGCCTGAGCATCGGGCCGGCGATCCTGCGCACCATCTTCCCGCACCGCCTGCTGGGGCGCATCCTGGGGCTGAACGCGCTGCTGGTCGCCGCCAGCACGGCCGTCGGCCCCACGCTGGGCGGCGCGCTGCTGTCCTGGCTCGGCTGGCCCTGGCTGTTCGCGATCAACGTGCCGCTGGGCGCCATCGCGCTGGCGCTGGGGCGGGCGGTGCCCGACAACCCGCAGCCGGCAGCCTCGCGTTTCGACAGCGCCGGCGCCGTGCTGTCGGCCGCCGCCATGGGCGCTTTCATCATGGCGGCCGATGCCTGCGCCCACCTGGGGACGGCGGACCAGGCGCACCGGGCATTGCTTGTGTATGGATCGATTGCCGTCGCCGCCGGCTGGGCTTTCGTCTGGCGCCAGCGCCGTGCGGCTGCACCGCTGGTCCCGCTGGACATGTTCGCCTCCAGGCGGTTTTCCATGGCCGCGCTGACGTCGGTGGCGTCGTTCGTCGGCCAGGGCATCACCTTCGTCGCCTTGCCCTTCCTGTTCCAGACCGTGTACGGCGACTCCGCGCTGCACTCGGCGCTGCTGTTCACGCCCTGGCCGATCGGCATCATGCTGGCCGCGCCGCATGCCGGCCGGCTTGCCGACCGCTATCCGGCGGCGATCCTGTCGTCGGTCGGGCTGGCGCTGCTGGCGGCCGGACTGCTGTCGCTGGCGCTGCTGCCGATGGGGGCCCAGGCCTGGGACATCGCCTGGCGCAACCTGCTGTGCGGGATCGGTTTCGGTTTCTTCCAGAGTCCGAATAACCGCGAGATGCTGTCGAACGTGGCACGCGCACGCAGCGGCGCCGCGTCCGGCATCCTGGCCATCATGCGCACCTTCGGCCAGTGCGTCGGTACCGCGGTGGTGGGGATCGTGCTGTCGACCTTCGACCGCGACCTGGGCGGCGGCGCAGCCGGCATGCACGCGATCCGGCTCTGCCTTGCGGTTGCGGCGGCGTCGACCGTCATGGCGCTGTGCATCAGCGTCGGCCGGATCCGCCACGCGCGCGCCTGACGCGCAGCCGCGTCTTCAGCCGCGCGCCTTGGCGCGCTCCGCATGCTGCTGGTCCAGCGCCATGCGCGCTTCCTTGCGGCCCTTGGCTTCTTCGTGGCGGCGCTGCTCGTCCGGCGTGAACGGGCGCAGCGGCGGCACCGGCATCGGCTGCTTGTCGTCGCCGACCGCCACCATCGTGAAGAAGCAGCTGTTCACGTGGCGTACTTCCTGGGTGCGGATATTCTCCGCCAGCACCTTGATGCCGATTTCCATCGAGGTGCGGCCGGTGTAGTTGACGGCCGCCAGGAAGGTGACCAGTTCGCCGACCAGGATCGGCTGGCGGAAGGTGACCTGGTCGACGCTCATGGTGACGACGTAGGTGGCGGCGTAGCGGCTGGCGCAGGCGTAGGCCACCTGGTCCAGCAATTTGAGGATGTGGCCGCCGTGGACGTTGCCGGAAAAGTTCGCGGTGTCCGGCGTCATCAGGACCGTCATCGTGAGTTGGTGGGCGGGCAGGGTCATGGCGGGCTCGTCAAAACGATAATGTGTGGAAAGAAGTTACAGTCTAACGCGTCGTGGCGCCTTGCGGGGCGGCCGGCTGCCGATCCTGCTAGCATGGCGCATGGCTCTTTTACTTGTCCCCGGCTTCATGGCCGACGAAACCCTGTGGAACGACATGACCGCGGCGCTGGCGCGCTTCGGCCCGATCCTGCATGCCGACCTGCGCCACGACACCTCGGTCGAGCCGATGGCGCGCCGTGCGCTGGCAGCGGCGCCGCCGTCCTTCCTGCTGATCGGCTTTTCGATGGGCGGCTACGTCGCGCGCGACATCGCCCGCCTGGCGCCCGAATACGGCAAGCGGGTAGGAGCGCTGGTGCTGGTCGCCACCTCGACCCGGCCCGATACCCCGGCCATGCGCCAGCGCAAGGGCGCGGTCGGGCACGCCGCGCCGTCGGTCGCCTTCAGCGGCTTGAGCCGCATCGCGGTGGCCAGTTCGCTGCATCCGAAGGAACAGCACAACGAGGCGATGATCGAGCGCGTGCGCGCGATGGGCGTGCGCCTGGGCGGTGAGGTATTCCGGCGCCAGTCGGTGCTGGAACGGCCCGGCGACATCGACCGCTTGCATCAGATCCGCTGCCCGACGCTGGTGATCGCGGCGGCCCAGGACCAGTTGCGCAGCCTGGAAGAGGCACAGGAACTCCAGGCCGGCATCCCGGACGCGCGCCTGGCCGTCATCGAAGACAGCGGCCACATGATCCCGATCGAGGCGCCGCAGCGCCTGCTCGAGGCGATCGTGCCCTGGCTGGCGGAGCAAGCCGACCACGCGGACTGACGCGGACGGCGCTCATCGCGCGGACCCGCGTACGGAAGGGCAGGTCGACGGCCCGGCGTGCGGTGCCTGCACCGGCAGGCGCAGGCGGAAGCAGGCACCGTGCGGCTGGCCCGGCTCGTAGCCGATCCGGCCGCCGTGCGCACGCACGATCGCCTGGCTGATCGACAAGCCCATGCCGGTGCTGTTCGGCTTGGTGCTGAACAGGCTGCCGAAGATCCGCTCCCGGTGCTGCCGGGCGATGCCGGGGCCGTTATCGGCGACGCTGATCTCGACTTCCTCGGTACCGACGCGGCGGCTCTGCACGTGGATCCGGCGCGCGGACGGCGCCTGGTCCGCCGATGCGCGCGCGCTGTCCGGACAGTGCCTCGATCGCGTTCACCAGCAGGTTGTTCACGACCTGCTGCAGCTGGACGCGGTCGGCCTGGATGATGCATTCGCCCAGGCCCAGTGCCAGGTCGATCCCGATGCCGTGCCTGCGCAGCGGCCGCTGCAGCAGCCGCAGGGTGTCGGCGATGGTCTGGTCGACGGCGACCTTATCCATCGCGGTGTCCTGACGAGAGGCGAGGCGCTGCACGCTGCGCACGATGTCGGCAGCGTGGCGGCCGGCACGGTGCGCGAGAACCGCCGCGGCGAGCGTGCCGAAGTGGCCGGGCGCCTGCGCCGGGCCGGGCGGCAGCAGCGCCGCCTGCAGCGCCAGGGCACGCTCATGCTGCAGGCGGCCCTGACGCCGGGCCAGCGCGAGCGCGCTTTCTACCAGCTGCAGCGTGGCGCGTTCATGGCCCGCATGCGCGCCATCCTGCCCGAGCGCGATGGCCGCCAGCAACAGCAGCGCCGGCGCGGTCGCGTCGCGCACGCCGTGGCGGCGCGCGCGCCCGGCTTCGGCGGCGATGACCACATACGCATACGCATGGGTGAGGGCAGCGCCGGCGGCGCCGGCGAGCACCCGTTCGAGCGCGTGCTCGTCGGCATGCGCCACGGCCGGCAGGGCCAGCCAGGATGCGGGCGGGAAGTCGCGCAGGCGGACGCACAGGCGCAGGCAGGCCGCCCTAGTGCCGCCGGGCGCATCGTCTGCCGGGCGTCCGGCCGGGTAGGCCGCGCGATGCCTGCCTGCCGGCACGGGTCGGAAATGCGGCACGTCGTGTCGGGCCAGGGTCATGGGCTGCTTTCCTCTACGGTGATGACGCGGCGCAGGATTCGGCGCCGGACGCTGCGCAAATTCGGCGCTTGCGGCGGCATGCTGGCAGCTGCCGTGGCCTGGGCTGTCCTACGATCGTTGTACTGGCGGCCGCTCTGCAACTGGCCTAAGGATACGGGCTCGAGAACGCGGTGCCCGCTACCATTTTCGTACAACTTTTGAGGACAATCATGATCAGCCATATCCCTACCGTGACCCGGCAACATGCACCGGCCGCCCGCCATGGCGCCGTCCGCTGGTGCTGCCTGCTGCTCCTGTGCTCGGCATATCTGCAGGGCGGACTGGACAAGGCCTTCGATTTTCCCGCCGCCGTCGCCGAGATGCGCCATTTCGGCATGGCGCCCGAGCGTCCGTTGGCCCTGCTCACCATCGTCGGCGAGCTGGGCGCGTCCGTGCTGGTGCTGTCCGGCATCCAGCGCTGGGCCGGCGCCCTGTACCTGGGCTTGTTCACGCTGATGGCCAACCTGGTGGCGAACCGGTTCTGGGAGCTGGCGGGTACGGCCCGCACGATGTCGGCAAACGGCTTCTTCGAGCATCTGGGACTGGGCGGCGCCTTTTTGCTGGTGGCATGGCTCGACCTGCAAGAGCGCCGCCAGGTCTAGCTATACCAATGGATATGCAGCCGGCGGCGCCGGAATCGGCGACACTGGCGCATCGACGCGCAGCGCACCAGGCGGAGGCAGGGATGAGCGAGCAAAACCACGGGCGGCTGCAGGGCATCGCACTGGGCTTCCTGGCGGGGTATGTGGACACGCTGGGCTTCCTGGCGCTGTTCGGCTTGTTTACCGCGCACGTCACCGGCAACTTCATCCTGATCGGCGCCTCGCTTGCCGATCCCGCGCGCGAAGGCGTGCTGCTGAAGCTGCTGGCCTTTCCGGCCTTTATCGCCGGCGTGGCACTGGCGCGCATCCTGGTCGTGGCAATCGAGAAACGCGGCGCGTCCGCGCTGGGGCCGGCACTGCTGCTGCAACTGGTGCTGCTGCTGGGGTTCATGGCATGCGGCCTGGCAGCCACGCCGCTGGGCAGCGAGCCGGGACCGCTGGCCACGGCTGCCGGCCTGCTGGGCGCGGCCGCCATGGGCGCCCACGGCGCCACCAGCCGCCTGCTGCTGGGCCACCTGGCGCCGACCTCGATGATGACAGGGAACGTCACCCAGATCGTGATCGACCTGGTCGACGCCGCCCGCGGCGCCGACGACCCCGGCCTGAAGGCGCGCTGCGGCAAGTTCATCTGGCCGCTGGCCGCCTTCGCTGCCGGCTGCGTGGCGGCGGCTTTCGGTTTTCAGCGGTTCGGCTTTGCCGCGCTGGCGGTCCCGGCCTTGATTCTGCTCGGCCTGCTGGTGGCGGAAGCCCCGGCACCGGCCGGGCGGAAGCAGGCCAATCCGTCCTAGGCCTGCGAGACGACATCACGAGCAATCCGAAACGTGCATGATCCAGCCGGCGTGTGCCGGTCGCCCGGCAGCAGGTGCTGCCGGGATGCCACGCGACTGTGCCCGCCGCGCTACGTATAATGGCGTGACGGCCATCGTGCGCCTACGGCATGGGCGTGGATGACGCCTGCACCATGGTGCAAGGTGCCGCCGCGTGCCGCCCAGGGCGGCGCACAAAGAGAGGGGGCGCGGGCGACAAGCCGTCCGCGGCCCGGGCAGGACCATGCCAAGGCAAAGGAGCGGCGCAGGATGAGTGGGGCAGGCGAGGAGGTGGCGGTGGCGCGGATCTGCGCGGTCGACGACGTGGCGGCGCGGCAGCCATGATGCCGGCGGTCTTCGTCGTCGACGACGACGACGCAGTGCGCGCGTCGGTCCTGAACCTGCTGGCGGCCGAGGGCTACGATGCGCGCGGCTTCGCCGCCGCCGGCCCCTTCTTCGACGTCTTCGACGCCTTTGCCGGCACGGATGGCCTCGGCACGGCATCCTGCCTGGTGTGCGACATGCACATGCCCGGCCCGGACGGGCTGGAAGTGGCGGCCGGCCTGGCGCGCCGGGGTACCGGTATGCCGATCATCTTCATGACCGGCTTCGGCTCGATCCCGATGTCTGTGCAAGCCATGAAGGCCGGTGCCATGGAATTTCTCACCAAGCCGGTGGCGCCGGAAGCGCTGCTGGCGGCCGTGCGCGATGCGCTGGCCGCGGACCAGGCCGGGCTGGCGGCGCGGCGTGAACTGGCCGACCTGCGGCAGCGTCACGCCAGCCTGACGCCGCGCGAGCGCGAGACCATGGAACTGGTGATCGGCGGCCTGCTCAACAAGCAGGTGGCCGATGCGCTGGGCGTCAGCGAGATCATGGCCAAGACGCACAAGCGCAAGGTGATGGAAAAGATGGGCGCACGCTCGCTGCCCGACCTGGTGCGCGCCGCCGAGCGGCTGCACATCACCCGCACGCGCAGCCGCTAGCGCATGCCGGTCAAAAACTGTGGCGGATGCCGAGCGCGGCGCCGCTCAGGTGCGCGCCGGGGGACGCATCCAGGCCGTTGATCGCGAAGTCGTAGGCGCCGCGGCCGTCGTTGCGCAGGCGCGTATAAAAAGCGAAGAGGGCAGTGCGTTTCGACAGCGTGTAGTCGTAGCCCAGGGTGGCATGGGTGGCGCCGGTGTCCGGCCCGGCCTGGATGAAGCCCAGCCGCGTGCCTGCGCTGCCCTTGCCGTCGCCGGCCCTTGCCAGGCCGAAGCGGATGCCGTGCACGCCGAACTGGCGGGTCAGCGCCAGGTAGTATGCAACGCGCAGCAGATCCCCGCGCGCGGTCGCGTAGCGCAATTTCTCGGCAACCGCGGCCACGCGTACCTGTCCCAGCTGCGGGCCGAACTGCCAGGCCAGCGCCACCTTGCTGCCGTGGTCGTCCAGGCCAGGGCCCTGGTAGTCGTGGTGGCGCTCGTGGGCCAGCGCGGCGTAGAGCGGGCCGTGCTCGAGCACCAGCGCGGCCGCATCCAGCGACGGTCTGGCGCCGCTGGGCGGCGTTTCTTCGTTGAAACCGTGTGCCAGGCGCAGCGTCATGCCTTGCCAGGCCGGTGTCCAGTAGTGCAGGCTGTTCTGCTGGCGGCGGTCGAACGAGGTGGTGTCGCTGACGTTGCTGGCGCTGGGCGCCGAGCCGTTGCCCATGATGCTCATGTAGCCGGCGGTGGTCGGGTAGAACGGGTCGAGGCCGGACGTGGCCGTGTTGTAGGGCGTCGGCCAGTTTCCCCCGAACAGGCTGCCCCAGCGGCCCTGCAGGCCGATGCGGGTATCGCGCGCCGCGATCGCCCCGGCGCCGGTATCGGGCGCCAGCGTGCCCTCGACCTGGAACACCAGCTTCAGCCCGCCGCCGAGGTCTTCGCTGCCGCGCAAACCCAGCACCGAGCGGTAGTTCGACAGGCGCTGCACGGCTTGGCCCTGGCGCGCGCCGTCGCCGTGCATGGCTTCGAGGCCGATGTTGAGGCGCCCGTAGACCTGGACTGCGCCGTCCTGGGCGAAGGCATGGTGCGAGAGCAGTGCCAGGACTGCGGCTGTCAAACGTGTGAGTGTCATGGTGGCGATGGCTGGCTATGAATGGGATCCTTGTCCGGCATGCTAGGCGCTTGCACCGCGCCGGCCCCCTGCAAAATGGCCGGGCCACACGGATTTTGTGTTGCATGGCACAATCCAGCCTGCTGAGCAATTTCTGGCTGGTTGACGTGAGAATCGATTCGTATGCGCGGCGCATCGCCGCCGCCCTTCTGGTGGTGTGTCATCTCCACAATGGCGCCCTTGCTGCCACGCCCGCTGCGCTGCTGTCGGACTATACCCATGACGCATGGGGCGGCCTGCAGGGGGCGCCGGTCGATGTCCTGAAATTCGCGCAGAGCCGCGACGGCTGGCTGTGGATCGCCACCGCGACCGGCCTGTACCGCTACGACGGCGTGCAGTTCGAGCGCACCGACAGCGTCTACGGCCACCCGCTGTATTCCAGCGACGTGCTGGGCCTGATGGCAGCCAAGGATGGCGCGCTGTGGGTCGGCTACCGCTTCGGCGGCGTCACCGTGCTGCGTCCCGGCGGCGCCCGCACTTATATGGAGGCCGACGGGCTGCCGGGCGGTGCCATCTTCCACATCGAGGCCGCGCCCGACGGCACGGTCTGGGTGGCGGCGCGCGACGGCATCGCCAGCCTGGCGCCGGGCGCCGGCCGCTTCGTGCGCCATGAAGGCACGCTCGGCCTGCCCGCCAACCGCTTTTTCCAGATCCTGTTCGGGCGCGACGGCACCCAGTGGATCGCCGGCATGGACGGGGTGTTCTTCCGCCGGCCCGGCGCGCGCGCGTTTTCGCATGCCTGGCCGCGGATGACGCTGATGGCGATGGCGGAAAGCCCGGACGGCACCTTGTGGGCATCGGACGACCGCAACCGCTACTACCGGGTAAGTACCACGCCGCCCCCGGGCAAGGCGCCGCCGGCGCCGCTGCTGAACGGTAGCGGCATGTGGTTCGACCGCGACGGCGTCATGTGGCTGGCGCAGGCCGATGCCATCGAACGCAAGCTGGACCTGCGTCCGGCGCGCGTGCCGGCGCAGCGCCTGACGCAAGCAAGCGGCTTGAGCGGCGCGCTGCCGCAGAGCTTCTTCCAGGACCGCGAAGGGAATATCTGGATCGGTACCTCGGCCGGCCTCGACCGGCTGCGGCGCAACCGGCTGGCACTGCTGCCGGCCAAGGTCGAATTCGACCACCCCGGCATGGTGCGCGCGCCGGATGGCGGCGTCTGGGTCGGCGATGGCATCAACCACGTCCGCCGGGCCAGTGCGGCCGGCCTGCACGACACGGTGCTCAAGAGCGGCTTCGAGACCAGCCACTGGACACCCGGCGGCGTGCTCTGGATCGGCGACGGGCGCGGCCTGTGGCGGCGGGCGCCGGACGGCACGGTGGCGCTGGTTGCGCCGCCGGACAACTTGCGCGGTTTCGATCCGCAGGCGATCCAGCAGGATCGCCATGGCCGGCTGTGGGTCTCGTTTTCCGGCCGCGGGCTGTTCCGCCTCGAGCGCGGACAATGGACGCGCGACGGCGGCCTGCAGGGCTTCGCGGCGCCGCAAGCCACCACGATGGCGATGGACGCGCAGGGCAATGTCTGGATGGGCCATGCGCGCAACCACATCAGCGTGGTGGGCACGGCGGCCGGACAGGATACCGTGCGCCGGCTCGACGCCGCCGCCGGACTGCAGCTCGGCACGGTGCTGACCCTGGCGCCCGACGGCCAGGACATGTGGGCCGGCGGCGAACGCGGCACCATGCTGTACCGCGGCGGGCGCTTTGCCGCGTTGCGCGGCGCGGGCGGCGAAAGCTTCCGCGGCGTGTCCGGCATCGTGCGCCTGCCGGACGGCGACCTGTGGCTGCACGGCGCCGACGGCATCTACCATATCGCTGGCGCCGCCCTGGCGGACTGGCTGCGCGATGCGGCATCTGCGCCGGCGCGCGAGGTGGCCTTCGAACGCTTCGATGCGCTCGACGGCCTGCGCGGCCATGCGCCCCAGACCCGGCCGACGCCGTCGCTGCTGCGGACCGCGGACGGCATGCTG
>Ga0265798_10012850_pt1 | contig 10065 bp, 9 predicted proteins | sample P3T30metagenome_FD_192430 | JGI IMG/M metagenome (GOLD analysis project Ga0265798, IMG submission 192430) | Plant litter microbial communities from East Loma Ridge, Irvine, California - P3 T30 | ecosystem: Environmental > Terrestrial > Plant litter > Unclassified | place: USA: California...
CATGTGTGGTGGACGAAGTGAAGAATGCGACCGGGCTAGGTGCTGAGTGAGATGCGATATGAAATGCCAATGTTGGGCCGAGAGTAAGGAGCGGTGTAGGTAGGAGCGGCAGGTAGGGGGCGACTGCCCGGACCGGTGCCGGGAGTACTGATACGTATTGTAATTTAGAAAGGACCGGTTTCGGCAGGAGGGGTATGTACGGGACCAGCGGCTTGAGCGCTGACATGAGCAAGTCCTTCATGACCACTGTTGCTGTTGATGTCGGATTATGGATAATCGAGAATCTATAGGTGAAGAGGTCTCGACAAATGTATCGCCGGTGTTGAAAGTGATCGATGACGTCCCAGGAGCCCCGTATTACGTAACAGCACGGGAGGCTGAAATGAGTAAAGTGAAGCGATGCATCTTTGTGTAGAGTACACTTTACGCACCACTCTTGTTCCCGACAAGTAAGTCACTCGACAAGATGTCACATCCGGCTCGCGTATCATTGCGTGCGCCGCCGCATTTGCCTTTCATTCAAGGATTTCCGGGAATTCCAGGCGGTCCATCAAGAAGACCACCGGGAGTGCATGGTACGGTAGAAATCCGGGTCGGTGCGGTACCTATTAAAGCTAAATGGGTTCGGGTGGAGATAAGGAAACACGAAACGATACCTCCTGGATTTAAGACTTCTTCATCGGAAGATAGGACGACCTGGGAACATGTCGGGGAGATTCAAACGTTATGGACGCCTTCGAACAATACCAAAGAATTCGATATACTGGAGACTGCCGACTTCAAGTTCTTTTTACCGCTTCCCGAAAACATCCCGCCTACTGTGATGATGATGAAGGAATCTGGAATTAGATATGAGCTGGTAGCCGCTGTCTGCTACAAGCAAAAGGGAGGAATGTTCAAGAAGGATGCATCCAGTGTAAACAAGGCAACCGAGGACCTAAGGATAACGAAACATGAACTCAACTCTGCTTGGCCATTATACAACCAACCGGACACTTTCAATGCGACGGGAGCGAAAGGATCTCTCGAAATGATTGTACAGCGCCCATACTCTGCTTTCGGCCCGAATGATCGTATACTTCTCACGGCCGTCTTGAAGTCTTCTCAACCCAAACCTTTCCGAGTCAAGGGATTCGAATGTACATTGCTCGAAGTTGTCACAATTACTCAAGTCTCTTCATCGCAAGATAAACGCAAATCGAAGAAAGTAACACCGCCCACAACGAAATCAAGGACGGTAGCTACCGCTAGATATCCAATCGATGAGACGTTAGGGAGAGGAGGAGAGAAGTCGGCAAGGATAGATATACCAATGGCGCCTGATAAGCTATTGGTCACAGTCAGGAATGGCCGGTCGATTGAGGTGGGGTACGAGCTCGAAGTCAAGGCTGTATGCGAGGGTATTCCGGAAGTCGTAGTCAAGGGGATCAAGTATGTAGTGGGGCCATTCAGCAGGGCACATTCGCAGCAAGCAGTCAGGTTAGTCCATCTCGGGGTCGCAGGATCTGTTTATACACGAGCTGATAGTCAGGGATATTGGCCATTTCCCTCCGCTATGTCCTGGTCCATCAGCTCCGCACTCGTCTAATCCACCTTCAACCCGCCCAGATTCACCTACAAATACTACCCCCCGCCAATCACCTCCTATGCAGGCACCACGCACATTCACACCTAGCAATCCTGTGACTCGCGAGCTTGGTCAGCCTGATTTCCCACCTGGATTCTCTGGTCATCCTCTTTCTCGTCCGCCAGTGCAGGGCTTCGAGCCGAAACCAGAAGACAATCGCCGAAAGTCGTCTTCGACCATCACCACGACCACCACCACGCATGAATTTGGTGGGCCAATGGCTATGGCCATGACTAGCTCCAATTCGAGATCATACAATAGTATGCCCGTCGGTAGAAACTCTATGCCGGTGCCTACTCCTCATCATAATCAGAATGGACGTGTCGTTCGAACGCCGTCGTACGGATCGTCGACTATGGACAGGCCTCTATCGCCCCAGCTGGAGTCGCCAAGTGGTCAGTATAATCCGCAAATGCAAGCTATTGATGCGTGTGATGGGAGGAACAAGAGGTATTCTACCATGACCACCGGGACGTTTGGTATGAGGGACAGGGATCAGCTAGAGTCGCTTGCAGAATACGAACATGTAAGTTTGCTTTGTCTTATCTTTCGCTTTCCAACTAATATGCAGCCCAACTCCTCCATCCCTGCGTCCGATGGCACCCGAACACCTCCTCGACAACCAAATACAGCCGACTCCCGAACCCCACCTTCATCTTGGCTTCCTGCCGAAGCGGAAAAACAACGCTTGTACAATGAAGCAAGAGCTCGCGCTGCCAACACTCAGTCTCAAACAGGCGCCTCAATGCAAGATATCGGAATGGATGCACCACCAGATTACGATACACCATCCCGACATACTCAATTATCCTCCGGCACTTCGTCTCCCGTCATTCCTGCTCTTGTCTTGACTGCTGCGGAAGAGGAGGAACAGCAAAGGAAGAGGTACGAGGCAGCTACCGATACTGGAGGATCTGGTTCAGGATCCTCATCTGCACCTCCTCCCCCGTCCGCGGGAGAAGGCGGCCGACAACCCAGCTACCTGTCTGCAGCGGAGGAAAAGGAGATTCACAGGAAAAGATACAATGATGCCGTTTCGAGGACTGGCGCCGGTGCTTCGATCGAGAGGACCGAAACGCCAAGTGGTGGTTTGCCTTGGGCTACTTTGTCGGCCGCTGAAGAAAAGGAATTGCAGAGGAAGAGATATGAAGAAGCTGCCGGAAGAGTCGGAGGTGGCGACGGTGGACACGGTTCCGTCTCTTCTCGAGCCGTTTCGCCCTCGCCGCTCATCAATGGCTCACCTATCCCTACCTCATCCGAGAGCCCAGTACCATACGACGCCATTTACGGCAATCAATTTGCCAAAGGTCGAGCTACAGGTCCAACACAATTTGTTGATGGAGAAGCAATGAATCGCTACACCGATAAATCATCGAATCGTATAGTCTCGAACCCCACTTCTTCGACTACCTCGCCCCTTGTTCTTCATGCGAGGCAACGACCCACATCAATGCAAGTCGGATCCGCGCCGCTGAATGGTAGTCAAGCCCGAGGCGAACGGTCTATTCAACAACCGACTACTAAGGCTCAGGAGGTCTCACCGCTTCCCGCTGGTAGTTCTAGCTCAAGTCGACAATTGCCTGCAGGTGGAGCTGAATTGCCAATCGATGAAAAAGCACAGATGAAACGATATTACGAAGCTCTTGATAAAGTCAATAATGCTCAATCTGGTTCATCGTCGAATCCTGCTTCATACGATCAGCCGCCACCTGAACCTGAGGCCACACCCGCTCCTAAAGCTTCTGCATACATGTCTGCAGCGGAAGAAAAGGAGCAAATGAAGAAACGATTCGAAGAAGCTACTTCGAAAGTCAATCAAGCTCAATCTCCGCGAATGAACGGATCTGGATCTGGATCTGGGTCTGGATCTGGATCTGGATCTGGCTCCGGTACCATGGCAAGGGCGCCACCCACAGCGGCTAGCTATCCCTCGGCTGAAGAAGAAAAGGATCAAATGAGAAAGAGGTATGAAGCTGCAACAGCTGCTGTGGGTGGATCACCGATCATACCAAATGGCAATGGGTCTGTTGGTGGTCATTCGAAGCATGGTTCTGCATCATCGATCCCGTCGAAACAATACATGTCGGCGGCAGAGGAGAAGGAACAAATGCGAAAGAGGTTTGAAGATGCCACTGCTGCCGTGAACCGTCAATCAAGTCAACCGCCTGCCGCTCCTGCTCGATCTGGAGCCACTGGAAGTGGAAGTGGCAGTGGCAGTGGGAGCGCACAAGCACCGGCGAGCTACATGTCTGCAGCGGAGGAGAAAGAGCAAATGCGAAAACGATTTGAAGATGCTACAGCGGCTGTGAATCGTCAATCAAGCCAACCAAGCTCTCCTCGGATCAATGGTAGTGGTAGTGGAAGTGGAAGCGGAGGCTCATCGCAAGCGCCTGCAGGATTCATGTCGGCTGCAGAGGAGAAGGGACAAATGCGCAAACGATTCGAATCGGCCCAAGCTGCCGTTGGATCCAACAACCCACCTCCCCAGAGAGCACCACAAACAACGCGCACGCTCTCGACACCAATCGATCCGGATGCACCTCCGCCACCATTGCCTACTCGACCACCTGTCGAGTATATTACACTACTGAGTCCTGTCAATGAGAGTGAGAGGGATAGGCCACCTTGGAGTAGGAATGAGAGTTTCGGCGCGATTGGACAAGGAGAGGGAAGTGGGGGGAAGTGAAATGTTGTGGAATATTGTTGTATATAATCCATTCGATACTATAGTATAGCTTGCCACTGGTACTCTTGATGATAATGCCTTTTATGTCGTGCTCATGAGCATATGCTCTGGTCAATTACGCCTAAGGGAGAATGATACAAGTACATTGATTGTATTACTTTTTGTGTACTCTGCCAACAATGCTAATTGATTTTACTTTTCCCATCGATGTTTCCCATGCTGAAACCCCAAAATGTCCACATCGTACAATGCTTTCCTTTTTCTTCATGATTATCCAGCCCATATACCATACCTACCCCTCGACCTCATCCATCGCAGTGACCAACCTAGACATGGCTTGGAACATCAACCCAGCCCTCTGAGTCTCAGAACTACTGGCGTTCTGACCCCCATTCTCATTTCCAGCATTTGCCATTGCAGTCTGAGTGATCACTTCCTGTGCTTTCCTTTCGAAAGCAGCAAAGATCTCTCGGACGGACGCTCGCCATGAATCCCAAATGACTCCAACGATGTGTTGCTCAATGGCTTGGGATACACCTGTCCCTGCTAGTCTTGCGCCGTGGATCTGGATCTGCGCAGTCTGTCCAGAAGCTGGCTCGACCGGTGGGAATGGGAAAGTAAGGATTGTCGTCGTTCGAGAGAGGAGGGCGAGTTGGGGTAGGGTTTGATGAGGTGACGCTGAACAATTGGGGCATGATGTGACCGAGTTGAATAATCGGAGTGATCGTGCCAAGGGAGAAAAGACGGATAAGGTGAGGGGAGTATTGGCTCCTGCTTTTGGTTCGAGTGGTTGTGAGGCGAGGAGAGATAGGACATGCGGTATGACGGATGAGTGATTGCATGATGAAGTTGCAGAAAAGTTGCCGAGGCCGCTCAAATTGTTTTCGCCATCGTTTCCATCTTCACCTGGGATCGATAGGTCTAGTAGAGCAAGGTGAGGATCGGTGTCATCTTGGCCATTGGCATCGTTATCGTTGTGTTCGTTGTTTCCGTCGCCATGGGCTTGACCACCGCCACTTGACTCGTGGAGCGAGAAGATGGCTTCTCGTAATGCGGATGTGGTGTGTTGATCCATATCGCCTGCGGGGAAATCTTCGGGATTGAACGTCATATGGTTGTCATTTTGCTGCTGAGGGTTGTACGGGAGATTGTGGACAAACGTCGACAGAGGTAGATCTGCTAGGTAGCCATCGATAGCGATTGCTTCCAACTGATTGTTAGCCAATTCATAATTCTGACTCGCAATTCAGCTCACCATCTGATCGTCCGTCATGCTCATCAACTCTTCTCCCTCCTCCTCTGCTGCTAATCCCATGTCAACTGCCATACCCATCGCACGCTGCATATCGATCCCGTCGCCAAAGGCTGAATCCCTCTGAGACAACTTTCTCTTTTTCGCCATTTGTTGTTGTTGTAATGACGATATTTGAGGTTGAGAGTTGAGAGCAGACATGACTTGAGATCTGGGTTGATCGTGCGTAACGGATGACCCTCGCTGTTCCTTGGGGACAGTACGTCGGCGCTGTCGAGGAGCGTAGAAACAATGCCATCCGCCAGCTGCACATCGGGTACATGTTGGTCTATCTCCGGAGCATTTCTGAATGTCAGGTCTGGATAGATAACGATGCGTCGTCGACTTACCTGCTTGGCTGCGTGACATAGATCACATGCTGCATGCATAAGCTTTATCCGTTATTGGATGCATAGTGACTTACCTTTCCTTATTGTAGGCGGCCTTCTAAAATCACTGCCCATATCCAGATCGACATCATGGCCTGGTGTCCCCATGCCCAGATCCAAGTTGAGATCATCATTCACATCGTCTGGGATATCCAGCTGAACATCCAGATCATGATGTTGATCTTCCTCATGATGATGCTGGTGCTGATGATGATCTACATGCACCTCCTCGATCTTGTTTGGATCTAATTGATGATGTGAGAAATCGGGTTGCTGCAATGGATGATGAAATTGAGGTGCATCAAGTGCAGCAGCCGCCGCTGCTGCTAGATCGTTTGTATCTTGGTTGTCCATGACCCACTGGCAACTGGACGTGGTGAGTGGAGGTCGTTGGGTGGGGAGGAGGAGGGATAAGGCGGGAATATGAGTAGTGGCAGTGATAATGGAAGGAGGAAGGGTGATGGAGGAGCCACTTCCCGGCGTTACGGTACAAACAACCCTCTCTCCTCTTGAGCAGAAGTTACTCGCTTTTCCCGCTACCCCCGCACATGTGGCATGCATCAAAAGGCAAGAAGGAGGTGTTTCAAGGTCAAGGGATGTTTCACTTACTGGGTTTTGAACGGATTGATGAGGTCGAAACGGGTAGTGTCGCTGTACTGATGAGGTGGAGTAGTGTGAGGATGTAGTCGTTGTTGACTCCTCTACGTTACCTTGTGGCTGCTTTACACCATCACTATTTTGCCACCACCATATAATGGGAATTACCCCTTTGAGCGCACCTGTCGCGTTGTCGGTGATATAAACCACACGGCGGTATCACTGTCTTGTGGCACCTCGAACGTGCCTGCTTAGTCAGCTGCTGTCCGTCATCCCATCAGATAAGTGTAGAGTTAGAGGTGCATAAGGTCGTATACAGACTTACATAGTACAACTACGTTTCATCGGCTTTGCTTTAGTCATTCCGATATACTCGCCAACACATCATGTCTGATCCCACCCCGATGCCACCACCGGTGGTCGCATTCAAGAAAGCCCCGCGTCGCCCCAATCAATCCCGAAAACGATCCGCATCACCCGTATCAGAAGATCCAGGACCATCGACATCAACATCATCTACCGTCGTCCGACCTACTAAGAAGTCAATCCTCAACCCTCTTGTCCAAGGAACAAAGCGTCGCCGCGACCCGAATGAGCTACAGGATGATGAGGCTGCTGGATATGATGATTTTGATTACAAAGCAGACGAGGGGTTGACTCAGAAGGGGGATATATTCGCTACGAGAAGTACGGACTATGATCTCGAGACTGCAGAAGGTGGGCGTCCAGCTGCAAAAATCAAGTTGAATGAGGTGAGTACAGGACAAACTCGTGTAATTGAGCTAATGGGTCAGGACGGAGAGATTGACGATGGAATGTATAGAGGAGCGGCAAATTATCATCAACATTTGACAAAACGTACCGATGTCATGGACAAGAAGATGACTCATGGGCCAATACGAGCCACTGCCAATGTCCGAACAATCACCGTCATGGATTACCAACCGGATGTATGTAAAGATTACAAGGAAACGGGTTTCTGTGGATATGGAGATAGCTGTAAATTCTTGCACGACAGAGGGGATTATCTGGCTGGATGGCAGATGGATAAAGTTGATCCCAACTCTGGACAACCGGTGGTTGATGAAGAGGATGAGGAGGAGGAAGTGCCGTTTGCATGTCTACTGTGCAGGCAACCATTCACGGATCCAATCATTACGAAGTGTGGTCATTACTTCTGTATGCAGTGAGTCTGTCGTTCCTTGATACCATGACTTAGCTAACGTCAGATGTGCGATCAAGCGATTCATCAAGTCTCCGAAATGCTATGCTTGCGGAGCAGCAACTTCCGGGATCTTCAACAAGGCAGAAAAAATCATAGGGAAGATTGAAGCTAGAAATCAAAAGAAGAGAGAAGCAAAAGGGATCGTAGACCAGGACGAAGACGATGACGGAGGAATCGAGATTGGCGGTGCACCAAGCGATGGGGAGGATGAGGAGGAAACCAGCAGTCAGCACAGTAACTAGTCAGCATCTCACTGTAGAACATAAACCATGTCTGTAGCATAACGATTTCGGCGGAGTTGCGCCGGCTGTGCCTGTATCAAGATGATTGAAAGATGAGCACGTCTAGCTCCGTACCATCATGTCATAATGCTGCTTTCCTGTGGCTCCAATTCGTTCTCACACCTAGCTCTAGGTCATAATGAAGATGTCTCGACTTTGACGGCGACCCTTCCCACAGCTCCTGGAGAGATACTGGACTTGGTCTCGGTATCAGCACATACACTTCTCCTCGTCCGAGATAACGGACGTAATGCCCTCTATGGTGTCGGTACAAATACATTCGGACAACTCGGTAGGCAGTGTGCACTGAGGGATGAGGAGGATAAACAGGTTCTGAAGGAATGGAGGAGATTGGATCTGATTGGAGAACTAGATGAAGCGGTGGAAGGCGATTGGGAACCTATTAAGATTGGTGCGACGTGGACGACTAGTTTTGTGGTATACCGTCGTCTTTCTTCTGATCAATCAAGCGACGATTTGAGTACAAAAGATATGGTGATAGCATGTGGAAGTAATGATTTCAATGAACTTGGGTATACGGACCCGACAACCTCGAGGACAGCACCGGTGACTAGTGCTTCTCCACCTCGGCAAGTCGAAATAGGTCTACCACCGGGTGAGAAGGTGGAACATCTAGCATGTGGGCAAAGGCATATAATGCTTGTGGTCTCGGACAACGGAGGTAGGCAGAAGGTAGTAGGCTGGGGAGCTGGACGAAGGGGTGAACTCGACATGTCGACGATGGGCGGGGTGATGGAAAGCAGTAGTAGGAAAGGAAAAGGCAAGGGAGTTGCTCGACCAACGACTTATCCACCCACGACACTTGATCTACCTCTTGATGAAGGGGAATTTATAATCGATATATCACTTGGCGCATCACATTCGCTTGTCCTCACATCAAACCGCAAAGTCCTCGCTTGGGGATCCAATCAAAAAGGACAAATCACTTCCACATCGCAATTGACCGACATCAAGAGTATATCAGCCTCATGGGGTGGATCATATTTCACCACTTCCACTAATGAGATATTATCGCAAGGATCAAATATCTACTCTCAACTCCTCCACATAAGCGATGGTCGCGCACCTATAAATCTTCCCGACGGTTGGAAAGTGGAGAAAGTGGTAGCTGGATCAGAACACCTCTTGTGTTTATTGGAGAGGAATGGAGAGATGGGATTATGGGTAGGAGGATGGAATGAACATGGGAATCTTGGTCTCGGTGATTTAACGGATCGTGCCGAATTGACGAGGCTCCAAGTAGATGGGAGTATCAAAGGGATATGGGGAGGATGCGCTTCCACCTGGGTATCGGTCGAGTGAGGCACAGGTGTCCACATGCTTGCATGAATAGCATAAGCCGCCGCAGATTGAACGACAAAAGAGTCTGAGGTGACGGTGTGTGTGTGTGCTTGCAACCAAAGGACCTCTTCGCCGTACAAAAAGCAAGTAAGTGCAAATATCTCTTACCTCTTTGTACGAACATGTTTGACGTTCAATAGGACCCACCATTCTCATCCCGTCATGGCATGTCATGTAATAATCATGCATACAGTCATGTACATCACTTCCTTCGTTCTTCTTCCTACTCTACTCTCCACCATCTCCAAATTCACTAATTACTACTTCACACAGAACACGAGGATCACACGATTGACGATTTTTGGTTCTTTCCTTCGTAAACCTCTTCTCGCCGCTCATCGATCTGATTTTCCTCTCTAACACCCTCAGCATAGTCGCAGGAATCGGCGAAAGAAATACGAAAACGGATACGGACACGGACACGGACGCAGGCCGACGCCATACCACGAACCAGATCAGATCTCTGCACAGTCACGCACAGTACACTCAGTGAGCCTATTCGTATTTTCAGCAATCACCCACTCACTAATGCTCTTTAGACCCCGACCTAGTCTCCAAAAGCCACCATGAACCATCGTCAACCACCCCCATCACCTCATCAATATAA
>Ga0265798_10012852_pt1 | contig 10064 bp, 9 predicted proteins | sample P3T30metagenome_FD_192430 | JGI IMG/M metagenome (GOLD analysis project Ga0265798, IMG submission 192430) | Plant litter microbial communities from East Loma Ridge, Irvine, California - P3 T30 | ecosystem: Environmental > Terrestrial > Plant litter > Unclassified | place: USA: California...
GACGATGTTCACGAGACGGTCGGGCACGACGATCACTTTCCGGGGCGGCTTGCCCTCGAGCAGGCGGACGATCTTTTCGGAGGCGAGCGCGGCGGCTTCGACCTCGTCCTTCGGCGCGCCCTTGGGGAAGACGAGCGTGTCGCGGAGCTTGCCGTTGACCTGCACCGCAATGGTCACCTCGTCGTCGACCAGCATCGCCGGATCGACGATCGGCCAGGCGGCGTCGGCGATCAGGCCGTCATTGCCCGCAGTCGCCCAGGCTTCTTCGGCGACGTGCGGAACCATCGGGCTGACGAGCAGCAGCAGCGTGCGGATCGCCTGTTCGCGGTCTGCGGAGGGCGCCGCCTTCTCGATCGCGCTGCATAGGGAATAGAGTCGTGCGACCGCCTTGTTGAACTGCAAGGCGTTGATATCGCTCTCGATACCGACGGTCGTGCGGTGGCAGAGTTTGCGCAAGGCGATGTCGTCGCCCTCGGCCTTGGCTGCGTCGTCGGACTCGATCAGGCGCCAGAGACGCTGGACGAACCGCCACGCGCCTTCGATGCCGGACTCGCTCCAAGGTAGATCGCGTTCGGGCGGCGAGTCGGAGAGCACGAACCAGCGCACCGCGTCGGCGCCATACTGGTCGACGATCGGCTCGGGATCGACGGTGTTCTTCTTCGACTTCGACATCTTCGTCACACGACCGACCGTGACGGGGCCTCCGGTCGCGATCTCGATATACCCCGCATCGGTCTTGCGGACTTCGTCGGGAGACAGCCACTTCGTCTTCACCGGCGCGTCGCTCGAATCGTCGTCGTCGGTGTCGGTCTCCGGCTGCGCGTCGCCGGCGTCGCCTCGGCTATACGTCTCGTGCGTGACCATACCTTGGGTGAACAGCCCGGCGAACGGCTCGGCGATGTCGAGCATGCCAATGTGCTTCAGCGCGCGCGTCCAGAACCGCGCGTAGAGCAGATGCAGGATCGCGTGCTCGACGCCGCCGATATACTGGTTGACCGGCAGCCACTTCTCCGCGCCCGTCCGGTCGAACGGTTTCGCGTCCGGCTGGCTGGCGAAGCGGATGAAATACCACGACGAATCGACGAACGTGTCGAGCGTATCGGTCTCGCGCCGCGCGTTCGCACCGCAGGACGGGCAGGGGACGTGCTTCCAGGTCGGATGGCGATCGAGCGGGTTGCCGGGGATGTCGAAGCTGACGTCCTCGGGCAGCACGATCGGCAGCTGGTCCTTGGGCACCGGCACTGCGCCGCATGCGTCGCAGTGGATGATCGGGATCGGTGTGCCCCAGTAACGCTGGCGGCTGACGCCCCAGTCGCGCAGGCGGAACACGGTCGTGCCCTTGCCCCAGCCTTCGCCCTCGGCGCGTTCGATCACGACGCGCTTGGCGTCCTCAATGTCGAGCCCATCGAGGAAGTGCGAGTTCACGATAGTGCCGGCGCCGGTCCAGGCGGTGTCGCCGACGAACACGGGGGCTTCGTCATCGCCTTCGCTGACGACGCGCTTGACGGGTAGGTCGTATTTGCGCGCGAAATCGAGATCGCGCTGGTCATGCGCGGGGACGCCGAACACAGCGCCGGTGCCGTATTCCATCAGCACGAAGTTCGCGATGTAGACGGGGAGGTGCCACGTCTTGTCGAGCGGATGCACCGCGCGGATGCCGGTGTCGAAGCCGAGCTTTTCCTGTGTATCGAGTTCGGCCGCGGTGGTGCCGCCACGCTTGCAGAGTTCGATGAAGGCTGCGGCGTCGGGGTTCGTCTCGGCGATGGCGCGCGCGATCGGGTGATCGGCGGCGACTGCGACGAAGCTGGAGCCGAACATCGTGTCGGGACGGGTGGTGAAGACCTCGACCGAGCCGATGTCGGTCGCGTTGCCCGCCAGCGCGAACTTGAACTGCAGGCCCTGGCTGCGGCCGATCCAGTTTTCCTGCATGAGCTTGACCTTGTCGGGCCAGTGCTCGAGCGCGCCCAACCCGTCGACCAGTTCGTCGGCGAAGTCGGTGATCTTCAGGAACCACTGCGACAGTTTCCGCCGCTCGACCAGCGCGCCCGAGCGCCAGCCGCGACCGTCGATCACCTGCTCGTTGGCGAGCACGGTCATGTCGACCGGATCCCAGTTTACCGCCGATTCCTTGCGGTACACGAGCCCCGCCGCGAACAGGTCGAGGAACAGCGCCTGCTCGTGGCCGTAATAGTCTGGCTCGCAGGTCGCCAGTTCGCGCGTCCAGTCGAGCGCGAAGCCCAGGCGCTTCAGCTGCGCCTTCATCGTTGCGATGTTGGCACGCGTCCAGGTGCCCGGATGCACGCCCTTTTCCATCGCTGCGTTTTCGGCGGGCATGCCAAACGCGTCCCAGCCCATCGGATGGAGCACTTCCATGCCCTTCATCCGACGGAACCGCGCGAGCACGTCGCCCATCGTGTAGTTCCGGACGTGCCCCATGTGGATGCGCCCCGACGGATAGGGGAACATCTCGAGGACGTACGAGCGCGGCTTGGTCGACAGGTCGTCCGCGGCGAACGTCTTGCGCTCGTCCCAGACCTTCTGCCACGCCGCGTCCGCCTTCAACGCATTGAAACGCGACGCCATTATGTCGTCCTCAGCCCGCGATCGAGGCGCGGCGCAGGTCGCGGGCCTTGGTCAGGATGATGTCCTCGAGCTTCTGCGTGGTCGCGGCCTGGACCGGTGACGACACCCACTGGCCGTTGCGATTGACTTCGCGGAGGGCCGCAACGCGCAGCGCATCGGCGCGCAGATCCTGGTCGAGGATCGAGACGGTGACCTTCATGCGCTCGGTCGGGGTCTGCGGATTGATGTACCAGTCGGTGACGATCACGCCGCCGTTGGAATCGGTCTGGAGCAACGGCATGAAGCCGAGCGTGTCGAGGCTCGCGCGCCATAGATAGCTGTTCACGCCGATCGTCGTGATCTTCGACGCGGCGAGATCCGCCTTGGGACGCGCCGATCCGCCGCCGCAAGCGACGAGAGGCAGGGCAAACAGCACGACTGCGATACGCGAGCGGCGGAACATGGGCATCATCCTGGCAAGAAAATCAGCCCTTGCTCTACAGGCGAGCCCGCGCGCCCGCAAGCAGACGCCGGCGTGCGCGACGAGCGTATGCGCGGGGGGCTGCGTCGACTGGGAGAGCAACCGATCCGGTAGCGCTATCGCGGCGATCTGTGTGCTGATTGCAACACTGTCCGACAATTCGGCGACGAAGGGTGGGAATGGGCGGTTCTGCGGCCTTTGCTGTGGATCAATTCATGTTAGATGCGGTTTAACAGGATCCGATTACGGGATTCGAAGGACAGATTCGTTGTGATGACGCGTGGGGGAATAGTTGGGGTGGTTTCCGGGGCGCTTGTCGCCACCGCCGCAATCGTCGCGCCTGCCTTCGGCGCCAGCGAACAGCCCGCCCGGATCGCCAAGCATAACGTCGCCGCGGTTCGCGGTATCGGATCGTTTACCCCGGCCGCCGCCGACCCCCGCCTTGCCGCGATGTTCGCGCGCGGTGGCTTCGACGCCGGCAGCTTCAAGTTCACGCCCGCCGAGACGCGCCAGGATAACCGCGCTGTGACCGTTGCGGTCCGTGCGCAGACCAACCGCGGTGTCGCGAACACGGCCAGCCTCGCTTCGACCACGCCGACCGTCGGTATTGCGCCGATCGCCTACAACCTCGGCATGTCGGTCGGCTGGAAGCGGTTCGCGATCTCGGGTGACGTGAACAAGCTCGATCTCGGCGTGATGCCGGGTGGGCGCGAGGCGGCTGACCTTGCGGTGAGCTATAGCGCCAAGCGCTTCAGCGGCACGGTGAAGGCTGCGGCGGATCGCCCGCTGTCGAGCGCGCCGCGCCTCGTCGAGGACGCGCCGAGCTATTCGGTCGATCTTGGCGGGTCCTACGCGTTGACGCGTAGCCTCGCGGTGACGGCTGGCGTGCGGTATCGGTCGGACCGCGAGCGCTTCGTGAAGGTCGATGACGACCGTCGTGACAGCCAAGCCGTGTATCTGGGCACCGCCTTCCGCTTCTAAGCGTCCAGTAAAGTGGTACTTTGCTGGAGTTTCTGAACGGTCGGGGGACCTTGCTAGGGTATTCTTCGATACGGGTGACGTGGGCCCCAGTGTGAGATCCCAGCTTTCGCTGGGATGACGGGGGTTGGGTAAGCGACGGGGTGTTCGTTCTCGCTTAGCACCTAACGGATCCAGGCATCGATCGCGGCCCAGCCGTGGAAGCCGAAACGCTGGATGCGCCGCCAGTGCGACTCGGTCATTCCGCCTAGCGCGATCATTGGTATCCCCAGTCCTCTTCCGATTCGCATCGCCCGCGCTGGACCGATCCCCGCCGCGCCGTCGTGCGACCGGGTGGGATGAACCGGCGAAACGAACAGGGCATCAGCCCCGGCGCGCTTGCCAGCTAAGGCTTCGCTTCTCGAGTGCGCTGGCCAGGTTCTGATCCCGTGAGTCTGTGCCCGACCATGCACGCCGGCGGCCGCGATCACAGGCTTTCCCCCCACCACAACGACTAGCCGCCGTGCTTGGGCGACGTGCTTGACCCGCCGCAGCAATACCCGCCGTTCTCGCTCGGCCGTGGCATAATGCCGAAACACCACCCCTGATCCGGGCGGCAACCGCCTGAGCGCACGCCACAAGGCGTCGCCCATCCGCTCGTCGGTCATCAGCCAGCGCGCGGGAATGGGGTTACGACGGGCCACGCCGCTGCCTATAGCGCGCCGCATGATTGCTGACGACACCACCAAATTGCAGGCTATCCGCAGCCGGATCGCCAAGGCCGCCGAGATTGCGGATCGCCGCGCGGACGACGTGACGCTGATCGCGGTCTCCAAGACGCATCCGGTCGAGGCGATCGAACCGCTGCTCGTCGAAGGCCAGCGCGTGTTCGGCGAGAACCGCGTGCAGGAAGCGTCCGAGAAATGGCCGGCGTTGCGTGAGGCCTATCCCGACGTCGAACTGCACCTGATAGGCCAGCTCCAGTCGAACAAGGCGGCCGAGGCGGTGGCGTTGTTCGACTGCATCCATGCGGTCGATCGCCCGTCGCTGGTCACCGCGCTGGGGAAGGCGATGGACGCGAGCGATCGTCGGCCGGACTGTTTCCTTCAGGTCAACATCGGCGACGAGCCGCAAAAGGGTGGCTGCGCGATCGCCGACCTGCCGGCGCTGGTAGAACAGGCGCGCGCCGCCGGCCTGCCGATCGCCGGGCTGATGTGCCTGCCGCCTGCGGACATCGAGCCGGCGCCGTATTTCGCGCTGCTGGCCAAACTCGCGCGCGATCACGGGTTGACCGGCCTCAGCATGGGCATGTCCGACGATTTCGAGACCGCGGTGACGATCGGCGCGACTCATGTCCGGATCGGCAGCGCGTTGTTCGGCGCGCGGGGGACGGGCGCATGAGCATACCGGTTCGGTTCGACGCGCTGCTGTTCGACTTTGACGGCGTGCTGATCGACAGCGAAGCCGTCGGCAACCGCCACATCGCGGAATGGCTGACCGCTGCGGGGCACCCGACCAGCGCCGAAGATTCGATGGCGAACTTCATGGGGCTCGCCGGGCCGCAGTTCATCGACGCAGTCGAGCGCTGGATCGGGAGGCCGCTCACCGAAGACTTCTACGCCGCGCGGAAGGCCGAGGACGAGCGCGTGATGGCGGCCGGCGTCGACGCGATTGAGGGCGCAGTGGCGTTCGTCCGCTCGCTCCCGGCCGACTTGCCCAAGGCTATCGTCTCGTCGAGCCCGGTTTCGTGGATCGCGCGGCATCTGGAGCATATCGGCCTGCGCGATGCGTTCGGCGATCATCTCTATAGCGGGCGGGAGCATGTGACGAACGGCAAGCCGGCACCTGATCTGTATCTGTTCGGGGCGCGGCAGTTGGGCGTCGATATCGCGCGGACGGTGATCCTGGAGGATTCGCCTGTGGGGGCGACTGGGGCGGTGGCTTCGGGGGGCTATGTTATCGGCTTGTCGGCGGGGTCGCATTGCAATGCCGAGCATGGTGCGCGGTTGAAGGCGATCGGTGTTGATGCGCTGGCGGAGAGTTTCGACGACGTGGCGCGTCTTCTGGCCTAGCCCCGAAAGGTGCAGGCTCCCCTCCCTGAAAGGGAGGGGATGGGGGTGGGTAGGGCGGCTTGAGCCACCAGCGTTCGATTATGCGGAAGCCGACCCACCCCCGACCCCTCCCTTCCAGGGAGGGGGGAAGATTCGTGATACGTCGATTTCAATCCTGCGCGCGCAGGCAGTCAGCCCCGCTTGCGTCGCCAGATCGCACCGATCCCCGCGACCAGATCATACGGAATCGCCGCCGCCTCGCGCGTCCGCATCTTGAGCTGGTACCGCCGGCTCCCGCCATGCGGCACGTGGATCGCGCTCGCGGGCATGCCGAGCATCGCGAACAGCATCCGGATGCGCGGCTGATGATAGCCGTCGGTGCAGATCATGCACTGCGCATACTCGCCCGCGCGCGCGAAGGCGGTCGCGGCGACGACGCTTTGCAACGTGTCTACGCTGGCCTCGTCGAGATGGATTCGCGACCGATCGACTGTCTCGGCCAGCACATCCCCCATCACCGACGCCTCGGATGGCCCGTGCGTGCCCTTCGCGCCTGAGCAGAACAGGTCCGCATCGACGTATCGCGCCGCCGCCGCCGCTGCGAACGCGATGCGGCGGGCGAGGGTGGGGCTTGGGCTGCCATCGGGACGAACGGCCGCGCCGAACACCACGATCAGGCGGCGTGAGGGAGGTATCTCGGTCAGAACTGGTGGCCCGTGCGGTCGCGCTTGGTCGCGAGATACTGCGCATTGTGCGGGTTGGACGGCAGGAAATGCGGCACGCGTTCGATCACCGTCACGCCCGCCGCTTCGAGCCCGGCGACCTTGGCGGGGTTGTTGGTCAGCAACCGTATTTCGCGTTGGCCGAGCAGCGTCAGCATCCGCGCCGCCACCCCGAAATCGCGCGCATCGACTGCGAACCCGAGCCGCGTGTTCGCGTCGACCGTGTCGAAGCCCTGGTCTTGCAACGCATACGCACGCAGCTTGTTGACCAGGCCGATGCCGCGACCTTCCTGCCGCAGATACAGCAGGATACCCCAGCCGCCATCCTGGATCGCATGGATCGCGGCGTGCAACTGCGGCCCGCAGTCGCATTTGAGGCTGCCGAGCACGTCGCCCGTCAGGCACTCGCTGTGGAGGCGGACCAGCGGCGGCTGGCCGTTGGGCTGGCCGATCAGCAGCGCGATATGCTCGTCCGCGCTTTCGGGGCTGCGGAACGCTACGATTTCCGCATCCTCCGCGCCTTCTACTGGAAGCCGCGCGCGTGCCGCGAGTGTCAGTCGGTTTGCATCCTCGTGCGCGTCGATGTCTGCGCGGGCGATGCGGACCTCGGGTTCGCCCGTGCCGAGGAAGAACGCCGGCAGCAATCCCGCGATTCGGGCAAGGCGCAAGGCAGCTGCCGCCGCGTCCGGATCGGCGAGCGGGAGCGTCTGGAACGGACCCTTGAGGGGGGTGGCCAAGTCGAATTGCGGATCGGCCAGCGCGGTCGCGGCGGCGAAGTCGATCCAGGGGGCGCGATCGACGAGCACGGGCTCGGTCGAATCCGCGGCCGGGAGCTGGTTCGCGAGCTTCAACGTTGCCGCGCGACCCGACGAGATCAGGACGCCGCCATTCGCGTCGGGATCGAACGCCGCCAGACGATCCGCGTCCGCCGTCTCGACCGCGAGCAGCACTAGCCCGTCGATCGCGATCGGCCAGCCGCGCCTGAGCGCATCGACCGCGCGGGCGGCGGCGCGGGGATTGGTCAAAACGCGAACTCGGTCATGATCGGGACGTGGTCGGACGGCTTGAGCCAGCTTCGGCAGCGTTCGTAGACGTGGTGCGATACCGCGGCTTCGGCGGCGGCACCGGTCGCCCACATATGATCGAGCCGGCGGCCACGGTCCGACGCCGCCCAATCCTTCGCGCGGTAGCTCCACCATGTGAACAGGCGGGCGGGGGCGGGGTGGAAATGGCGGCCGAGATCGACCCAGTCGCCGGCCGCCTGCAACTTGCCCAGCGCCTCGACCTCCACGGGGGTGTGGCTGACGACGTCGAGCAACTGCTTGTGGCTCCAGACGTCGGATTCGAGTGGGGCGATGTTGAAGTCGCCTACAAGGATGGTGGGGCCGGGGAGGGTTTCCGACCAGGTCGTCATGCGCTCGATGAAGTCGAGCTTCTGCCCGAACTTGGGGTTCACCTCGCGATTGGGGACGTCGCCGCCGGCGGGGACGTAGACGTTCTCGAGCCGTACGCCGTTCTCCAGCCGGACGCCGATGTGGCGCGCCTCGCTGTTCGCCTGCCAGTCGAAGCGGTCGTCCTCGACGATCGGGACTCGGCTCAGGATCGCGACGCCGTGGTGCATGCGCTGGCCGTGCAGGACGATGTGCTCGTAACCAAGCGCGCGGAACGCCGCCAACGGGAAGTCGCCGTCGATCACCTTGGTCTCCTGCAGGCACAGGATGTCGGGCTGCTCGTCGCGCAGAAACTGTTCGACGATGGCGATCCGGAAACGGACCGAGTTGATGTTCCAGGAGACGATCTTCACCGGCGCGATGTAGCGTTGCGGGGGGGTGGGGACAAGGAAGCGTCTGAAGCGCAACGGTCTCCCATCCCTGAAAGGGAGGGGCAGGGGGTGGGTCGGTTTCCACGCATCCGACGCTTCGGTTTTAGAAGGTCAGAAGGCGCCACGGGCAAAGCCCATGTCGTCGACCGGGCTATCGCCCGTCGGCCGCGCTCGAGCGAGTCAGGCAGATCTTTTTGCCTGCCGCTCTACGCGAAAGACCCCCGCTCCGGGGGCATGGAGCGAGGGCCAACTCAGCGTTCGTCACGCAGGCAAGAAATGGGGAAACCATCCGGGCAACAGGGGGAAAAATCCCGAATGCCCCACATCCGCGAGCCACTCTCTAGGAGGCCGAACCTGTCGCTTGCATGAATGACACGAATTTTATGTTATTTTCTTACACCCGTGCGGCGCGGATCGTTCCAGCGGAAGCTGTTGTCGCTGACCGGTTCGCCGAACTTCTGGTTGGTCAGGCGGATCGTCGTCCGGTTGTTCTGGCTATCGAGCGCAACCCACCCCTGCAGCATCAACCCGCCCGGCGCGGTCGCGTTGCGGACGAACACCAGCGTGATCCGGCCATATTCGGGGTGCTTGGGATCGTTCGCCTCGACCGACACGATCCGCTGGTCGTAGCCGGGGACGAGTTTCGCATAGCGCGTGATGTCGCGCGTCGGATCGAGCAGTACGCCGAGCGGCGAGTTCTTGATCGGCCAGCGCTGTACCTGCTTCACCGAATAATCGATGAAGGTCAGCGCGCCGCCCTCCGCGACGATCAGGATCGGCACGCCCTTTTCATACTGGAAACGCAGCTTGCCGGGCTTCTTCAGCGTCAGCACGCCGGTCAGCACCTTGCCGTTGCGATCCGCCTGCGAGAAATTCGCGGTCATGGTCTCGACCGATTGCAGGTGCTTCTGCACGGCGGCGAGGTCACCGGTCGCCTGCGCGGCGATCGGGGCAGGCACGGCGGCGACGGACAAAGCGGCGATCGTCGCGATCACCGCGGGGCGGGTATTGAACATCGAAATCTCCTCAAGGCGCGACCGTTGCCCGCCCGCGCTTGAACCGCCACTGAATTCGGCGAGTTCCGTGAGAGCGCGCGGACTACAGCGTAATCGCGCCCTTCAGGCCGAGCACCGCAACGTCGTCCGCGTCGTGCACGCCGCCGGGGTTGTGGATGAACTGCACGTTCGGGCGCAACTCGAGCCACTTGGTCGGGTGGACGCTGTAATAGATTTCCGACGCATATTCCGCATCCTGCACCGCGGGCCGCGCCGGATCGAGTTCTTGGCCCTTCGCCACGCGTCCGTTCACGTTGGTCCGTGCCACGCCGAAGCCGAGGATGTCGTTCGGCCGCCACGGTACCAGCCCCTTGTAGAACAGCCCGGCGGCGATCTGGTTGTCGGTGGTCGAGGTCGCGCGGTCGGCCTGCGTCGCGTTGAGGAACACGCTGAGCCCGGTGACCGACTTGCCGT
>Ga0265798_10012855_pt1 | contig 10063 bp, 8 predicted proteins | sample P3T30metagenome_FD_192430 | JGI IMG/M metagenome (GOLD analysis project Ga0265798, IMG submission 192430) | Plant litter microbial communities from East Loma Ridge, Irvine, California - P3 T30 | ecosystem: Environmental > Terrestrial > Plant litter > Unclassified | place: USA: California...
ATCACCTCTCCGATCCTGATGCCAGTTATCGTCAGGGGGATGCCCTTCATGAAGCGGTTATGCGTGATTTCATGCTTCGAGACGACAACCTTCAGCACTGGGTGACGGGTTGGCTGGCCGATTGAAAACTCAGGTCTCACTTGCCTGCGATGCCGCAGGCTACCGCCCTTGGTCTTTTCTCGGGCGCGTCCCTACATCTCCTTCCTTGCGCGTGCGCCTCTGCCACCTCGGTTCTCCGCGTCAAAGCTGGCGCGGTTCCTGCAAGTACCCCGTCTATAAAGCATGAAATCGCGCATTCCCGGCACTTGCCAGGCAGGCGGCGGGACGGTTTCTGGATGGCTCGCCGCACGCTCTAGCGCGGCTGGCTCCTGTACGGATCGGGAGGGCGTTAGGTGAAGGCAGTAATTCTGGCGGGTGGGCTAGGAACGCGGATCAGTGAAGAGTCGCATCTGAAGCCTAAACCGATGATCGAGATCGGTGGAAAGCCAATTCTCTGGCACATCATGAAGCAGTATTCCTCCCACGGGATTCATGATTTCGTTATCTGCCTTGGCTATAAGGGCTATGCGATCAAAGATTTCTTTGCCAACTATTTTCTCCATACATCCGACGTCACTTTCGACATGCGCAACAACCGCATGGATGTTCACCAGAACTACAGTGAGCCGTGGCGGGTGACGCTTGTCGACACCGGCGACGAAACCCTCACCGGCGGCCGCTTGCGCCGCGCTCGCAAATACGTTGAGGAAGAAGAAGCGTTTTGCTTCACCTATGGCGACGGCGTGTCTGACCTTAACATCGGCGCATTGGTGAATTTTCACTTGCAGCACGGTAAGTTCGCCACGGTCACGGCGGTTCAGCCCCCTGGCCGCTATGGTGCGCTGGATCGCGATGGCGACAAAGTGTTGGGCTTCACCGAAAAGCCGCGCGGCGACGGTGGTTGGATCAACGGCGGCTTCTTCGTACTTTCGCCAAAGGTTCTGGCCTATATCGATGACGACATGACTTCATGGGAGTCCGGCCCGCTGGATCGGCTTGCCGATCAGGGTGAGTTGATGGCGTTCCAGCACGAGGGCTTCTGGCACCCGATGGACACCTTGCGCGACAAGAACCTTCTCGAAGATCTGTGGCAGCGTGGGGAGGCCCCGTGGAAGAGCTGGGCGTGAATGCTGCCTTCTGGCAAGACAAACGTGTCCTGCTTACCGGGCACACTGGCTTCAAGGGTAGCTGGCTGGCACTCTGGCTGGAAAGCCTTGGCGCTCAGGTCACCGGCTTCGCACTCGACCCGGGCACGCAGCCCAGTCTGTTTGAACTGGCGCGGGTTGGGGCGGGCATGGACGACCGCCGCGGCGATCTGCGTGACCTCGACGCGTTGCGGGATCTCATGTCCGCTAGCCGGCCGGAAATCGTTTTGCATCTGGCGGCCCAGCCACTGGTTCGCGAAAGTTACCGCGACCCTTTGAGCACCTACACCAGCAACGTGCTGGGCACGCTTAATGTGCTTGAAGCCATTCGCAAGGTCGGTGGCGTGCGTGCCTGCGTGCTCGTCACCACCGACAAGGTCTACGCAAACCAGGAATGGCTGTGGCCTTATCGTGAAAGCGAGCCACTCGGCGGGCATGATCCGTATAGCAGCAGCAAAGCCTGCTGTGAGTTGCTGGCGCAGTCTTACGCAGCTTCGTTCTTTCCTCCCGATCGCTACGAAGAACACGGCCTCGCTCTGGCCACGGCGCGTGCCGGTAATGTGCTCGGGGGTGGTGATTTCGCGGCCGAACGCCTGGTTCCCGATGTGCTGGACGCGTGGTCCGCGAACCAGCCGGTAACCCTGCGTTATCCCCAGGCTGTGCGGCCCTGGCAGCACGCGCTCGAACCATTGGCGGGCTATTTGCTCCTTGCCCAGCATCTCTTTTTATACGGCGCAGCGTATGGTGGTGCGTGGAATTTCGGCCCCGGCGATGACGATATGTGCAGTGTCGGCGATGTGGTGGCGAAGCTGGCCAGTCAATGGCCGCAGGCGCCGGGGCTGCTGGTTGAATCCGTTGACTTGCACGAAGCCGGATTGCTGCGGCTGGACAGTACCCGTGCACGCCAACGGCTGAAATGGCGGCCGCGCTGGTCGCTGGAATAAACCCTCAAGCACACGCTGGACTGGCACGTGGCGTGGAAAACCGGCCAAGACATGCGTCTATTCACCCAGCGTCAATTGGCCCTTTATGCGGAGTCCGTATGAGCGAAATGCACTTACGCGCATTGCCGTTGCCCGGCCTGTTCAGCCTTTATCACCGTCGCCATGCCGACCCGCGCGGTCAGTTCAGCCGGCTGTTCTGCGAAGGCACCCTTGGCGCGCTGGGTCGGCCGTTCCATATCCGTCAGATCAATCACTCAATGACTGCCGAGAGCGGCAGCGTGCGTGGATTGCACTATCAGACGGCCGCAGCACCCGAAGCGAAAATCATCAGCTGCGTGCGTGGGGCTGTTTGGGACGTTGCGGTGGACCTCAATCCGGAATCGGCAACGTTCTTGCAATGGCATGCAGAGCGACTGGAAACTGGCGATGGCCGCAGCCTGCTGATTCCGTCAGGTTTCGCCCATGGCTTTCAGGCCTTGACCGATAACGCCGAGCTGCTTTACCTCCACAGCGCCGACTACGCGCCTGAGCACGAAGCTGGCTTGTCAGCGAATGACCCGAGGTTGGGAATCGCTTGGCCGTTACCCGTCAAGAATTTGTCGACCCGGGATGCTTCCCACCCTTTATTGGATTCGTCTTTCGCTGGAGTGCGTGTATGAAATGCCGAGGTTGCGGCGCTGCTTTGGAACTTCCGCTGATCGACCTGGGCACAGCGCCACCTTCCAACGCGTATCTGCGCGCCGAGCAGCTCACTCAGGCTGAACTGTGGGTGCCGCTCAACGTTGACGTCTGTGAGCAGTGCTGGCTGGTGCAGACCAACGATTACACCAGCGCTGATACCCTGTTCGATGCTGAGTATGCCTACTTCAGCTCCTATTCCAGTTCGTGGCTGGCGCATGCCGAGCGCTACGTCGGCGAGATGGTCGAGCGGTTCCACCTCACCACGCAAAGCCGTGTGGTGGAGATTGCCGCAAACGACGGCTACTTGTTGCAGTACGTCGCCGCTAGAGGCATTAATTGTCTCGGTGTTGAACCTACTCGCAGCACGGCAGAGGCTGCGCGCGCCAAGGGCCTGGAAATTCGGGAAGTATTCTTCGGCCACAAAACCGCCAGCGTGATGCGCGATCAAGGCTGGTCCGCTGACCTAATGGTTGCCAACAACGTGCTGGCGCACGTTCCGGACATCAACGATTTCCTAAGTGGCTTCGCGACCTTACTCAAGCCGTCAGGCGTCGCTACATTTGAATTTCCACACCTTCTGGCGCTTATCAAAGGCAATCAGTTCGACACCCTATATCACGAGCACTATTCGTACCTGTCGCTGTCGTCGGTGAAAACGCTCTGCGAGCGCAACGGCTTGCGAATCTTCGACGTCTGTGAATTGCCGACCCACGGCGGGTCGCTGCGGGTTTTCGTGCAGCGCGACGACGGCGTGCATTCAGCGCGCCCGAGTGTGGCGCAGGCCCTCAATGAAGAACGGTGCGCCGGCCTGATGACGCGTGCCTTCTACACCACGCTGGCACCTGCGGCCGAGCGCATCAAATTCCAGTTGCTCTCGTTCCTGATCAAAGCCAAAGCTGAAGGCAAACGTGTGGTTGGTTATGGCGCCGCCGCCAAAGGCAACACCTTGCTGAACTATGCGGGGGTGAAAGCCGATTTGCTGGCTTGGGTGGCCGACGCTAACCCGCACAAGCAGGGCAAATACCTGCCGGGAAGCCGCATCCCGGTGGTTTCCCCTGAGCGGCTGGCCCAAGAAAAGCCTGACTTCGTGTTGGTCCTGCCCTGGAACCTGCTCGATGAAATCATCGACCAGCTGGGCGTAGTCAGAAGTTGGGGTGGGAAATTCGTCGTGGCCGTGCCGGAGTTGAACGTTCGATGAACAGAATTCATTACACCAAACCGAGCGTCGGTGAGCTCGAAGCGCAATACGTACTTGATGCGGTGCGCAACGGCTGGGGTGAGCGTTGCTACGAATACATCAATCGATTCGAAAGGACATTCGCGCAGCACTTGGGGGCGACTTACGCCATCGCCACGTCAAGCTGCACAGGGGCGCTACACATGGGGATGGCTGCCCTGGGCGTGGCTTCGGGCGACGAGGTGATTTTGGGGAACACCAACTGGATCGCTTCGGCCGCGCCGATCGTTCACTTGGGTGCCAATCCAATATTCGTCGATGTGCTGCCGGACAGCTGGTGCCTGGATCCGGCTAAGGTCCGGGAGGCAATCACCGCGAAGACCAAAGCCATCGTTGCCGTGCATATGTACGGCAACCTGTGCGACATGGATGCGCTACTGGAGATTGGCGCGGAATACGGCATCCCAGTTATCGAAGATGCAGCTGAAGCGATCGGTTCGCAATGGCGAGGAAGGCGTGCCGGCTCCCTGGGCGCATTTGGCGCCTTCTCGTTTCATGGTACAAAAACCATGACGACCGGCGAGGGGGGCATGTTCGTGACTTCGGACAAGGCGCTTTTCGAGCGTGTATTGACACTGTCGAACCATGGTCGCGTTGCGGGTAATACTCGGCAGTTCTGGCCAGACTATCTCGGCTTTAAATACAAGATGAGCAATTTGCAGGCAGCCATCGGCTGCGCCCAGGTCGAAAGGATCCAGGATCTTATCGAGCGCAAGCGTGCGATCTTTGACAACTATGCGCGCGTGCTGCTGGAGATTCCCGGCTTATCCATGAATCCGCAGCCGGACCATTCGTGTAATGGGTACTGGATGCCGACCGTGGTTTTTCACCCGCAACTGGCAGTCAACCGTGAAGGCCTGATCGAAACGTTCAAGCAGCACGGTATCGACGCACGAGTATTTTTCTGGCCGTTGTCGTCGTTGCCGATGTTCGAAGGAATTGAGGTCGCCACACCGGTCTCGTTCGGCTTATGCGAGCGGGCGATCAACCTTCCGAGCTATCACGATATGACTGACGAGGACCAACAAAGAGTGGTCGATGTTGTGCGCGCGGCGGTCCTCAGCGCAGGTGAGTTTTGAAAGTTTATCTACTCGGTGCCAATAACCCTGAAGCGGTGAGAATGCTCGGCGCCTTCAGGCGCACCACGCCGAACGTAAACTTTGCTTTTCTCGATAATGACCCCGCGAAGGCAGGTACGATTTTTTGCGGCGTACCCGTGCTGGGGGGGGTTGACCTTGTTCCTGAGCTGACCGGGCCTGACGTGCGGTTCGTCAATTTGATAACGCGCGACACCGCTACCCGCTGCGAGACGACGCGGCAGCTTGTTGATGCGGGCGCTGAGCTGGCTAACTTCATCCATCCTTCGGTGGATCTGACTATGGTCGCGGTCGGCATCGGGGTTTACCTGCAGGACGGTGTAATGCTGCAGGCCAATGTACAGATCGGGGATAACTCGAGTGTGAGCACCGGTTGTGTAATTGGCCACGAATGTCGCCTCGGCGCCTCAGTGTTTCTGGCGCCCAGCGTGAGCATCGCCGGCTGTGTCGATGTTGGAGATGGGGTCTTTTTCGGCATCAATTCCACCGTCCTTCCCCGCTTGAAAATCGGCCGCTGGGCCATGATCGGCGCCGGCGCGGTGGTCACACGCGACGTCCCGGAGTATGCCGTCGTTGTCGGTAATCCCGCCAGAGTCATCAAGTTTCTTCCTCCTGTCCATTCGCATGGGCGAATAACGCTATGAAGCAAGTTTTAGGAGTATGTATATGAATCCTCATGAAGAGTTTCGTGACGAAGTGCAGCAGAACGTTGCTGGCTTGCAGCAGGACAGCGCTCTGCAAAAAAAATCCCTGGATTGGGTAGGTGAGACTGCGCCGCACAAATACACCTACAACTTCAGCTGGATGGGCCGTCCGATCATCCAGTTTCCGCAAGACATGATCGCCATGCAGGAAATTATCTGGGCCCAGCGCCCGGATTACATCATCGAAACGGGCATCGCTCACGGGGGATCGATCATTTACTACGCGTCACTTTTTGAGCTCATCGGCCATGGCGAAGTGATCGGCGTTGATATCGACATCCGTCAACACAATCGTGAGGCCATCGAAGCGCATCCGATGAGTAAACGGATCAGCATGATTCAGGGATCCAGCATCGATGCAGCGCTGGTTGCAGGCATCCGCGAAAAAGTGGCAGGCAAAAAGGTCTTGGTTGTACTCGATTCTAATCACACCCATGAACATGTGCTTGAAGAGCTGCGTCTTTACGCGCCGCTGGTCTCGGAAGGGAGTTATTGCGTGGTCATGGACACGGTCGTTGAGGACATGCCCGAAGATGCCTTTCCCGACCGGCCATGGGGTAAAGGCGATAACCCGAAGACTGCGGTATGGGCATATTTGAAGGAAAACCGCGACTTTGCGATTGACGCTTCCATCCACAGCAAGCTGCTGATCACCGTCGCTCCTGATGGTTACCTGCGCCGCGTGCGCTAAGTCACCGACGGCTCCACCCTCTTTATGCTTCGCGGTTTGCAGGAATCAGGTATGACAGCAGTTATGACGGGCAACAACAGTTTCGATGGGAAATCGCCCCTCAGCGAATTGCTGACGGTAGTACTCATCACCCACAACCGCCCGGCATTCGTCCGTCGGGCCATCGAGTACTACAGTACGTTGCCGTGCCGTGTGCTCGTGCTGGACTCGGCATCACAGCCGTGCGGGGTAGACCTGACGGCCTATCCGGCGACTGACTACCGGCATCTGCCTCAGTTCGGCTATTGGGGCATCCAGGCCAAGCTTGATTTCGGCGTAAAACAGGTTACGACGCCTTATATGGTCTTTGCGGCCGATGATGATTTCATCGTTCATGAAGCGCTCAGCGAGTGCGTGGATTTTCTCCAAGCCAGTCCGAGCTATGGCATGGTCCACGGCTATTGCTTGATGTATGTGGCCTCCGCGAACGCCGTGAGTTTCTTTCGCCGCGACAAGAAAGTGTGTGAGGACTACAGCAGCGAAGATGGCGGCGAGCGCGCCATTGATTACATGCGTCAGTACATTCCGCCGTTCTACGCCGTTGCCCGTACCCAATTGATGCGTGACTGGTATGACGTGATGCCGGAAAACACTCCGTTTGAGTGGCAGGAAATTGGTCACACCTTTTACATGCTTGCCAGGGCGAAGGTAAGGATCCTGCCATTGCCTTACGTGGTGCGCGAAATCAACATCGGACACTCAGACCACAATACCGAAGTCTTTAGCAAATTGGCCCATGGCGATGCCACGACTGTCGCTGAGCGCGAAGCGTTCGCTGACTTTCTGGCTTCGCTTCCAACCGGGATTGTCAGAGAGAATCAACAGCAACGGCGTGATGTCGCGCTCGACGCCTTTGAAGCAATGGCAGATGGCCTGCGTAATGGGACGGCGCTCGCCGCCGAGCCCATCATTCGGTCAGTGTGGACCGATCCACAGGAAGGACCCACGCGGGTCTTCGGCCCGAAGCAGTACGTCGAGATGCCTTTCTACAATAAGCCGTTTTTCGACAAACTGAGCCATTTTGAATTTCTGATCCATACCATGCCCGCCGGGCGTATCCAATTGGAGGAGCTGGAAGGTGTCTGGGTGCGTCAGACCCTGTTGATGCAGACTCATGCCAACGACGTGCCGGAAACCGTGATCAATCGCCTGTGGCAAGCCATGGACCTGAGCGCTTTCAATCGCCAGGTGGTCGATCAGTTGGCGACACTTTTGTCGGAACAAGGCGACGAGTCTGCGCCGATGATCGCGGCGTGGGCCCGGCGGCTGTCTGCAGTCCCGGACTTCGACACCCGTCAGGCGTTGGCGAAGACGCAATCCGGCCGCTTGCTGGACTGGTTGCCAAGCCGCAGCCCGGACGCCAAGCAAGCGCAGGTGATTTCAAAGTACCTGGCTGCCAATGCTGGCGGGCCGTGCTTTGGACTGCTGCTCCTGAACCTCGACGATGACATGGACAAGTTACAGACGACGCTGGACAGTCTCATCGAAGGCCACAGCAAGGCCTTCAGGATCGTGGTGTTTACGACGGGCGATGCGCCGGCCGCTACTACCATCAACAACACGCTGCACTTCATCAAAGTCAATGGCGGCAATCTCGTCGACAAACTCAATCAAGCCGCGCGGCAGATGACGTGCGACTGGGTACTTCTGGCGCAAGTGGGCGATATCTTCACGCCAGCGGGGCTTACCCGGGCCAGCCTGGAGTTGCTTGAGGCGCCTGACATTCGCGCCGTATCAACCGACGAAATTCAGCGGCAAGGCAGTGGCGCGCTGAAAGATGTGTTTCGTCCCGGCTTCAACCTCGACTTATTGCAAAGCGTGCCTGCCCTAGTGGCGCGCCACTGGCTGATCCGGCGTGATGTGTTCCTCGACATTGGCGGTTACTCGGCAGACTTCAGCGACGCTCTGGAATTTGATCTCTTGCTGCGCATCATAGAAAAAGGCGGCTTGAGCGGGCTTGCACATCTGGATGAGCCGGTGCTGATATGCGACGAACCTGTGCTGGAAGAAAACGCCCATGAGCGTCTGGCGCTAATTCGCCATCTCGGCACCCGCGGCTACAAGGCGCTGGTGACCAGCGGCGAGCCGGGTACATGGCAAATCGACTACCGGCACGACCAGCGGCCGCAGGTGTCTATCATCGTGCACGGCATCGCTGATCGAGAGGCTTTGCAACGCTGCGTAACCAACATCGTGCAGCGCACTCGCTATGCCGTCTACGAGGTGCTAATCGCTGCGCAGGATACGCTCAGCGTCGACTGGTTGGTTCAATTCGACACGCTAAGCAGCCGTGTCCGCACGGTTCGTAACGAAAAAGGCTTGAATAATGCTGCCTTTATCAACGAAGTGGTGCGCCAAGCCAGCGGTGAATATCTTGTACTGATGGCGTCCGACGCTATGGTGGTGAACCCCAACTGGCTAGGATCTCTGCTCAACCAAGGGCTGCGTCCGGAAGTTGGCGTGGTCGGCGCCAAGCTGATTGACGAAGCCGGCACAGTGACTCATGCCGGGCTTATCCTCGGTCTCAATGGCATAAGCTCGGGCTTTCTTGGAGAAGCCAAGCATGCGCCTGGCTACATGCATCGTTTGATCGTCGAACAAAATTATTCAGCCGTTTCGGCGACCTGTCTGATGGTGCGCAAGGATGTGTTCGAAGCGGTGGGCGGGCTCGACACCGAGTGCTTCGCTGATGCATACGGTGACGTCGACCTGTGTTTGAAAATCGGCCTGAGCGGCTACCTCACCGTCTGGACACCGCTGGTGCACGTGATCCATTCCGGAATATTGCCAGATGAGCCCGCTGCGCTTGCTGCCCTACAAGCCAAGTGGACCACTGTCTTCGAGCACGACCTGGCCTATAACAGGAATCTTTCACGTAGCGGCAAAGGTTTCACTCTTGGCCACGCCTGCAATGTGAATTGGGCACAGCTACTGCCTTAAGGCGGTTAAGGACTTCAACATGTTCAACGGCAAATCCGTATTTATCTCCGGTGCCACCGGCTCCTTCGGCCGGATGTTCATCCGCACGCTGCTGGCGCGTTATCAGCCCCGGCGCGTGGTGGTGTTTTCCCGCGATGAGCTCAAGCAGTATGAAATGCAGCAGGAATTTAACGCCCCCTGCATGCGCTATTTCCTCGGGGACGTGCGCGACGCCGAGCGGGTGGTGCAGGGCATGCGCGGCATCGATTACGTAGTCCATGCCGCGGCCCTCAAACATGTGCCCGCGGCGGAATACAACCCGACCGAGTTCATCCGCACCAACGTCAATGGCGCGGAAAACATCATCGCGGCCGCGATCGCCAATGGCGTGAAGAAGGTCGTGGCGCTGTCCACCGACAAGGCGGCCAGCCCGATCAACCTCTACGGCGCCACCAAGCTGCTGTCGGACAAGTTGTTCGTCGCCGCCAACAACATCGGCGGCGAAGAGCAGACCCGTTTCGCTGTGGTGCGCTACGGCAACGTCGCTGGCTCGCGCGGTTCGATTGT
>Ga0265798_10012856_pt1 | contig 10061 bp, 10 predicted proteins | sample P3T30metagenome_FD_192430 | JGI IMG/M metagenome (GOLD analysis project Ga0265798, IMG submission 192430) | Plant litter microbial communities from East Loma Ridge, Irvine, California - P3 T30 | ecosystem: Environmental > Terrestrial > Plant litter > Unclassified | place: USA: California...
ACAAGATGGGCCAGCGCTTCGCGGCCGGCGACGATTCGGTCAGCCTGTCGGATACCATGATCTCGATGCAGAAGGCGAGCATCAGCTTCCAGGCGACAGTGCAGGTGAGAAATAAACTGGTGTCGGCCTACCACGACATCATGAACATGCAGGTGTAAAATCCTTGCATGAACAACAAAATATTGTCCCTGCTGACGGCAACCGCACTCCTAGGCGGATGCCAGAAAACCGATGATGCCCGGACCCGGGCCGAGGCGTACCGGCAAGCCTGCCTGGGCGACCACAGCGTCAAATGCCAGGCCATGAAGATGGATGCCGGCATCGCCCGGCTCGAAGCCGCGACGGCGATCGCGCGGCGATCGAAAGACAAGTTCGTGGCCTGCCAGGGACGGCCCGCCTTCGACCAGGGCATCGCGCTCTTCGACGAGAAAATGGATTACTACAAGCGCTTGAAACCGAATGTCTTCATGCGCAGCGTCCTGTCGGACATGCAGATCGCCTTCAAGCAGCCGCCGTTCAAGCACGAAGCCCAGCTTGCCGCATTCATGGCCGAACTGGAACGATGCCAGAAGGGAACGCTGGCACTGCTTCCAGCTAATTAGACGCGCTCAGCTCCCGCGCCCATACACCTGCCCGGTCCCGCCGGCCCGGTACAGCGCCCCCATCGGATCGCGCGCCGCCTCGTCGCGCTGCTGGCGCGGCACCTGCAGCGCCGCCACCCGGTCGGCCAGCGCCGGCACCGCCTTTTCGATCGCCACGTCGAGCACCGCCATCATCCCGACCTTGGTGTCGCGCGTGGGCGATGTGGCCGCCTCCAGGATCGCGGCCGCGACGCGGTGCGGGTCGAGCTGGGGCGAGGGCAGCTTGGGCTGCTTGTCCAGGTAGTTGCGGGCGTGCTCGGGCAGCGGGGTGTTGACGGCGGTCGGCTCGATCAGGGTGATCGAGACCGGGGCCCCGTCGACCTGCTCGACCTCCACGCGCAGCGCGTCGGTGAAGCCTTTCACCGCGTGCTTGCTGGCCGAATACATGCCCTGCAGCGGGATCACCACTTCGGACGCCTCGCTGCCGATGTTGATGAGTGCGCCGCCATACCGGCGCAGGTGCGGCAGGGCCACCAGCGAACCGTGTACCGTGCCCCAGAAATTTACGTCGAACAGGCGCCGGCTGTCGGCGTCGATCACCTCGTCGAGCTTGCCGTAGATGGTGTTGCCGGCCACGTTGACCCAGGTATCGATGCGGCCGAAGCGCTCGATCGCGGCATCGGCGATGCGCTGGACCTGGGCGCGGTCGGCCACGTCGGCCGTCACGGCGATCGCTTCACGGCCCTGGTTCGCCAGCGTGACGACGATGGCTTCCAGCACGTCCCCGCTGCGTGCCGCCAGCACCACGCGCGCCCCGGCCCTGGCCGCATCCTGGGCGGTGGCCAGCCCGATGCCGCTGGAGGCGCCGGTGATGACGATGACTTGCTGGTTCAGGGGTTTCAGCGACGGCGACATGCGAGGGCTCCGGTTTTGATGGGTGTCGCCACCATAACAGGAACCCCGGCCGGGCAGCGCCCGGCAGCCTTACACCAAGCCCGCCAGGCGGGCGTTGCGCTCGCGCTCGAGCCTGGTAATGTAGCGTTGCACGGCCGCCATGTTGCCGCGCGAAATGTCGACGAACTGGCAGCCGAGGCGGCGCGTGGTCTTGTTGTTCAGCAGCGTCATCTCGAGCGAGTTGCGGATCTGCAGCGAGGTCGTCACGGCGCCGATCTCCGGCAATTCGACGCGGCAGTCGCGGTAGGTGGCGCCGATCGTGGTGCCGAGCTGGTGCTTGTTGTCGAGGATGGCGATACCGCCGCAGCTGATGTCGGCCAGCGGCAGGCTGGTCTTGCCGCCGCCGAGGTCGGCCGGCAGCTGGATGGTGGCCAGCACCGGCGTCGTCACCGGCGTGGGCATGCGGTAGAACTCGCGGCGCTGCAGGCGGATCAGGGTGGCGGGGATGTCGGCGCGCAGGGCGATGCCGCCTTCGAAGCGGGTTTCTCCCAGGTTCTGCAGGCTGAACAGGATGCGGATCTTGTCGAGCGAGGTTTCGCACATCACCTTGGGCGCGGCCACGATGCGCGCGTTCTGCTCCTGGCTGATCGAGCGGTCGAGCACGATGCCGCCCCCGTCCGGATCGACCGCCAGCAGCGAGGTGACGCAGACGTCGGCCTCGCCCTTCACGAGCAGCCGGATCAGCTGTTTCTTTTCCGAGATCTGGCGCAGCAGCGCGACGATTTCCCTGCGTGACTCGACTTCGTAGTCGTGCCAGCTTTCCAATTCTGCTTCAGTGATCACTTGTGTTGGTTCCAACCGGGGCTTGGGGTGGGAGGGCTTGCGCCGACTCAATATAATAAAGCCATGCCAATAGTTCGGCAATGGCGCGGTAGAGGCCTGGCGGGATCTGGCGGTCGAGGTCGACCTCCATCAGCAGCGACACCAGTTCCTTCGATTCGTGCACGAACACGCCGGCGTCGCGGGCGCGTCCGATGATCTGTTCGGCGACCAGGCCGCGGCCCTTGGCCACCACCTTCGGCGCCGGGTCGCCGGCGCCGTACGCCAGCGCGACCGCCGTCTGGCGCCGCGCGGCTTCCTTCTCCTTATCCATCGAGGCCGCCTTCACCGGCCGGAGGCGCCGCATGGATCGCCAGCGTCGACAGCGGCGTGCCGGCCGCGTCCAGCGCCTGTTCCAGCCGCGCGCGCCCGGCCTGCAGGCGCTGGCCGGCGTCCGCGCTGGCGGCGTCCAGGCGGATGTGCAGCTGGCCGCCGGACAGTACGACGCGCGCCGACAGTTCGCCCAGTTCGCCGAAGCGCAGGGTCAGGCGGCTCTGCCAGGTCGAGGCTTCGGCGCCGTCCTGGGCGCCGCCGTGCTTGCCCTCGGGTGCATCGCGTTCGATTTCCCAGCGCATGTCCTGGCCCGGCCACAACTGCCCCTGCCAGGCGACGCGCGCCTGCTCGTGCGCGGTCAGCTGCATGTTGATGAACTGGGCGGTATTCGGCTCGGTGGGCGAGGGCATGCGGCCCTGGGCCTGCGGCTCGGCCGCCAGTTCCGCCTTTGCACGCGTGCCCTGCGCCCATTCGGCCACGTGCGATTCATAGAACAGACCGCTCTTGGCCATGCCTTCCTGCAGCGCCCCGGCGATGCGCCCGGCGTCCGCCGAGGGGCCCGCCAGCAGCGGCGTGCGCCCGAGCGCGGCGGTGGCCGGCGTGTCGGACTTCTGGGCCGCGGCGATGACGTCGCCGAGCAGCTTGCCGGCGCGGCTGATCGAGGTATTGGCGTCGTTCGCAGGGCCGGCGCCGAGCTGGGTCATGCTGTTGGCCTGGGCCAGCAGGGCGGCGCTGCGCGTCAGCGCGGCGGCCTGCCGGCCTTCCAGGAAGGCCAGCGGCGCGGATTGCGCGCTGGCGCCTTCCTGCAGCGGCGGGCCGGCTTCGGCAAAGGCGGGCGCGCCCTTGCCGGTCTCGACCTGGAAGGTGGGGCGCGGATTGATCGCGACCAGGGTCAGCGGCACCTGCATGCCGGGCTGGGCGTTGGTAGGCAGCGGCATGCGCGCCGCCATGTCGTTGACGCGCACCACGAAGGAGCCGTCGGGCAGTTTCGACAGCACCTCGGCCTGCATGGACTGGCCGACCATGCCGGCGAAGGCGCGCTGGAAGGCCTGCTGGCGCGGGTCCGCGGCCGGGACGATGGCCTGCGTGCGCGCGACCTGGGTCAGGGGCAGGGAGTCGCGCGGCAGCATGGGTCAGGCGTGGCGGGGCGTCAGATACCGTAGGCGCGCGCGAGGCGGCGTTCGGTGCCCTTGTTGTTGATCATGGCGGACAGCTTGGCCATCCACGGCTGGGTCAGGTCGCGGATCTGGCGGTCGGCCGCCAGCATCCTGCGGATCGCGTCGACCTTGCGCACGCGCTCCTGGCCGGCCAGCGGTTGGCCGTCGCCATGGTCCTTCAGCTGGCGCACGCAGGCGGCGCACTGCAGCTCGAGATTGACCAGGCGGTCCCAGTCATTGGCATTGGCGGCGGCCAGCATCTGGTCGGTGATGCCGACCATCGCTTCGTACACGGAAACCACTTCCTGTCCGGTCATCATGCTCGTCCCTCCAGTCAGGCGCCGGCGTAGGTGGCCGCGCGCGGTGCGGATGGCGCCGCGGCGGCGGCTTGCTGGCCGACCTTGTCGCCGATCGCGACCCAGGCTTCGCGCAGCTCGCCCAGCAGGCGGTGCACTTCCTCGACGATGGCGACGTCGTTCTGCAGGTTGGCCTGCAGCAGGCGCCGGCTCATGTAGTCGTACAGGGCGTCCAGGTTGGCGGCGATTTCACCGCCGGCGTCCTTGTCCAGCGAGGCGCGCAGGCCGTTGTCGACGATGGTGATCGCCTTCGAGATCGCGGTGCCCTTGGCGGCGATGTTGCCGGCGGCCATGTTGGCCTTGGCGCCCAGCAGGGCGGCCATGGCGCCGTCGTACAGCATGATGATCAGTTTGTGCGGCGAAGCCGACGCGACGCCGGTTTCGAGGCCCACGTTGGCGTAGGCATTGACGCCGCGTTTCATGGTTCCAAACATCTTTTGATTCTCCAAAAAATCCAGTATTAGCTGCTCGAATTGGCGGCGATCGCCGCGAGCTGTTGGGTCAGGTAACTTTGTGTGCTCTGCATCGACGTCAACAGCGTGTCGAGCGAGGTGAACTGGGCGCGGTAGCGCGCTTCGATGGCGGTCAGGCGTTCGCTGAACTTGTCGCGCTGGTCGGCCACCGACTTGATACTGACGTTCAGGCCGTCGGTCTTGCTTTGCAGGATGCTGTCCTTGCCGGTGAAGCTGGCGGCCAGGTTGGTCAGCTGGTAGGCGTAGCCCTGCGAGAAGGTCACGGTGCCGCGGTCGCCCGTGGCGCCGCTCTTGATGGTGAGCTGGATGCCGGATGCGTTCGAGCTCTCGGCCGCGGTCAGCGACTGGCCGTTGCCGATCGCCGCCACCCCGCCGATGGTGCCCACGATGTTGCTGCCCTTGGCCGGCGTGGCAGTGCCGAAGATGTCTTCGAACTTGGTGCCGGTCACGTTGGCGATCGAGATGTTCGACAGCTCGCCGTACTTGCTGGACGAGATCGACAGCTTGCCCGAGCCGTCGGCCGCGGTCTCGACCGAGGTCTCGACGGCGTCGCCGGCGCCGGCGAAGGTGCTGTTGCCGTTGATCGCGGCGCGCAGCATCGCGGCCAGCTGGGTGTTGTCGTAGGTGCCGGCCGGGATCGCGACGTTCTGCACCTTCTTGTCGGATACCGGGTCGGTCTGGTTCAGGGTGACGGTCCAGGTGGTGTTCGCAGCGATCGTGGTCGGCGCGGTCAAGGCCTTGGTGCTGGCCAGCGTGCCCTGGGTCGCCATGCTGGTGACGTTGACCGCGTACTCGCCCGGCTTGGTGGCGGCGGTCGACTTGTCGAAGGTGATGTTGCCGTCGCTGACCGAGCCCATCGCCGCGAACAGGGCGCCGAGGTCGCCGAAATTGTCGCTGATCGCCTTGTTCAGCTTGCTGCTATCGACGGCCAGGCTGCCGTCCTTCTGGAACGAGATGCCGACCTGGCTGAGGTTGGTCAGCTTGCCGTCGATGCCTTCCACCGCGGTGCTGAGCTGGCGCCGCAACTGGGACTGGATCGAACGCACGCTGGCGTCGCCCTGCAGCGCGCCGGCGGTCTTGGTGTCGGCGTTGTAGGCGGTCAGGCCGGCGATCGTCGTGTTCAGCGTGTTGTAGGCCTTGACGAAGGCATTGATCGAGGTCGAGACAGAGCTCGTGTCCTTCGACACCGTCAGCGAGGTGCTGCCGAGGGAGGCCACGTTCAGGCTCACGCCCTGGATCGCGTCGCTCACCGAGGTGGTCTTGCTGGTGACGGCGATGCCGTTCATGGTCAGCTTGGTGTCCTGGGCGCCGCTGGTCTGGGTCAGGCCCTGGGCGCCGCCCGGGTCGTAGCCGAGCAGGGCGGCGACGGCCGGGTCGGCGGCGGCCCCGTCGACGCCGTCGACGCCGATCTTCATGGCCGAGCTGGCGCCGGTGCTGTTCGAGGTGACCACCAGGTGGTAGGGCGTGTCGCTGCCGTCCGAGACGATGGTCGCGGTGACGCCGATGTTGGCCTTGTTGATGGCGTCGCGGATGCCCTGCAGCGACTGGTCCTTGGTGTCCAGCGTGACGGTGCCGCTGGCCTGGGCGCCGTCCTGGCTGAAGCTGGCGCCGATGTAGCTGCCGGCGCTGCCCGCGGTGAAGCCGGCGGCGGCCGGATTGTTGCCGCCGATGACGATCTGGCTGCCGTCGGCCGCGCTCAGGGTGACGCCGGCGGTGGCGGTGGTGTTCGAACCCTTGTTCTCGGCGCCGGGGGCGACCTTGATGCCGCCGGTGACGTCGCCGCTGACGGTTTCGGTCACGTTGATGTTGGAACCGTCGGCGGCGGTGAATTTCAGGTCGCCGTCGGCGGCCGAGCCGCTCACCGTGATGTTGGCGGCCGCCAGCGCATTCAGCGTCGCGCTGCTCTTCAGCGAGTCGTCGATCGTGGCCGCGCTGACGGTGTCGCCGTCCTCGGTGGCGGACGCCAGTTCGACGCCGCCGACCGCCAGTTTATAGCTGCCGCCGCTCACGCCGACCTTGCCGAAATTCTTGAACAGGTCGGCGGCGGTGGTGGTGGCGCCGGTCTTGGCGGTCACGCCGGTGTCTTCGCTGGCGTCGTTGATGGCGGCGGCCAGGTCGCGCGCGCTGCGGGTGTTGCCCGAGGTCGCGATCGGCGTGCCGTTGATGGTGAGCGAGCCGCCCGGGATGCCGGAACCGGCGCTGCCCAGGCTGAGCGCGGTGCCGGCCGCGCCGAAGGTGCCGCCCTTGATGCTGCCGAACTGGAAGGTCAGGGTGGTCTTGGCGCCGCCGCCGATCATGGCGCTGGTACTGGCCTTGCCGGCCGTGTTCAGGCTCTGCGACTGCGCCAGCTGGGTCACGTTGACCTTGTAGGTGCCGGCCACGGCGCCGGTACTGGTGCTGGCGCTCAGCACGTCCTTGTTGGTCGAGGAGGTCGACAGGGGGCTGAAGGTCGACGCCGAATTCAGCGAGGTGAGCGCGCCCTGGAAGCTGGCCACGGCGGTGCTGACCTTGCCGTACGCCGACAGCTTGGCCTGGTAGGCCGCGCTTTTGGCGTCGTAGTTGTTCAGCGGCGCCGATTCGGCCTGCATCAGCTTGCTGACGAGGCTGTCGACGTCGAGACCCGACCCGATACCAGCTGAGCTAACTCCCATTTGTTTCTCCCGTGAAAGCGATAATGTAAGTCATTATCGACAGAAGCAATTCGTACTTGAGAGCTGGAAATCCCGCTTATTTCAAAGTTGAACGGCTGAGCGGGGCTGGGCGGGGAGGAGCGGGATGGAAAAACGCCGCCGGCGCCTCGTGGGCGGCGGCGGCGGCGGGCGCGGGCAGGCCTGCGCGGCGGATCAGGCGGTCTGGTCGATCAGGAGGCCGCGCATCTTGTCGAGCGACTTGGCGATTTCCAGGGCTTCCTTGGTGGGCATCTGGCGTACCACTTCCTTGGTATTCTGGTCGATCACCTTGACCACGATGTGCTTGGTGTCCTCGTCGATCGAGAATTCCAGGCCCTGGGCCGCGCCCAGCCTGGATTCGTTGATCTTCTTGACGGCATCCGACAATTCGTCGCGCGACGGTTCGGCGCCGCCGGGCGCGGTCTTGCCCGCCATGGCGGACACGGTGCCCTGTTGCTCGATGGCCGAGGGCGGGCGCTCCTCGGGTTTCATCGTGACGGGGGTACCAACGGGGAGGATGTTCATGTTGAGTTCCCTTAGTGAGTTCCCTTAGTGAGTTCCCTTAGCAAAAATTCCCCGGCTGAATTTCTTCAGCCGGGGAATTGGTACGGCGCTAGCGCAGGCCAGCCGGATCAGGCGATTAGCCGCGCAGCAGCGACAGGACGCCGTTCGGCAGCGAGTTGGCCTGGGCCAGCATCGAGGTACCGGCCTGCTGCAGGATCTGGCCGCGGGTCATGTTCGCGGTTTCCGAAGCGAAGTCGGTGTCGGTGATGCGGCTCTTCGATGCCGACAGGTTCTCGGTCGTCGATTGCAGGTTCGAGATGGCCGAATCGAAACGCGACTGCAGTGCGCCGAGCTGGGCGCGCTGGCCGTTCACTTTCGACAGGGCGGCGTCGGCGATCTTGATCGCAGCCTGGGCGCCGTCGAAGGTGGTGATGTCGAGCGAAGCGACCGATTTCAGTTTCGACGCCTGGCCCGCTGCGGCGGTACTGAAGCCCGAGCCGCCGCTGCCGTCGGCGGCACCTGCCGCGTCGGTCACCGAGAAGCTGTTTTCCGAGTCGTAGCTGATGCGGCCCATGGCGGTGGCGCTGGTCTTGGTCCCGGTGCCGTCCATCGTGAACTTGGTGGTTTGCAGGTCGCCGTCGGCTTCGTAGTTCTGCACGTCCACGCTGCCGCTCTTCTGGCCCAGCTGGATGTTTTCGCCGCTGGCATTGGACAGCTTGACGCCGCCATTCTTGCTGTCGTACTCGGCGGTCACGCCGGTCTTGGCCGATTGGGCGTTGATCGAGTTGATGGCCGACGCGTAGTCGGTCGCGTTGGAACCCGAGCCTTCCACCGAGAACGAGACCGTGACCGGATCGGCGTTGTCCGAAGCCAGCGTGAACGAGTACGACGAGCCACCGGCCATCTTCAGGTTCATCTCGGTCTTGGCGCTGGCGCTCACGCCGGTGGCCGCGGTCTGGTTGTTGATGTCGGCGACGATCGACTTGGCGGTCGAGCCCTTGACTTCGGCCTTGTCATCGGCCGGATCGGCAGAGCCGGTCACGGCGGCGGCGTAGGCGGTGGTCTTGATGTCGACCGAGCCCAGGGCGCCGTTGATGGTGATCTTGCCTTTGGCCGCGCTGCTGGTCGCGGTGACGGCAACGCCGTCCGACGCGATGTTGTTGTTGCCGTAGGTATTGGTCTGGAAGTTCGAGCCGGTCATCGAGATGAGTTGACCTGCGTTGGCGCCGACCTGGAAGTTGGCGGTGCCCATCGAGCCGTCCAGCAGCTTGGTGCCGTTGAATTCGGTGGTGTTGGCGACACGGTTCAGTTCCGAGGTCAGCTGGGTGACTTCGGTCTGCAGTGCCTTGCGGTCGCTGGCGGAGTTCGACGAGTTCGACGACTGCACTGCCAGTTCGCGGATACGTTGCAGGACGTCGCCCGAGCTCGACAGGGCGCCTTCTGCGGTTTGGGCCATCGACACACCATCGTTGGCGTTGCGGGTCGCCTGGTTCATGCCCTTGATCTGCGAATTCATGCGGTCCGAGATCGCGAGGCCGGCGGCGTCGTCCTTGGCGCTGTTGATGCGCAGGCCCGAGGACAGGCGCTGGATCGAGGTGTTCAGCGACGATTGCGAAGCCGACAGGTTACGTTGGGAATTCAGGGATGCAACGTTGGTGTTGATTACGGATGCCATGGTGTCTCTCCAGACTTGGTCTTGCGTGGGCGTGGCGACGTGCCACTCGTTCACTTTGGTCTGTCACGCTGTTCCGTGACATTCAAACCGCTGTTGATGCAGGTAACGTACTCCCACGGAAAAACTTTAAGGGTTTTCGTAAAAAAATTTTCGAAGGGCAATATTTTCTTGTCGGGACGGCAAAAAAAATGCCGGCATGGCCGGCAGTTTTGTGTTTCTGTATTTACTATTGAGAAATAACGACCCGGTTCTTGCCGCTTTGCTTGGCCTGGTACATCGCCCGGTCGGCACGCGCCATCAGGCTGGCCTGTTCCTCGTTCTGGTGGCGCAGCGCCACGCCGCAGGAAAAAGTGATCAGCATCTTCTCGTTGTCGTGCAGGAAGAAGTGGCGCGTCAGCTCGCGCTGCACCCGCACCATCGCGCTCGAGGCCGCCTCGACCGTGGTCTCGGGCAGCAGGATCAGGAATTCCTCGCCGCCGAAGCGGGCGATCACGTCCATCGAGCGCAGCGTGTCCCTGACCACCCTGACCAGGTGGCGCAGCGCGTTGTCGCCGGCCAGGTGGCCGTAGGTGTCGTTGAGCTTCTTGATATTGTCGAGGT
>Ga0265798_10012860_pt1 | contig 10060 bp, 11 predicted proteins | sample P3T30metagenome_FD_192430 | JGI IMG/M metagenome (GOLD analysis project Ga0265798, IMG submission 192430) | Plant litter microbial communities from East Loma Ridge, Irvine, California - P3 T30 | ecosystem: Environmental > Terrestrial > Plant litter > Unclassified | place: USA: California...
GATGCATGTCGAGAGAGCGACGATGATTGATGCCCGGTGGGGTCTTTGGTCGTTCAAAAGTGGATCGAAGAGATGTAGTGACCGATCAACACACTTACGTGGATGATGGCCAACTGGGATGGCGGCGTCTGTACTTGAGTCTTGAGAACATGGATTTCCTTGGTGGCCTGAATCAGTCACCAGCACCCCTCACACAAGGGAGAGATTGAGTAGGTCTGCAGCCTACACCAAGATGAAAACATGCAAAGTAGATAACCCAACGTCAATGTAGGCCCTAGGAAGCGTTGAATGCATGGTGTAGCACTCAATCAGGAGCAGAAATGGCTCTTAGAACATACGATGCATTTGGTGTGAGGTCAGCTATAATTTAGATACTATGACAATCGTACCCTCTTCTCCACTACAGCTTCCCAATCCTTCTTCGTGAATGGGATATACCGATCACTACCCTCCGGTAGCCAGTACAGCTTATCCTCTCCAGTGATCTTATCCGGATCCACACCTTCCTTCTTCAACCTACCCTTCTGAATCTTCAACGTGCCCGTATACTCTAATGCAGGCGTCACCCTTAGAAACAGCGGCACAGCATAACTCGGTAAGACTGCTTTAGCATGCTTTGCCAGAGCCGCAAAGTCGAATGTCGACTCTGTGACCCCATCTGCCATGACGATAGATGCAGTCCCCGCTCGGCCGTCGTATCCAGGCACAAGGACGCCGTATGCGTTTGTTTCAGCAATCTGTAGGAACTTTCCGAGCATGTCGGCTACTTCGTTTGTCGATACGTTCTCTGACTTCCAACGGAATGTATCACCTAGACGGTCGACGAAGAAGACGCGGCCGTCGGCATCTTGTCGCATCATATCGCCGGACTTGAACCATCTGCTATCATTAGCTTGCAGTAAATGAGCTTGGAAGGGTGACTTGCATATCGCCCTTCTCGAACACATCCCTAATCCTCCTATTCTCCGTGGCACCCTCGTTGTTGTAGTAGCCTGGTGAAGTAGCCACCGTCTCAGGGCTTAATTTATGCAGCACCTGGCCCGGCTCGTTCACTCCACACCTGATCGCAAAGCCGTTTGCATCTCTCATGATCTCTTCGGTATCGACATCCATCTTCACTCTCACTTCCTGGTCGCTAAATCGCCAGTTCCAAATCAGCCCTCGGAGACCTATGCTGTTCGCTGTGAAGGGACCAGCGTTGCGATTAAATGTCGCACCCAGTCCATCGGTAGCGGCATACAATTCGTTGATGATGGGTATGTTGAAACGTTCGCGGAAGGGTTCCCATACATCAGGGCGCATACCGTTGCCCCATGCCATCTGCACCTTGTGTCTCCGTTCGTACGTATTCGATGGGCCGTTGAGTAGATATCTGCAGAGCTCGCCGACATATTGAACAATGTCCGCATCTGAAGCTGCGACCTCAGGCCAGAAGGTCTTGTGCGAAAACCTCCGGCTCAATACGACTGTACCGCCAGCGTGAACTAACGGTGTGACGCAAAGGCCATGCGCCGCTCCGTGATAGAGCGGCATACATGTGTACATCCTGCTTTCTGGCTTGAGCTCAAGGTATTTGGCGGCGCTGTAGCCAGTCAAGAGCTCGCGACCAGTGCTCAAAGTCACGGCTTTGGGCAGTCCGGTCGTTCCAGAAGTATACATCAGCGAGCGGAGGGACTCTATAGTGACGTGGTCACGGCGTGAGTCTGATATGGGTGTCGAGTTTGGTAGCGACGCGAAGTAGGAGGGATCGTAGTAGTGAATCTTTACGCCTGTCTCTTCAAGGTCCGTACGGCATGGCTCAACGTTGCTCTTGACATCAGCGTCTGCGATGAGGAATCTGGAGTTGCATATCTATTCCAAGGTCAACCGATTTCTACACGCCCATTTTCAGGAGCACTTACCCTCGCGCAATGTACCAAGCCCGTACCGGTGAGGTTCCAATTGACGAAGCTAGGAATAGCTCCGATCCCATCCAGAGCAAACCAGAGCATCAGATACTCTGCGCTATTCCCACCATCCATAGCAACTACCTCATCGGCTTGTATACCCAGGTCCTCTATCAGCCAATTCCCCACCCTCGTGAACGCATCAAAGAACTCCTTGTATGACCACGTTTTGCCTTCGAAGATGAGGAACGGGTGGCTTGGTTGTTTGCGGACCTGGTCTTCGAAGACATGGTACGTGAGGGCGCGTTTTCGAATCGCACGATCGGTCATGAAGTTAACGACATCTTGTGTCGGCGAGAGACCGCCGCGGGCATGCTTGAGGTCGTGAGCGATGTGGTGTTTTGCGTTGAGGTAGGCAGCGAGGGCTGCTGTGCCTGCTGCTCCGGCGATAATGGGTACTTTGAAGTATTAGCATCTCATAACACTTTAGAGGAGAGTTGGTAGAGGCTTACACGCCATAATAATGAATGCTTTCTACCTGTTGTTCTCTTCCAGACGCGCAGAGGGATTATACAATGTCGAATTCTTCTTCTCAACCCCAATCATCCAGAAGTACCAGAGACGATGCGCGAGAACAAGTAGGGAGATCCATCGCTAAAGCTGCCTTCCGCAGTAGGGGCAAGCTACGTACACCGAGGTTGTTATTGTCGGAGTCGGAGTGATGCGACTCAGGGCCCATCCATTTCCCCGCATTTTAGCTTATTTCCGATACACCCACTGCAAGCAAGACCGACTCGAGAACTTTACTGCTACCACAACTCTTCCATTGCAGGAGACATGCTGCGGGCGTCCGGCAACGCCAGGCTCAAAGATACTCTCGCAAGTCCATCTTGCTGATGGTACTGTGCCGTAGCAGTTCGCCTTGGGCCCGACGCCGCTGCGAAATTGGCTGCTGGTACGTGCTTGGGATCTGGTTTGCCCAACCTGACCTCTCATGGAAGAAGGGCACTGCTTGTGCTTGTTCTGACAGGAGGTCGAGGCATGGGAAGGAGTTCGTCGATTTCCGGCATACCCTTCATCAGGCTCCTGAGACGCTACACGACGGCTCCAAGCCAGGAGGTCGACCCAGGGTTCGATCTTGACAGCACAGTAAACAATGCCCATCGTGGCGTGGAATTATGGCCTCTCATCTCTCTGATCGCTATCATACTGTATCTTCGCTCGCGCGGAAACGCACCGCGGGTTTCCAACTTTAACACGAATAACATTCCATCGTATCCGTCGTCCTAAGAAGTCTACTCGGTAACTTCCAAATGTGAAAGCCATTCCGTTACCATAGCGTCTAGCTTCTTTACGTCCTTCCCATCCTCACCAGCCACAATCCCATCATCTTCAATTTAAAATTTTGACACTGAAACCATAGGGGAAGCTCCTCCGCCCCCTGCGTGCGATATATCGTCATCCTTTGGCCGTCCCAAGACTTAGACCGAAGGGTGATCGAATGCCTCCAATACTCATATCATCTCAATGCTTTCAAGAGACATACATACACCATCTCGCAAATGTGTTGTTTTATAACCCACTTTTGTGTACCAGCCCACGATCAGCTGCCCGGATCATACAGTGCCGCTTCTGCTTCATCAATAGCTTCAGGTGTGTTTTTCTTATTGCGATCAAATGTCCAGTGCTGTATCGCTGAGCGGAAATCGTCGTTTGTCTATTCTTTCACTTTGGGAAAGCTTGTTGGATTCCAGTTCCGAGCGAACTCTTCCGCGGTCTCATGTTCGTCTCCAAGGCTTTCGTCTTCTTCTTGTTTGGGTGATGAAGAAAGGGTACATACGCATCCAGACCGATGGTGTATATAGCTCTGCTGATAGTACGGAGCTGGCTCAGTTCTCATGGATTGGCTTGCTGTAGCTGGGAAGGTCGCCGCTTTCTTGTGGTGGGCATGTAGCTGCTCGTGGTATGAACTGGCCGTGAATTGAGCTGGAAGCACAGTCATCTCATCGGTTGGCCACTTATTCTCGGAAGACATCGTCGGGTATTTGTATTGTCTTGGTGGGTAACTTGCAGATTTTTTGCTTTGGGGTTGAGGTGTCGTAAGTCGATATGTGACTTCTAATGTTTGAGGGCACGCTTTATATATGCGCAGCTTTGTTTTTGTGTTACTCAAATAATTCGCCCACTTCTCTGGTAGTTTGGACTATGGATATGTGCGGTAGCGAACCATGGTCGAAGACCTGAGGCTACGCGAGCCCCCAAGTCAGACTCGCTCACACTCGATTAGAGTCATGAGTATTGGTCCAACCTTTACTGAACTGGCGGCTCGACTTCTACGCCGATATGCAAGATGATTCACACACGCCTCACATTTGTCGTCTAAGTCCGCCGCCTCACCGCAGAACAATCGACCGTGGCTCAGAATAATCCTCCGCTTCCGGGTACCACTCTTTCGACTGCTACCATGATGTTAGCCATCTCATCATTGTTTCTTTTGACCGTCTTTGTACTTACATCCTTTGTCACCTGAAGTTTCACTCTCTTAATTACCACCAGTCCAACCCTCACATACTCGCCCCGCTCTTTATCCGTACTAATGATTGCCACACCCAAAGCCGGCGCAACGATCAGAGCCTCACAAGCCTCATACGCCTCAACATCGAAAATAACGCGTGCATCATGGTAGCTTTGGTCGCGCATCTGCACCCTACACGACCGATACGGACTTTTCCCAGTCGCTACATCTTTCCCGATAGTAATAACGTCGGTCACCGATCCACTGATTCTCGCCCACCCATCTCTCAGCTCACCAAGCGGATTCAGTCCTTTAGGCACGACTCTGCATTCTTCAAGAAAGGCACAGAAGCCTCGCAGCGAGGTATTCATACCTATAGTAAGATCACCTAACCCGTAATCCACAGGTCCTTCCCCAGACATGAACGACCAAGACGGCGCCGTCCAAACGTCAGACCGTGTGAAAGGTGCAACATCATGCCGAGGTACCCACAGGAGCCACTTGGCGAAATTCCGCTTCCACAGTCCCGCGGCGCAGACATCGCTAGTCATACGCTGTAAGACTGTCATGACGCCTGATATGGCGGGGAATTTGTCTTTGGGGTATGTTATCCCGCGGGCGGTATAGTCGCGGACGAGTTGAAACCATGCGTCTTGGCCGATGGCGGCACCGATGGGGAGGTTGATGCTGTAGACTACGGCGTCGAGGGTGTAGAGGTGCGTCCAGCCTCGCCGTTGCTCTTCATGCGAGATGCCGTCGGGACAGCGCCAGAACATGTTGGCGCTGCCGAAATGGAGGGAGCGGGATGGCAGGAGTTGTTCTTGGAGGACCCAGGCTCGTGTTTCGAGGGGATCGCTTGGTAGTGCCTGGGTTTTGTTAGCAAGGAGACGACGGCGTCTCGGGGGATGGAGCTTACGTAGTTGCGGGTCTGTTGGGCGACGAGATATACTTCTAGATCGCCTTCGCTATCGTGGATCTCAATACGTTCAGTCATTGGCATCTTCCGTGGCCCTAGGAAGCCTGCTCCGCAATGTGAAGCGTTGGATGCAGCGACGTTGATGTATGATCTGGAGTAGATGTCGGCCATGACAGCCGATTCTTTTTCCCAGTCTGCTGTGTCATCTTGTACTGAGAGCGAGAGAATAAGCATTAGCATATGTGCTGTATACAGAGGAGTCGGTTCATACCAATTGCCAAGCAGTCAATCCATACGTACCGTAGACCAAGAAACCGTACCACCATAGCAGCATCTTGAAGCGTCTTAGGAAGGTCTTGAAAGCCGATGCTGCTCTTTCGCATTGAGAGCGTCTCTGTGGTAGTCATGAACGGCAACCCATTTCCCCAACAATAGCTCAGCGTTGCGTACTTCCCTTTCTGACCAGCGCTCGTTTCGACTAGCTTACATTTGGTTTGAGAAAACAGTGCTGGCCATTGCTTCATATTTTCGGCTAGAGCGTCGGAGCTGGGCATGTCATCGAGATCCAGCACTCTTGTAGGCAACAGCGAGTCTTGCTGAATCGCAGCACATCTCTCATGTCGGGCGTTGCATTCATCAAACCAAGCCTTAAATTGCTTCACCGGCGTCGGGTCAAGCGAGTCTTCTAATTTTACCGGCTTGAAGAAGTTCGGAGATGGGGTATCTTGTCGTGGATCAGCATTCTCGCATCAGGCCAGCAATAGGATCCTTTCCAAATATACCAAATCTATTTCGAAACTCCACAGCAGTAGCTTCATTTATGCCCTCGTCTAGATAAAGGTCGAGTTTAGAGCCGTAAGTCTCAGATTCGGAAAGATGCAGCCATGCTGGAGTGACTTCCATGTCTACTTCTTGTGCGACTCGTTCGTAAACCGGCCGTGTTTCCACATCCCGCATGAGCATGCTGCATATTACACATTCCAAAGCGCTTCTTCTCAATAGCGGTAAGGTGGTTTGGCGTCTTTCGCATAGCCATGTCTCGCTGTCGTGGCCCCAGGGTATGCCATTATCGTCGGTCCAAGACTTCTTTTTCCAGCCTGGGGGATGGTCGCCGCGGGCGAGCGCACGGAAGGGTATGGAGCTACAAGTAGTGCAGAGTGACATGACCAGTGTATATGAAATAACCAGAGTGGAATAATGGCAATGGTGGAATGTGATGTGACATGTCGGGTGTGATGGGTGGGACGTACCTGCCTGCTTACAGTCAGCCTGCAGGTGCTCTAGCCTCACGTGTCTTAGTACATCGAACTGCTCCCCACAAACAACTTTGCCTCTCTAGAAGCACTCTCCCTGGAGTATCGGGAGCACTTCAGTTCGTTCCATACTAGTTTATGTTGAGTGCCCAATCTTATGTGGTCGCCTTAGCTCGTTACTCATCCATTTCTCCTCAGCACCAAGGTTTCTAGTCACAAAGCCCACCCATCACAAGAGATTCGCAAAATAAAAGTTCATCCCACGCTTCACGCTCTTCTCCGAAATTCCAAAAAGAAATTGGCATGTTCTGCTTGTGTTTTATCTAATCCTTATTCGAATGAGCACCCATGTGCCTAGCTAACAAGCTCTCCATCGCACCAACACATCGCTCATCCCCACAACTCCATCATCACCCTAATACCCAACCCCACCCCCCTCCGTCGGCAAATCAAACCACTCCGAGTTCCCACCCGTACAAGTACTCCTCAGATACGCCCAAGCCTTCGGCCTCTGCCTCCCTTCCAACCCGGGATCCAACTTAAGCGCCATCTTATACGCCGCCGTCTGCCCGCTACTATCAACCGGATCAACATAGTCAGGGATATCGCCAAAGTCCTTCTTCTGCAAGCGCTGTTTCCAGGTAATGCCGACGGTGCCGCCGTCGACAAAGGCAAAAGGAGTGTTGTCGACGTAGTGCAGTTGGATGCCGAGGCCGTACATGACGGTTGGGAACCATTTGTAGGCGGTGTAGGCGATGAAGTTTGGGACTGAGGAGACGGGGACGACGAGCTTGGAGTGGAAGGGTGGGGCGGTGGTGACTTCGGTGGCTTTGCCTTTGCCTTTTCCTTCGTACTGGGGCTTGGTCTGGTTGTCGAGGCGGGAGGTGAGTTTCATGAGTGTGATGAGGGTGTTGAGTTCGGGGCAGCCGCCGTAGAGGTACTGGGGGTGCTTTTTCAGCGATGAGATATGCTGGCCAACGGGACCGGTCAGCTGCTTCTCGTAGACGTCTGCTTCCTTGATGTAATGGTTCATACGTCGCAGAATGCTGGGCGACATGGACTCCTTGCGGTTATCGATTTGGAACCGGACGTGGCGGACCATGTGGAAACGGTCCAGATACGCGAGACGGTCGAAGTAAGTCGAGGTGTCATAACCGATGGAGAAGGTATTCGTGGAATAGAACATGGGAAGTGATTCCTCGCGGACCTGCTTGCTGACGCGGGTGATACCGAGGAGATCGCTGGTCGCGAAGTGATGCTCTGCATTGTCGTCGTGGAACTGGATGACCTGGTCGTCGGTATAGTCGCACAGATGAGGCCTGATGGGTCGGTCTGTATCGAGCGCGAGCGCATAGATGCGCTGACGTAGCTCCACAGAAAGCTCCATGAACTTGGGGAACTTTGGCTTTAACATCTTGCACCTGCCGGTGGTATGACGTTCGGAGTGACACTGGTGACAGAGTGTGCAGTTCATGTTGCGGATACCCTTTTCTGCCATGCAAGTGAGGCAGTGAGTGGGCGTGCGATATCTAGGCAGACGGGGTCGCACCGGAACGTTGGAGGTAATAGTAGGTGGTTTTATCGCGCGTCTTGCCTTGGGCTTTGAAGTGTTTAGAGTAGGATCATTAGCTAGTTGAGCTAGCGGAAGAAGTTGGTGGGAAGAAGGTCCAGATGAAGTAGTCGCAAGATTACTGTCGTCCTCGTCTCCCAATGCTCGAATGTCGCCTTCAGAACGCGGTGCGTGTAGTAGACGACGACGTGTCAGGTCGACGGCTCTCAGGAAGTCACTCGAGCCAGTAACCGATCCCGACGAAAGAGGAGCGTGGTTCGGATATGCTGAGTCACGAAGATTGTACATGTGTAGATCGGCTGCACAAGTTAGCTGTTAAGCCTCACCAGAAAATTAATGGGGTCCTCTTACCTTGGTTCCTCCAGTCAGAACCCGCTTGCTGACCACTCGATTGCCCTGACTCACCAAACGTCGGCCCACCAGTACCAAATCCCGAGCCTGCTTCGATCGCTTTCTGAAAGTCTTCGTCATGTTTATAATCGAAGTATTCCTGGCCACAGCTGTCGCACAGAGTCTGCTTATTTCCACCCTCATGAGGGTCAGGCTTCAGGCAGCAAGCCATAGGCGGCAAAACGAGATCTCCATTGGCCATCTCCGCGAGGTCAGTAGGAGGAAGGAGTGGAGCCAGAGATGATTGCGCGGGTGCGTAAGCAAAGTTCTGCGCGTACATCGCACCACACCCAACGCAGACCCAGTCACCGTCGTCCATGGTCCAGTGCTTAGAATCTGGACAGCATTTCGGGGATTCGCCTATGATGGGATGTGGGCGGCCTGCTTTCTCGTTGACCTCGAAGCCATTAGGTGTTGGGCGAATGTCGGCGCCAGACTCCTTCATGGCCCAAGCTAGCTGTAAGGCCTCGGGGCTGCAATCGCTCGGCCAGATCTCACTCCAAAAGTTATCGTTCGCTTCGTAGTCGTCGTCGTCGTTCATTGTCGGCGGCTGGTAGCTGGGTGGTTGTGCAAAGGTTGAGAAGTGAGAGAGCAGGTTATTTAAGTGGTATTCGAAAAAGTGAACGCGGTGAGTGGGCGATTATATGGGAGTGAGCAAGAGAAGCCTAAGAGCTTCCACTCCGCAGACGAGGAAGTGAAAGCACGCATGTGACCACACTGTGAGAAGTCAGGAGTCAGTGAATCAGATGAATCGAGGAACGCACTTGCATACGACAAATCAATCTTTCTTCATTGGTAGGTTTCCCAATCACTGCCTCTACCACTTCTTACCTCCCTCATCACTAAAATCACGTCCCTGACGCTCCTGCTCTAACCTAGCATCGAACTCCTGTTGAGCGCGCTGCCTCTCCCTAGCCCTCTCCTCATCACCCGCAACAAACGTATACGAATCTCCAAGCGTGGTCCCCTCCCTTTGCTCTCTGCGCTCCGGTTCCGCTCTGCGCGATTGTTGCTGCTGTGGCCTTTGAAGTGGCGCTGCTGCACCTCCTCCAGTGCGCCTTAGACGATCCCATGACGATTCACCAGGTCTTGCTTGAGATTGAGATTGAGATTGTTGTGGGTTGTTGACTTCGTCCTGGAAGAGGCCTCCAGTGGGGGAAGCGTCGTCATCGAATGGAAGGGATGCGGGCGGTGCTTGCTGACGTTGTGGAGCTGGTTGTGATGTGTCGTTCGAGAAAGTCTCCCATGTGTCTGATCCCGCGGTTCTGGTACCCCACGATTCGTTTCCAGCGGTCGGGCTCATGTCGTCGCCTCCATCCGCATTCTGTTGAGGCTGCTTGCCCCAGCTAGCCTGTGGTGACGGGCCACCTCCTGCCTTGTTCCTGACCTGCTCCTGGAACTGCCGTCGCCTATCCTCAATCTCACGTCCTTGTTGTGCGGTCCGTTGCCCTTCAGCGTGTGATGAAGCCTTCAACTCCTGCCCAAACTGCTCCAGCTTCGGATCATTCGAGGTATTCACCGCAGCCAAAG
>Ga0265798_10012861_pt1 | contig 10059 bp, 9 predicted proteins | sample P3T30metagenome_FD_192430 | JGI IMG/M metagenome (GOLD analysis project Ga0265798, IMG submission 192430) | Plant litter microbial communities from East Loma Ridge, Irvine, California - P3 T30 | ecosystem: Environmental > Terrestrial > Plant litter > Unclassified | place: USA: California...
CTCACGACCGCATCCGTCCGGAAAGCGGCGTGACCGCCAACCTGCGCATGGGCAACCAGGTAGCGACCAGCCTGCTGCGCGAATCGCTGCTGGCGGCCAACGCGCCACGTTCGCAACGTGGCCAGCTTGCAACACAGGCGCGGGTAGATCGCTTCGACGTGGAAGGCAGCCGGGACCTCGGCCCCGGCAACGAGCTGCGCTTCATGGTCAAAGGCACGCCCGGCGCGCGGGTCGAGGTGGCGATCACCGGCGCGCGCGGGGTGTTCTTCCTGCCGGAAGTGCGTCCCGGCGAGTACGAGGCCATGTACACGATCCGCAACGCCGACCGCATCGAGCCCGGCAGCCGCGTGACCGCTTCGCTGCGCGCCGACGGCCGCACCGTGACTTCGGTGCTGAACCGGCCGCTGCAATCCGGCGGCCGTGCCGATGCGCCGCGCCAGGCCCGCTACTGCACCAACTGCGCCGTGATCGAACAGGTCAACGTGATCGAAGTGTCGGGAAATGGCAACTACCTGGGCACGGCCGGCGGCGCCGTGGTGGGTGGTTTATTAGGCAGCCAGGTAGGCAGCGGCAGCGGCCGGACCGCGGCTACCGTGGCCGGCGCAGTGGCCGGTGGCCTGGCGGGGCGCAATATTCAGCGCAATATGAACAAGGAACCGCGTTATGAAGTGGTGGTGCGGTATGCCACTAGTGGCGCGACGCAGACGCTGCAGTACGACAATGATCCAGGTTTCCGCCAGGGAGACCGGGTGCGCGTCAGCAACGGTGTGTTAACTCGCGCCCAATAGATATTGGGTTAGCAGACAAAGGCCGGCGCCCCATTGGAGCGCCGGCCTTTGTCATTGGTCAGCCGACCAGATCAAGCCGTCGCCAGCACCTGATCATCCCCCGGCTGCTCCGACTCCGCCTTCTGCTTCGCCGCGCCCTTGGTGCGCGAGCGCGAGGGCGGCAGGCGGCGCAGGGTCTTGAGCGCTTCGGCGTCCTTGATGCCGATGGTGCGCTGGTCGACCGTGATCAGCCCGATCTCGTTGAAGGCCGACAAGGTGCGGCTGACGGTTTCCAGCGTGAGCCCCAGGTAGCTGCCGATCTCGTGGCGTGTCATGCGCAGGTTGAACAGCTTGCTCGAGTAGCCCATGGCGGCGAAGCGGTCGGCCAGCGAGACCAGGAAGCGCGCCACGCGGGCTTCGGCGGAGAGGGCGCCGAGCATGCCGATCATGGTTTGTTCGCGCACCAGTTCGCGGCTCATGACGCCGTACATCATGTTCTCGAGTTCCGCGTGGACGCGGCCCAGGGCCGTGAGTTTCTTGAACGGCAGCAGGATCAGGTCGCAGTCGGAAAGCGCTACCGCTTCCGAGGCGTAGTGACGGGTGTGGATGCCGTCGACGCCCAGCATGTCGCCCTTCATCGGGAAGCTCAGCACCTGCTCGTTGCCGAATTCGTCGATGAGTACGGTTTTCAGGAAACCGGAGTTCACGATATACAGGGTGTCGAAGGCCTGGCCGATGGTGTGGACGCGCTGGCCGGTCTTGAACTGCACGTGCTGGAACAGCAGTTCTTCGGAGGTGACCGAGACGCTGGCGGGGATCCGCAGCAGGTCGCACACTTCCTTGAGGTTGGACCAGAGGCGTCCCTGGCGCTGGCGGCCGGCTTCCATGGGCGAGTGCAGGGTCGGCTGGGTGACGTTGCGTTGTTCTGACGGTGGCTGGGACTGCATGCTCATCTCCAGTGAAAGACTCATGGTTTCAGACGGCGACCACGGGGCGAAGCTGCAACCGGAACTGTGGAGGCGAACCCCGCTTCGGCTGTCTCACGCTGGGACTTGGATCGCAAGCAAGTCGAAACGGTGAATTCAGTATGCCAACACGAGTTCGGCACGAATATCAGCTATTGCTGAATATGTAGGTAGGACGGCTGCCAGGCTTGTAGGAATCTTCTTACTGGCAGCCTTGGCGACAGAGGGAGATTGCCGGGGAGAAGAGGGGATTCGCCGGGGAGGCGGACGATGCGGAAAGGGACAACTGTGGCGCGGGCCGCACCAAGGGTGCGGCCGCGTGTCTAACTCAGGTTAAGCCTTCAGCGGAGATAGGAGGCGGTGCGCGACCGCGTATTGCACCATTTCCGACAGCGAAGTCATGCCCATCTTCTGCATGATCCGGGTCTTGTGGGTGCTGACGGTTTTCACCGACAAATGCAGGCTATTGGCGATCTCGGTGATCGACTTGCCACTGACGAGTAGTGTAAACACCTCGAACTCCCGGTCCGACAGCTGCTTGTGCAAAAGCTGCTCGTTGGGCGCCATGATGTTCAGCGCCAGCTGCTCGGCCACCTCGGTACTGATGTACGGTCGCCCCGACGCCACCTTGCGAATCGCGCCGACCAGCTGGGTGCCCGCGCTTTCCTTGGTCAGGTAGCCCTGGGCGCCGGCCCGGATCGCGCGCACCGCGTATTGTTCTTCCTCGTGCATGGTGAGAATCAGGATGGCCAGCTTGGGCGCCTCGCTGCGCACCTGCCGGATCAGGTCGACCCCGCTGCGGCCCGGCATGGACAGGTCGAGCAAAAGCAGGTCGAAGCCGCCCTGGCGCACCTGGGCCAGCACCTCGAAACCGTTGGTCGCCTCGCCGGCGATCTCGATGTCCGGTGCGCCGTCGAGGATGCGCTTGAGTCCTTCGCGCATGATTGTGTGGTCGTCGGCAATAACAATGCGGATCATGAAACTCCCTCCATGAATGCGATGCTGGCCTTATCAGGCTAGCATCGCTTGGCGCGGCCGTGTATTGAATTTGCCGGTTCTTCAGCCAGAGGCCGGCTCGCTGATGAGGCGGTGCACCAGTACCGGCCTGGTCGTATGGGACAGCACCTTGTTGGTCACGCTGCCCAGCAACAACTGGCCCCAGCCGCTGCGTCCGTGCGAGCCCATGAAGATCAGGTCGCAGCCTTCCTGCTCGGCGACATCGACGATCTTGAGGGCGGCCGCGTCGGAAAACGCGGTCATGCAGGCGTGCTTGAGGCCGGCAGCGCCGCAGGAGCGCACGATCTTGCCCATGTATTCCTCGCCCAGGCGGCGCATCTGCGCGATGTATTCCTCTTCGCTGGGGTAGGAAGGCGGGATAATTTCCACGTACACGGGATACTGGTATTCCGGCGCGACGAACAGGGCCAGGACTTCAGCGCCCATCTGTTGCGCGAATTTGACGCCGGCGCAGGCCGTGTGCTGGGACACGGCTGAGCCGTCGGTGGTGATCAGGATTTTGCGGTACATGACATCTCCTCCAATGGCCACGCCATTCTGATGCGTCCAGGACGTGGCGGCGATTGCGAGCGTGCAGACAGTTGAGCTCGATCAAACGTGGGGCCGCGCGTCACGCGTCCCGCGAAGTGCGTGAGACCCCCATGGCGATACGAAAAACAACACCTACATTGTGTAAATATTCAGGAACCATACAATTTCATTGTCGCGGAATTAAGTTTCCTTGTCCATTTTGTTGCGTCTCTGTCTCCGAGATTTACCTACGGCAACCACGCTGCTACACTCGCGTGCAGACTCTTACCATCTTTCAACGCGCCGGACGCTCGTGGATGGACGCAGCACCGACCGAATTGCACACGCTCATTGCGAACTTATACATCATGGAGAAGCAGGGATTATGACCGACGCCGCTGACGATTTCGACGCACTATTCGAGGAAGTGGCGGCCCAGCGCGCCAGCGCCCCCGCCACCCCCACGCCCGAGCCGGAGCCGACCCCGGCCACCGCCGCTGAAGACGACCTGGATTCCTTGTTCGACCAGGTGTCGGCCGCCAGCACGCCTGCCGCCGCCGCTGCCCCTGTCGCGGCAGCCGTAGCGCCTGCCGTTCCAGCAACTGCTGCCGCGCCCGCCGGCGAAGGCGAACACGGCATGTTCGAACGCCTCGGCGGCATCGTCCGCCTGCTGCACGACTCGCTGCGCGAGCTGGGCTACGACAAGGCGCTCACCGAAGCCTCCTCGGCCATCGTGGACGCCCAGGACCGCCTGGAATACGTCGCCTCCCTGACCGAACAGGCTGCCAACAAGGTGCTGAACACCCTGGACGAAGGCATGCCGGCCCAGGACCTGTTGTCGAAGCAGGCCAAGGATATGGAAACGCGCTGGAGCGACCTGTTCACCGGCAAGCTGAGCCTGGACGAGTTCAAGGCCCTGGCCGGCGACTCGCGTCAGTTCGCGGCCGCCGTCAACGTCGCAACCGAAGCCGAGAAGGCACGCCTGCTCGAGATCATGATGGCCCAGGACTTCCAGGACATCACCGGCCAGCTGATCAAGAAAGTGGTCAAGATCACCCAGACCGTCGAATCCGAACTGGCCCAGCTGCTGCGCGACAACGCGCCGGCCGAGCTGAAGGAAAAGCTGGCCAAGAAGGACGCACCGCCGGTAGCGGAGCCGCTGATGCAGGGCCCGTCGGTGCCGGAATCGGCGCTGAATCAGGACAACGTTGACGATCTACTCGCCGATCTGGGGTTCTAATGGACGATATGCTCAAGGACTTCGTCGTCGAGGCGATGGACCTTGCAGTAAATGTTGAAGAACATTTGCTGCGCCTCGAACGCGATCCGGACAACAAGGAAACGCTCAATGCCGTGTTCCGGTCCTTCCACACCATCAAGGGTGGCGCCGGCTTCATGGGCCTGCCCGCGCTGGTCGCCGCCTGCCACCTGACCGAGAACCTGTTCGACGCCCTGCGCACCGGGCAGGCGCCGGTGACGCCGCTGGCGATCGAAGCCGCGCTCGAAGCGTCCGGCTTCGTGGCCGACCAGTTGAATGACCTGAACAACGGCACGCCGCCGGAAGGCCTGGCGCAAATGCCGGCCGCCCTCGAGCGCATCCTGACCGATGCGATCGAAGGCAAGGCTGCGGCCCCGGCCGCCGCGCCGGTGCCGGTAGCCGTGGCGCCAGTGGCCGCTGCGCCCGCCGCTGTTGCAGCGCCGGTTGTCGCCAGTATCGGTGCCGATGGCATCGACTGGGTCGGCATGTACAACGCTGTGGTGCCGGCAAGCGCCGCGATTGCTGCCGCAACTGCTCCAGCTGCACCGGTTGCCGCTCCTGCCGCCGCCGCTCCGGTGGAAGCTGCCGCCGCGGCGCCCGCCGCCAGGCCGAACGGCTGGGACGGCGTCGACCGCCGCCAGCAAGACAAGGTCGCCGACGCGCGCGCCGCCGCCGCGCCGGCCAAGGACGAAAGCATCCGTATCGATGCGGTCAAGCTGGACGCGCTGCTGGAAGTGGCGGGTGAATCGGTGCAGGCCGCCAACCAGGCCGCCGTGCTGCTCGAACGTTTGCAGCAGTTCAAGTTCGAAGGTCCGGCCGCCGCCCTGATGGCAACGCTCACCGAGACCCTGGAACGCGCCTCGCGCTACTCGGCCGAACTGCAGCGCGCCACCCTGGCGACCCGCATGCAGCCGGTCGGCCGCCTGTTCCAGAAGTTCCCGCGCCTGGTGCGCGAGCTGGCCAAGGACCTCGGCAAGGACGTCGAGCTGACCATCGAAGGCGCCGAGACCGAAGTCGACCGCGTCGTGGTGGACAGCCTGTACGATCCGCTGGTGCACATGCTGCGCAATGCGCTCGACCACGGTGTCGAATCGCCGGAAGAACGCGTCGCCGCCGGCAAGCCGGCCAAGGCCTTCATCCTGCTGAAAGCCTGGCAGGAAGCCAATAGCGTCATGATCGTGCTGCAGGACGACGGCAAGGGCATGGACCCGATCAAGCTGCGCAAGAAAGCGGTCGACAAGGGCCTGATCGGCGAGAACGGCGCTCCCAACGACGACGACGCCTACCAGCTGGTGTTCCTGCCGGGCTTCTCGACCAAGGAAGTGGCTTCCTCGGTCTCGGGCCGCGGCGTCGGCATGGACGTGGTCAAGACCGCAGTGGAGAAGAACCGCGGCGCGATCCGCATCGATTCCTCGCTCGGCCACGGCACCAAGTTCGCGATCCGCCTGCCGATCGAACTGTCGATTGTGCCGACCATGCTGGTGTCGACCTCGAGCGCCTCGCTGGCGCTGCCGATGGCCGTCGTCGAGCGCGTGGTCGAGCTGCCGGAAGAGTTCCAGTGCGTGGGCGGCGCCCCGGTGCTGAAAGACCAGGGCCGCCCGCTGCCGGTGCGTTCGCTGGCGCTGGCGCTGGGCTACGAAGCCTGTTCGGAACGGGTCGGCATCGTCATCAACGCGCCGCAGCCCTACATCCTGGCGGTGGAAGCGGTGGATGGCACGGCCGACCTGGTGATCAAGCCGATGACCGCCCTGAGCGTCGAAGGCATCACCGGCACCGCGCGTTCCGCCGAGGGCGAACTGGTGCTGGTGGTCGGGCTGTCCTTCCTGATGGATGGCTGCCGTTCCAATGTCCGCCTGGCCGCATAATATGGTGTGACGCGCTGCGGCATGCCCATGCCGCCGCGCCGTGTCATAAAAACGCATAGAAAAGCCTGAGCTTTCCCGCTCAGGCTTTTTTTATTTGCATGCGAACTCGTCCATACAAATTATATTTGCAGGGATTTCGCATCCTTGGCAGGAAAATGCGTCTCCCCCTCTTGGTGCGGCAGTGCACAATTATGGCATAATCAAAAACCGTCCCCGCATAAAGCGGGGCGCGTTCACTGGATAGACCATGCAAAAAACGCTCTACGACAAACTCTGGGATTCCCATGTCGTGCGTGCCGACCCTGATGGCACCACCGTCCTCTACATCGACCGCCACCTGGTGCACGAAGTCACCAGCCCGCAAGCCTTCGAAGGGCTACGCGAGGCGGGTCGCGGTCTATGGCGGGTGTCGAGCAACCTGGCCGTGGCCGACCACAACGTACCGACCACCGACCGCGCCGACGGCATCGCGGACCCGACTTCGCGCCTGCAGGTCGAGACCCTGGACGCCAATGCGAAAAGCTTCGGACTGACTTATTTCGACATGAACGACAAGCGCCAGGGCATCGTCCACGTGATCGGCCCGGAGCAGGGCGCGACCCTGCCGGGCATGACGGTGGTGTGCGGCGACTCGCACACGTCCACCCACGGCGCCTTCGGCTGCCTGGCGCATGGCATCGGCACCTCGGAAGTCGAACACGTGCTGGCCACGCAAACGCTGCTGGCCAAGAAGTCGAAATCGATGCTGGTGCAGGTCGACGGCGACCTGCCGCCGGGCGTGACGGCGAAGGACATCGTACTGGCCATCATCGGCGAGATCGGCACCGCCGGCGGCACCGGCTACGCCATCGAATTCGGCGGCTCGACCATCCGCGCGTTGTCGATGGAAGGCCGCATGACGGTCTGTAATATGGCGATCGAAGCGGGCGCGCGCGCCGGCATGGTCGCGGTGGACGACACCACCATCGAGTACGTGAAGGGCCGTCCGCTGTCGCCGAGCGGCGCACAATGGGAGCAGGCGGTGGCCTACTGGCGCACCCTGCACACCGACGACGGCGCCAGCTTCGACACGGTCGTGAAGATCGACGCCGCCCAGGTCCGCCCGCAAGTCACCTGGGGCACCTCGCCCGAGATGGTGACCGCGGTCGACGGCCGCGTGCCGGATCCGAGCCTGGAGCCGGACGCCGTGCGCCGCAGCGCCATCGAGAAGGCGCTGGCCTATATGGACCTGGCGCCGAACACGCCGATCGAGGACATCGCCATCGACAAGGTCTTCATCGGCTCCTGCACCAACTCGCGCATCGAAGACTTGCGCGCGGCGGCCGATGTGGTGCGTGGCCGCCAGCGTGCCGCCAGCGTCAAGCTGGCGATGGTGGTGCCGGGTTCCGGCCTGGTCAAGGAACAGGCCGAGCGCGAAGGGCTCGATCGCATCTTCAAGGACGCGGGCTTCGAATGGCGCGAACCGGGCTGCTCGATGTGCCTGGCGATGAACGCCGACCGGCTGGAGCCGGGCGAGCGCTGCGCCTCGACCTCGAACCGCAACTTCGAGGGACGGCAAGGGCAGGGCGGCCGTACCCACCTGGTGTCGCCGGCGATGGCGGCGGCGGCGGGCATCGCCGGCCGTTTCGTCGACGTGCGCGCCCTGTAATCAATTCATACCGAATCCTGGAAATAGCATGAAAAAAGCATTCGCCTTCGTCCTCGCCGCCATCGTCCTGAGCGGCTGCAACACCATCTCCGGCATCGGCCGCGACGTCCAGAAAGCCGGCCAGGTCATCACCGGCGCGGGCGGCCGCTGAGCATGGATAAATTCACCGTCCAAGCTGGCCTGGTGGCGCCGCTCGACCGCGCCAATGTCGACACCGACGCCATCATCCCCAAGCAGTTCCTGAAATCGATCCGCCGCACCGGCTTCGGCCCGAACCTGTTCGACGAGTGGCGCTACCTCGACCACGGCGAGCCGGGCCAGGATTGCAGCGGCCGTCCGATCAATCCGGACTTCGTGCTGAACCAGCCGCGCTATGCCGGCGCCTCGATCCTGCTGGCCCGTAAAAACTTCGGCTGCGGCTCCTCGCGCGAGCACGCGCCCTGGGCGCTGCAGCAGTACGGCTTCCGCGCCATCGTCGCGCCGAGCTTCGCCGACATCTTCTTCAACAACTGCTACAAGAGCGGCCTGCTGCCGATCGTGCTGAGTGAAGAAGAAGTGGATGGCCTGTTCAAGGCGGTCGAGACCCAGCCGGGTTTCAAGCTGGTGGTCGATCTCGAACAGCAGCGCATCTCGTCCGAAGATGGCAGCATCTCCTACGGCTTCGCGATCGACGACTTCCGCAAGTACTGCCTGCTGAACGGCCTGGACGACATCGGCCTGACCCTGCGCCATGCCGACGACATCCGCAGCTTCGAACAACGCCACCTGGCCGCGCAACCCTGGCTCGCCAATACGATCTGAAGAAAGCACACGCATGAAGATTGCAGTTTTGCCGGGCGACGGCATCGGCCCCGAAATCACCCATGAAGCGGTCAAGGTCCTGGATGCGCTGGGCGAATCCTTCGAGATGGAGACGGCGCAGGTTGGCGGCGCCGGCTACGCTGCCCATGGTCATCCTCTGCCGGAAGGCACCCTGAAGCTGGCCAAGGATGCGGACGCGGTGCTGTTCGGCGCTGTCGGCGACTACCGGTACGATGCGCTCGAGCGCGCGCTGCGTCCCGAGCAGGCCATCCTCGGCCTGCGCAAGGAGCTCGGCCTGTTCGCCAACCTGCGTCCGGCCATCCTGTATCCGGAACTGGCTGGCGCCTCGACCCTGAAGCCGGAAGTGGTGTCGGGCCTGGACATCCTGATCATCCGCGAACTCACCGGAGACATCTATTTCGGCAAGCCGCGCGGCGTGCGCGAATGCCCGGACGGGCCGTTCGCGGGCCAGCGCGAAGGCTTCGACACCATGCGCTACGCCGAAGGCGAGATCCGCCGCATCGCCCACGTGGCCTTCCAGGCAGCGAGGAAGCGCGACCGCCGCGTGACCAGCGTCGACAAGGCCAATGTGCTGGAGACCTTCCAGTTCTGGCGCGACGTCGTCACCGATGTGCACAAGGAATACCAGGACGTCGAGCTCGAACACATGTACGTCGATAACGCGGCCATGCAGCTGGTGCGGGCGCCGAAGAAATTCGATGTCCTCGTCACTGGTAATATGTTCGGCGACATCCTGTCGGATGCCGCCGCGATGCTGACTGGCTCGATCGGCATGTTGCCGTCCGCTTCGCTCGACGCGAACAACAAGGGCCTGTACGAGCCCTCGCACGGTTCGGCGCCGGACATCGCCGGCAAGGGCGTGGCCAATCCGCTGGCGACCATCCTGTCCGCCGCCATGATGCTGCGCTTTACGTTTGGTCGCACCGAGCAGGCCGACCGCATCGAGAACGCGGTCAAGCGCGTGCTGGCGCAGGGCTTGCGCACGCCGGACATCTACGAGCCGGGCAGCGAGAAGGTCGGCACGAAAGAAATGGGCGACGCTGTCGTCGCGGCGCTGGCTTGAAGCGTTATAGAACATATTTTTAAAACCTGAGGGAAGACGATGAAATTAGTAGGCCTGGTTGGCTGGCGCGGTATGGTGGGCTCGGTCCTGATGCAGCGCATGCAGGAAGAGGGCGATTTCGACCACATCGAGCCGGTGTTCTTC
>Ga0265798_10012863_pt1 | contig 10059 bp, 8 predicted proteins | sample P3T30metagenome_FD_192430 | JGI IMG/M metagenome (GOLD analysis project Ga0265798, IMG submission 192430) | Plant litter microbial communities from East Loma Ridge, Irvine, California - P3 T30 | ecosystem: Environmental > Terrestrial > Plant litter > Unclassified | place: USA: California...
CGCGCGAGATGCGCGCGATGAACATGCCCACGAACGGCGACCATGAAATCCACCATGCCCAATACAACAGCGTCCAGCCCTCGAACCAGCTGGGATCGTTGGTGGGTTCATAGGTGTGGCTGAGGAAGGTCAGGCTCACCACGTTTGACAGATAGTTGCCGAGGTTGTCACCGAAGGTCTGCAGCAGTACCAGGGTGGGTCCGACTGCGGCGACGAACAGCATCAGCAAGACGGCAAGTGCCAGGTTCAGCTCGCTCAGACGACGCAGGCCCTTGCCCAGGCCCGACGCGGCGGAGGCGCCTGCGATGGCGGTCACGACGACGATGAGGCCGATTCGGAACGTGGCGGTGGTGGTGTCCCAGCCGAACATGTCGTGCAGGCCGGCGCTGATCTGCAGTACGCCGTAGCCCAGGGTGGTGGTCAGGCCGAAGAGCGTGCCGCACAAGGCAAAGGTGTCGACGGCATGCCCGATGGGACCGTCGATGCGTTCGCGCAGCAAGGGGTACAGGCCGGAGCGGATCGTCAACGGCAGGTTGTAGCGAAACCCGAAGTAGGCCAGCACCAGACCGACCAGGCCATAGATTGCCCAGGCATGGATGCCCCAGTGGAAGAAGGTGTAGGTGAGTGCAGTCTGGGCCGCCTCGCGCGTGAGGCCTTCACCTGTGGGCGGCTTGATGAAATGCTGCATCGGCTCGGCGACGCCGAAATACATCAAGCCAATGCCCATGCCTGCAGCAAACAGCATTGACAGCCAGCTTGCAAAGCCGAACTCCGGCCGCGAGTCGTCCGGCCCCAGGCGAATGTTGCCGTAGCCACTGCAGGCGATGGCAATCAATACCAGCACGAAAATGCCGACCGACAGCGTGTAGAACCAGCCGAAGTGGGACCCTACCCAGGTCTGCGCAACGCCGAAGGCGCGCGAGCTGACCTCCGGCATGAGCGTGCACACGGCCAGCAGCACCGCCACGATGGCGATGCTCGGTAGAAACACGGGCATGCGCAGTGTCGTGCGATTGGAAACAGCCGGTGTCGCCGGCGGTGGTGTCGCTGCTGCAGAATCTTCAATAGTCATTCGTGTCATCGCGGGTGGGAATGGGCGCCCCAAGAGCAATTCTTGTGCCGCGGCGGGCATCATTGAGGGCGAGTATTCGGCCGCTCCAGCCGTCTTGGCTATGCGTCAGTGTGTAACGCGCTGGTTTGTCCGTGCGCGCGCAATGTGAAAGAATCTTGGGTGTCCGGCACAAGCCGGGCCGACGACGGGACGACCCGCCGTGCGATCACTTGTTCGGGGACGACCCCATCCTGGAGGGTCGTATGGCCTGGATTATTCTGTTTTTTGCTGGTCTGGCCGAAGTGGTCTGGGCCGTCAGCCTCAAGCACACTGATGGATTCACGCGCTTCTGGCCGTCAGCGATCACCGTGGTGTTCATGGTTGTCAGCGTGGTGCTGCTTGCCTACGCGATGAAAACCTTGCCCTTGGGCACCGCCTACGCAATCTGGACCGGTATTGGCGCAGTGGGCGCCTTCATCGTGGGCATTGTGTTGCTTGGCGAAGCCGCCACGGCCGCGCGGATTGCCAGCGTGACCTTGATCGTGGCGGGCCTGGTGGGGCTGAAACTGTCTACCTGAGTGCCCGTGCCTGGTGAGGGCAAGTAAAAAAGCGGGTCTGTCGAGATGGCGTCGGCAGACCCGTTTTTCATTGGCCTGCGCGCTTGTCGTCTGAAAATCGCGCGCAAACGTCCCGATTTTTACCGGACACTGCTGCACAGTTCTCGCCACATGCCCTTGCGCAGCTGCGGCCGTGGCACCATCTAGGTCGTTTATCGACACGGAGTTGTCATGGCAGATGCTGGTCCCCGTGCGCCCACGGTGTCGTTGTTTGCGTTGGTGCCGTTCCTGCGCCCCTACCGCAAGCGCGGCATGCTGGCTTTCCTGGCGCTGGTGGTAGCTGCCGTCTCGACCCTGTTGCTGCCGGTCGCGTTCGGTCGCCTGATCGATCACGGCTTTGCCGCCGGCAATCGCGAGCACATCGACACCTACTTTCTGGCGCTGTTCGTGGTGTCGGTAATACTGGCCGCCGCCACTGCCGGGCGCTTCTACCTGGTGTCCTGGCTGGGCGAGCGGGTTACCGCCGACCTGCGTCAGGCGGTCTACCAACATACGGTGCGCATGAGTCCGGCGTTCTTCGAGACCACACGCACCGGTGAAGTGCTGTCGCGCCTGACTACCGACACCACGCTGATCCAGACCGTGGTGGGCACCAGCCTGTCGCTGGGCTTGCGCAATCTGTTGCTGCTGGTGGGCGGCCTGATCATGCTGACGATCACCAGTCCGACACTGACGGCCTACATCCTGGGCACGCTGGTGCTGGTGATCGCACCGATCATCTTCTTCGGCCGCAAGGTGCGCGCCTTGTCGGTGGCCAGCCAAGGTCGCGTGGCCGATGCCAGCGCGCTGGCCGGTGAGGTGCTCAACGCTACACCCACCGTGCAGTCCTACGTGCAGGAAGGCTACGAAACCCGGCGCTTCGGCACCGCGGTGGAAGCTGCATTTTCCACTGCGCTGGCCCGGATTCGCGCGCGGTCTGCGCTGACCGCCGTGGTCATCGTGTTGGTCTTTGCCGCCATCGTGTTCGTCTTGTGGCTGGGCGCCAAAGCCGTGCTGGCCGGCGCCATGACGCCGGGTGAACTGTCGCAGTTCATCCTGTATGCCGTCGTCACCGCAGGTGCGGTTGGCGCCGTGTCCGAAGTGTGGGGTGACCTGCAGCGCGCGGCCGGTGCCACCGAGCGCCTGCTGCAATTGCTGGCGTCCACCTCGCCAGTGGTCGATACCGCGCAGCCTGTCCCCATGGGCGTGGGCGGCGATGGCATCCGTTTCGAGAATGTGGACTTCAACTATCCGTCGCGCCCGGATCACCCCACATTGCGCGGGCTCTCCCTGCATGTGGCCCCGGGCGAACACGTGGCGCTGGTCGGCCCCTCGGGCGCCGGCAAGACCACTTTGTTCCAGCTGCTGCTGCGTTTCTATGATCCGCAGGAAGGCCACATCACGCTCAACGGCGTGAAGATCTCGGCGCTGAGCCTGGCCGACTTGCGCAGCCATATTGGGGTGGTCTTGCAGGAAACCGTGATCTTCTCGGGCAGCGTGGCCGACAACATCCGTTATGGCCGGCCGGACGCGTCTGACGCCGAACTGCGTCGCGCGGCCGAGATGGCTGCCGCAGCGGAATTCATCGACGCGCTGCCTGAAGGCTTCGATACCTATCTGGGCGAACGCGGTGTGCGCCTGTCCGGCGGCCAGCGCCAGCGCATTGCGATTGCCCGGGCGATTCTGAAGAATCCGCCGGTGCTGCTTCTGGATGAAGCCACTAGTGCCCTGGATGCGGCCAGCGAACGCCTGGTCCAGCAAGCCCTGGACAACGCCTCGCAAGACCGCACGACGCTGGTGATTGCGCACCGCCTGGCGACCGTCCAGCAGGCCGACCGTATCGTGGTGGTCGACCAGGGACGCATCGTGGCGCAGGGGCGGCATGAGGAATTGCTGCTCAGCTCGCCGCTGTATGCGCGCCTGGCGCGTCTGCAGTTTGCAGATCGTCCGCCCGGTGCCGATGACAACGTGATGGATGCGGCGCCCGCGCCGGCATCTTCGGAGCACTGAACATGGCGCAACTATTGTTATTGCGCGGCGGCATCATGATCGACGACAGCGAGATTGATGTGTCGGCCGTGCGCGCCCAGGGCGCAGGCGGGCAGAACGTCAACAAGGTGTCGTCCGCCGTGCACCTGCGTTTCGACGTGCACAAGTCGTCCTTGCCCGAGATGTGGAAGCGCGCCTTGCTGGCCACGCCGGACCACCGCATCACCAAGGATGGGGTGATCATCATCAAGGCGCAGGTGCACCGCAGCCAGGAATTGAACCGGGCCGACGCCGTGGCGCGGCTGGGGGCGTTCATCGAGCAGCGCACCACCCCGCAACGTCGCCGGGTGGCAACGCGGCCCACCTTGGGATCGAAGCGGCGCCGGCTGGAAGGAAAGGTTCAGCGTGGCGAAACCAAGAAACTGCGCGGCAAGGTCGAGGAATAATCCAGGCCGGCGTGCAGCCGCTTCAGTGCTTCTCGGATACTTCCGCGACCTGCAAGGCCAGGCGCCGCGACTTGGCGTTGCGCACCTCGGCCACGCCCCAGTCCGACGCGGCAGCGGCGTAGATCTTCAGCACTCTTATCTCGCCCGCTGCCAGGCCGGTCGCACCGAAGCCCGCATACAGCGGCGCTTGCTTGGCGTTGCGGCGCTTGCCGTTGATCAGCACCGGCTCGGCGCCGTCGTTGATGAACAGGCGTGCGTCCAGCAAGACATGTGACAGCGTGGCGGCCGAGGTATTGCGAACGCTGAGTTCGATCAGGGGCTGTTGGCGCGACAGTGCGTTCTTTTGGTAATTCAAGGTCACGGCCTCGATGCGCAAGGCCTCGTCCGCAACGCCGTAGTAACCGGTGCTGGCGTCCGCACTGGCGGGTGCGGGGCTGGCGGCGGGGGGGCTGCCCGGTTCCACGTTGCTGTCTGCACTGGTTTCGCCGCTTGTTTCACCACCTGTGCCGGCAGTGGCCGTCGTGCCCGAGCGCATGGCCGTCGCAGCAGGCGTCGCATCGGAAGCGGGGAGCGCGGCAGAGGCGGGTGCGGTCGCCGATGCTGCAGGCGCCGTCGTCCGAGCGGCTTCGAACGAACTAGCCGTACCGGCACCGCGCTCGGACGCCAGGTAACCGCCAACGATCAGCGACAGCACCACGACCGCACCAATACCCCAGGCCCATGGTCTCCTGGACGGCGCTGCGGCAACATGGCTGGTGCGGACAAGCTGCCGGGTTGCATGCAACTCGCGCAGTTCTTCAACCAGGCGCGCGCAACGCTCGGTGAAGGCGGCGGGGTCACCGAGGTCGAGGCGCAGTTCGTGCACACTCTTGTTGCGCATGGCGGCAACATAGCGGATGCGTCGCTGCAGCGCCTGCGGAATGGGAATGCGGGACGACGCCATATTGGCGTACAGCCCGCGCCCCTTCGCGCCGAATTCTTCGACCAGGACCTTTTCGATGGTCTTGGCGCCGCTTACCACTGTCTGCAGATCGCTCATGTCGCGGGTATTCGGTGTGTCGTGAAGTTTCAGGGGCGGAGTGTATCTCGGCTCCATGCGATTGCACGCAGCGGTACGCTTTTTGCGTTGTTATTGTGCTTTGCTTGCCTTGCCATGTACCCACGCTTTCAGGAGACGTCGATGATGTTTGCCAAGTCCATGAGCCGTGCCGAGTTCCTGCGTCTGTCGCTGGGCGGCGCACTGAGCCTGGCGGCCGCGCCGTATTCGATGGCGGCCGGTCCAGCCACCTCGGCAGCGCCGTTCAACATCGCGACGCGGCCGATTCCCGCCTCGGGCGCGCAACTGCCGGTGATCGGCTGCGGCACCTATGTCGGCTTTGACGAAGCGCCGGGCTCGGCAGACTACGCACGCCTGCCTGGTGTGCTCGACACCTTGTTCGCGCACGGCGGATCGGTCATCGACAGCTCGCCCATGTATGGGCGCGCCGAGCAGACCACGGGGGAATTGCTGACGCAGTCGAACCGTCGCGCTCGCGCATTCGTCGCCACCAAGGTATGGACCAGCGGTCGTGAGGCCGGCATTCGGCAGATGGAGGAGTCCTTCCGATTGCTGGGCGTGAACAAGGTAGACCTGATGCAGGTGCACAACCTGGTGGACTGGCGCACGCAGCTGGCAACCCTGCGCGAATGGAAGGCGGCCGGCCGGATTTCCTACCTGGGCGTCACCCACTACACCGCCAGTGCCTATCCCCAGCTGGAATCGGTGCTGCGATCGGAAAAGCCCGACTTTGTGCAGCTGAACTATGCGATCGACGATCGTGAGGCCGCGCAGCGTTTGTTGCCGCTTGCTGCGGACCTGGGCATTGCCGTGCTCGTGAACCGGCCGTTTGGCGGTGGCGGGCTGCTTCGTCGGCTGCGTGACAAGCCGCTGCCGGGCTGGGCGGCCGAGGCCGGCGCAACGAGCTGGGCGCAGCTGCTGCTGCGCTTCGTATTGGCCAATCCTGCGGTCACCTGCGCCATTCCCGGCACCAGCCGACCTGAGCACATGGCGGACAATCTGGCCGCTGGACGTGCGCCGCTGCCCGATGCGGCGTTCTGGACGCCAGCGCGTATTGCGTCAGTGACGGGCTAAGCGTGTCCGTTGCCAACGATGGTCATCAACGGTCGTCGCCAACCACCTCTGCCAAGGTCTGCACGGCGGTCCTGATCACCGCCTCGTTCACCCCAGCAAAGCCCAGCACCACCCCGCCTTGCGCGGGCGCTGCCGCAGACGGCAGCCAGAAACGTTCAAGCGGTTCCAGCTCGATATCTGCCGCGCGCGCGGCGCTTACCCAGCGCCTTTCCGTCGCGACCGAGGGTAGCCAAAGCATGGCGTGCAGGCCTGCATCGATCGTCGGGGCGGCCACGCCACCTGGGCGATATTCGTCCCACGCCGACAACAAGGCATCCCGGCGTGAACGGGCCGCGCGCCGCATCCGCCGCACGTGACGCTGGAAGTGGCCTTGCGCAAAGAATTCGGCCAGCACCGCTTGTTCCGAGGTCGAGCAATGCCGGTCCAGGTGATTGCGCAGCGCTGCCAGCGAGCCCGCAAGTTCCGGCGGGACAACCATGTAGCCCAGCCGAAGTCCAGGGAACAGCATCTTCGACAAGGTGCCCACGTAGATCGTGCGCCCGCCTTCATCCAATGAGGCCAGTGGCGGCAGCGGCACGCCGCGATACCGGTACTCGCCGTCGTAGTCGTCCTCGATGATCCAGCGTCGTCCGCTGCGCGCCCAGTCCAGCAAGGCAAGGCGGCGTGGCAAGGCCAGGGTCACGCCAGTGGGGTAGTGGTTCGACGGGGTCACGTAAGCCAGCCGATGGCGCCGCCCGGTGGGCAGCTCGTCGGTGCGCATGCCGTGCGCATCGACCGCGACGCCGTGCAGGCGCGCCCCGGTCAGCGCAATGGCGGCTGCAGCACGCGGGTATCCGGGATTTTCCACCACCGCCACATCGCCGGGGTTGAGCAGCATCTGCGCGCACAGCGCAATGGCTTGCTGCGCACCGGATGTCACCAGCACCTGCTCGGGACGGCAATACAGCCCGCGCGCGCCGCTCAGGTATTCGGCAATGCGCACCCGCAGCGCCGGGTCACCAGCGGCGTCGGCATAACCCAGTTGATCGGACGGCGCACGGCGCCAGTAGCGCGCATGCAATCGCGCCCAGGTATCGAAGGGGAAGCCGTCCATGGCTGGTACGCCCGCCCGGAACGCGCGCGGTGGCCCCGGACGTGCGGGCGAGTCGCCAAGCGCCCGCAGGCGCGCTGCCGTCTGCGAGTCGAAGGCGTTGTCGGGGACGGCAGGGGCGGGCGCTGCCGGGGCAATGGGCGCGGGTATCTGCGCGGCCACATAGGTGCCGTCGCCCACCGTCGCGGTCAGGTGGCCTTCGCTGTAAAGCTGCTCATAGGCGCTCAGCACCGTACTGCGCGATACGCCCAGCAACTGCGCCAGTTCACGGCTGGCAGGCAGGCGACTGGCCGCGGGCAGCTTGCCGGCGCGGATGCGTGTGCGGAGGCCTTCGACGATCTGCAGGCCGATCGGGCGTGCCCGATCGAGCACCAAACCGGTCGGATCGAAAATTGGCATGCCCATAATTCCCAGAATTGGACCTTTCATCGTACCAATTGCCGGGGATAGGATGAAGCCCTGACTGCCTTACTGACTGCCTCAACCACCCGTCATCACTCGGAGCCCCTGTGTCCCAAGCCGCCCCCATTCAAGACCCGACGCCGTACTTCGATTCGCCGCTGCGCAATGGTTTTGATCAGCCCATCGGTCCCGACACGGCCGGCTGGACGCCTCGCGCGGCACCACCCTCGACGCCGATGCAAGGCCGGTATTGCCGGGTGGAACCCGTCGATGTCGCGCGTTACGGCGTCGAGCTGTACGAGGCCAACATGGACGATGCGCAAGGCAAGAACTGGACGTACCTGTTCAACGATATGCCTGCCACGCAAGCTGCCTACCTGGAATGGCTGACGGCCCACGCCGCCAAGCCGGACCCGATGCCGCACGCCATCATCGACCTGGCCAGCGGCAAGGCAGTGGGGCTGGCCAGCTTCATGCGTATCGATACCGCCAACGGCGTGGTCGAAGTGGGCCACATCAATTATTCGCCGCGATTGCAGCGCCAGCGGGCAGCCACCGAGGCCATGTACCTGATGATGCGCCGTGTCTTCGACGAGCTGGGCTACCGACGCTACGAATGGAAGTGCGATGCGCTGAATGCGCCGTCGCGCGGCGCAGCGCGTCGCTATGGCTTCCGCTTCGAAGGGGTGTTTCGCAAGGCGGTAATGTACAAGGGGCGCTCGCGCGACACCGCTTGGTATGCGATCACCGACAACGAGTGGCCGGCAGTGCGCGAAGCCTTCGAGCGCTGGCTGGCGCCCGAGAATTTCGATGCAGCAGGCCAGCAACGCAGCTCGCTGGCGGCTGCGCAGGAGTAGGGCAGCTCGGCACGGTCTCGGCAGATGCCGGGACCGCGTGCAGAGCGCAAGCGGGGCCTGATCGAATCAAGGCATCCGCAAAAGACATGGCCTGGGCATGCACCCAGGCCATGTGTCGTATGCGCTCGTTCGCCGTCTTGCTTTCTTCTTGCTTGCTTCCTCCTGCTTATTCCTTCTCGATCCCCGCCTTGCGGACGATCTCTTCCCATTTCTTCGACTCTGCCGCCTGGAAGCTTGCCAGTTCCGCAGGCGTGGTGATGAAGGGCTCGACGCCGCTGTTGGTATAGAACGTCTTCGCTGCCGGTGACTTGGCGGCGGACGCGAACCAGGCGTTCAACTTGTCCAGGATCGGCTTGGGGGTGTTGGCCGGCGCGTAAGCCGCGAACCAGTAACCCATGTCGTAGCCGGGCACGCCTGCTTCGGCAATCGTCGGCACGTCCGGCACCATGGCCACGCGGGTCGAGGTCGATGCACCCAGTGCCCGCAATGCACCGCTCTTGATGTGCGGCATGCCGGTGGCGGTGTCGGTGATCATCATGTCGATCTGGCCGCCCAGCAGGTCGGTCACGGCAAAGGTGTTGCTCTTGTACGGCACGTGCAGGATCTGGATGCCGGCCAACTGCTGCAGCATTTCACCGGCAATCCGGCTGGACGAGCTGCCGCTGCCGAAAGTGAGCTTGCCCGGCGACTTCTTCGCCTCGGCGACGAATTCCTTCACGCTGGTGATTGGCGACTTGCTGTTGACCACCATGATCTGCCCACCCTTGCCCAGCCCGGTGATCGGCGCGAAGTCCTTCACCGGGTCGTAGGGCAGCTTCTTGTACAGGTGCTCGGCGGCGGCATGGGTCGTGTTGGTGGTGATGAACACCGTGTAGCCATCGGGTGCTGCGCGCGCTGCCTCGTTGGCGCCGATGAAGCCGTTGGCACCCGGCTTGTTGTCGATGATGACCTGCTGGCCGGCCTCGGCAGTGATTGCCTGGCCAAACGAGCGTGCGATCTGGTCGGTGGCGGTGCCCGACGCAAAGGGCACGACGAAGCGGATCGGCTTCTCGGGATACTCTGCAGCAGCGGGGCCGGCGGCAGCCAGGGTCAGTGCGCCGAGCAGCAGGGCGGGGACGAAGCGGGGTGTCATGGGTGATCTCCTGGGGAAATTCTTGTGGGGGTGGTGTTCGTATTTGTCTGTCTGGAATACGTCAGGCCGCGTCCGGCGGCAGAACGAGCAAAGACTGCAGTGAAGCGGGAACGTCGATCGGCGCCTGCAGCAGCAGGAACACCAGCGACTTGCCGTGCGCATCCAGGTTCAGCGCGTCGTTCACGCCGCCGTCGAGCACACCGTCCAGCACCAGGTTCATCGCGCCCATCTTCGGCAGTACATAACGCGTAACCGCTTGCGGATTGCGCCCGGCAAACACCTGGCGCACCAGGTCCTCGGTCACCTGTGCTTCCAGCAGCGGATACAGCTCGGGATGGAAGGCAATGACGCTGATGTTGGAACGA
>Ga0265798_10012864_pt1 | contig 10059 bp, 12 predicted proteins | sample P3T30metagenome_FD_192430 | JGI IMG/M metagenome (GOLD analysis project Ga0265798, IMG submission 192430) | Plant litter microbial communities from East Loma Ridge, Irvine, California - P3 T30 | ecosystem: Environmental > Terrestrial > Plant litter > Unclassified | place: USA: California...
GCGAACGCCGGTGCGGTTTCTGCCAGTCGTTCGCTGCCGACGCGCCGCCGTCGGAAGCCAGCACTGGATACCAGCGCGCAGTACCGTCGACCGATCACCAAACTGGGGGCGTGATGCTGCAAGTTCCAACAAGACCGGAAATCGATTTTCGTACGATGAAGCTGCTTGTGGCAGTCATCGCTCTGTCGCTGGGACCAGTCGTTATGCTGTTGGCGACACAGCATTTACCTTCAATCAGTTATGCATATTGCGACGGCACGAGCGCACGCAATGTGTTCATTGGTTTCCTGTATGCGATCGCCGCCGTCATGATCGCGCATAACGGCGCCAATTTCCGCGAGCTCGTGGCAAGCAAGATCGCCGGGGTATCGGCAATCGGCATCGCGATGTGGCCTACCAAGGAATGTCCGCTTGGCGCCGGCTTCAATCCTCATTACCTGTGCGCGGCGATCATGTTCACGACCCTTGCATGGTTTTGCCTGTCGTTCTACCGACGCGCCGAGCACAAGCCGCATCCGGTCTACGCGGCCCGTCGACGCATGGTCTACGCGTCATGCGGAATCGGCATTGTCGCCACAATGCTGGTCATGGGCGCCATTGTCCAGTTTGAGCTTTGGCCAAATACCAATGCAATCCTGATCTTCGAGACGATTGGCCTCGTCTTGTTCGGTTTATCGTGGCTTGTCGCAAGCCATGTCGTCCCGGCGTTCGACCATCCCTCCGAACGCATGTCGCTTTCGGTACCCGTCCCCCTCGCCACACGGCAGCCGTCACGGCCGAAGCGTGGACACGCGGCCCGCAGTGCTGACTAGTAGCCCGATCGATTCACGGTGTTGCGCAGGAGCTCACCATGAAGCGGTATAGTGGATCCACCTTTTGAGACAGCGGCCACGGGTTATTTTAAGCTGTTGTCCCCGAAAGGATGACGGCAAATGGGTGAAGCAAAGAAACGCAAGGTACACACGGCAGAATTCAAGGCCAAGGTAGGCCTGGAGGCGGTGCGCGGGGTGAAGACGATCACGGACATCGCGCAGGCGTACAGCGTGCATCCGCAGCTGGTTGGACAGTGGAAGAAGGAGATCCTGGAATCTGCCGGCGCCCTGTTCGAGACCAAGCGGGGTCCGAAGCCGACCGAGGACAAGAGCGGCGAAGATCGGCTGTATGGCGAAATCGGGCGGCTGAAGATGGAAGTGGACTGGCTTAAAAAAAAGTTGGGGGTGTGAGCCTTGATGCGCGGGTCAGCTGGGTCGACGGTGCCGACGAACTGTCCCTGACGCGCCAATGCGAGCTGGCCGAAGTGCCGCGCGCGACAGTGTATCGGAGGCTTACCGCCAAGGTGCCGGCCGAGACGTGCGCCGAGGACCTGCTGCTGTGCAAGCTGATCGACGAGCAATATACCCCAGCAGGCCGTTCTACGGCAGCCGGCGCATGGTGGTGTTCCTGCGTGCAGCGGGCCACCTGGTCAACCGCAAGCGCGTGCAGTGGTTGATGCGCAGTATGGGGCCGGCGGACATGGCGCCCGGGCCGAACACCAGCAGGCCGCAGCCGCAGCACAAGGTCTACCCGTACCTACTGCGGGGCGTGGCGGTCACGCGGCCAAACCAGGTGTGGGGCACGGACATAACCTATATCAGGCTGGCGCGTGGCAGGATGCCGGAGCTAGCGTAGCGCACCAGGGCCTGCCAGCGCTTGAGGGCATGGTCGATGGCCTTGCCGGTACCGCTGCCGGTGGCGACAGTGCGCTGCGTCGCCAGGAGCCAGGTGTATATTTCGGCCAGCGTCGGCACGGCCTGCTCTTGCCGCAGCGCCAGGCCCGCAGCGGGCATCATGCCGGCCGCATCCTGCTCGATGGCGTATAGCCAGGCGATGCGGCGCAGCGCCTCGTCAACGACAGGACTCCCGCTGGCGGCGTGCAGGTCGAAGACTTCGCCGGATGTGAGCCAGGCAAGCCAGTTCGGTCGGCCCCTTGGCAAACAGGGCCTTGTAGCCAGCATAGTCGTCCACCATCAGGTGGCCACGCCAGTCCTGCAGGAAGTCGCGGGCGTGCTTGCCAGCCCGGCTTTCCTGGTAATCGGAGACGACGTTGGCCGGCCTGTCTTCCCAAGTGGCGGATCAGTAGGCCCACAGGTAAGCCTGGCGGGTCTTGCCACTGCGGGGATCGAGCTGGCGCACCGGCGTCTCGTCGGCGTGTAGGCATTCGCGCTCGCGCAGCAGCTTGCCCAGGCGGTCGGCCAGTGGCTGCAGGGCCACGCCGATGCGGCCTATCCACTGCGCCAACGTCCAGCGCGCCAGCGATACGCCCTGGCGCGGCGATCTGCTCGATGCGGTACAGCGGCAAGTGATCAAGGTACTTGCTGGCTGCAACCCAGGCCAGCAGGCCAGGCGCGGCCATGCCGCCATCGATCACGGCCGGCGGCACCGGCGCCGCCGTCACGCTCTCGCAGGCGCGGCAGGCATACTGCGGCCAGATTTGGCGGTGCACGAAGAAGCGGGCCGGTTCCACATCCAGTTGCTCGCTGATCTCTTCTCCGATCTTGACCAGGCCCGCGCCGCACTGGCCGCACGCGCGCGATTCTGGCTCGTGACGGTACTCGATGCGCGAGAACTCCCGGGGGGGGCGCCTGGCGGCCGGCGCGCGGTGGCGGGCGAATCCGGCAAACCGCTGCAGTTCGAAACCGCCACACTGGAAGCGCCGCGCGACAACGAAGTACTGGTGCGCATGGTGGCAACTGGCGTCTGCCACACCGACATGGTCGTGCGCGACCAGAAATTTACCACTCCTCTGCCGCTGATCCTGGGCCATGAGGGCGCCGGCGTTGTGGAACAGGTGGGAAGTGCGGTTACGACCGTCGAGCCAGGTGACCATGTGGTCATGACCTACATGTACTGTGGGCTGTGCGCCCCCTGTGCCACCGGCCATCCGGCCCACTGCGCCAACATGGGAGCGTTGAACTTTGGCGGCGGCCGGCTCGACGGCAGCTCGTCCGCCTGCTGTCACGATGGCGGCGAACTGCATGACCACTTCTTCGGCCAGTCCTCTTTCGCCACCCACGCGATCGCAAGCGAACTGAACGTCGTCAAGGTAGGCAAGGACGTGCCCCTGGAACTGCTCGGCCCCCTTGGCTGCGGAATTCAGACTGGCGCAGGGGCGGTGATGAATGCGATGAAGGTCCATGCCGGCTCCTCGTTCGCCGCCTTCGGCACCGGCGCCGTCGGCCTGTCGGCGGTCATGGCGGCGCGCGTCGCAGGAGCGACCAAGATCATCGCCGTCGACGTTAATCCGGTACGCCTGGAACTCGCGCTCGAACTTGGCGCCACGCACATCGTCAACAGCCGTGAGCAAGATCCAGTCGAGGCGATCAGGAAGCTGACCGGCGGCGGCGCTGACTTCACGCTGGAATGCAGCGGCCGTGCGGCCGTACTGCGCCAGGCCATCGACAGCGTCGGCCTGCTGGGCACCTGCGGCATTGTCGGGGCGACACCGGAAGGCACCGAAGCATCGTTCAACGTCAACGAGGTCGTGATCCCCGGCCGCCGGATCATGGGTATCGTGCAGGGTGACATGGTCTCGCGCACCTTCATCCCGGAACTGATCGAACTGTACCGCCAAGGGCGCTTCCCCTTCGACCGCCTGGTGAAGTTCTATCCGTTCGAGGAAGTCAACCAGGCGATGGCTGACAGCGAGAGCGGCGTCACCATCAAGCCGGTCCTGCGCTTCGACAGCGCAGCCGCATAAGGGGCGCCGTCCCGGCCTGCTAGCCGAATTCGGTATCCAGCCGGCCCTCGCGTGCCAGGGCAAGCAGCGAGTCGACCACGTGGCGCACCTTCGGCCGCAGGTGAACCGCGCGTGGCCAAACGGCATGGACGTCGATACGACGCTGCGTGCAGTCGTCCAGCACCGTCACCAGGCGGCCCGATTCGATATGCCGGCGAAACAGCGCCTCCGGCATCTGGCACAGGCCGAAGCCGGCCAGTGTCGCGTCCACCATCGCGTCGGCGTCACCGATCTGGTAGGTTGCCGGGGGCATGAAGCGCAGCGCGTTGCCCTGGTCGTTGGCGTACCAGGACAGGGACTGGCCGCGCCGGTGCCCGACGACGCAGCGATGGGATGCGACCGCCTCCAGCGTACGGGGCGTTCCAAAACGTTCGAGGTAGGCCGGCGTGGCGCAGATCACCCAACGATGGCTGGTCAACTTGCGCGCAACCAGGTCGCTCGAGTCCTCCAGGGGACCGAAGCGAATGGCGAGGTCGACGCCCTCCTCGACCAAATCGATCACGCGGTCGGTGAACGTTAGCGTCAGTTGTAGCGCCGGATAGCGCTCGGCGATGTCCAACAGCACCGGCAGTACGACGCGCCGTCCAAAGGCGGCCGGCATGTCCACGCGCAGTCGCCCAGCGGGCTCGGTTAACCGCGTGCCGAGGTTGCTTTCCGCTTCGCCGATCTCGTCCAGCGCGGCCGCGCACACCGCATAATAGGCCTCGCCGTCAGCCGTCAGACTCAGGCGCCTGGTGGTGCGGTGGAATAATTTGACGCCGAGCCGTTCCTCAATTCGGGCAACCGCCTTGCCAACCGCCGATTTCGATATCCCCAGTAGCTCGCCTGCTTCCGTGAAGCTGGCCGAACGTGCCACGGCGACGAACGTGGCGATGCCGCTCAGTGATTCCGCTGTGACCATGCGCGCACTTTCCGAAAAAGTTCGATTGTAGATAAAAAGTGGACAGACTGGCGCAGTTAACCCTGTTTATCGGATCGGGGCGCTACTTTAAGCTATGCGCTTTATCTACTGGAGAACATCATGGCAAGTACCGAACAACACCAGCGCACCGCCCTGCTGCTGGGCGCCTCGCGCGGCATCGGCCTTGGCCTGGTCGAGGAATACCTGAGCCGCGGCTGGCGCGTCATCGCCACCCAGCGCGGTGTGACCGTTGCCCCGGCGCTGTGGGAACTGGTCGCCAAGTCCGAGGGCGCACTGACGATTCTGAGCGCCGACATCAACCTTCCGGACGACATCGCTGCCCTTTCGCGCCAGCTTGATGGCATCACGCTCGACCTGCTGTTCGTGGTTGCCGGCGTCAGCGATGATCCTAACCAGACAATTGGCCAGATCAGCACCGACGAGTTCAACCACTTGATGGTGACCAATGCGTTGAGTCCGATGCGCGCTATCGAGCAGTTGGCACAATATGTGCGTCCCGACGGTTCGCTGGCAGTCATGAGCTCGGCCTTGGGCAGCATCTCGACGAATACCAACGGCGGCTATGAAATCTACCGCGCCAGCAAGGCGGCGCTCAACATGCTGTTGCGCAGCTACGTGGCGCGCGCAGGTGGCGCGCGCTCGATCCTGGCGCTGATGCCAGGCTGGGTCAGGACCGACATGGGCGGTCCTGACGCGCCGGTCGAAGTCAAGGACAGCACCCGCGGCCTGGCCGACACGATCGGCAAGCATGCCGGGCGGTCCGGGCTCGTTTTTGTAGACTACCAAAACAATGAAATCGCCTGGTAATCCCATCGTTTTTCAACCAAAGAAGGAGCAATATTATGCCAGTCGTTCGCGTTACCTGGTTTGAAGGCAAGGAAGCCCAAACCAAAGAAGTCGTCGCCAAGGAAATCACCGAGAGCATCGTCAAGAACACCGGAACCGATGCCGCCTACATCTACGTCATCTTCGAGGACGTAAAGCCTTCGGACTGGGCGGGCGCGGGCAAGCTCTATGGTTGAGGATCTGTACTGGGTCTTCACCCTGGGCGTCAAGCCCGGCAAGTTCCCGGAGTTCCGTGCGCTGGTGGCGGACATCGTCGCGGCCAGCCGCGAGGAGCCAGGAACCCTTGCCTACCAGTACAGCGTCAGCGCTGACGAATCGACGGTGCACATCTTCGAGCGCTACCGTGACTCGGACGCCTTTGTCGTCCACGTCGAGGAAACCTTCGGGCCCTATGCCGAACGCTTCCTGTCTCTGGTGACAGTCGCGTCGCTGATCGTGTACGGCAATCCAAATGCCGCTGCCCGCAAGGCGCTGGATGGCTTCCACGCGACCTACATGACCTTGTTCGACGGTTTTTCGCGATAGGCATCGAACGCAGGCTAATGCAGGTTTCTGCTGGCCTGCGCTTTCCGTTTCATGCACTGGAGCTTCTGTAAAAGCCGCCCAGTTGCTTCGGTTGTTCGTCAGCCGTACCAGTCAGTCGGCGACGACGCCATGTTCCGTATTCAATTAAGCCTTGTAGCGATAGCAGATCGGGGCTGATGTGAAATGCCTGACATGAATCGCCATGAGTTCACTGGATGTCGAGCCTGGATGGCCCTGATCGTTCTCGCATTTCTCTAATAGTCCAACACTAAGGAACACCAGTTGCTAGAGATGGCGAATCCATCACGAGCTGGCTTCAACAGCACCCGCGCTCCGCCAAACGGACGGCGGTGCCCGTCCAGCCTGCATGCAACGACCTGCTAGGCCGCTGACAAAAAGCGCGCCTGTAGCAGAAGCATTGGCGAATTTAATTTACTAGGAATTGCGAGCGACAAAAACGAAACGGGCCTCAAATGAGGCCCGTACGTTTAATATTTGGAGGCGAGGATCGGAGTCGAACCGACCTAGACGGCTTTGCAGGCCGTATTCACACTAATAAAATCAAGGACTTAGCTGAGAACCACACTTTTCACCGCTTGACTTTGCTCAACTGACATCCTGACCTTCTCCAAATCCTTCTCGAAATCGCTGTCGAGAATTATCCTGCGAAAGCGGCCGATCTCCTTGATCTGCTCGATCTAGCAAGACAGAACTCACACAACCGGGCCTCCATGAACGCCTGGGCGATTCAGTCTGCTCTTATTCGATCTCGACTTTCAAATAAGCATCGACTGCTGGACGAAAATACCCGCCATCGCACCCTGCCATGATGCCTGGGTTACCGAAGGCAAGAAGGGCGTGGCGAGGTCTCCGGCGGCATAGATGCCTGGTATGCTCGTCTGCCGGCGATCGTCGACCTTGACGACCACACCCGAAGGCGTTTCGACTGCGGCGAGGCCCAACGATTCATGCAGATCTGTGGTCGGCCTATTGCGCGGTTGGGCGAACAGCACCTTGACCGGGATACTGCGGCCGGTATCGAGATCGACCGTGGCAATATGGCCTTTGGAATGGACAATCTCGATGATTTTGCCAGGTTCGACAGGTATGTTGCGATGCGCGAGATCGGCCCGGGCCTCCGGCGCAATGATGTGACCATCAGCAAACACAGTTAACTTGTCAGTCCAGTGCTGGAAGAGCTTCACGGACTGTTGCGAATGCATGCCAGACCAGACGACACCCCAATGTTGGTCGGCGACTTCGTAGCCGTCACAATAAGGGCAAGGTACGATGGACGTGCCCCAGCTTTCGGCAAACCCTGGAACACTGAGCATCTGGTCAGCAACGCCATAACTCAGAATCAGGCGACGCGCCCTAACGGTATCACCATCGGCAGTGGAAACGGAGAAATCGTTGATTGTGCCAGAGACGCCGACGGCCCGAGCGTTGACCAGCTTGATCGCGGGATATCGCGCAAGTTGCTGCCGTGCTTCGGCCAGAATGTCGTGTGGTGGCTTATGATCGTGGCCGAGCACGCCATGCGAGTAATGACCGAAGCGGTTGCGCGGCAAGCCTGTATCGAGAACGATAACCTTGCGGCGCGCACGGCCAAGCTGCAAGGCGGCAGCAAGGCCAGCAAAACTGCCGCCGATTATGATGACGTCATTCATGGTGATTAGCTTCGTTAAGTGGATGTGGAGAGACAGGCTGGACTGGATATGTCTTCTGTATTTATAAAACTATGCAGTATCATAATTTTAGATTTAGGATACTGTCAAGGATCGTAATTTTTGTGAGAAAAAAGAACAGCCAGACCCGGCGCGGAAGACCAGTCAACCCAGCACTTCGCCATACAATCGCCCACGTCGCATCTGAACTCTTTGTGGAGCTGGGATTTCAAGCGACGACCTTGGACAAGGTTGCCCGGCGAGCGAAGGTATCCAAGCTCAGCATCTATCGACATTTCGAGAACAAGGAAGCGCTGTTCAGTGGCGCCATCCGGGACAGCTGTGATCGGCTATTTTCAACCCCGACCGTTCTTGACGGTGCCGACGATTCAGTTGAGGACCAGCTGATGGCGATGGGATCGTTATTGCTCCGCACCCTGTTGAGATCAGATGTCCGCAGTGTCGAAGCTATGGTCATGGCCGACAAGACCAATCAGAAGTCGCTAAGCAAGCTTCACTACGAAGCTGGCCCTGCCCGTCTTGTGTCCCAAATCGAGTCCTTGCTGGGCCAGTTGCACGCGAAGCTGCTGTTGAACGTGCACGATCCGCACCAGTCCGCCCGCTTGTTCACAGCACTTTTCAAGGGCTCCGATCTTCTTACGATCGCGCGTTTTGATGACTCCACAGCAGAGAACGATAAAGAAATCGAATCTTATTGCCGGTCGGCCGTCACCATGTTCATCGCCGCACACAGTCGCATCCAAGGTGCAATATGACGGCGGCGATATTGCCAGTCATTTCCATACTGGCGCGATTGACAGACCGGTGCTGTGCTGAGCAGTCGGCACTGTTGCTGAGATTTCGTAGCACGGCCTTCCCCCACTCCAACGAACAGTAGCTGGAAGATATCCTCACCGGACGTTCAGATCCTAAAACAGAGTTTTCCACGAACAGCCCGCTGGCGTGCCGTGCAACCATTGTCATAAGTCTGCCCGGCATGTAGGCTCCGCCCATGAACACGAACTCCCTACCCGCCTCGACCAGAGGCCCGCTCGAACACGACGTCCGTACCCAGATCGTCGACGCGGCTACCGCGCATTTTCGCCTGTACGGCTACGAGAAGACCACTGTCTCCGACCTCGCCAGGGAAATCGGCTTCTCGAAAGCGTATATCTACAAATTCTTCGATTCAAAGCGTGCCATCGGAGAGCGGATCTGCTCGGCTTGCCTGGAAGAGATCGTCGAGAATGTCCGTGTCGCCATCGACGACGCAGCCAGCGCCCCCGACAAGCTGGGCCGCATGTTCAGCGTCGCCATCGCGTCGAGCCTGCGCCTGTTCTTCGAAGATCGCAAGCTGTTCGACATCGCGGCGTCGGCCGCCATAGAGCACTGGGATGCGGTGCGAATCTATGAACGGCGCTTGTTCGCAATGCTACGCGAGATCGTCCTGCTAGGCCGCGAAACCGGCGACTTCGAATCGGAGACTGAGCTCGACGACACGGTGGCCGACATCCAGCTGGTCCTGCACCCCTACCTCCACCCTCTGCTGCTGCAATACCGTCTCGACCATGCTGCCGAGGCCCCGCCGCGCCTGGCGGCGCTGATCCTGCGCAGCCTGCGACGCTGACCCAATCTACCCATATGTGACCATTGACTAATTTGGTCACTGGATACAGAATGCGATCCTGCTCATTGTTACTGGATCGCCATGGATATTTGCCGCCTGTATTCGACTGCTGCCTTGCTCGGCCTGCTCCCGCTGTTGTCGGCCTGCGGCGACGCGCCACCACCCGATCCACGGCTGTCGCCGCCGCTCGTGCGCGTGGCCGTGGTCCAGGCCAGCGGCGCAGCCGCGCGCAGCTTCACCGGCGTGGTCGGGGCGCGCGTCCAGAGCGACCTCGGCTTTCGCGTGGCGGGCAAGGTGGTCGCGCGCCTGGTCGACAACGGCCAGACGGTCAAGCGCGGGCAGCTCCTGATGCGCATCGACCCGGCCGACCTCGACTTGGCGCTGCGCGCCCAGGAAGAGGCGGTCACTGCCGCCCAGGCGCAGGCGCGCCAGAGTGCGGCTGAGGAAGCGCGCTACCGCTCGCTGCGCGGCACAGGTGCCATCTCGGCCTCGGCCTACGATCAGGTCAAGGGCATGGCGGACGCCGCCGCGGCGCAGCTGCAGAGCGCGCGGGCGCAAGCCGACACGGCGCGCAATGCTACCCGCTACGCGCGCCTGGTGGCTGACGCCGACGGCATCGTCACCGAAACGCTGGCCGAGCCGGGCCAGGTGGTGGCCGCCGGCCAGGCTGTGGTCCGGGTGGCGCATGCCGGTCCGC
>Ga0265798_10012865_pt1 | contig 10059 bp, 5 predicted proteins | sample P3T30metagenome_FD_192430 | JGI IMG/M metagenome (GOLD analysis project Ga0265798, IMG submission 192430) | Plant litter microbial communities from East Loma Ridge, Irvine, California - P3 T30 | ecosystem: Environmental > Terrestrial > Plant litter > Unclassified | place: USA: California...
CAACGAGATCATAAGGAGGCTGGATTTCTGGGAGCCAACATGGCAGACCTCTTGTTGATAGAGACGTGGTCGAGAGCGCAGGCGTGGACATCTGGCTTCCTGAGGATCGCCATGGTCAGCACGGCTGTTATCATTCCAACACGCCGATTCCAGAGTCCGGTCCGGCCCAGCCCACTCTTCAGCAATCTGCTTGACGTTATCCAAATGACGAGAGAGACAATTCGAATGACAGCCGTGCGTGCAAACCGTTCCATCTCACCGTGTGCTTGTTGTCTTATCGTGGAAAAACCGGCCCTCACCCCATGGGTAGGTATGTTGCATGTCCTTGCATGTGGCCGCTTAACCACGCATGCTTGACCCGACTCACATTCAAGTCATCCACCTCGGTTTTATCTGCGAACAACATATATTGTAACGACGATCTTGTGAGTGAACCTTGCGCTGCCCATCAATAACGAAGATCGAAGGCGCTAGGCACGTGGTTGTGGAGCATACGTTGGACGGATGAGGACAAGCAGATCCATGTTCTCGTCCACTACGGCACCGGGCTGGCTATGCGATGTTCATAATCAGGTGAGCGGTTCGCTCAGAAGTCACTTGTTTACTCTATCTCTTCAATCATTAGACTGTTTTGAGCTCTGTCGTACTCGCAGCAGACATGATAGTGTGATCGTTTACCCCAACCCTAACCCTGATATATGTCCTCCTATAACATCATCGTCCACTTGTGTTATCACAACATGCATGAACGTATATTCAAGTGCCATCCTCTGAGATTCCGACTCGAAAGATATCAATGAGAGTTCTGGTGGTTGTGCAGGTCCGGCGCTGTCAACTTAAGTTGCCGTAGCTGAGACCACAGAGAGAGAGAGAGAGAGAGAAACAAATGGTGGATTGACTTGGACTTCTAATCCACACATGTACTAGGAACCATAATGTATTGACATCTTTCAAGGTTAGCAATGCAAAAATTGTACGTCTGACATGCGGCTAAGAGTTCAGCCATCTTCGCCATCGCATAGAAGTCACTTGCTAGGTAGGTATTGACTTGACTGCAGGGACATTCTAAGGTTGTGTACATGTAGACTATACGAAAGAAGTCTCTCAACTGCAGTGAAAGTGTGAAAGTCTCAGCTGCACGACATCATCAAGTGACATTGCTACAGCTTGCTAAGCTCAATGAATGCAAGGTTTGATGCCGATCTGACGTTGCCCTCATGCTACCGCGGAGAATTGTACGGAGTGAAGACTGATTCTCCGTCCTCCGACTTTCTGCCGCTTCGACGGTTTGATCTTTGGGGCTCCTCGGCAGTCTCCAACGGCTTGAATCACAAATGGAAGCGCATTTCGAACGGTAAACAGAGCACAGAGCAAGAGCAGGCCTGCGACCTCGTTTCTGCACTCCATTTTCTCCTCCACGTACATCTCCGCACTCGCCTCCATTGTGTTGTTTTCGTCTCCACAACCGCGGTTCACCGTCTTCTGCGGCTTGACCTCGTCACGAGTATACAGTGTAGTCGCAGCTGTGTGAACTGCCCATTATCGACATGCTCGAAGAGTAGGACTGCCGGCATTTGGGGCGTGACCATATCCCTGCATCCTCCAGTTTCTTCGATGAACAGTCTCAGCACTCGAAGTCGCGATCCTGGCGTCACCTTGAATTTCACAAGGCTCCGGCCACGCCTTGGTACTCATTCCTTGGTACCTCCCCGGTTACCCAACTGACTCTCGGTATCCCTGGGACATTCGCTAAGAATCGGCGAAGCCTCTCGGTGAAGGTTTGCCGTTGTGCCGCTGTGCCGATCGCAGTGGCAGGTCGGCGATTGACCCTGCACCGCACATGGCAACATGTCTACCATAACCATCATCGGGACCGCAGTGATCCACAGGTCTATGGAGACTTCACCTTCATCGCGAAAATGCCACTCCGACCTCCACAAAACTCGATCCACTTCATCGGATAGCCTGGCCGTGCTTCCATTGTTATTGTTGACCGCATAACACAGCACAGCTAGCGGCGAGGTCGGTGTCCGCAGACTTTTCAGTCTCGGCCAGCACGCACGTGGATGCGCGCACGGAAGACGATCCAAACATTCGCGTTCGTCATGCCCTTGAAACGACTTGGGCAAATCTCTTTCCTCGCAGCGATACGCCTGGTGCGGAGGGACGCATGATCTGCTTTATTCATGGCACTTCACCTCCGACGGTGGGAACTCCTACCGCGGATGCCCGTCATCACAGTGGACAAAACGTTCGGCACTTGCCATCGATATTGCCTGCTGCCAAGTAGAAAAAAAGCACCATCGGCGGAGTAAATCATGACTCGTTTGGATCATCTCCGGAAATTTCTCCACTTTCTCCTCGTGGGCCCCCCGCTCTGCGCCCCAGTTTACACCATGCGAGCGGGTCCGACCATCGAAATCTGGTCGTTTTCCTTCTCGCTTCCCTGCCACCTGCGGGCAACATCGATTTTTTTAAGCTTTGTTCTCGCTCGAGCCAAGATCTAACGTACGAGGCTGCCTTTGACTTTGAGGGTCCCATTCACTTTATTCACGCAAATAATGCGCCAAGCGCGGAACAGGCATGATGCAGTATGGACGAACAATGTCGGGAGTACCCACTGTCGTGAACCGGCATTTGATCGACCATGATGCTTGCGGGTATTCGATCGATGCGCTCGAGTATATAAAAAGGTAGGTTTCCCATCTGTGGTGGACTGAGACAAGCCACTTGCTACTCCCCTTCTGAAAGCAATTCACAATGGCCGCCGCCCTCCTGCCTCTTCTCTTGCCTTTGCTGGTGCCCAGCGCCAATGCTCAGGCTTACGATGCTTCCGTTCGCAACGAAGATGCCTTCTCCTACGTTCAGCCTTTGAACACCACCATCCTCGGAGCTTATGGCCACTCCCCGCCTGTCATGCCGTCGCGTGCGTTCCCTCTTAGCCCAACACATGCAGCTCATAGCGCAATTGTACTAACATTGTTACAGCCAACGCGACCGGTATTGGCTGGGAAGACGCTGTTAAGCGGGCCAAGGCCTTTGTGGCTCAGTTGACACTGGAAGAGAAGGCGTACATGGTCACTGGTGTGCCCGGTCCTTGTGTCGGCAACATTATTCCAGTCGAGCGTCTGGGCTTCAACGGCCTCTGCCTCCAGGACGGTCCCCTCTCCAACCGTGTGGCCGACTATGTCAGCGTGTTCTCTGCTGGTGTCTCTGCCGCCAGTACTTGGGACAAGGACATTCTGTACGAGAGAGGTCTCTTGATGGGCAAAGAGTTCAGGGCAAAGGGCGCACACGTTGCACTTTCGTAAGCCTTCTACAAGGACCTAGGAATCGTTCACTTTCGCTGACAATTGAATAGCCCCGTCGCCGGCCCTCTGGGTCGCTCGGCATACTCTGGCCGCAACTGGGAGGGTTTCTCCCCCGACCCCTACCTCACTGGTATCAGCATGTACCAGACCATCATGGGTCACCAGGACGCCGGCGTGCAAGCAACGGCCAAGCATTTCATCGGCAACGAGCAGGAGACTCAGCGCAACCCAACCTACAACCCGAACGCGACCCTCAACACCGTTGTTCAGGAGGCGCTCTCTTCCAACATTGACGACAGGACCATGCACGAGCTCTACCTCTGGCCCTTTGCGGACGCCGTGAAGGCCGGTGCCGCCTCGTTCATGTGCGCCTACCAGAGACTCAACGGCTCGTATGCTTGCGAGAACTCCAAGGCCCAGAACGGAATCTTGAAGACCGAACTTGGTTTCCAGGGCTACATTATGAGTGATTGGGGTGCGACCCATAGCGGTGTTGCGTCCGTTGAGGGTGGACTTGACATGAACATGCCTGGCGGTCTTGGCAACTACGGCACCTCCTACGGTGTCGGCTCCTACTTCGGCGGCAACATCACCGCAATGGTCAGCAACGGCACTGTCCCCGAGCACAGAATCGACGACATGATCATCCGCCAGATGACCCCGTACTACTGGCTCGGCCAGGACGTTGACTTCCCAACCGTCGACCCTTCCACTGGCTGGCTGAACACCTTCTCCCCTGTTGACACCTGGGAGCGCGATTGGAATCTTACCGGCCCCTCCTCCAGGGATGTCCGCGAAGACCACGGTGAGCACATCCGCAAGCACGGTGCTGCCGCCACCATCCTTCTCAAGAACACGAACAACGCTCTCCCGCTTAAGGCTCCCAAGTCGATCGCTGTCTTCGGTAACGATGCAGCTGAGCCGACCCAGGGTCAACTCAACCAGAACGACTACGAGTACGGCACCTTAATTGCTGGCGGCGGATCTGGTACTGGTCGTGCGACCTACCTTGTCACCCCTCTTGTTGCCATCCAGAACCAGGCCAAGGAAGACGGCGCTCTCGTCCAGTACTGGTTGAACAACACTCTTATTTCGGACAACAACACTGACGTCAGGTCTCTCTGGATCCCCAAGGAGCCCGAGGCGTGCATTGTGTTCTTGAAGACTTGGGCCGAGGAGGCCGCCGACCGCGAGCACCTCGACGTTGACTGGAACGGTAACGAGGTTGTCGACAACGTTGCCAAGGCTTGCAACAACACCATCGTTGTCACCCACTCTTCCGGAATCAACCTCCTTCCCTTCGCCGACCACCCCAATGTCACCGCCATCCTCGCTGCCCACTTCCCCGGCCAGGAGTCCGGAAACTCGATCGTCGACATCCTCTACGGCAAGGTCAACCCGTCCGGCCACCTCCCCTACACCATCGCGTTCAACGGCACCGACTACAACGCTCCCCCCACCACCGCCGTCAACACCACCGGCATCGACGACTGGCAGTCCTGGTTCGACGAGAAGTTGCACATCGACTACCGCTACTTCGACGCCGAGGACATCCCCGTGCGCTACGAGTTCGGTTTCGGCCTCTCCTACACCACCTTCAACGCCAGCAGCATCAGCGGCGCCGCCGCCGTCGACTCCATCGCCTCCGAGCCCGAGGACCTGCCCATCGCCCAGGGCGGCAACCCCGCTCTCTGGGAGACCGTCTACACCATCAACGCCACCGTCTCCAACTCCGGCGATGTTGCAGGCGCCGCCGTGCCCCAGCTCTACGTCTCCCTCCCGTCTACGGCTCCCGAGGGCACCCCCGTCCGCCAGCTCAGAGGTTTCGAGAAGATTCACCTCGAGCCTGGCCAATCCGAGACTGTCTGCTTCGAGCTGATGCGCCGCGACCTGTCCTACTGGGATGTTGTCTCCCAGCAGTGGCTGATCCCGACTGGAAGCTTCGGCTTTGATGTCGGTTTCAGCAGCAGGGACCTCAGGGACCGCATGGAGGCTACTATTGTTAACAACTAAGCGGTGGTTGTTGTTGTTGTTTGATGATGACCACGCCCACGAAGGGTTGGTTCAATAATTCTTTCCTCTTTTCGAAAAAATAAGTACTTTATAGATGAATAATGTCAGCGAACGAACGAACGCACTTTATCAATCAATCATGATCTGATCTGAAACGACGTGTTTCATTGATGCTTGCAGGCTGCCAATTAGAACCCGGCGCCGTTCGAGACGTGAGAACGTTCACTAATCGAGCACAACCACGTGCTCAACTCTGGATTATGGCTAGGTACCTGCCCGTCTTCTCGGTCGTGATGTCGGTACTGAGTTCTCCTACTGACACTGACTGTACCACTGCCCCGTAGACTTGCAAGTGCTTCCAGACTGACAGCAAGTCGCGCCCGTCCACCTACAATCATCAAACGTCAGCACGTCGCTTCTTCCGAAATCACCACACCTCAATCCAATACTACCACCACCACCAGGAAAAAATGCAAAAAAGAAAAAAGAAAGGAAGAACTCACCCCTGCCCACCACACTGCCCCCACTTCGCAGCACAACTACCCCCCGACGGCGGAGAAGACGTAGGCGCATTGCCTGAGCTGGTGGTAGTAGTAGTAACAGCAGTAGTGGTGCCACCTCCACCCGAGCCGCTACCAATCTTACTCTTGATGAAAGCCAGCGCAGCCTGTCCGTACACCTGGCCGTAACCCTGGTGCACGTTCGCGTCGTTGCCCGTGCAGCAGTAGGGGTCCGGGCTGTCGCAGTAGCTCTGGATTTTGCTGGCGGACTGCAGTGGAGGGAGAGAGGTATTGTCAGCTCGTATGTTCCGAGGACGCGAAGAAAAAAAATTAGAATTTCATGGAATGATTTCCTTACCGCACAGCTATACCCCCTTGGCCGCGGCGAAAAGCCCTGAGTCCGACACGAGCCGACCTGGTACGCGACGCCGGCAACGAAGCGCGGATTGCCCATTTCGATCACGGCTTTGATTTGGTTCATGGCGGCTGCGCTGAAGGCCGGGGTGGTTTGCGAGTAGCCTTGGTTGGCGTCGGGGCCGCCGCAGAAACTGTTGTCTGCGACTTGGGCGCCTTGCGAGTAGCCGACGATTACTAGCTGCGAGTTCGGGCAGCGGGAGGCGAAGTTGTTGACGGCGGTGGAGAGGGCGGCGATGCCGGCGCGCATGGAGGCGTCGTAGGTGGCGCCGCCGCAGGAGGATTGGCCTCCGCTGTGGAGGGTTGGGGGTTAGTTTGAGTTGTGGTATGGAGAGTTGGTGGAGATGTGTTCTTACCATGCTGGGTAGTTGATTGCTTCGGCGGTCGATCCGGGGTAGGTGTTTAGCACTAGGTTGACGACAGTCGAAGAGCTGCCGTAGCCAGCTGGGGCGGTGGTTTCTCTGGCGCCGAAGACGTGGACATTTGGACAGTTGGACTGCCGTTCTTCTAGGGCTGCTAGAGGGGAGGCGCCGCAGTGGGCTAGCAGGAGGGCGACGGCTGTTGCGAGGACGGTGAACATGTTGGTGGATTTTGAACTGGTGGTATGGATGTGGAAGTGTGTCGGGTCTGGTTTGTTGTCTCGCTGCGAACGATTCCTGTGTTGAAGCCGGTCGTATATAAGATCAAGAGCTCCATTGGTCCGAGAAGACCTCTATAGTGTCGATGTATTCGATAGTAGGAGGCGTCCAGCCCTTTGTCTATTCAGCCGTGAGGAGGCGTGTTGGTGTAGGGCTCTTGTGCAACACGGCATGTTGTTAGAATCCCGAACGGTCTGGTGGCCTTGATGCTGCCCTGAGCTGGCTGCTGATACGTATGGCCCTCGTATTATCGTTGTTCTCAAGGATACTGTCTCGTGCCGCTAGACTTGGTAAGATGAGGTCCGCCTGTCCCGCATTCATCCAGATAGATTGCTTCCTGAAAGCTTGGTCTGGAAGTGTAAAGTCTTGACATTTAGCCGGTGACCTATTGGGAACGGAGCGGAGAGCAAGAAATTGAAATCAGAGGAGTTGGTCGTGATGTGCTTGATTCGATTCAATCTGTGGCATCAAAATTTACCAGTTTTCGTTTCTCTGTGTCATTACAATGTTTCCAAAAAGAAGAAAAACCTGTTAATTCCGACTGATTGAACATCGCGAGGCGTCCCTAGGTTTTGCTACAGTGTAGTGTGAATAGGAGAGTGAGATCCAGCGGGATCAGCCGAAGATGGCGGGATCATCCGAAAGCTCACATCAGGTCACGTGTTGCTGTTCCTTCCTAAACAGTTTTCCACCAGAACCTACTAATAGCGAGATACGCTTAATGTCTTTGAAACACAAGTAATCTGTATGTCAAGCGTCTATCAAGATACATTCCTATAGACTGCTTACCGAAAATAAATCTCGGAAATGGATAGGTCTTTTTTTTTTCTTCTGGAAAGGTTATGTCTAAGAACGGAACCTCTTCCTTGGACCTAAGACCTTCTACCTTCTGCCGATTCAGAGCTTCAGCAACCAACGATGCTATCAATATAAACCTTCCATTCTGGACTCTCTACATCCATTGGTGTACAACAGTACACCACATCCCCAATGGTCTAGTGGCTATGATTTCCGCTTGTCATGTAACAACGACAAGCCGCGGGAGACCAGGGTTCGATTCCCTGTTGAGGAGCATCTCATGAGAATGACAGTTCTTCAAAGTTCAAAGTCTTCCGGTGTTGGCTAACCAACATCGACAAACACATCTTTTTTGCGATTTTTTTCGTTTCTGAGACGTGAATGTAGAGAGATAGATGTCAGGCTGAGCATCGTTGTGAGGGGTGAACACTCTCCTTCTTTTGGTGGGTGGGGGAATCATGTGATGGATCGTTCGGTCCTCGGGGGAAAGACTTGTCCTGATGAGCAACGACCAGTAGTGTCCGTGGCGAGCAGCTGTGATCAGCCATGAGCGTTAGAGAGTCTGGACTGCCTGTCTTCAAGAGTCAAGTATCAACTGTAACAAGCCTTCTCGACAGCTTACATATCCTCGATAACACTTCCATCCCTCATCCTGCCCTCAGGCTTGTCAAAGCTCCCCTCCTCCCGCCACGTCTCAGCAAGAGAACCTTTAGGATCCTCATCGGGCAGCCCAGTCGATCTCCGCACCTTCAACACCTCCTCCCGCACAGCAAGCGTGACGTCCTTGCGAAGCTGCTCAGCCTCAGCACCATACCTAAGCTCATGGTCTTGAACCTCACCAAGCCTCCCATCCCAATCAACAGTCAAAGCATCACCAGCCTCACCATCCAACCCCCGTTTCCCTTGCGCCCTATTCTTCAACTCCCGCCACCGCTCACGAAAAGGCCCAAAAACCCTCTCGACATCCATCCTCTCGCCAAAAGTAATCGAGACCTCATGCCCAGGCCGCGGCAGCGGCCGGGGAAAAGTCCTCTCGTTAGCCATGACGAACTGGGGCCCGTCGATCCACATGCAGACAACGTCGGGGCAGGGCTCGGATTCGAGGATCATGCGGGCGACGCCCCATTTGAAGTAGCGCATTATCTTGTCCGGGTGCTGGTGGATTTTGCCTTCGGGGAAGACGTGGATCCAGCTGTGGCGCCGGCTTGGGTAGGCGGATGGGGCGGGGAAGGAGTCGTGGCCGTTGGTTGTGTATGTGAGGGAGGAGGCGGAGAAGGGGTCGCTGGGAGGGAGGGAGGATGGTAGTTGGTCGTCTCTGGGTTGGGTAGAGGGGTGTGTTGAGGGTGAGGGTGATGGTGTTGCGTGTGGGTCGCTTAGGAGGCGGATGACCTGGGTCATTGTGGGCTGGAAAATGCCGCCGAACTTGGAATGTGCTATGCGGTGCATGGGAAGAGTGTTTCCGTAGGTGAAGAATTTCGTCAAGACGCTGTGTCTGTTGCAGGCATGAGCTTAGTTATGGATCTCCCATTCGATTTGGTGGACTGACCCTTGCTTGAAGCAGATATCATGGCTTCCAAGACTGTATCGCGAGTTGTTCGCGTCCCAGTGATATCGAAAGGGTAGCACACCCCATGCAATAGGATCATCGATTCTGGATCAACGGTATCAGGGCTGAATATAATGAAACCATTCGGCTGCGAAGTGACAAGAGATATGCGTACATGCTTACATGATTTGACACTATTTCCCAGTCAACTTCCATACTTCAACGAGTACCTTGCCATCAGTGCATGAATCTACCTGTAATCAAGCCCCTCTCTCTTCTCGACGGATCGCTTCTCTCGTCAACCAGTCTCTGAAATGCTTCCAACCCGTGTACTTCGGTGCGACTTAGGCCGTAAAGAAAGCTGCGGCAAAGGAATCCCACGCTTCCAACTGTAACATTGTGAATGGCACGCGTGAGTGCGGGCGGCTCGTATGGCCTCTCTTCTGCTGCTGCCATGGAATTGATTTAAGATTGGTGTGTTATGCTTCAAACATTCTAGTATAACGAACAAGACAGGAGGTCTCGAACGATTTACCTTTGACCCGCGCCACTTCATCGCGTCCGAGCGTGCTCCAGGGTTAGGGTTCAAATGACGTTCACTTCACTTTTGCCGAACTGCATTGATGCTTCCATCTTCCAGTATGCGACATCTCACAACAATTTACTAGCACAACACAAAACAATGGCTCACAGTAAGCCACCTCAATCCCCACCACCACCATCATCTCCCCACTGACATCCCAGGTAAAAGAAACACCTCCCTCGCCTTCTTCACAGCCCACGAGCGCAACGAACTGAAATCAAGCTGGGGCTCGCGCTCCACGCGCCTAACCCGCGAC
>Ga0265798_10012867_pt1 | contig 10058 bp, 15 predicted proteins | sample P3T30metagenome_FD_192430 | JGI IMG/M metagenome (GOLD analysis project Ga0265798, IMG submission 192430) | Plant litter microbial communities from East Loma Ridge, Irvine, California - P3 T30 | ecosystem: Environmental > Terrestrial > Plant litter > Unclassified | place: USA: California...
CGATGCAAAAAAAAGAGAACAAACAAGAAGGGGGTGGTAGGCCACTGCTATATCTCAAATGGCCACTTCAGGTATCCATCAAGTACCCCCCACAGGGCGTCGCAATCTTGTGGTGATTATGATGGAAATTCTTGTAAACCTGCGCTCGCTTCCAGTCTCCCCCCGCCTCTCTCCCTCACACACACAGTGGCATCATCTCCCCCCCTCCCAAAAGATAATGTCATGGAATACGGTACAGTACCATACCAACCCCAACCCTAACCCCCGCCAGCCGGGACTTTCCACCTCACGGACAGCGCCACTAGCTAGTGCTGTGTCTTTGCCCACTTTCGCAGATCGTCATATCCCTCCTAGTGTATCCGATTTACGGAGATTTCCTTTGGAAAGAAAAATATACGCAGATAACTAGATAGCATTGGCGCGGGAAACCAAGCTTGTGTTTCTATCTCGACGAGATTAACCCACCGATCGGCACATACTCCGAGACAATGCAGAACAAGTGAAGATCTCAATCTGAAGCCACTTTTCGTCGACAGACGGAGATGCAAGATTGCGAGCTCGTAACGGGGAGTTGGGGGGGAGTTGCAGGGCAGGACCCTGAAAGCAGAGGATCCTGGTAATTTGTTTTTGGCATGGGTTAATAATGGATTTTTTTTGGTTAAGAAGAAGAAAATAAAATGGTAAGATTGATATAATCTTTTTGGAATTCTCTAACCGTATCAACGTCTGTGCGACACATTCAACACGTTGTCGCTGCAATGCACATTCATCACATCACATCCATATGCACGATTTCCATACCCCTCCCCTCGCCGCAATCTAGTCCAGACTCAATAAATGCTCATCGTGATTTCCATCCGTCCCAGGCCCTGTTTCACAAATACCCATGGTACTATTAATGGAGATGCAGACGGTCGATCGTGCAAGGTAACGTCGCTTCAGTCTCGAGAGACGAATTTGCGCTTGGGCCGCAAAGTTCCGTGATACGCAGTGCCGCACTGTTCCCGGTTGGCGGGGAGGTTGTGACTCTGATGCAAGATGAAAGGGTATCGGTCGGTCCCGAGGTAGAGGGAGCATGTTCGTTTTAGGCAGTTTTGACGAGAAAAGACCGGGGGGTGGGGAGGAGGGGAAAAAGGGGAAAAGAGCGTCTGTGGTTCTGGGTTGTTCAGTGTTGACACAAGGCCGATTTTCATGTGATGATTTGTCCCTCGGCGATGGAATTGCAGGGATATTCAGATTGGTTGCATGCTGGTACGTTTGCAATTCCCTACCGCTGTCGGCATCGATCAAAAAGGTCAGATAGACTATAAGCGTGGTCCCTTACAGTGCTTGCACACCGGGCCGCTCCATGGTACCCCTGCGGGAAATTATTACAGCGTTCCCTCGGTCCTTGGTCCTTGTTTTGCCGGCAGGATCAAGGCAGCGGGGAACAAGGAGCCAAGGACCTGCCCCCCTGGCTCCGATCTCCCAATGATGAGTTGCAGCCTGTAAGTCGGGCGATCCGGGAGCGATCATGTCTACAAGGGTCTAAGCCTCGCTCAACCTCACTCGGGGTCAGGGCCACTTGCCGATCTGCAACGAGAGAAGCGGGTGACGAAGGAATCTCAAAGTTTAGTCCAAAGTGTCGGCGTAGGCTGGGGAGAGGCATTTTCCGCGCCACCACCACCGCCGCCGCCGCCGTCTTGGTCAAATCGGCAAGGCTGGTCCAGTGTCCTCCAGAGACAAGGTCTTGGATGTTTGGCTGTGGTGTTGTGCTTGTATGGAGATTCGATATCTTGAAACATGTCATGGCTTAACTGGTCCATACGTGTAGCCGGGGATGTCACTCTCCGGCCGCACAAACACTTGGTTACCACGGTTCCTCTGCAGTGTCCGCAGCATGACCGTTGTACGTCATGTTTTGGCTTTGGCCGGATGAAACACCGGAACGGTCGATGGCGCGTTTTGAGGGGGGACGTTCAAGGTTACAGCACTGTCCGTGTTGTGCGCCGGGGGTCTTGTGCAGAGGAACTTCCTGTTTGGGCCTTCCGCGGCTCTCGAGTCCGGATTTGGCCTGTTGGATGTGAGTGCTACTTGGAAGGAGCGCTAAGCTTTCAATAGTTTGATAGCGCCCCCCCCGACTCCAGTGTCAACGCATAGTGCCCCTCGCCAGTCGTGTCTCACCATCATTGTTGACCAGGAAGTTTACCTCGGGGCCCCTCCAAGGCGAGCCTGGCCTTGATGTCACCTGCGTGTCACTCAACGGGTATTGAATAGTGTGAGAGATTTGGATGTATTGTGATTAGACTATGTTCATAGGGAAACTTAAAAAACCGAAACCATTTCCAAAACACGAGCGCAGTTACTGTTTGCGTCTCTAGCGCAAGGCCTCCCAAGACTCCGTTTCCCATGATGCAAAATGTATGCTCCGTTTTGGGCCACAGGGTATTCGACTGTAAGAAAAGGTACCGGGTACCGAGGCACCTCATAGTAGCTTCGTAATGTCTAGTGCTGCCCGCGAGGGGGGGAAAGTAATAAAATAAGTCGCTTAGAAATGAAATTATCTGGATGCTCAACCCCACACAAATGGCGAAAAGAAAAGAGGTAGTAGGGGAGCAAATAATGTGCGTTGTCGGTATCGTGTGCCACCGAACTTGATGTTTGTAGAGTTGCAGGCGAATCGTGGCTCAAAAGAATAATAGCCCCAACCTTGTTGCTTGTAGGCAAATTATGCCTCTGGCCCGTTAGCCTCGCGCTCGCGCTGTTCCTTTTGTGGGGCACGACGGCGTGCGTTGATGAACCAGTTTGAAACCTGCATGATGATGTTAGCATATGGTCTGGTACGGATTGGTAATGTTGCATGAGTAATCCAGTGTATCAGACGGCCCGAAGCCAACGTGTTTTCTGATAGGATTGACACTGGTGGACAGACATGACATTGGGGGAACAGCAGTGGCAGATGTGGCAAGTCTGTCAAGCTAGACGACCTGGAAAAGAAGAGAAGGAGAAGAACAAAAAAGCCACGTACCTGGTTCAGACTCAATCCGGTGCGGTTGCACAGTTCCATCTTCTGGTCCTCGGTGGGGTAAGGGGATTGCCGGTTCTGCTGGAACCACTCCTTGAGCAGATTGGTGGCCTCCTTGGGTAGATTACCGCGTCGTTTCCTGTTGAATGCATTGTGGTCAAGGCCGACGTGCTGTTGGAAGCGGATATCGCCGTAAGACGAATCGTAACCACCATAGCTAGCGCGAGCATAGTAGCCCTCTTGCGAGCGTTCGTAGCTGCCATAGACAGGCGCCTGTGGCTCTTGGTAGTAGCTGTGTCGGTGCTCATAAATGGGGCCATGTGGAGGCATTGGTGGTTGAGAGACGGATTGCTGGACATATGGCTGAGAAAATGCCATGGCTGGCGGGCCAGGCGATGACTGGTTGCGCATATGGGGGTTGAGTGGCTGATGTGGCGGTGGGTAAGAGAGGCTAGGACGGTGATGCATACTGGACGTTGCGGGCGGTAGTGCATGGTGCTGAGCGACGCGGGGAGAGTAGCCAGCAAGAGCAGGGTCGATGGCGCTGCTCATGCGACGAGGCTCGACTATAGCTTGCTCAAGAGGGCGTGCGTAAATGTCTCCGAGCGTATCTACACGTCTGCGTTTGGTATCGTTCCATGCTACGTCGTCAAATTGCGGTTTAACATGTGGCGAGCTGTCGACCGACTCATTGCGGCGCTGTGGTGTCCGCGGCGGAGTGCTTGTCCGTGTAGTGTGGAGAAACTAATCAAATTAGCTGTGCTGCCACGGAAACAAAATAAATGAATGGCATAAAAAAACGTACCTCGGAAAAAGAAGGGAGTTTTCCAGGAAAGTTTTGCTCTCCTGGCTGGAGTGGCGGGGAACTGCGCATGTGGTGGTTCTGGGAGCCTGTTAGATTGATGTTCGGAGGAGCAAATGTGCGTTTGCTGTGGTGGTCATGTGCACCGAGCTGCACGATCGGCGGCGATGATGATGATGACGACGACGACGAGGTTGACGAGGTTAGGATCGGAGGTAGATGATAATCTGGTCTCTCTTGCCCGTCTGGGTTGATGGACTTGGGCAGTTGAGAGCTTGTGTAGGAGAAAGGCGTGGGTGGCAGGTTGATCGTGCACTTTAGTCCAACACATGGCTCGACTGCGTGGGGTGGTGGTGGTGGCGGCGGCGGATGAGGAGGATGAGGAGAAGGGGGAGATTGGGAAATAGAAAAAGGAGAAAAATGATCATGACTTACCGCAGCGACCATGTTAGCCAGCGGCCTTTCAGCAGAATGCGAAGAAGTCATTTTGCGTGAGTGCAGTGGTTCACAATGGCGGTGCGGAATATCTTGAAGAGTGAGATATTCCATCAGTGCAACGGGGACTTGTAAGTTTAATACTCTGCAGGAAGACAGACATTAGCACATGGTCATAGAGTTGTCAAGGACCTTGGTTGGGAGTGGTTGGAAGAGGTGGGTAGGCATATGCTGTTCCAGAGTTGGTGACAGCAGTGGTAGCCATGTAACTGGCAGCGCCGCTTGCTTCCCTTTGCAAACAAGTGGGGAAGGTGGACATTGAGGGTTTACGGGAAAGGACTGACCCAGGTATTATGATGGTTATGATGTAACGAGTATCTTGTCGAGACGGGCTAGGGGACCGATAAACGGCTACCGAACCAAGGATTGGGATATCGCAGATATGTGAGTGGTGAAGGCCAAGTCGAAGAAGATATGGTACAAAAATTATTGTGACTGGAGCAATGTACAGGGGGGGCGAGTGCAGTAGTCGGGTGGAGAGGGGTTCAGCCGGCGCACGCACACAGCAGTTGGCAAGAAGGTAATGTGGGTGTCGTGATGACGGGCGCGAAGGTGTTTAAGAAGCCGCAGCACACGGTGAGGACAGGAGGCGTTTCCGGGGCTAGAGAGGACTGCAACGGGCCGTCCATCAAGCATGCACTGCGATCTTGCAGCACCGGATGGAATGGCAGGGGATGCTGGCCAAGGCCAATGAAGGGCATACAGGCGTGTTTAGCACGACGTGTGTGGACTTGACAGGTGAGGGTTAAGGTTTGGTCTATATTCTCCGAGCGCGCACAATGCAGGCTCTGGCCGGATCGAGGCCGAAGGTAGGAAACGAAAGACGCTCAGCCTACGCCGCAGATGCGAGGCACGAGCCAGTGGTGAAGCGGCGCCGTCTGGTGCAGGCGCCATAGAGCTTCGCCGCCGTCTCCGCTGGGAGCGTCGTCGCAGATCTGGCTGCTTCTGACTCGGGGCAGAAACGCGCAAGGGTGGGCGTGTGTTTCTCGCCCATTTTGGTCGCACGCTGGCCGTCCATTACCTCATCTGCGCTCCCACACACTGGATGCCGCAGCAACCTCACAACGTTCCATGACGGCAGCAACGGGGCGCGGCCAAGGCTTCTGGCTGACGGTCAAGCGGGCGCCTCGCGCAGAAGCTGCTGTCCATGTCGGCTTTGTGGGATTTGCCAATAGCCGCAAACGGGTAGTTTGGGCCATGGGCTTGTCGGCGCCCCATATGCATTATCGAGCAGCGCTCGCAACAATGTGGCCGCGTCGCAGCGTCGCTTCGACCTGCCTGGTGCTCGACGCCCTCACGACTCGACGTCTACATGGACAAGCAGACGGTGACACGGGTGCCATGCGGAGTGCTCATCGCGGAGCAGCATGAATCGATTGGAGCAACACGGCAGATGGGCAGCATCAAGCCTGGCCGGCCGCGCTTTTCGTCTCTGTGAGCGGAGCGCAAATCTGACGACGTGAGGGCTGTGGTGCAGTACAGAGCCAGGCGGACGGCGGTCCATGTCACCCAGCACAGGGTACGATAGATAGCCGGCAGACAGCTGCCGCAGGACCAAACCAGGCTGGTGGCTGGCCGTGTGGGCACTGTGGCACGCTGGCTTCCCAGCGCCCAGGAGCGGGAGCCTTGCTGTGGTGTTGCTGCACAGAAGCAGCTAGTGCTGCAACGGTGAGTTTTGGGTAGGAGAAGGAGGCGTTCGTCCGGTGGGACAGGAATAGCAGCGCGACGACTACTACGACGACGATGACGGCCACGGCGACAGAGTCGGCATCTCGACGGGCAAGCGAGCGGGACAGGCGTGCAAGCACCATGGCCTTTGCCTATTCTGCACCTGTAACCCAGCGCTGCCACGACTAGCTGGCCGCCCGGAGGCTGTAGACCCTGAATCAGTTGGCGACCGCACAGCCTGGCGACCTGATGAAATAAACTCATGGCCGTTTAGGACCATGAGCGCGTTTGGGGACCACACAGTGTTTCTCGACGCGAGAGATTCCCATGGCTCTTACTCGACCACCAGCCTGCAACAAGGCCAACGCTGCTGGGGGTGGGGCTGGTGATGGTGGTGGTGGTGCTTGATTGTCCCCCATCCCATGCCCCCCCTTTTTTTTGGCCCATTCACTATCAGATGGGAGGGAGGCGCCGCCAGCCATGCACGGCATGTCACTCCTCCTCTTCCTCTAGCCAGACAACACGTCCTCCTCTAGCCCGGCTCGCGTTCGGTCGGCACGGGTGTGGGAGAGGCTCGCTTTCGGTGCGGGCGGCTGACAGATGTCAGTCTCATGCAGCGTCGAGCTGGTGGCAGCTCGGGCGAGGTGCGACGACATCTGCGTCGCCATGATTGGCACAGGGATGATTGCACCTTCCCCCTCCGGGGCTCGCGCCTGCCCCCGACACGCTGATCGCGTCCCGCTAGCCGGCCGATCAAACATTGCACCAGAACTGCACCTCGACAGCTCCAACACAAGCCGACAAGCCCATCCATCCACACGCCCACACGCCCACCGCCATCCTCCAACGTCCGCTGTCGGCCACAACATGGCACCTTTGGCCCGCCGACGCATCCCCCAACGCTGCTCGAGTCTGGCTGCTGCAATTGCACGCCACACCATGGCAAACTCTACCCTGCACTACCCTCGACTAAGTACCCTGCGCCCACGTCTCCCCACCAAAACCTTGCCCTCATCTCCCGCGTAGCGCGCGAACCCTCCGCGTGGCGTGCGAACCCTTTGCGTCGCGTCTAAGCGCTCTCCAACCTTCCCATGGCGTGTTTCGCGCTTTGAATTGACCTCGAAAGCTTGTGGTCTCGAACCTCTCTGCTTCACCATTGGACTCGCCAGCCAGCCTGCTGCCTCTCTCCCCCTCTCTCTACTGACGTTGCCTGTCCTGACCGCCATTCGGTTCGTGTGTCGTCGCTCCCACCATCTTGGCTGCTGTCGAACATCACCATCCCGGCATGAGGGTGAACCTCCGGCTCGGTACCGCATCGTTATCCATCCCCTAGAACGGCAACCACGAGCCCACCATGGCCCTCCCCAGGCACTCGCACAAGACTTCTGCAGTCACCGTGGGGAGCACCGCCATCAGCCACTCGGTCACACAACAGCACTTGACCGCCTGACAGTCTGTTACTCCTGTTCCTAGACCGTTGCCCTTTGTTGCTGTGCTGCCATCCCCCCTCCCTCCCCATGGTGCAAGGGGGGCTGTCATCTCACTGTAGCGCAGCCACGGCTTCAATGCTAGCTGCTAGCTTTACGTCTGATTAGAAAGTCTTCTTTTTTTTTCCCCTGTTCTTTTTCTTTTCAAACGAACCCCTCCGCTGCGGTCACGTTTGCCGGGCGTGTGGAGAGCACCCCGTAGCTCCTCACTGGGGATCATCTGCAGTCAGGACGCCCTTGCATCAAGCACCCGCAGCCTCCCGTCATGCCCTTGCTCTTCACCGACGACAGTCCATGGTGACTGGTGCTGTTACACCGGACGGAAGCCACGAGCGCCATCTGCTGCTCTGAAGCAAACCTCGAACCTGGTTCTCAAATACCCCACGTACGCTGCCCCTCCAAAGCATGGACGGTTTGGCACAAACTTACCTTGTTAGCACGTCTCCATATGATTTGTCTCACGGCCAACTGCTCCGTCTCTCTCCCATGACTCTCTACGTCGATGCCATCTGGATGGCCATGGCCCAACTCGTCCTCCATCCCAATAGACTGGTAACTATGCGCCCGGAAGATTTGAGAGGCTACACTTTGTACCCAGAGTGTCATTGCTCACATACACACCGCCTACCTGCACTGACTTGACCGCATCAATTCCATGATGCAATGGATCGATCTAATCTCGGTCCAGGGCCTACATCGGAAGAAAGAGATTGGAGGACTCTGGGATTGACGATAACTCACAAGCGGGCGGGTGGTATCCGTGGCACCTGTACGAGGCCCGCACTTGCCCATCGAAGCGCATCTGTGACCAGGTCCACGGAACCCTCAACCAACATGCCGACGAATAAGGTACGGCAAATTGATGTCGTTGTTATTGTTGTGGGGATCGAGTCGTCCATGCAAAGGGCTTGATGAAGAAAGAGGGGTCTGCATACACGGTTGCACCACGCTGGGTGGCGTACACGCATTTTCCAATACCCCACTCTCTCCTCTGGCCATACCAGCAACTTCTTCCAGTGGACTGATCTTCTGGCCTTGCATGAACACTGCAGCCATATCTACCCGGTATCTGGAACGAGCACCTGGACTGGAATGAACAGGCAATGCATGACAAGATTCTGGTCTGCTAGCCAAAATCGCAGTATATATTATGGTTACTGCCATGGTCTCCAGCTGCATCGATCAACGTCGTGCGCATGACACCTATGACGAAGCAACGTCGACGTCGTTGCAAGTCATCGGCCCGCCACGTTTACTTCACCAATGCAATACTTTTTTTCCTCTCTCCACACGACGGAGTTTATTGGTTTGCTGTTCACAATGGGCAGCTTGTCTTGTCTTGTGCTGGGTGTGCAATTCCAAATGTTGATAGACTTTTCGCCATGTATGCCCTGGCCACCAAACTTGTCGTGAACTCAAAGCTTGAGACGCAATGAAACGATAGTCGATGGCTTCACTGTGGGCTGGCAGTCGTGCGGAAGCTGGACGCCTTGAATCGGCCGGTAGTCGTCTCAACGTTTCAGACCTGTATTTCTGTCCCTCGACTGACACGAGCGACAGCGGGGCTCGGAAAAGACGAGGCTGTGGTACTGGCTGGTGGGTTCCCTTGGTCTTGTATATATTGTGGCTTGCCGATACATTGCATGCAGCATCGCCTTGGAGTCGCAGTGTTTCGATCGCGGTGCTAGGGAATCGGATCGGTGAGATGAACCCGTTGCTGGTATGCTGTAGGAGCGCGCGCCTTGGTCAGCTATTGGCTGATTGCAAGTTCAATGCTACTTGAGATGGTAGTGCCGAGGGTGCGTCATTCAGAAGCCACAAGTGGAGTCGGGAAACCTGTCTGTCGACCCCTATAACTCTACTCCCCCCCGGGCCATGCCCGTTCTTGACGTGTATCAGCTACATTGCCAAACCCTGTGCCTACGTCAACACCGGTACTTTTGACATGCGTCACCTTGATGTTCACGCCGGTTACTCAACACAGGGCCGTTTACAAGCACTTCCTAGTGTGCCAATTGCCCGCCCATGAAACAACCGCGTCACCTGTTAAACTTGCCATCTGCACCTGCTTACCACTCAGGCAAAAAAAACGACGTTAATTTCCATCGTCGTAAACCGGGCCACACGCACGTTGCATCTCTAGCCACATGAAGTGTGCAGCAGAAAAATGTGTCTTCGTCCAGACGCGCTATTGTGTGGCTGCTGGTGTCCAATCGCATGAATATCCTAAGTTTGCCAGCTCACTAGGCCCCTTTTCGGCAACTGACACTTGCTAGTGTGCCCTCACCTCTCTCTGCCCGTTCCTGCATCTGGCCAAGCTGCCTGCGCTGATCATCGGCATACGCCCTAGTGGGACCGGCTCTTCTTGCCGCCGCTGTAAGATGGGCGTGTTGTATACGAGGCGTCAAAGTCAATCCTCGACATTACCCAGGGTGCGGTCATCTCCAACTTTCCTCGCTACAACCTGCTTTCCACGAGATTAAGTTGTGTGCCAACTCACGACCTGTGCATGCATATCCAAGTAAGCTGGCCTCCTTGTAGTTAACGTACTGTACCTACCTGTTCCGAGCCATCATCCCCCCCCAAAAAAACCCTCACGCTA
>Ga0265798_10012868_pt1 | contig 10058 bp, 14 predicted proteins | sample P3T30metagenome_FD_192430 | JGI IMG/M metagenome (GOLD analysis project Ga0265798, IMG submission 192430) | Plant litter microbial communities from East Loma Ridge, Irvine, California - P3 T30 | ecosystem: Environmental > Terrestrial > Plant litter > Unclassified | place: USA: California...
TGGAGAACGGTCATGCTGCTAACGGTGGCGATGCTCCTCGCCGCACCAGAAAGGTGCGTTGACGTTAAACAACAATGCCGCGCCTGCACATCCAGCAATAGCAGGCAGCGTTGCTCTAACACCGGTATCGCGTGCCAGCCCTCTAGTCGCATATGCCAGCCCAACGTCGCTATACCGGTCTCCGATCGCGCAAAAGGCGACAAAGGCGCATGTCAGCTAACGCCCAGTTGCAGCCATTACCCGCATCGTTCACTTTCGCATGAGGCTGAGGCTACGAGTTAGGGGACATGAGCTACCAAACAGACCGTCGCAGCCGAACACGAGCCGTCGCCGTATATGGAGTCGTCATTTGCGTAGCTGTCATCTTAGGCTTGCTCGTCCGATCGGGCGTGATCACCGACCACTTACTCTGGTAACGATCGAGGGTACCCGCACGATCAGGCGGCCGATTCTTGTGATGTTAGATGGGCCAGCTACGGCAGAGGTGTCGAGGTGCTAATACTGTTGCCAATTGCCATACAGATAAGCCAAGTGACCCCGCAAGCCCGGCAGCAGCCTACAGCAACTGCTGATGCAGACGAGCTCGCATCAGTACCACCGGCTGATGAGATCGTCGTCGTCGGAACAAGGAGAGCTCGGATCGCTGACATGGTCAAAAGGTTGACCGGCGGTAGCAGCGCGCAAATTCCGCGATGGAACACCTCTCTGTGTGTCGTGGTGCGAGATGTCTTGCCAAATCGCGCCCGTTATATCGCGGACACAATTGGGAAGAGCGCGCGGGCGGTAGGAGTGGCCGTCGAAGGCGGATCATGCTCTCCTAATGTCGAAATCATTATCTCAGGCCAAGCGGACACACTAGTCCGCCAGTTCCTGCGTCGTCAGCCAAGTATGTTCCGAGACGTTGCACGGTACGGCAGGCCGCGCTCGCGCGACCGAGCGGAACTGCTGGATCCCGAACCGGTGCGCTGGACTATTGGCACGGCTACTGAGACGCGCTTAGGCGTGGCGTCACGGCTCTCTCTACCATCTCGAGAAAATAAAGAACGATTGCTCGTAGTCGTCGATTTAGCTCGATGCAGCCATGTCACGCTGGACCAACTGTCCGGCTACCTGACCATGGTGGTGCTCGCTAACCCGGAACATGATAGTCGCGGAGATCGCGGATCGATAATGTCCCTGTTTAACGCCCCCGCCTCCGGCGCAGGACTCAACGGTCTAACTGACCTCGACCGTTCCCTAATTGAAGCGTTGTATGCAACCGAAGAGCGGGCTTCCGCAGATTCGCAGCGGATCGCTATGACGAATCACATACTTCGTGAGCGAGCCCCTGGCATTCGGAGATGACGGCTTAGACGAACGTCCGCTTACGCGGATCCCCTCCCCAATGCGGACGTGCGGCTTTCCACTAAACTCGGACGTTCGCGGGTCGGTCGCGTCGAATGTCCGCTAACGCCTAGGATGGCCGACGGACGTCCCTTGGACGATACCGGTCATTGATCGGCCTACTCGGTATTTTTGGTACTGGAAGTGCCCAAGCACAAATAACCGACGATGGCCTGCTCCACGCGGCGATCGGCGCCCCCGACGCCTTGCATCTGCCGGGGAGCGTCCGCGCGCGGTTTGAAGCCATTGCCGGCCAATATCGCGAAGATGCCGTCGACCGCGATCAGGTACTGGCGCTACGAACCACTGTTTTTGTGGAATACGACACCGGACCCGTTCGGATCGGTGCGGAGTTTCACGACGCTCGTGCGTATTTTCTGCGACGCAACTCCTCAGTCGGAACCGACTTCGTCAACGCGCTCGAATTCTTACAATATTATTTGTGGGTCGATCTGGCCGAGGCACTCGGCTCGGGTAGCGACAGCTATTTTAGGGCAGGTCGGATGACGATGCAGATTGGCTCCGAGCGACTGGTCGCGCGGCAGGGGTTTCGCACATAAGTCACATCGTTCACCGGCGTCCGGCTGATCTGCGAAGACGACGACGATCGGCAGTTCGTCGCATTCTCGACAATGCCGACCATGCGGCTGCCGACTGGGGCGCGCGCCATTCGGCGCAGTAGTCCGCAATGGGACCGGGAGATCACAGACCTGCAGCTGTTCCGCGCGTTCAACCGGGTTCCAGTGGGCCGCGGCATTTGGCTGGAAACCTATGCCTATGTGCTTATCGAAAGCGGTGAAAGTCAGGCCGATCGCAGCGACCGCCGTCTGTTCACGCCCGGCCTCCGCGTGTTCAACAAACCCGACCGCGGCGTTGAGTTCGAGATCGAGGGCATGGCGCAGTTCGGGCATGCCTGCGATGGAAGCCCCGATAGTGGCAAGCCCGTACTCCCGGTCGAGGCTTATGGCGCGCATGGCGACATCGGCTATCGGTTCGGCGGTCGCTGGCAACTGCGGCTTTCGGCATTCCTCGATTACTATACCGGCAACCGCGGCGAGGGGCGGATCGGACGTTTCAATACGCTTTACGGCGCGCGTCGTTTTGAATTCGGCCAACCGAGCTGTTCGACGCCGCGGATCGGTCGAACCTTGTTTCCCCAGGCATCCGCGTGAAGGCATCGCCGACCCGGCAACTTGCCTTGATGACCAATTATAGGTTGCTCAAGCTTGCGAGCGCCGTCGACCGGTTCAGCAACAGCGACGTTCGGGACGAAACCGGGCACGCCGGACGCGGTGCGGGGCAGCAGGTTCAAGCCCAGGTCGAATATGACCTTATTCCTAAGGTCGTCGCGTTGAACATCGGCTATGCCCGGTTGTTCAAGGGGCGCTTCTTCCTCAATGCGCCGAACGCACCCGACCCTCGGGATATCAATTATGGTTACGGCTCCATGGTGTTCTCATTCTGAAAGGCTTCGTCTGGTAGGATGCCAACGGGATCACACCTCGCTCTGATCGACAATCGAGGCGAAGCCGCCAATTGCAAACTCACCATGGCGGTCACTGCGGAGGTGCGTTGAGGCTGGATCAGAACGGGAAGAAGAGACACGTCGTGGTGATCGCAACGATCGCAGTGATGAGATTGAGCGGCAATCCCACGCGAAGAAAGTCGGTGTAGCGATATCGTCCTAGCTGATAGACGATAACGTTGGTCTGATAGCCGAACGGGGTCGCGAAGGAGGCGCTGCCGGCGATCATGACCACGACAAGGAAGGGGCGCGGGCTAACCCCGAGACTCTCCGCAAGTGCTACGGCGACGGGCGTGACCAACACGGCTACGGTCGCGTTCGAGAGCAACTCGGTCAGCATCATGGTCAGGCCATAGAGCACGATGAGGGCTGTCAGAGGACTAACCCCCTCAAGCGTGGCGATCAGTGTCGTGGTCGCGGCGCTCGCCAGCCCGCTTTGTGCCATTGCGATCCCCAGCACGACCATTCCGGCGATCAGGATCAGTATCTGGGGACGAAGCCCACCATAGGCTTGGTCGGCCGAGATGACACGCAGGAGAATCAGGAGCACTGCTCCTGCAAATGCACTCGCTGCGATCGGTGCGACGTTGAGCGCGGCCAGCAGGATCGCGCCGACAAACGTCACCAGCGCGATGGCGGCCTTAACTGGCTGGAACGGACGACGTTCGGCGAACACTTCGGCGTCACCTACCTGTGCGCCGGCGACGTCGATGGTTGCATCCGGACGTCCATCATCGGGATCGAGCATCCGTGTCCCCATCAGTTTGCCGCTGAATAGCAGCAGATAGAGCGCGCCGACCAAGGCGACGGGCAAGCCTACCGGAGTGATCTCGAAGATCCCAAAGCGGCTTTGCCCGGCAATGCGCGCCATGTCGTCGACGAGAAGGTTGGTCGACGTTCCGAGCAATGTGCAGCAACCGCCAAGGATCGTGATGTAGGATAGCGGCATCAGATAGCGCTTGGCCGATAGCTGCATGCTCGCAGCGACGTCTTTGACGACTGGGGCTGTCAGCACGACGATCGGGGTGCTGTTCAACACGCTGGAGAACAGTCCGGCGATCCCCAGCAACAGCCAGACACCCGTCCCACCGAGGCGACGGCACATTGCAACGGCAGCCACGATAGCGCAATCTAGTAATCCGGACAGTTCGAGCGCATAGGAAATGACAAAGAGCGAGGCGAGTGCGATGATTGCGGGGCTGGCGAAGGCACCCTGAACATCGATCGGACGAACCACGCCGGTCATCAGCAAAACGGCCGCGCCCGCTAGAGCTACGACATCCGCGCGAAGCTTGTCCCAGATGAGCGCGGCGACCACGCAACCCAGCACAAGCAATGTAACGATCTGGTCGAGCGTCATAAATGCCACGACGGCAACCAAAAACCGGTGCTTTCCATGTGGACCTTCATGCCACCCGGTATGGAGGATCGTGAGAAATTTGCTACAGTTCGCGCATGCACGAGCCAACCCCCCGCACAAGTCGCCTCGTCGTTGCCGGCTCGGCCGCCGCTATCATTCTGTTGGGTGGCGGCGGTTTTCTGGTCGGGCGCACTACCGTACGGTCACCTCCGCCGCCAGTCGCAAGCCCAGCGCCTGTGCCGGTCGTAAAGAAAGCGCCTGTTCCCGAGGCGTCTGCTGCCAGTATCCTGTCACGCAGTGATATCATTGCGATTGCTAACGCTGCGGCAGACGCCACTTCGTCAGGAGAGCGACTTCCAGAGATTGCGTCCGCTACCGAGGGCTCGAGGTTCGAGGTCGACCTACCGTTCGGTTGCGATGGTCCGGCGAGCGAGGACAGCCGCGACGCATCCCAATGGCGATACGACGCTAAGTCATCCTCGCTCAGGGTCTCGGTCGCACCGGCTGTATTCGATGCCAGCGAGTGGCTGGATCAACCGTCATCAGGCGTTGGAAACGCCTTGCCTCCGGCCACACGGAAAGAGGCTATCGAGGGTTTCTGGATTGCGCGACCGTGGTCGTCGCGTGAGACTTGCGAGTCCGGTTTGTCGACAGTCGCTCCACTCGGCATCGACGCTGTGACTCTTCCGGGTCAGACGCTCGGACTTGCGGAGATTTTTACTGATGAGGGGGCGAGGAGCGCGAGGCGTGGGGGCAAGCCCTATGAGAGCGTACGTCGGCTGGACGAGACCGATCTAAAGATTGATCAAGGCCTGCGCGTTCGCCTCTTCGGGCGCGTTTCCCGCTTCCCCGATGGATCGACGGTTCGGTGCCGTCAGCCGGCGGGCAAGGACCAACGTCCGGTCTGTCTGGTTGCGGTAAGCTTCGACGATGTTGCAATCGAGAACCCGTCGACAAAGGAAACGATTGCGACTTGGCCATCGGCAAGCCGAACATGAGGTCAACGCAAGTGACTATCACGCTCTGTACCCTGTGACCCTGCACAATGGCTCCGAATTGAACGCGCCAGATGCCCCGCTCAAGGTTAAGGAGGCGGCGGAAACTCGTGTCCTTGCGGCTGTCAGCGGATCGGGAAGCGGAGAGAGGGTCGTTGACCTCGCGGCAGATTTGGCCACGGCGCTCGGCGCAAGCTGGCACGCGGTCTTCATCGAGACTCCGCGTTCGGCTCGCGATCCGGCCATTGCACGAAGAGCAGCCGACGCGTTGGCGCTGGCTGTACGTCGGGGTGCGACAGTCAGCAACGAACCCGACGATGACGTAGCGAACGGCTTGGTTGCACATCTCGTCGGGTCACCCGCAGAGCATCTCGTTATTGGAGCCCCAACAACCGAACGTACGTGCCGCTGGTTTCGGCGGTCGATGATATCGTTCGTACAAGAGCGGTTACCCGCCGTGACCGTCCACATTGCGCCAACAGCGGTGTTAGCATCCGGTTCGAATGTTGCAGAGGCAGAAATCGGGCCGCCTTCAAACCAAAATCTCCGATATTATCTCGTTGCTTTGGGCCTCGTCGCCATCACGCTGGGCCTTGCTGAGCTGGCGAGCCTGTTGCTTGGCGGACGGCCGTTAAATCTGCTGTTTTTGTTTCCTGTGATCGCTGCGGCCGCCCGGTTTGGGGTAGGGCCATCCCTCACGGCGACCGCGGCCTCAGTGCTTGGCTTTGATTTTTTCCTGCTTCAGCCTCGTTTCCACTTAGAGCCGACGTCACCTGTCGTTTTCCTGACGCTGGCATCGCTGCTGGCGGTTGCAGTCTATACCAGCCTGGTGACTCAAGCACTCCGGAGCCGAGTTGCCCTAAGCGACCGCAGCGCGAAGGAAAATGCCCGGATCGCAACTTTTTCTCAGGTCCTTGCACGCGCGGCAAACTGGGAAGAGACGGCTATCGCGGTATGTGACGAGTTCACCAGCGTGCTGAAAGCAGACGTTGCCGTCTTCCGTGAACGCGGTGGGCAACTTGAGCTCGTTGAGACGACGATGGAGCCGCTGTCTTGGGGCCCGATCGATCAGGCGGCGCTGGACTGGTGTTGGGAGCACGGCGTGTCGGCAGGTCGCGGGACGACAGCCATCGCCTCAGCGGAGTGGCGGGTTGAGCCTTTGCGCACATCGCTTGGAACCCTAGCCGTTTTGGCTTTCGTTCGCTCAGATGGGCGTGACCCGATCAGGGCCGATCGAGGAGTCTTGTTCAGTACGTTAATCAGCCAGGCAGCTCTGGCGCACGAACGGCTGATCCTTGAGGATAGCTTGCGCGCGCAGTGATCTGGTCGGCTACTGATCGGTGTTATCCGCATTCCCGGTGCCTAAGGCCGGCTCTGCCTTCGACCAACCAATATAACCTTCTCAGAACGATAAGTCCCGATGACACCATCGCTCGCAAGGGCTGGCGGAGAACAGGGTTGTCGTTGTTGGTGCCCCCTAAAGGCCTGACAGGGCCTCGCGGGTTTGCGCGATGAACTCGCGGGGTGACCGATAGCGCAAAGCGCGGTGCGGATGCACCTCGTTATAATGGTCGAACCAGCCGGGCAGCTGGTCGATAACGCTCTGCGCATCTGGCCGGGGGTTCACGCGGACATAATCGCGCTTGAGGGTACGAACGAACGCCTCGGCCATGCCATTCGATTGAGGACTGCTGACTGGGGTCGTGCGCGGGATCAGTCCAATGCCCCGGGCGAAGGCGCGTGTGTTGCGAGCGGTGTAGCAGCTGCCGTTATCGGTAAGCCATTCGATCGGTTCGGGCACGCGGTTCACCTGGCCGTAGCGATGCTCGACCGTGGCGACCATCAAGTCCTGGACGTCCTCGGCGGTGATGCCGCCCGTTGTCGCCACGTGTCCCATCGCCTCGCGGTCGCAGCAGTCGAGCGCGAATGCGACACGCACCTTCTCGCCATTGTCGCAGGTGATCTCCAACCCGTCGGAGCACCAGCGGGTGTTGCGCAGATCGACGGCGACACGGCCGTCATGACGTCGCTCCTCGCGGCGTTCGCCGTCCCGCTGTAGCAGCAGCCCGTGCACCATCATGACCCGGTAGACACGTTTCGGATTAGGCGCTTCGCGCCCGGTCTTTTCAGCCTCCCGGCGCAGCAGAGCATGAACGCGGCGATAGCCATAGGTTGGCAGATCCGCGACGAGCGCGCGGATGTGGGCGACCAGCTCGGCATCCGGCAGCGGCGGTCGTCCGCGTGGTCGGGACGCTGGGCAATGGCGCATAGCGGACAGGTGTGGGCGAGCGATGCCGACCGCCTCTGCAACCGCGCTCACCGTCCATCCCGTGGCAACGAGGTCGAGCGCAACAGCAGTTTTTTTGGGCCTGCGGCCCGGGACACGGCCTCGCGGAGCAGCTCGTTCTCCATGGCCTTCTTGCCGAGCAGCCGGTGTAGTTCGCGCACCTGCGCCTCGAGCGCACGGTACTCGGACGCCGGCACCACTTCCTCGCCCGCTGTCGCGGCCGTCAGTGCACCCTGCGCCATCAGGCGCCGCCAGGTGAAAATCTGATTGCCACCGATACCGTGCCGGCGGGCAACGAGCGACACGCTCATACCGGGCAGATACGTCTCCTCGACGATCCGGACCTTCTCCTCCGGTGTCCACCGCCTCCGGCGCTGAACACCGGAGAGGACCTCGCCATCATTGTAACGCCTGGTCGTACCGTCAGTCATGTGCCTCACTCTTATCTAAGAGCGGGGACCTGTCAGGTCATTTTGGGGGCCACCTCAGTCGTCATAAATGCACGACAACCGGGTGTTTTTGGACGGTATCATCTCTATCGTCGCTAAACGCCGTCGCAAAGCCTGATTGGCGACTATCGTGTGTTAACCGACATTCGCGGCGGGGAGTGAGCGTTCCATAGCGGTCGGGCCAACCTCGCCCAAAACATGTCACAACATTGACGTTGCAGCACAGCTGAAAGCGGACGTCAGGCTGCTGACGCCGTATCTGCTAAGAGAAGCGAGATGGATGGTCGGAATGTTCGTGCCGGCTAACGTGAGCCCATTCGACTTTGCATATATACCAGTCATCGACCGTGTAACTCATCCGAGTGATACCGGCACTGTGCCACGCCGAGCAGGTACACCCAGTTTTATGCCTGATAAGTAGGTTTGGCTGAGGAATGCCAGCTATTCGAGTTCGCTAGCTAAAAGTAGATCGGCAGTTGTCCACACAGACTGCGACACTCGCGATCGGCACAATGGACTCTAAAAGCGGCCGGTCCGCAGCCACCTACAGGCGGGCTTCAAATTTATCATCGCGCGTGCGAGCAAGCTGACAATCGTTCAAGCTGATAAGTTACCCGTTATCAGAAGCGTCTTCTGCGTTCTCGCGGTGCCAGCTGTGCATTGCAGACAGCGCGCAGCCTGCTGACACTAGGAATGATCCAAGGGCTCCCAAGTATGCGCCCGTAGCGCCAGAACGAACGCCCTCGAACATCTGAAACACACCAAACGTTGCTAGGAATGCAGCAACAGCGGCTTGAACTTTCCAAACCCATGCTTTGTGCGCAGCCGCGGTTTTGCCCTTTTGGATAACCACTGTCGCCTGTCCTCCGCTACCGCCTATTACCGCTCACTTTGCCGATAGCAGGTACGAGGAAGCGTCCGCCTAAATTATTCGGGCCCTTGAAAGCTGCCCGTTCGCTTTCCACCACAATCCGACACCCGGCCGGTATCGACCGAACGTCCGCTAGCGCCCACTAGCAAACGTTCGCAGGCTTTCGTAATGTCGCTGCTGAGGTTGAACGGAGATCGAAGGTGCAAAGTAGTTCCGGATCGCATCAAATGCTTCTACGAGCAGTACTGGTAGCGTTCAGTATAGCACTTGGCGCCTATTTTTTATTTTGCGCACTGACGAATACCGCGAGCGTCCCGATAGCTAACGCGTTTCTCCCGATAGTGTTGACGGGCGCTGTGCTGGTTCGTCTTAATCGGAAGCGGACCGGCAGCTAGCCACCGCAATGCGACGTGCGGCACGCCAGACGGCTTTGCCAGCAGTGGGACAGACTGGAAACGCCCACTTGCGGACCTTCAGCCCGTTGGTAAGATTGACGCACAGGAGGCGAACAATGAAGCGACCGAAATTGGCGTTCAGCTTTGCGAAGGGTGCGGCAATGGGTGCTTTGATGGTCCACGTCGGTATCAGGCTAGCTTCTGCTCTCGCCTAGGTTCGCGTCCGCTTTCCACTAGAAAGTGGCTGCTCGCCCCCCGCCCCGACACCTGAACGGCTGCTTACCTCGATGTTCGCCCGTAAGCAGTTAGTCCGCAATCCACCCAAAACATGACATTCCCATGTCGCACAAGGTGGGACTTACGAGGCGCTCGAAACTTAGCAATGTCGCGACAAGGCTGCTGTCGTGTTCGTTAAATTAGCTCCAGTGGCGCACGGTCCCGTATCGACATGGACGAAGCCGTCATGGGGATAATAGCCGACTCCACCACATCGCATAGACAGTGCCGCGTCTCGCAAACGGTTCAGCCCCACACCGGGGATGGCAATGTCGGTCGCCTTGCCAAGCATGTGCTGGCTTTTGCTTGCCACGGCGTGTGAATGGGCATGCAGCGCGCGGTTCGTTTTGAGGCACCGATAGCCGGACACGAGCTTGAGGTACCGGTGCGGTGCCACGTCGAGCCGATCACGGACACGGACCAGCAGGTCCAGAAGCTTCGGGTCCATGTGCCTGACTTCGCCGGTGCGCCAGTCGCGCAGCGCGTGGTTCAGCTCGGCCAGCCCATCGGCCCGGTA
>Ga0265798_10012869_pt1 | contig 10058 bp, 11 predicted proteins | sample P3T30metagenome_FD_192430 | JGI IMG/M metagenome (GOLD analysis project Ga0265798, IMG submission 192430) | Plant litter microbial communities from East Loma Ridge, Irvine, California - P3 T30 | ecosystem: Environmental > Terrestrial > Plant litter > Unclassified | place: USA: California...
ATTTTCTTGAGCTGCGTCTTGAACAACTGGCCGCGCGCCACATAGCTCGCGGCGCTGGCTTCAAGGCGCAGCAGGTCTTCTTGGGTGAGTGTTCGCACCACCTTCGCGGGCGAACCCAGGATCAGCGAGTGGTCAGGAAATTCCTTGCCTTCGGTAACCAGGGCGCCGGCGCCGACCAGGCATCCCTTGCCGATCCGCGCGCCGTTGAGGATCACGGCCTGGATCCCGATCAGCGAGCCGTCGCCCACCGTGCAACCGTGCAGCATGGCCTGGTGGCCAATCGTCACATTGTTGCCGATGTCGAGCGGGTAACCCATATCGGTGTGCATCACGGTGCCTTCCTGAACATTGCTGTTCGCGCCGATCGTGATGCGCTCGTTATCGCCGCGCAGCGTGGCGCCGAACCATACGGTGGCATTGGCCTCGAGCGTGACCTTGCCCACCAGGGTGGCCGTATCGGCCACGAAGGCCGACGGGTCGATCTCGGGCGCATGCTCGCCCAGCTGGTAAATTGCCATGGAAGTGCTCGCAGGGGGTGGAAATGCCGCTATTCTACCGCCCCCAACGCCCGGCGATGCCGCCCTTGCCGCGCGATTGCCATCGTCCGAAGACCGGCAGATGGGGCCACGCCGCGCGAATTCAACGGTCCGCCACTATAATCATCCGAACGACCGTTCTTATCCCAGGGAGATGCATGAAAGCCTCACGTTCCGAATTCCTTGCCGTGCGCGGCTTGCGCATGCATGTGCGCCACTGGGGCGAGGCGGGCGCGCCCAAGCTGTTCATGCTGCACGGCTGGATGGACGTGTCGGCATCGTTCCAGTTCATGGTCGACTGCCTGCAGGGGCAATGGCATGTGATCGCGCCCGACTGGCGCGGCTTTGGCCAGAGCGAGCGCTCGGGCTTTGACACCTACTGGTTCCCCGACTACGTGGCCGATCTCGAAGTGCTGCTCGACCATTACGCGCCGGGCGAAGCGGTCAACCTGCTTGGCCACAGCATGGGCGGCAATATCGCCGGCATCTACGCCGGGGTGCGACCGGGACGCATTGCAAAGCTGATCAACCTGGAAGGTTTCGGTCTGCCGACCACCCATCCGAAACAGTACCCGGGCCGGGTCGCCAAGTGGCTCGATGAACTGCGTGAGCCGCCCGAGATGCGCGGCTATGCCAATCTGGACGAGGTGGCGGCGCGCCTGCGCAAGACCAATCCGCGACTGGCGGTCGAACGCGCGGCTTTCCTGGCTGCCCACTGGGCGGAGCAGGAGCGCGACGGCCAGTGGAAGATCCTGGGCGACCCGGCGCATAAAATGAGCGCGCCGCTGCTGTACCACGTCGATGAGATCATGGCCTGCTGGAGCGCGATCACGGCGCCGGTGTTGTGGGTCGAGGCCGAACAGACCGATATGTGGCGCTGGATGGGGGCGCGCGACCAGGCGCGTGCCGAGGTCGATCGCCGGATGAGTTTTTTGAATAATGTGACGCCGCACATGATTCCGCAAGCAGGACATATGTTGCATCATGATCAGCCGGAAATGCTCGCGGCCCTGGTCGAGGAATTCCTCGCGTCGGGTCAAGCCTTCTGACAATCTACCGTAGCGTTGGCGAACGCGATGACAGTCAGGCTATGCCAGATCCAATCCGTTCGATGCAGGCGCCGGAGCGACTTGCGCCACCTGGCGCACGATTTCCGGCAATTGATGACGTATCCAGCGTTGATCGGTTTCGTCCAGTGGTCCAGGGGCATGCGCCAATGCAGCGAGCCGCACTTTCACATCGCGATCGATCCAGACCCCGGCGTTGTCGAGCTCACGCACGAACCGCTGCGCCACCGGGCCGATCGGCCCGCCCTGTGCACGATAACGCTGCAGCTCGCCCATCAAGACCAGGGCGAGGGCAGGACCGGCATCAGGTAGAGTCTGCATGCAGCTCGCGCACCAGCGTCTGCACCAGTTGCGCCGCCGGCATGGCCCGCGCGAGCGGTGCGCCTTGACCGGCCCAGTGCGCCGCAAACTCGTGGTTGCCGGCCTTGGCCGCGACGGCGTGCAACTGCTTGGCCGCGTCGTAGGCAACCGGGTAGGCGGCCGGCGCGCCGGATGCGCCATGCGCGATCAGGCGGTTGACGATGCCGCGCGCCGGTCGTCCCGAGACCGCCGCGGTGAGGGCGGTGGTGGCGGCGCGCTCGCTTTGCAAGTTGGCGCGGTAAGCGTCGTTGGCCATTGATTCCGGGCTCAGGATGAAGGCGGTGCCCAGCTGCGCCCCGGCGGCGCCCAAATCCAGCGCGGCCTTGATCCCGGCGCCGTCCATGATGCCGCCGGCGGCGATCACCGGCAATCCCGTGCGCTTGACCAAGAGGCGCACCAGCACCGCCATGCTCAGCCGTTCATCGAGCAGGTCCGGGTTGAACATGCCGCGGTGGCCGCCGGCTTCGATCCCTTGCGCCACGATCGCATCGATCCCAGCCGCCTCGATCAGCAGGGCTTCCTGCAGATTGGTGGCCGTCGCCATGGTGCGGATACCGGCCGCGCGCAAGGCCGCCAGACGCTCGCTGGACGGCAGGCCGAAGTGGAAGCTGACCACGTCGGGCCGCAGCGCGAGCAGCATCCGGAAGCTCTCTTCGTCGTCATTGAAGGTGCGATAAATCTCGTCGAGCGCAGCCGGTAGGGTGGCGCCGGCTTCATCGAATAATGGCGCCAAGTGGGCCAGCCAGGCCGATTCGAGCGCGGCATCGCGCCGGGCCGGTGCGTGGCAGAACACATTGACGTTGATCGGCCGGTCAGTCAGGGCGCGCGTCTCTTCGATCATGGCGCGCGCCTGCGCCGCCGTGCTGGCGCCGATGCCCAGTGAGCCCAGGGCGCCGGCGTTCGACACCGCCGCCGCCAGCCGGGGCGTGCCGACGCCTGCCATCGGCGCCTGGATGATCGGATGCGCGAGCGCCAGTTGGGAAAAGAATGGGTGGTAAGGTTGCATGGCCTCTCCTTTCGCGTTTGACTAATGTTCTCAAAATAAGAATGAAGTGATGGTATCATTCTGTTTTGAGAAAAGATATATGGAAACTGAATCTTTACGAATTTTTTGCGCAGTGGCCGCCGAGCTGAGTGTCACGCAAGCTGCCGCACGGCTCGGGCGGGCGCCGTCGAACGTGACCACCCGCATCCAGCAACTCGAGGCGGATCTGGGCGCCGAGCTGTTGGTACGCGTCGGTAAGCGTATCGCACTGTCGACGGCCGGAGAACAGTTCCTGGTCTATGCCGAAAGGCTGCTGGCGCTGGAAGACGAGGCGCGCCAGGTCGTCTCCGGCGGCGCGCTGGGCGGTGTGCTGCGCATCGGCAGCATGGAAAGCACGGCGGCCAGCCGGTTGCCAGGCGTGCTGGCCAGCTACCACGTCGAGCATCCCGGCACGCGGCTGGTGCTCAGTACCGGTCCATCGCGCCAGCTCGTCGAGCAGGTCCGGACCGGCGCCCTCGATTGTGCATTCGTCGCCTTGCCCGGCGACGACGGCGCCGAGCTGGCGGCACTGGGATTGCAGGCAATGCCGGTCTGGAACGAGGAGTTGCTGTTGTTGCTGCCGCCTGGCGAACCGGCGCTCACGGATGCGCGCCAGGTGCGGGTGCGTTCGCTGGCCGCTTTCGCGCAGGGGTGCAGCTACCGGCGCCTGGCCGAGGAAGCGCTCGGCGTGGCCGCGACTCCAAGCTGGCGCGTGCAAGAGATGAACTCGTATCACGCGATGATCGCCTGCGTGGCCGCCGGCGCCTGCGTGACGGTGCTGCCCGCCAGCGTGCTGGCGCTGGCGGCGGCGCCAGGCGCGCTCACGACCCTGCCCCTGGGCCGCATCGATACCTGCCTGGTATGGCGCGAAGGCTTCGCGACGCCGGCTTTCCTCGACCTGGTGGCGCAGCTGCGCGCAGGGCTCTGACAGGTGCGCCGGCGGTAAGAAAGGGGCAAATCCGCGTACAATGTCCGTTCACGCCAACGCTATTTGCCCCATGCTGAAAGTCGACCTGCACTGCCATTCCACCGTCTCCGACGGCGTACTCGCCCCCTCCGACGTGGCCGCCTACGCGCGCAAGGGTGGGGTCGATGTCTGGGCGCTCACCGACCACGACGAGGTCGGCGGCATCAAGGCCGCGCGCAAGGCGGCGGGCCAACTCGGCATGCGCTTCGTGGCGGGCGTGGAGATCTCGGTCACCTGGGCCAACGAGACGGTGCACGTGGTCGGCCTGCAGGTCGACGAAGACAATCCGGCGCTGGTCATCGGCCTGGCCGCTACCCGCAACGGCCGCGAACAGCGCGCGCGCGAAATGGCCGCCCAACTCGAGCAGGCCGGCATTCCCAATGCCTACGAAGGCGCGCTGCGCTATGTCGCCAATCCCGACCTGATGTCGCGCACCCATTTTGCGCGCTACCTGTGCGAGATCGGCGTGTGCGCCACCACGCCCGAAGTGTTCCGCCGCTTTCTCACCGAAGGCCGGCCCGGCTACGTACCGCACCGCTGGGCCACGCTGGGCGAGGCGGTGGGCTGGATCATCGGCGCGGGCGGCATTCCCGTGATCGCCCATCCGGGCCGCTACCGGTTCAGCGATACGGCCGAAGGCATCCTGTTCGACGAATTCCGCCAGCTCGGCGGCAAGACCATCGAGGTCGTCACCGGCAGCCATACGCCCGACCAGTACCAGAGCTACGCCGAAAAAGCGCGGCGCTATGGCTTTCTGGCCTCGCGCGGCACTGACTTCCATGCGCCCGGCGAGGCGCGGGTGGAGTTTGCCGAACTGCCGCCGCTGCCGTCGAACCTGACACCGGTGTGGCATGACTGGTTCTGACTGACAACGATTCATGACAACCCGCTGCGGCGGGTTTTTTATCGTCTTCAACAAAAATGCCACAACATTGGCACACGTCCGAATATCGGTTTATACTCCAACCAGAGTATATGAGGAGTATAAATCGTGAAGTTGAGCACTCAGCAACAAAAACTGCCCGATAGCGACAAGGTCACCGTCAATGTCGGCCTGGTCGACCTGGCCCAGCTCGACCTGCTGGTCGAAGAAGGCTTTTATTCAAACCGCACCGACTTCGTGCGCACCGCGATCCGCAACCAGTTGCAGGTGCACGCCGACGCCATCCGCCAGACCGTGACGCGCAAGCGCTACGTGATGGGCATGCACCGCTATTCGCGGGTCGAGCTGGAGCAGGTAGCGGCCAGCGGGCAGCAACTCGATATCCACGTGCTCGGACTGGCCGTCATCGAGGACGACGTCCCGGCCAGCCTGGCGCGCGAGGCGATCGCCGCGCTCCAGGTGCTGGGCGCCTTCATTGCGCCGCCCGCGGTGCGCGAGGCGCTGGCCGACCGCTTTCAATCATGAAGGGAACACCCATGAAACCATTCGAACACTTTATCGGCCAGATGCTCGACTCGGCGCGCCGCGTGCAGGCGCGCGATCCGGCGGCCGCCACCGACATCATCCAGCAGGCGCTGTCCCAGGCCGGCTTGCTCACGCCCCAGCACAAGGCCGGCGCGCAAGCGCAGGCAGGTCCCGAATTCGTCGACCTCAACCAGCCGCCGGCCTGGAGCAAACCCAGGGCGAAGGCGCGCCCGCGTCCCGCCGCCGGCGAAGCGGCGCGCCTGCCCGGCCGTTTCATCGCCGGCAGCCACGCCTGTGAAGCGGGCCGCCGTCGCTACAAGCTGTATATTCCGGCGCACCTGCCCACCGGGCGGCGGCCGCTGATCGTGATGCTGCATGGCTGCACCCAGAATCCGGACGACTTCGCCACCGGCACCGGCATGAACGCGCTGGCCGAGGAGGCCGGCTGCCTGGTGCTGTACCCTGAACAGGACAATAGCGCCAACCACAACCGCTGCTGGAACTGGTTCGAGCCGGGCCACCAGGCGCGCGACGTGGGCGAGCCCGGCATCATCGCCGACATGACGCGCCAGATCGTGCAGCAACACGATGCCGACCCGTCGCGCGTCTTTGTGGCCGGCATGTCGGCCGGCGGCGCGATGGCCGCGGTACTGGGCGCCGAGTATCCGGAGCTGTTCGCCGCCATCGGCGTGCATTCCGGGCTGGCGGCGGGCAGCGCGCGCGACATGATCTCGGGCCTGCAAGCGATGAAGAAGCCGGGCCGCGCGCGCAGCCTGCGCGAGGCGGTGCCGGCGATCGTGTTCCATGGCGACGCCGATCATGTCGTGAGCCCGGCCAATGGCGAGGCGGTGCTGAACCAGTTCGTCGGCGCCCACGCCGGGTTGCGTGCCACACCTTTGCAGGCGAGCGAGAGCGAATCGTCGGAGGGCGGCCGGCGCGCCACGCGCCGCACCTGGCGCGACGACAGCGGACGCACGATGGCCGAGCACTGGACCGTGCACGGCGCCGGCCACACCTGGGCCGGTGGCAATGCGGCCGGCTCGCACACCGATGCGCTCGGGCCCAATGCCTCGCGCGAAATGCTGCGCTTCTTCCTGCAAAGCTAGCGCCGCCCGGCTGACCGGCTGACCCGGCTGGTAATGGCTGGGTCTTGAATTATCGCCAGCCCAGCCCAATCTTGGCATCCTGTTATCAATTCACGGGAGCTGTCCGCCATGAAGCGCATTGTGTTGTTCCTTGCCACCAACCTTGCCGTTGTGCTGGTACTGTCGCTGGTGATTAACATCTTCGGCCTGGGTCGGGGTGTGTCGGCGCAGGGCATCAATGTCGGCGAGCTGGCGGTGCTGTCGATGGTGATCGGTTTCACCGGGTCCTTCATCTCGCTCTTGATGAGCAAACCGATGGCCAAGTGGTCGACCGGCGCGCGCGTCATCGAGCAGCCGACCAATGCGACCGAACAATGGCTGGTGCAAACCGTGCGCCGCCTGTCGGAACGCGCCGGCATCGGCATGCCCGAAGTCGCCGTCTACGATGGCGAGCCGAATGCCTTCGCCACCGGCGCTTTTAAAAATTCGGCGCTGGTCGCGGTCTCGACTGGTTTGTTGCAAAGCATGAACCAGGACGAGGTCGAAGCCGTGCTCGGCCACGAGGTGGCCCACATCGCCAATGGCGACATGGTCACGCTGACCTTGATCCAGGGCGTGGTGAACACCTTCGTCGTGTTCATGGCGCGCGTGGTCGGCTTCTTTGTTGACAAGGTGCTGTTTCGCAAGGAGGGCGATGGTCCCGGCATCGGCTACTATGGTTCCGTGATCGTGCTCGAGATCGTATTCGGCCTGCTGGCCTCGATCATCGTCGCCTGGTTCTCGCGCCAGCGCGAATTCCGCGCCGACGCCGGCGCCGCCAAGCTGATGGGGACGCCAGTGCCGATGCAGCATGCGCTGGCGCGCCTGGGCGGCTTCGCGCCGGGCGCGCTGCCGAAGGCGATGTCGGCGTCGGGCATTTCCGGCAGCGGCGGCGGTTGGGGCGCGCTGTTCTCGACCCACCCGCCGATGGAGCAGCGCATCGCCGCGCTCCAGCAATTGCGCTAACCGTCGATAATGCCGAACTGCGCCGAACGTTGATGATGCCGGTAGGGTTGGCGGCTCTGCCGCCGACGCGGTGATGGTTACTAGCGAAATCATCCGGCACGAAATCGGCGCCATCAGCGATCACCGCGTCGGCGGAGCCGCCAACCGTACAACAACAAGAATGAGAGAATCCAGATGGGCCAATATTTCCAGATCCACCCCGAGAACCCCCAGGCCCGCCTGATCAAGCAGGCGGCGCAGATCGTCAGCAACGGCGGCATCGTCGCGCTGCCGACCGATTCGGCCTATGCGCTGGTGTGCCGGCTGGACGACAAGGCCGCGGTCGACAAGCTGCGCCGCATCCGCGGCGTCGACGACAAGCACCACCTGACTCTGCTGGTGCGCGACTTGTCCGAAGTCGCGCAATACGCGCGGGTCGACAACACGCAATACCGGCTGCTCAAGGCCACCATGCCGGGGCCGTACACCGTGATCCTGGAGGCGACGCGCGAACTGCCGCGCCGCCTGTCGCACCCGTCGCGCAAGACCATTGGCCTGCGCGTGCCCGAGAACCGCATCACGCTGGCGCTGCTCGAAGAACTGGGCGAACCGCTGATCGGCACTACCCTGCAGCTGCCGGGTGACGACCACATGCTGTCCGACCCCGAGGAAGTGCGCGAGCGCCTGGAAAAGCAGATCGAGCTGATCATCGACGGCGGCGCCGGCCTGCTCGAGGCGACCACGATCATCGACCTCACCGGCCCCGAGCCGGAGCTGGTGCGTGAGGGCAGGGGCGACCCGGCCGCGTTCGGCCTGTAATGCCGGCTTAAGAATTCCACCGGACAAGTGCGTAGCGGCCTCTGATAGAATCCTCCTTATGGATGAAACGATACGCAACATCGCCGTTTACGCGCTGCCCGTTCTTTTTGCGATTACCCTGCACGAAGCCGCCCACGCCTACGCCGCCAGATATTTCGGTGATAACACCGCCTATTCCCAGGGCCGCATGAGCCTGAATCCGCTGGTGCACGTCGACATCTGGGGCACCATCGTGATTCCAATCATGATGTACCTGTTCACGCCCTTCGTGTTCGGCTACGCCAAGCCGGTGCCGGTCGATTTCGGCCGCCTGCGCAATCCCAAGCGCGACATGGCCTGGGTCGCACTGGCCGGTCCGATCGCCAACCTGATCATGGCCGCGCTGTGGCTGCTGTTTGCCGCGCTGCTGGTGTTTTTCGGGGTCAGCGAAGCCTTCCCGCGCCGCATGGCCGAGGCGGGTATCGTGACGAACCTGCTGATCATGGCCTTCAACCTGCTGCCGATCCCGCCGCTCGACGGTGGCCGGGTGCTCACCAGCATGCTGCCCAACACGCTGGCCTACCAATTCGCACGCATCGAGCCCTATGGCTTCTTCATCGTGCTGGGCCTGGTATTCCTGCAACTGGTGGGTTACTGGGTGGCGCCGGTGATGCAACTGGGCCGCTGGATCGTGGACGTGATGGTGTTGCCGTTCACTTTCCTGATGTTCTGATGACCATGCAGACCTTGCCGCCGTCGCCGTGGGTGGAGCGCTTTGTGTCACTGGCGCCCCCGGGCGAAGCGCTTGACCTGGCCTGTGGCAATGGCCGCCACACGCGCCTGCTGGCGGCGCGCGGCCTGCAGGTGCTGGCGCTGGACGTCAGGCCCGAAGCGCTGGCCGCCAGCGGCGGCGCGAATGTCACCACCATGGAATACGACCTCGAGGCCGAGGGCGCACCGTGGCCGTTCGACGCCGGGCGCTTTGCCGCGATCGTGGTCACCAATTACCTGCATCGCCCCCTGTTCGCGGCGCTGGCCGCCAGCCTGCGCCCGGATGGAATCCTGATCTACGAAACCTTCGCGCAAGGGAATCAGGTCTACGGCAAACCGTCCAATCCTGCTTTCCTGCTGGCGCCCGGCGAGCTGCTGGGGCTGGCGCACGACGGCGGCCTGCAGGTGCTGGCGTATGAAGACGGCCACGTGGAGCGGCCGCATGCCGCTCAGGTGCAGCGCCTGTGCGCGGCGGGCCCGGCATTTGCCAAAACCGAGGCATGGCTCGACCATATTGTGGTCAGGAATGAACCATAGGGGCGGGCTATCCGCTACAATCAGATTTTTTATTGAATGGCACGGCCAAAGATTATGATTAAGGGCAGTATCGTTGCAATCGTCACTCCGATGTTCGAAGACGGCAGTCTTGACCGCGATTCCCTGCGCAAGCTGCTCGACTGGCATATCGCGGAAGGCACGGACGGGATCGTTATCGTTGGCACAACGGGCGAATCCGCCACCGTGTCACCCGAAGAGCATTGCGAACTCGTCAAGCTGGCCGTCGACCATATCGGCGGCCGCATCCCGGTCATCGCCGGCACCGGCGGCAACTCGACCGCGGAAGCGATCGCGCTGACCCGCCACGCGAAGGAAGTCGGCGCCGACGCCTCGCTGCAGGTGGTTCCCTATTACAACCGTCCGACGCAAGAGGGCATGTACCGCCACTTCCGCACTATCGCGGAAAGCGTCGACCTGCCGATCATCCTGTACAACGTGCCGGGCCGTACCGTGGCCGACATGGCCAACGAGACCGTCGCGCGCCTGGCGCCGATCGACAA
>Ga0265798_10012871_pt1 | contig 10057 bp, 9 predicted proteins | sample P3T30metagenome_FD_192430 | JGI IMG/M metagenome (GOLD analysis project Ga0265798, IMG submission 192430) | Plant litter microbial communities from East Loma Ridge, Irvine, California - P3 T30 | ecosystem: Environmental > Terrestrial > Plant litter > Unclassified | place: USA: California...
TAAGGGCATATCCAGGTACTTACAAATATTCTCGCGTTCATTCATTGCATCCAGAATCTCCATTGGGAAACCAGAAGGGTAAGCATACTGCAACCGGATCCACTCAATGCCGGGAACATCGGAAAGACGTCTCAACAACTCGTCCAGGTTACGTTTGCCATAAATATCAAGTCCATAGTAGGTGAGATCCTGTGCAATCAAGATTAACTCTTTGGTACCATTTGCAGCAAGAATCTTTGCCTCATTAACCAGCTCATGCATATCTCGCGAAACGTGTTTACCACGCATCAATGGAATGGCACAGAATGAACAAGGGCGATTACAACCTTCAGCGATCTTGAAATATGCAAAATGCGAAGGCGTGGTTAACAAACGCTCCCCAATCAGCTCGTGTTTGTAATTGGCACCCAAGGCGTGCAGAATGTTATTTAGATCGTTGGTTCCAAAAAAAGCATCAACGTTAGTGATCTCAGATTCAAGCTCAGGCTTGTAGCGCTCCGATAAACATCCGGTAACGATTACTTTGCCCACTTTACCTTCATCTTTCAGCTGACTATATTGAAGAATCGTATCAATGGATTCTTGTTTCGCATTATCAATGAAGCCACAGGTGTTAATAACAATGATGTCATCTTTATTTACCTGTTCCGCTTCGTGTACAACCTCCATTTGGTTGCCGCGCAACTGGCCCATCAACACCTCAGAATCGTAGATGTTCTTGGAGCAACCCAAAGTAATCACGTTTACTTTAGGTTTTTTAACAGGCTTGATGGAAGGTATATTTTTAGTGTTCATGTGTTGTTTCCTTGCAAAAATGCAGATTAGCTAAACAAGCTGTCTACAAAAGCTTTTTTATCAAATAGCTGAAGGTCGTTCATACCTTCACCTACGCCGATGTATTTCACCGGAATTTTAAATTGATCAGAAATACCAATCACCACGCCGCCTTTGGCAGTACCATCAAGTTTGGTAATGGCAAGTGCATTAACGTCGGTTGCTTCGGTAAACTGTTTACATTGTTCAAAGGCATTCTGGCCGGTAGAGCCATCAAGTACAAGCAGGATTTCGTGCGGTGCATTGGGAACAACCTTCTGCATTACATTCTTAATCTTTCCAAGTTCGTTCATCAAACCAACCTTGTTGTGTAAACGCCCGGCAGTGTCAATGATCACAACATCTTCCTGGTTTGCAACAGCAGATTGTAAAGTATCAAAGGCCACAGAAGCAGGGTCAGAGCCCATTGCTTGTGCAACTACACGAACACCCACACGCTCTGCCCAAAGTTTAATTTGCTCTACTGCAGCTGCGCGGAATGTATCCGCTGCACCCAGTACAACCTTCAGGTTTTCTGCTTTAAGTTTATGGGCAAGCTTACCGATGGTAGTGGTTTTACCCACGCCATTCACACCAACCACCATGATCACATAGGGCTTGTGCTGTCCATACTCAAAGTTGCGGAAGTCGTTGCTGTTGTTCTCTGCCAGCAGGAGTTGAATCTCATCGCGTAGCAGGCCATTAAGTTCAGAGGTCGACAAATACTTATCTCTTGCCACCCGCGCCTGGATGCGTTCAATAACCTTCAGCGTTGTAGTTACCCCAACATCAGAGGTCACCAGGACTTCTTCCAGGTTGTCTAATACATCGTCATCAACGGCAGATTTTCCGGCAACAGCTTTAGTGATTTTACTCAAAAAGCCCTCTTTGGTTTTTTCTAAACCTTTGTCCAGCGCCACCTTAGCCTCTGGAGCGGCTTCTTTTTTCTTAAAAAAATCGAATAGACCCATATGAACTTATACGAAAATAAAAAAGCCCTCCCGGTTAAAAGGGACGGCTTTAATATGATTAAATATTAAAATTACTTACCTGCTTGAGGAGTAATAGCATCTTTAACGTGATCGTTGTGAACGATGATTTCTTTGAAAGAATATGCACCTGTTACAGGTGATTTAGTCATCGTGATAACTTTTGAATATTCTTTACCTTTACCCGTTTTAAGGGTTGCAACTACCTTTTTTGCCATGATCTAATAGATTGTATTAATTTAATACCGATGTATTACTTAATTTCTTTGTGTACTGTAACTTTTTTCAAAACAGGGTTGAATTTTTTCAACTCTAAACGCTCTGTAGTGTTCTTACGGTTTTTGGTAGAAATATATCTAGACATACCCGGCATGCCACTAGTCTTATGTTCAGTACATTCTAGAATAACTTGTACTCTGTTACCTTTCTTTGCCATTTTTTTATTATTAAAGCCGGATTACCCAGCTAATGTTATTACAAATATCCTTTTTTCATGAAACGATTGATCGCTTCATTAATACCAATTTTATTGATGGTTTTGATAGCTGAAGTAGATACCTTCAATGTTATCCAACGATCCTCTTCAGGAATATAAAATTTCTGAAGTTGTAAGTTGGGATAAAACTTACGTTTAGTTTTAACGTTTGAGTGAGAAACGTTGAAACCACTCATTGCCATCTTTCCGGTTAAATCACAAACTCTTGACATGCCTTTAAATATAGTGTTAAATATAAGTCGCTTAATTCTTTTAAGAGTGTGCAAATATCATAAAAATAAATCTGAATGGCAATAGGGTATGTAATTATTTTTTATAATAAATACCAGAAGATTTCCACATTCAGGAATTACTTGCCATTTGTATTTTCCTCAGCCTGAGTTACCCGAACCGGCCGCGCTGATCCTGCGCAATAAACCAAACTTTGGAATACCATCGAAAAAAACGTTGATCTGATGTCTTTCATAGTGCTTTTATTTAAATATGTAAAGCCCAATATATAAAATTCTTCTTTTTAAACTAATGAACATGCGTCGGAAATTTTCATTTCGAATATGTAAATTTGGATTAGACCTACTAGAATTTAAATATGATGCAAATTAAAACCCTTGAAGAGTACCAGCAAACCTATAAACATAGTGTAGAACAACCCGAGGAATTCTGGGCTGGCATAGCCGATAATTTCCTTTGGAGGAAAAAGTGGGACAAGGTCCTCTCTTGGAACTTTTCCGAAACAGACGTAAAGTGGTTCGAAGGTGGGAAACTTAACATTACCGAAAACTGCCTCGACAGGCATCTTGCAGAAAATGGCGACAAACCCGCCATCATCTGGGAACCCAATGATCCTGAAAGAGACGCCATCACACTTACCTACAAAATCCTGCACATGCAAGTCTGCCGTTTTGCTAATGTGCTAAAGAAGAACGGCGTTAAAAAAGGCGATCGCATATGTATATATATGCCGATGGTACCTGAACTTGCCGTTGCCGTTCTGGCCTGCGCACGCATCGGCGCAGTACACTCTGTTATTTTCGGAGGATTCTCTGCACAGTCTATTGCTGACAGGATCAATGATGCGAAATGCAAATTGGTGATCACTGCTGATGGATCCTTCCGTGGTAATAAGCAGATTCAGCTTAAAGAAGTTATTGACGACGCTTTGATCGGATGCCCCACAGTAGAAAAGGTAATCGTATTAACCAATACCCGCACGCCAGTCTCTATGATTAAAGGCCGCGACATTTGGTGGGAAGATGAAGTTAAACTCGTAGATGCCAATTGTCCTGCAGAAGAAATGGATGCCGAAGACATACTCTTCATCCTCTACACCTCCGGATCTACAGGTAAACCAAAGGGTGTTGTACATACAATAGGCGGTTATATGGTGTACGCAGGTTATACTTTTGCTAATGTGTTTAACTACCAACCTGAAGAGGTATTCTTTTGTACAGCAGATATTGGCTGGATCACCGGGCACTCCTACATTGTTTACGGACCATTGTCGCAAGGTGCAACAACCTTGATGTTTGAAGGTGTTCCAACCTACCCAGATGCCTCTAGATTGTGGCAGATCGTAGAAAAGCACAAAGTAAACATCCTATATACTGCGCCAACGGCTATTCGTTCCTTAATGAGCTTCGGCAAGGAGCCGATTCAAGGTAATGACTTAAGCAGCCTTCGTGTATTGGGATCCGTAGGGGAGCCAATAAATGAAGAGGCATGGCACTGGTATGATGAAGAAATCGGAAAAGGGAACTGCCCGATCGTGGATACCTGGTGGCAAACTGAAACCGGTGGTATCATGATCTCGCCGATAGCCTTTGTGACCCCTACCAAGCCGAGTTATGCTACACTGCCGCTTCCAGGCATTCAGCCAGCATTAATTGATGAAGCCGGAAACGAAATTGAAGGCAATGGTGTAAGTGGAAACTTATGCATTAAATTCCCATGGCCAGGCATCCTGAGAACCACCTATGGTGATCACGAGCGTTGCAAACTAACCTATTTCTCGACTTATAAGGACATGTACTTCACCGGCGATGGTTGCCTTCGTGATCAGGACGGCTATTATAAAATTACAGGCAGGGTAGATGATGTCATCAACGTATCTGGTCACCGGATTGGTACTGCAGAAGTTGAAAATGCCATTAACATGCACTCTGGCGTAGTGGAAAGTGCCGTGGTTGGTTTTCCACATGAGGTAAAAGGCCAGGGTATATATGCCTTCGTTATTTTCTCAAATTCCCAACATGATGCTGATCTGAACAAACGTGATATCCTGCAAACAGTGACGCGCGTGATCGGGGCCATTGCAAAACCCGACAAGATCCTTTTCGTATCTGGCTTGCCAAAAACCAGATCTGGAAAAATTATGCGAAGGATATTAAGGAAGATTGCCGAAGGAGAAACCGCTAACCTTGGAGATACCTCGACGCTACTAGATCCTGCAGTTGTCGATGAGATCCTCGAAGCTGCAGCGCAGTTAAAATAAAACAAATAGCAGGCTATCGCTGTTCTATTACCAACAAACAGATTTTATAACCTAATACATATATTATGGATGAGTTAGAATTAAAAGGTAAATGGAACGAAATCAAAGGAAAAGCAAAACAAGCTTATGCTGATTTAACTGATGATGATCTAAAATATGAAGATGGTAAAGGCGATGAACTTTACGGAAGATTGCAACAGAAAACCGGTAAAACCCGGGATGAAGTTGTTGACTGGTTAAAGTCGTTGTAAACCAGAATAACGAATTAAGAGCGGTTGTACATTCATTTGTGCAGCCGCTCTTTCTTTTACAAGAATTTAAACGGGCCTTGCCAACACCTTATCATTCACAAGCCAGGTTCTGGTCTAGGCTTTAAACAAGATGAGCCCGATATATATATATCGGGCTCATTCATTCAGAAGTAAAACTGATGTAGATTAAATATGCTTGGTATTACTAATACCCAAAGATCTGCTCCAGGCTCAGTTTTGTTACCGGACCAAATTTTTCCATGTCTTCCAGTTTCACTTTCTTTTCAGATGCTACAATACAATAATTGTATGCCTTATTAGAGATATGACTATTATGGAAGTCCTTAACATCGCTAAAGCTTAAAGTTTTCAAGCTGTTGTAACTGTCCATTCTGGAGTCGTGGTCAATGCCCAGCTTCTTATCTGCAAAATAGCTGTAAATTACGGCATCCTTGGTAATGCGTTCTGTTTCGATGGAGTTTAATGCATTGCTTTTTGAACCATCAAATGACTTGTCGATCTGCGGCAGTGAGGTTAGCAGTTCATTCATGCCAGCAACCGCTTCATTCATTTTATCTGCCTGACTACCAACATAAGCAACCATGCCATACTGTTTATTTTTATTATCAGGTGCAGAAAAGTAGGCATTAGTCGAATAAGCCAGAGCTTTCGACTCCCGGATGGTCTGGAACACTACTGATCCCATACCGCCACCAAAGTAACTGTTAAAAAGTTCAATCTTTCCGATCATGGCTGGATCATATGGACCTTCATTACGGAACCAACGGATTTCAGATTGCACCATATCGTAGTCTGCAAAAAGAACCTGGTTCGAAGCCGTATTCGTATACGTGTATTTTTCAGCAGGCGCTTCTGGCGTAAATTCCAGCGGTAACTTATGCAGTTTAGCGACGTTTTGCTCAAACTTTACAAGTGGCTGTGGACCATAATAGGTTATGGCATGTTTGTAATTGAAAATATTATGGATGATGTACATCAACTCCGCCGAAGTAATCTTGTTTACTTCTTCATTGCTTAATACATTGTTCAGCGGATTTTTAGGGCCATATTGTGCGTATGCTACCAGGCCACCCAAAATTGCAGATTTGTTCGTCTTGGTGTTCTGCCTGTTCTTTAGGATGCTCTTCTTCAACTCTTCTAAAGCAGCTTCATTCGGCTTTGAATTTAAAAAGATATGCTCGACCAGGCTAGCGGCCTTGTCAAAGTTTTCCTGTAACCCGCTGATGTTAATCGTTACAAGTTCATTGCCCACATTCATACTGTAGCTGCAGGCGATGTTATAGAACTGTTTGCTGATTTCCTCTGCGGTATATTTATCCGTTCCCAGGAAGTTCAGGTATTGTGCCGCATAGGGTAGCAACTTGTAGTTGTAAGTACCCATATCAAAGCGGTAAGACATTTTAAAAATATCATTCTCCACGTTCTGCACAGCTACTACTTCCGCAATGCCCGACTTGCCGAAGTTCAGGTCTTTCTTGTAATCCAGAAATTTTGGTGATACTGGCTTAACAGGCATGTCTACGATACTTTTCGTGAATGCAGAAGTTGCGTTCGCATTTGGATTAATCGGCGTAATCGATGGCTTTTCAACCTTAAACTGATTTTTGTCTTCTCCTTTGTATTTAAATCCAGCGATATAATTCTCGCCAAAAAACTGATTCGCAAAACGTACCAATTCTTGTTTGGGTATTTTGCCCATAGCATCTGCACGGTCCAAAGTTTTGTTCCAATCGGTGCCGCGATTCATGATGAACTCATTGCTTGCAGCTTCTGCACGGTAGCTGTTGCTGTCAAAAGCTTGCAATAGGGAGAGCTTTGTGTTGGCAATGGTTGCATTAATCAAAGATTCATCGAACTCACCCTTTTTAAGTAGCTCAATTTGTTCCATCAAAAGTGCTTTTGCTTCTTGAAGGGTCTGTGCTGCTTTTGGCTGTACGCTGAAATAGAACATACCATAATCCTTCATCTGCTGGTAGCCAGCTGTGGATTTTAGAACCTTTTGTTGTTTATTCAGGTTAATATCCAGCAATCCCGCTTTGCCGTTCGCAAAAATCCTGGAAATAAGATCCAGCATCAGGCTTTCTTTGCTGTGCTGCGCAAAACCGCGGTAATAAAGGTCTACGTTCTCCGCACTTGGACCGTAAATTTCAACTGTCTGTACCTTTGTTAGTGGCTTTTCAGGTGCCGGGTTATATAGCTCCAGTGGTTTAGCCTTCATGTATGCAAAAGCTTGGTCGACCTTCTTAACCATTTCATCTGGATTGAAATCACCAGACATGATCACCGCCATATTATTCGGAACGTAATACTTCTGGTAGTATTTGCGGATTTCCAGCAATGAAGGGTTTTTCAAGTGTTCAATGGTACCAATGGTGGTCTGCTGTCCATAGTTGTGCGTAGGGAACAACAGGCTCGACATGGCTTCATCCAGCTTATTACCATCACTATCCAGACTCCGGTTCTTCTCTTCATAAACGGCTTCAAGCTCCGTATGGAAAATACGCAGAATAGGGTTACGGAAACGTTCAGCCTGTAAAGCTAAAAACTTGTCTGTGGCATTTGAAGGAAATTCTTCATTGTAAACCGTCTCCTCATACCAGGTATGTGCATTGGTCGATTGTCCGCCGATGCTCATCATCATCTTGTCGTACTCGTTCGCGATGGAGATGTTTGAAGCCTCATTAGAAGTTTTGTCAATCTCCCTGTAGATGGCTTTACGCGCAGCTGAATCTTTAGTCACATTATACTTCTCGTACAATGCATCGATCTTGTCCAGATAAGGTTTTTCCTTCGCGAAATCCGTCGTACCGAACTTGTCTGTACCTTTAAACAACATGTGCTCCAGATAATGCGCAAGGCCAGTATTGGTACGCGGATCGGTGTTACTACCCGCACGCACAGCCATACGGTATTCAATATTTGGCTCTTTTCCATTTGGCGAGAGGATCACCGTGAGTCCGTTTTTCAGCGTATAGAACCTGGTTTTAATTGGATCGTTGGTCACATACTTATAAGTATAGCCAGCGGAAGAAGCAGTTTTCCATTGATACCCGCTTTGTGCCATCAGGCTTGAGCCGGTAAATAGAAGTCCTGCTAAGAGGATTATTTTATGTTTCATTAATATAAGTTATGATCAAATATAACCTCATTCCACATTAATGCTTACACATTGCATTGAATTCTTGTACTTTTGGAGCAACAATAACCATAGAACCTTATTACTTTGAAAAAACAAGCCAACAGACCCAATATACTTGTTGTAAATGACGACGGAATCACCGCACCAGGCATCAAAAACCTGATTGAAGTGGTACAGGAAATCGGAAACGTCGTGGTGGTTGCACCAGACGGTCCGCAATCTGGAATGGGCCACGCCATTACCATTGGAAAACCACTTCGGTTTGATAAAGTAGACCTTTATCCGGGTGTAGAGATGTACAAATGTTCCGGTACGCCGGTTGATTGTGTAAAGCTTGCGGTAAACAAGATCTTCAAAGGCAAAAAGCCTGATCTTTGTGTTTCCGGCATCAATCATGGATTGAACAACTCCATCAATGTGATCTATTCAGGTACCATGTCTGCAGCAGTGGAAGGTGCAATCGAATCAATCCCTTCCATCGGGTTTTCACTGGACGATTTCTCTCAAGAAGCAGATTTCAGCTATTCGAAGAAATTCATTAAGGTGATCTGTGAGGAAGTACTGGCTAACGGTCTTCCACCGGCAACTTTATTGAACGTGAACTTCCCTAAAGGTGCAGACCTGAAAGGTATCAAAGTATGCCGTCAGGCAAATGCGAAATGGGCTGAAGAGTTCGACGAGCGTAATGACCCTTATCAGCGTCCTTATTACTGGTTAACAGGTGTTTTCCAGAATTTCGACAAAGGTGAAGATACTGATGTATGGGCCCTAGAGCACAATTATGTTTCTGTTGTTCCCGTGCAATTTGACCTGACCGCCCATCACGCCATCCCAGTACTTAACACCTGGAATTTTAATGTTTAAAGAATTCAAGGATACGGTCTGGACTGGATTTGGGGTCGGCCTTCTGGCACCTGGAATACTCATCGGTATAACCTGGTACGTGATGCACAAGGTTTCATTCCTGGCTAAAGCAGACCTGCTGCTGATTGGCTGTATTGCCGTAAATGCGGTAATGCTGAAGATCGTGTTCAAGCAAAATAAAGACAACTTTGGCCGTGGCCTCATTAGTGCAACCTTTCTGTGGGCCATGGCTTTCTTTTACTATAAAGTATCCAAATCATGAAATACTACCTCGTAGCTGGTGAAGCATCCGGAGATTTACACGGCGCAAATCTGATGCGCGCGCTGAAAGCCGCCGACTCAGATGCCTCATTCAGGTACTTTGGTGGTGATAAAATGCAGCATGAGGGTGGAACGCTGGTGAAACACTATGCCGATATGGCTTTTATGGGTTTTACCGAGGTTGTAATGAACCTGAATACCATCCTTCGAAACATGAAGAGCTGCAAACAAGACCTGCTGGAATATCAGCCAGATGCCTTGATCCTGATCGACTTTCCTGGTTTCAATTTGAAGATTGCGGAGTTTGCAAAAAACAAGGGCATCAAGGTATGTTACTACATTTCACCCAAAGTATGGGCCTGGAACCAGAAACGTGTGCTTAAAATTAAGAAGATCGTCGATAAGATGTTCTGTATCCTCCCTTTTGAAGTTGCTTTTTACAAAGGTTGGGATATGGAGATCGACTATGTCGGCAATCCATTGTTGGATGAAATTGCTCAGTTTAAGCCCGATCCTTCGTTCCCGGAAAAATATCAACTTAGTGATAAAAAGATCATTGCCCTGCTTCCTGGTAGTCGCAAGCAGGAGATTGAGCGGCTCCTGCCAGTCATGCTAAGCACCAAGGCAAAATTTCCAGAATACCAGTTCGTCATTGCAGGTGCACCCAGCTTTGCACCGGATTACTATGCACAGTTCAGCAGTGGAGATGAGGTTCCATTGGTGTTCGGACAG